>ORJL010747812.1_pt1 | contig 174647 bp, 149 predicted proteins | sample 1779941 | NCBI WGS metagenome assembly ORJL01 (sample SAMEA104232317, study PRJEB22302) | groundwater metagenome | biome: forest; feature: aquifer; material: groundwater | place: USA | collected 2011-08-07 | depth 5.8 m | reverse complement strand
TCGTCGACCCGAAATCAACGGGCTACAGTTTGCCCTTTGTTCTGGCAAAGGACGCAAAGGGCTTTGTCGCCAGCGCCGAGCCGACGCGCTATGGTCACACCGGAAAACTCTCGTTCTGGATGGATCAGACTGGAAATATCAAGAAAATTGACAGCGGCGGGAAGCCCGTTACAGGGCAGTAGCCCGACTGTGAGGGAGGGCTTGAGCCAACCTTGCAAGAAACTCCTCCAGTCTATTTGAATACCAGCCAACCAAAAACCTGCGGCACGTGAAAGTTTGGTTTTGGCGTGCGCGAAGGTTGCCACGCCAAATAACCCCGTCCCGGATCAGAGCCAACACAACGAAACAAATTCACCCGCCAGCGCTCGCCCGTTTGCGGTTCGTGAATCCAGTGGTTCCAGGGAATCCGCATCGCAATCCAAATCAGTTCGAGGTCGTTTCCAGAACCACCCTTGGTGACGGTCTTAAGGCTCGCCGTTGTCATGTGCGAATGAAAATCCCAATCCGACTCGCGCTTCTCAGGCGTCCAGTGAATCGCTACGTCCAGCCACTCGCCGGTGGGCGCAGCTTCGAATTCCAGATACCGCTCAACGGCGTTTGGATCCGGCGCGATGAAGATTTCGCAGACGTCCCGATCCCAAAGACTCATCGTTTTCTTTTCAGTTTGCGGGGTCGCGCTGACAATCAGCGGCTCGGCCTGGTGACAAACGAAGCGAATGTGCAGCGCTTTGCTCGACCAAAGAACTCGCGCTTCGGCCGCGCGCCCCTCCGGTGCTGCTTCGCCGGACCAGTAGTGATCGATTTGTACTGCATGCGCCTTGTTCCACTCGGCACTCGTCAAATCGTTGACGCCGAGATCTACGCGAGTGTGTCGCGCTTCGATGATCTGTTTTTCGTCAGGCATAGAGTCAGAACCACCTGCGGTAGCGGGTGGTTGATCTTACCCGTTAGATGTAAGCAAAGCCAGAGATCAACCGCCCGCTACCGCAGGCGGTTCTGACAGGATCTCACTCGCTGAATTGCATGCGGCGCGCCGAGCGATACGTCACTTGCTCTTCTTCTTCCTTCGCTTCGGCAATTTGCGCGCGCGTCGGATCAGCATACTGCAACTTGTAGAGCTTCCAATACAAGCCGTGTAAAGCCAGCAAGTCCTGATGCGTGCCCTGCTCGCGAATTTCACCGTGATGCAGCACGATGATGTTGTCGGCGCGCTGAATCGTTGAAAGCCTGTGCGCGACCACCAGCGAAGTGCGGCTGCGCATCACGCGCTCGATGGCCTGCTGAATCAACTGCTCAGTTTCAGTGTCGATTGAACTCGTCGCTTCATCCAGAATCAGCAGCGCCGGGTCGAACGCCAGCGCGCGCGCGAAAGAAATCAACTGCTTCTGGCCAACCGAAAGCCCTGCGCCGCGCTCGCGCACTTCCGATTCGTAAAGGTGCGGCATGCGTTGAATGAAACGATCGGCGCGCACCTCGGTCGCGGCCCACTGCACGCGTTCGTCGGAAATGTCTTCACGGCCCAGACGGATATTGCTGGCTATCGAGCCGGTGAAAAGAAAAATCTCCTGCAAGACGACCGCAAAGTTTTCGCGCAGCGACTGCAAGTCCCATTCGCGCACATCGACGCCGTCCAAAAGAATCCGGCCCTTCTGCACGTCATAGAAACGCATCAGCAGATTTGTGATCGTGGTCTTGCCTGAACCCGTGTGCCCGACCAGGGCGACGGATTGCCCGGGAGCAACCGTGAACGAAACGTCTTTCAAAACCCATTCGTCATTGTTGTAAGCGAACGAAACGTTCTGAAATTCGATCCGTCCTTCGGCGCGTCCCCGCTTGAGCGGCGCTGCCGGCGTCGTGATCAGAATTGGTAGATCGAGCGCCTTGAAGATGCGATGCGAAGCTACGACCGCGCCCTGCAAAACATTGTATTTGTCCGAGATGTCGCGAATCGGTTGGAACAGAAATCCAGAATACTGAATGAACGCGACCAGCGCCCCGAGACTGAGCGCGTGTTGCATCACGCGATAGCCGCCGAACCAGATGACCAGCGCGATGCCGACGGCGCCGATGAAATCAACCAACGGAAAAAACACCGCGTAGTAAAAGATTGTGTCGATGTTCGCTTTGCGATGATCGTCATTGATGGCCGCAAATCGTCGCAGCGATTTCTCTTCCGCGTTGAAAATCTGCACGGTTTGGGCGCCTGAGAAGTGCTCTTGCAGAAAGGCGAAGATGCGCGCGACGCGCGTGCGCACCATGTCATAGCCTTTGCGCGCGCCCTTGCGAAACCACGTGGTCGCCGCAAACAGCAGCGGCACCGTCAGCAACGTGACCAGCGTCAGGCGCGCGTCCATCCAAATCATTACCGCGACGATCGCGACAATCATCACCAGGTCGCCCAGTAAGTCGGTGACGCCCGAAGTGAATAACTCGTTCAGCGCGTCCACGTCGGCCGTTAGACGCGTCATGATGCGCCCCACCGGATTTCGGTCGTAATACGCGACTTCCTGATGTTGAAGCTTGTGATAGATCTCGCGGCGCAAATCGAACATCACATATTGACCGATGCTGTTCAGCAGCACGACCTGCAAGTAGGAAAAGACGAATCTGGCTAGTTGGACGCCGACGAAAAGCAGGGCAAAGAGCGTAATGCCGCTGGTCTTGCGTGGCAGGATGTACCAATCGATGGCGTATTGCGTGAACTTTGGTTGCAGAACGCCGAGCAGGTTCAGCAGCAATGTCAGGATCAGCGCGGGAATCAACAAACGCGCGTACGGTTTCAGATAACGCAACAAACGTCGCGCGACCTGAAAGTCATACGTCTTGCCGATGGCTTCTTCTTCGTGAAACTGTTTGACTGCGGTGGACATTCTGTAATTTAGAGTTTGAGATTTGCAATCGGTAATTACGTCGCCGCCAACTCCTCTTCCAGCAACTGCCGCTCGTAAAGGTCCGCGTACTCGCCGCCAAGCGCCAGCAGTTCGTCGTGGGTGCCTCGCTCAATGATGCGGCCTTCGTCGAGCACGCAAATCACATCGGCATCCCGCACGGTTGAGACGCGATGCGAAACAATGATGCTGGTTCTCTCGCGCATCACTCCGCGCAGTTGACCCAGAATGTTTTCTTCCGTGAAAGTGTCAACCGACGACAACGCGTCGTCGAGAATTAGTATCTTTGGCGCTCGCAAAACCGCGCGCGCGATCGCGGTGCGCTGCTTCTGCCCACCGGAAAGCGTGATGCCGCGTTCACCCACCAGGGTGTCAAAGCCCTCGGGAAAATCGCGTAGATCGTTGCTCAGGCCAGCGATGTCCGCGGCCTGCTCGATCTTTTCGCGATCGCCCTTCTCAACGCCGAAGGCGATGTTTTTCGCCAGCGTGTTGCTGAACAGAAACGTCTCTTGCGGCACATAGCCAATCGCCGATCGCAATTGCTTCAGCGGATAGTCATTGACCGGCACGCCGTCAATCAAGACGCTCTGTTCCGGCGCCTCCAGCAGGCGCGGCATCAGGTTCACGAGCGTGGACTTGCCGCTGCCGGTGCGCCCAACGAACGCGATCGTCTGTCCGGCTTTGATCTCCAGATTGATGCCTGTCAGGACCGGCTCGCTGGTTGGATGATAACGAAAGGTAAGATCACGAAACTCGATCCGGCCGGTGATTGGCGGTTGCTCTTTGACTTGCGGCGAATCGGCAATCTTCGGCTTGACCGTCATGATCGCCTGCATGCGCTTCCAGCTCGCCGTCCCGCGCTGATAGAGGTTTACGACATAGCCAATCGCGATCAGCGGCCAAATCAGACGGAACAGGTACAGGTTGAATTCCGTGAACTGGCCGACGGTGATCTCGCCGCGCGCCGCCAGCGGCACGCCGGCCCAAAGAATCAGCACGAATCCAAATCCAATCAGAAAAGTCATCAGCGGCCGCATGATCGCATCGATGCGCACCAGCCCCAGATTCTTTTGCGCATACTCCCAATTCAAGCGGTTGAAGGCCGCAATCTCGGCGCCCTCCTGAGCATAAGCGCGCACGATGCGCACTCCGGTAAAGTTTTCCTGCGCCCGCGCCGTGATCTGCGCAAAAAAGTCCTGAATCTTTTCAAACCTCGTGTGCACCTGCTGGCCAAAGATCTTTACCGTCAGCGAAACCAGCGGCATGGTCACGAACAAGAGCAGCGTCAGTTTCCAGTTGATGATGAAAAGCAGCGGCAGCACGACAATCACGACGAACACTGTTTGCATCGAATACATAATCATCGGGCCCGCTAGCTGTCGCACTGCGGCGAGATCGTTCGTCGCGCGAGCCATCAGATCGCCCGTGCGGTGTTCCTGAAAGAACGACATCGGCTGATCGACCAGATGCGCATAGAAATCCTGCCGCAAGTCGTACTCGACGTGACGCGACATGCCGATGAGGATGCGCCGCTGCAGAAAAAGGAAGAGGCCGCTGAGGCCGCTGGCGCCCAGAATCTTCAGCGCCGCGACCGTCAGTTTGCTCCAAGACACTGTTGCCCAGTTGGCGTCGAGGGCGCGTCCGACGATCAGGGGAATCGAGACGTTGAAGATCACGCCCGCCATGATGCAAGCGACGCCGACAATCAGCGAAAGCCGATACGGCCGAAAATAGCGCGCAAATGTTCTCAGATCGTCCATGAATCCAAAGACCGAGGCCGTCCTGCTGAACCGGAGCTGTCAGCCCGGGTTGGTGTCAGAAGAAATAAGAATGAAAGCTTCGGAATCTGAAATTCTAGGTGAGATCGATCAGACTAGCAACGCGGCGAGTTTTTGGATTTGGTTCTGGCGCGACGCCGGAAGGTTCACATGCTGGGCTCAGCGATGTCTGTCACTTCGAGGTGCGCTCGCGGAATTGGCGCGGAATTCTGATCAAGATTGCTGAACGAATGTTCCGTGACGCACACGCGGTTTCGACCTGCGCGCTTGGCATCGTAGAGGGCGGCGTCGGCGGCCAGCACCAGGTCCGCGCGCGAGGATGCATGCGAAGGAAACGTGGCGATACCGATCGACGTGCTCAAACTACCGAATCCCGGAATCTCAATTTGGGCGACGCACGCGCGCAGCCGTTCAGCCACGATTAGCGCGCCCTCGGCGTAGGCCTGCGGCAAAATCAACACAAACTCGTCTCCACCCAGACGCGCGGCCGTATCGACGCCACGTAGCTCCTGTCGAAAACAATCGGCTAGCTGGCGCAGTGCCTCGTCGCCTGCATCGTGGCCTGCCGTGTCATTCAACTGCTTGAACTTGTCGAGATCGAGCATCACCAGCGACAACGGTTGATGCGAGCGCTTAGCCATCAGCAAATCTTTATCAAGTTGCATCTCGAACGAACGTCGGTTGAAACAACCAGTCAGCGCGTCGGTCAGCGCTTGTCGCTGAATTTGCGCAAACAGATTCGCATGGTTAACCGCGACCGCAACCTGATCGGCGACGGTGCGCAGCAGCAAAAGTTCGTTCTCGTCCCAAGCGCGGGACTGGTCAGCGGCGGTCACTTGCAACGCGCCGATGGACCGTTCCTGAAAAATCAGCGGCGCTATGGCCATTGGAAATCGTTCGTTTTTCGGGTCAGCGTTGTCGCAACCATCTTGGGTGAACAGCTCCGGGTGCTTCGCGAGATTCGCACACTGGAGATCAAGTTCGTTAATGAGTTTCTGTTCAGGCGCAGCTTCGCCGGCGCCGTCTCCGGCCAAATAAAAGTAGCTCAGAGACTCCTCGGCCGTTTGTCCTTCGACACGCAGCGCGCAGCTCGCCACATTCAGCGCGATGCCGACTTCATCCACCGTCTTTTGCAGGATGACTCCCAGTTCCAGTGACTCGCGAATTGCCGTCGCGATTCGATTGATTGCGATCTCGCGTCCAGCTTGCTCCTGGAGCAAGTGCGCCAACTTGGTGGTTACGCTCAGCGTGAGCTGCAACGACGTAGCTTTGGGCATTGAGGCGCGCACTGCCGATCTAAAAGCCGCCGCTTGGTATGGATGCTCAGCGCTGACTCGAGCCATTAGATATTCAAGCGCCGAATAAACTATATCGGGCTCGAAAGTCCAAACAACTTCATCTTCCCCGGCGCGTCCGTTGCTGTCCCGACCGCGCACCGTCGCCAACAACGCAGAAAAACGCGCGTCGGCGATTACTACGAAGTGTTCGTTCGCGTAATTGTGGTCGGGATGGAGCAAGGCCAGGGAGTTGAGACCCGCGTTTGGATTCCAGCCGGCAAAGACTTCGTTGAGCGCATCAGCCTGGCGCACGAAAAAGAATGCGCGACGTCCACCGCGCGAAAGTTCACGGAATCGCGTCCGCTCGCGATTCGGTCGCTTCGCAGCCAGCGGCAAGCTCTCAATTACCAGCGCGTTGAGATTGTTCTCCAGAACTACGTCTTCAAAATAGCGATGCAGTTGGGCAATCGTCGAATGCGCGCAACGAACAGGTGTAAGCTGCCGAGCGTGCTGCGTTAGAAGTGCGTCGTAAAGTGAATACATCTCGAAGAGATCCCGATGGTGAAAAGACTGGACACTTTGGGACTGGGCGAGGGGGGTGACGGAGGACCGAGCCAAGGCTATTCTCGCACTTTTGAACTCAGCCTGTCTACGATAATAACCTTGAGGTATGGGGCAATTGTACACAATTACCTCGCTATCAACTTGGGCGGTTTTGCAGCGGTTTTTGGCCTTTATTGGAGCTTTATGTACGTTGTAACTGCCGTGGCGATCATTTTCCGCTGATCGTCCATCACTTCGACCGACAGCACAAACAGGCGCCGTCCGGCTCGAATGGTGCGCGCCGTGGCTGTGAGGCGGCCTTTGCTGACGGGACGCAGATAATGGATCGTCAGATCAGTTGTCGTGACCCGCTCGTGAGGTTCAAGCTGCGTTACGACCGCGAAGGCCGAGGCAGTATCGATCAAAGAAGCGACCGCGCCGCCATGCATTACCCCCTGGTTCTGTCTCAGTTCGTCGCGCAGTTCGAGATGCAGGTTCGCTTCGCCGGACTTCATCTCGCCCAGCTCGAGTCCGAGAAACTTTGCGTAGGGCACCGATGCGAAGGCTTCATGGATCCGCGCGGCGCGAACTTCGTCCAACTTATTTTCGCTCATGCGCGGTAACTCGAATCGGTCGGCTCAACGATGACGGCCGTCCCGTAGGCAAGCACTTCAGTGACGCCTGTCGAAATCTCAGTCGTATCATAGCGCATTCCGATGATCGCGTTGGCGCCGAGTTCCGAGGCATGCTGAATCATGATCTCGAACGCGTCCCGTCGGGTTTCTTCGCACATCCTGGTCCAGATGGTTATGTTTCCACCAGCCAGTTGTTGGAACGTCGCGCCGAGGGTCGCGAACACATTGCGCGAACGTACCACAATGCCGCGCACGACGCCGAGGGTTTGCATGACGCGAAAGTTTGGCAACTCAAACGCCGTCGTCGCCATTTGATGAGACACTGAGTAACGTCTGGGACTGACTTCGTAGGGAGTGCGCTGCGGAAGCGGATCTATGTTCATCGGTTTGCTCCTTCGTTAGCGTCGATACAGGGTTGTACGAGCTTTGGCCGTTTCCTTCTTTGCGACTTTCGGCGCAGCAGGATGCCACAAATATTTTTCGAGATCGCAGCGACCATTGACGTCAAACTTCACGCCTTCACGTTCCAGCATTCGCTGCTGCATGTCTGAGGGCAGCACGATGCGGCCGGTCGAACAGCGACCCTGTGAATTGATCACCCGCTGCCACGGGGTCCGTCTTTCATCAGCGCCATGCATCACAAAACCAACGGTGCGCGGCGTGTAACCTTCGCCGAGGATGTACGCAACCTGGCCGTACGTCATTACGCGGCCACGCGGAATGCGACGCACGATTTTGTAGACGCGCTCGCGGTATTGTCCGACAAGCTTTAGCTTGTCGTTTGTTTCCTTCATCAAGCCTCCGCGACAAACTAAAGTTCGTCGGACAGCGTTCGCAAGACTACGCGCGCCGGTGCGCCATCCCCCGCGCCGTCAGCTATCTTCAAAGGCAAACAGATCAACTCGTAATCACCTGCCGGTACGTCGCTGAGATTCAAACCTTCCACGATGACGACGTCGTTCGAGAGCAATGCCAGATGCGTGCGATGGTGGCCAGAATGGAACTTTTCAATCGAGAGATAGTCGGTGCCGACCAACTTGATTTCCATCTCAACCAGCATCTCGGCGGCCTCAGGCAACAGATGCGTGAAATCTTTGCGAAAGCCTTCGCTCCAAAAGTTTGAGTTGCGCGTATGAAACAAGACGCGTTCGACTCCGCCAAGACTCACGGCTGAAATAAAGTTCGCATCGATCTCGGTGACATCATCGGGTACGCGCACGACGCGCGTCGGGCCTATCAGGACTTCGAGCGGCAAAGCGTCAATCTTGCGCGCGCCTTCAATGAAATGCGCCGGCGCATCGACGTGCGTGCCTGTGTGCGCGCCGAAATGCAGAAAGGAAACATTCGCCGAATTGCCGTTAGCGAGCGCAGACCAGGCGGCGACCTCTACGGTGGGATCGCCTTCATAGATCGGCATGCCCGGTCGAATTGGAACTGTTACGTCGTAAATTGGCATAGCACGTGGCGGCTGAGTCGCGAACAAATATAAACGGAAAGAGCCAACACGTAAAAGAGGTGTACAGAGTACCAGCTTTAGCTGGGCTTTTCGTTAGCGTAAACTCTTGACCGCCGAGAAGTGCTAGCTTGAACTACAAAAAGCCCGGCTGAAGCCGGTACTCTATACGCCGTTAATTTGGTATCCGATGAATAATTATGATGACCATCGTCTGCCACGAATCGCTGCGTCCAGTTATCTCAACACCGCGCCGCTAATCTGGAGTTTCACTCACGGCGCCCAGTGCGACGCAGTCCGTCTTTTCACGGACACGGCGCCGGCGCGTTGTGCCGAGATGCTTGCGCGCGGCGAAGTCGACGCCGCACTGGTTCCGGTGATCGAATATCAGCGCCTATCTGACGTTGTAATCATCCCAGACGTCTGCGTTGGCTCGCGATCCTCGGTGCGCAGCGTGGTGCTCGCAACCAAACTCAACAACTTGAAAAAGGTGAAGCGGGTCGCGCTCGATGACTCTTCGCGCACGTCAGTCGCGCTGGTTAAGATTATCTTTCGCGAGTTCCTGGGATTTGAACCTGAGTGGGTGACATCACCGCCCGATGTCAAAGCAATGCTGGCACACGCTGACGCAGCGCTCGTCATCGGCGATCCCGCGATGAAGATTCCGCGCGATCAATTTAGAGTCTTTGACCTAGCGACGATGTGGCATGAATTCACGGGTTTTGGCTTTGTCTTTGCGATGTGGATGGCGCGGGCAAGTGAAGCCGATCTCGTGCGGGCGATTGATTTTGCTGCCGCGTGCGATGAAGGGCTCGCCAATCTGGATGACATCGCCACGCGAAATGCCGATCCGATTGCTTTGTCACGCTACGAAATCAAAGATTACCTGACGAAGAACATCGCGTTTCAGATGGACGAAGACATGAAGCAAGGCTTACAGCTCTATTTCGATCTGGCCCGCAATCATAGGTTGATCGAGGAAACAAAACAGCTCAATTTCATCTAACTACTTCGCCATCAGGGCTTCGATCTCTCCACCGTCTTTCGGCACTTTGTCGGTCAGCACGCGCGCGCCTTTTTCCGTCACCAGCACGTCGTCTTCGATGCGCACGCCGATGCCGAGATATTTCGCCGGCACGTCCTGATTGAATTCTTCCGGAATGTTTTTCGTGTCCGGCGAGATGTAAAGTCCGGGTTCAATGGTCATCACCATGCCAGGCTCAGCCGGACGTGATTCGCCGTTGAAGTAGTAGCGGCCCGCGTCGTGCACGTCGATGCCCAGGAAATGGCCGAGGTTGTGCATGTAGAACTGCATGTACTTCTTTTCCTCGATCAGCTTTACCGGATCGCCTTTCAGCAAACCCAGCTTCACCATTCCCTCGGTCAGCATTTCGACTGAGTGAGTTTTCAGATCTTCAAGCCGCACGCCCGGACGAACCATGTCGATGCATGACATCTGTGTTTTCAAGACAAGATCGTAGATGTCACGTTGCGCTTCGGTGAATTTCCCGTTAATTGGAAACGTGCGCGTGATGTCGGAAGCGTAGCCCAGGTATTCAGCACCGGCGTCAACCAAAAGCAGATCGCCGTCGCGCAAAGTGTCCTGGTTGGTGATGTAATGCAAAGTGGTCGCGTTCGCACCCGACCCCACGATCGAAGTGTAAGAAGAGCCGGCCGCGCCCTGGCGCCGAAAGCTTGCTTCGAGCATCGCCTCGACTTCGTATTCCTTCATGCCGGCGCGCGCGGTCTGCATCGCTTCGACGTGCGCGGCGGCGGCGATGTCGGCCGCGCGCTGCATGATCTCGACCTCAGCCTCGCTCTTAAAGACGCGCATCTCGTGCAGGATCGAGGTTGGATCGATGATCGTTTGCGGCGGCTCCAGAGGCCGCCGGTTCGTTTCGCGCATCAACGTAAGCTGGCGAATGATCTTTTCGTCGAGTTCAGAGTTCGCATGACCAAAGGCGTAGTAAAGACTCGCCGGTCCATCGAGAATCTCCGGCAGCTTGGCGTCGAAGTCGACGATCGGGAACGCCTCATCGGCGCTGTAGTCACTCACGGCGCCTTCGACGCCGGCGCGATAGCCGTCCCAAATTGCTCGCTCCGGATCGCGTGGGCGCAAGAACAGCGTGAACTTCTTTTCCTGCGATGGCGCGATCACCGCGATCGCATCTGGCTCTTCAAAACCGGTCAGGTAGAAAAAATCTGAATTCTGGCGATAGCGATAATTCGTGTCGTGCGAGCGCACGGCTTCGCGCGCGGCGGGAATGATGGCGACGGATTTCGGGTCCATGCGGCGCATGAACTCGGTAAGCTGCGGTTTGATCATAGTCTCTCCTCAACCGATTCGAATTGGGAGTCGTATTGTAACTGAGTCAGAACCGCCTGCGGTAGCGGGCGGGCCGATCGAGTCGATTGATCCACCCGCCAACGCAGGTGGTACTGACAAATAGCAGACTTCTGCGCGATAATCTCTCGCGATGGCCCAGAGCATTCCTGCCAAACTCGAGAACGCTGAACTGATCGCCCACGATCCGGCCACCGGCGAAGAGATCGGCAGCGCGCCACTGACGATGCCTGAGGACGTGGCCCGTGCCGTTGGGCGCGCACGTGAAGCTCAACGCGAGTGGGCGCGCGCGTCGTTCCGTGAGCGTGGGCGGGTGATGATGAAAGCTCGCCGGATCATCCTGAAGGAACTGGAAGAGATCGCCCTGCTCATTACCCGCGAAACCGGGAAACCGGTGGCCGAAGCCATCTCGATGGAGATTGTGCCGACGCTCGATCTGATGCATTACTTTGCGCGACAGACAGGCACGTTGCTCCAACGACAGCGAATCAGCGTCGGCTTGTATGCATGGATGGGCCGCTCGTCATACACGGTTTACAAACCACTGGGCGTCATCGGGATCATCTCGCCGTGGAACTTTCCCTGGGCCACGCCGCTTGATGAAGTCGTGATGGCCCTGATGGCCGGTAACGCAGTCGTACTCAAACCCAGCGAGTTGACGCCGTTATCCGGACTGAAGATCAGGGATGTGTTCAAGCGCGCTGGTTTAGCCGACGGACTATTGCAAGTCGTGACCGGGGACGGTTCGACGGGCGCGGCGTTGGTCGGCGCAGGCGTGGACAAGATCATGTTCACCGGCAGCGTGGCGACCGGCAAGCGCGTCGCGGAGGCCGCGGCGAATTATTTGACTCCAGTCGTCCTCGAACTCGGCGGTAATGATCCGATGATCGTTTTGGACGACGCGAATATCGAGAATGCCGCGCGCGGTGCCATCTGGGGCGCGTTCGCAAACTCTGGGCAATGCTGCGCGGCGGTCGAGCGTTGTTATGTTCACGAAAGCATCGCGCCGCAGTTCATCAAGACTGTGGTCGAAGAGACAAAGCGCCTGCGCCAGGGCGATCCGACAACCAGGAATTCGGATATCGGGGCGATGACCAGCGAGCGTCAGTTACGAATTGTCGAGCGTCACGTCTACGAAGCCACGGCAAGAGGCGCGATAGCGCTCACCGGCGGCCAGCGCGTCGCCGATGCGCCCGGGCCTTTCTTTGAACCAACCGTGCTGACAAACGTCGACCACGACATGGAGGTGATGCGCGAAGAAACCTTCGGCCCCGTGCTGCCCATCATGACTTTCAAGACCGACGACGAAGCAGTTCGTTTCGCGAATGACAGCATCTACGGTCTGACCGCGAGCGTTTGGACCGGCGACATTGCGCGCGGAAAGCGACTCGCAGAGCGCATCGACGCCGGCACGGTGACGGTCAACGAAGTTCTCTACACGCACGCGATCGCGCAGACTCCGTGGGGCGGAGTTAAGCAGAGCGGCTTTGGTCGTACGCATGGGCGCGCCGGCTTGATGGAACTCGTCTCTCACCAGCATATCCACGTGAATCGAATTTCGTTTATGCCTGACGTGTGGTGGTTCAATTACACCCCCGAAGCGGGCCGTCTGTTTCGCGGCATGGCGCGCCGATTCACATCGGGATCCATCGTGCAAGCCTCACTCATGCTGCCGCAAATGATTCGCCGTCTCTTCGAGCGGCGTTAGTCCGCGCTTGCGGAAAATGCTCGATCGCCAAGTCACGAAAAAGCGAGGCCCTTTTCGGGCCTCGCTTCCATGCGAACGATCACAGAAGGTGACGATTCACTTAACGGTCATATCGGTGATCGCAGGCCGGGCAGCGATCGGCTGCTTCGCGAGTCCAAAAGACGTGCGTATGGGTCTCAGACCCGTCAGAGTTTAGCCGGCCATAAATCGAACTGCGGCCGTCCTTGGATTGCCTGATTAGCTGTCCCCACGTCTCCGGTTCATCCGTAGCCTCCGAACGCGTCGAGGCTGCAGAGCTCGCGGCTATAGTGGTAGAGCTGTCGAGGTGCGTGTAGATAGTCACCAATTCGTCATAGTCGTGCATGTTCGGGTGGGTGCTAAGCGTACTGCCGGCGTTCGCGCCGGTGTTTGAGAAGTAGTCCATGCACGTATTTAGCGAGCTGCCGTCGGTGGACTGGTGGTCAAGGCCGAAAGTGTGGCCGATCTCCTGGCACATTACATGCAGTTTCTCGTTCGGGTTGTTGTAGGTGGCAGTGTTGAAGTAGGTATCATTCATCTTGGCCGAGCCCTGCGTGATGTGAGTACCTCCAGTGATGTTGATCGAGGCCAGGCCCAGCCAACCGTTGTTCCCATAGGTACTGTTACAGACTTGCACTGTCCCGCTCACCATCCGGCAGCGCTTACCGGCGGTCCCGGTAACGGCAGTGAGATTCATCACAGAGGAATTGCTCCAATCCGCGAGCGCGGTATTGAACTGAGTGGTCCAATTCGAAGTTAAGTTATTACCGACCTTGAGCGTAAACGGGTTAGACGTGCGAGCCCAGTGATATCCGCCCCAGGAGTGATTTGCCGAAACGACGACGGCAAATATCACAGCGGCGGCTAGGACTACGGCGACAATAAGCGTCCGGCGGCGAGACCTTGTGATCATTATTCTTCTGTTCCCTTCCGAGTGTAAGGTTTATCCCTGAGTCCTGTTCCGGTGACGCCCGCCACGCGGGTGGAAAATAGGACGTTGTTGACGCGACCTACGATATTATCGCGACCGAAGTATGTCAACGACAAAATCCACGACTTTGAGACTTGATTTTCATACCAAAAAGTCTGCCGGTAGTTTTCTCACAAACGGAATCGCATTACCGTCCCGATAATATTGATGTCGCCCGGACGAGTCCGCCCGTCATTCTGGCGCATGCCATAAATCTCTAAGGTGAAATGTCTATTGAAAGCATGATTGACACCGACGCCGAAACGGTTGCGCACCCAATCGTGCAGACTCCAGTCGTAGAAGACTTCATCAGAAACAAAGAAAGTGAATTTCTGTTTCTGGATCCTGAACGGGTGCTCGAGGCGAACGCGGTTCCGATAGCGCCACGCATCAACCTGCGGCTTCCGCCAGCGCCGTTCGAACCACTCACGGTTGACCAGCGTTAGTTTCTTTCCGACGGGGAGGTTCAAGGTCGCGCCAATGCTGAGCCGGTCTTCGTACTCATGCTTGCCATTTGGCGGCGTGGCTTCGCGATGAAAATATAGCTCGTTGAGCGTGACGTACTTTTGGATCTTGTAGTTGAAACCAAATCCCCAACGCTCATCGACCGGCGTGGTTAGATTGCCGCCAATTCGCAGTGTTCCCTGAATCAAGAAATCAACTTTCTTGCTGAGAGGAATTGAAAGCTGAACGTCGTTCCAACTCTCGGTGTCGGTCTTGGGAACTTTTGTCTGAGCGTGCGAGTTGCCGGCGTACACGAACATCGCAGTGAGGAAAACAACAGAAAGTTGTCTCATCTCTGTCTGGCCAGCGTGTAGTTGGGTAGAACGCTGAAAGAAGTAAGCCCAACCAGAACTTGATCGCCGGCCTGACACTTCGTGGCGATCGCTTCCGGCTTAGGTCGCGTGACGATAATTGGCACGCCGGTCATTCTTTCCGGCGTGTTGACTGCCACGTCGTAGAGCGGTGCTTGGTTTTCGGTCTGCCGGCGATGTGTAAGATCCAAACGGACGTTCAAACGCTCGTAAGCGCCGACAAAATTGACTTCTTCGATCACGCCATTGGCCAGCCGGCGACACCCTTCCGGCAACTTCGCATTCGCCGGACTCAGACAAACGTCCTCAGGACGAAATACCAGCTTGACGGATTGGCCCGCGCGAAACTTTTTCGTCTCTTCAGTCGCCGGCAGGCGGGCAACTCCGACCTCGACCGCGCCGTCGATGACGACGCCCAGGAGCAAATTGGCCGCGCCCAGAAACGTGGCGACGAATTCCGTCGCGGGATGATTGTAAACCTCGTCGGGCGTGCCAATCTGTTCCAGATGTCCGTTGTTCAGCACGGCGATGCGATCACCCAACTCCAAAGCTTCTTCCTGATCGTGGGTGATGAAGATCGCCGGAACTTTCACTTGTCTTAGCAGCGCGCGAATCTCTCGACGCAGCTTCACGCGCGTTTGCGCGTCAAGCGCTCCGAAAGGTTCATCGAAGAGCAGGACCTGCGGCTTGTATGCCAGCGTGCGCGCGATGGCCACTCGTTGCTGCTGGCCGCCCGAGAGCTGGTGCGGGTATTTCTTGCGGTGTGCTTCCAACTGGACCAGTTCGATCAAGCGATTCACTGTCGCTTTTCTTTCCCTGCGCGGCCGCCGCCGGATTTTTAGACCAAACGCGATGTTCTTTTCCACCGTCATGCGCGGAAAGAGCGCATAAGATTGGAAGATCACGCCAACACCACGTTCACGCGCGGGCAACTCGGTCACGTCCTTGCCGTGGAGAATCACCCGCCCCGTGTATGGCTGTTCCAACCCGGCAATGATACGCAGGATCGTGGTCTTGCCGCTGCCTGACGGACCCAGCAGAACCAGGGACTCGCCTTCGGCCACGTCAAAGCTGACATCTTCAAGGACATGCGTCCTCTGAAAGCGTTTGCTGATGCCGTGCACACTGGCGGCTACCCCGGTGCTCGCCTGGCGATCCGGAGCCCAGGACACATGTAGCTGATCAGTGTGGGGAGTAAGTGCCATTTTCGGAATCATTTTTCCTGAGCTTCAAATTCCAGCCAGTCGCGCGCAAAAAACAGCACGCTGAAAATAAAGAACGACAACAGCGCCAGCACGATCGCGATCGCGTTGGCGGCTTCGATTTGTCCTTCGTTGAACTTGGCAAAGATGTAAAGCGGCGCAGTCTGCGTCCGTCCTGCGAGGTTACCCGACACCAGAATCGTCGAGCCGAACTCGCCAATCGCGCGGGCGAAGGTGAGCAGCGCGCCGCCCACGATCGCGCCGCGCAAACTCGGCAGCGTCACATGCCAGAACGTTTGCCAGCGCGTGGCGCCAATGGTCGCCGCCGCCTCTTCCAGCGAACTGCTCATCGTGTCGAACACGGGCTTAATCACGCCAAAGGCCAACGGAAAGGTCACGAAGATGTTCGCCATAATAATCGCGTAGGGCGTGAACACCAGATGCGCGCCGTGCGTATTCAGCAAGCGTCCCAGCGTCGCATTGGGTCCCCACAGCAGCAGCAAAGCAAATCCAGCGACGGCTGTCGGGATCGCAGTCGGCAGAGAGATGGTAACGATGACCGCATTGCGGCCCCAAAAGTCGTAGCGCGAAAGCACGTACGCAGCGAACAAACCAAAGATCACATTGAAGACGGTCGCCCAAAAACTCGTGACCATCGATAGCTTAAGCGCAAAAATCGCTTCCGGCGCGATCAGAGATGACCAGAACACGCCCAGCCCTTTACTGGTGCCGAAAAGAAAGATTGAAAGCAGCGGCAGAATCACCAGCGGCAGCATGATTGCCAGCATCACGCCGATACTCAGCGGGCGCGTTACATCGAATCCGCGAACATGCCGCAATGTGGGAATCTTCACCGCGTCTAGCTACTTTCTCTTCTGGACCAAATCTCGAAACACGCCTTCGATCACCTCCGGATACGCCCGGTCCCAGCCGCCGAAGCGATCTCCAACGGTGAATGGGTATTTGATGGTGGCGAGTTCCTTGTTTTCCTGATTCAGCGCGTCATTCGTGCTGGAACGAAAATGGAATCTGACAAAGGCGCGCTGCGCTTCGTCGCTCCAGAGATACTGCATAAAGGCATCGATGACCGGCCGATCCGACGCCGAGACATTTCGATCAACCACGACCGCCGGATGCTCGCTGAGGATCGTCGCTTCCGGAACGACGATTTCGGCGTCAGCCTTCGCGTTACCAAGCTTCATCAGCAACCCGTCGAGTTCATAAGTCACCAGCGCGTCGCCGTTGCCGAGTTCGAATTGGGTGCGCGCCTCGCGTGCAGAGCTGGGCGTGGAGATCACGTTGCGCCAGATCGCTTGCAGCATCTGTTGGGCGCGCGCGCGATCGGCTTCGCCGTTCTCCTTTTCCGACTTCACTAGTTCCGAGCCGTAGATGGCCAGGATGGACCACTGCGCGCCGCCCGAGCTGATCGGATCGGGATGAATCAGCCTGATTCCCGGTCTGGCAAGATCGGGAAAGTCATGTATGCCTTTCGGATTTCCCTTGCGCACGAGAATCACGAATGGCGTCTTGTTGACAATTCCCTTTTGCGGCAGCGCGTGCCAGTCAGAGGTGACATCGTTGTGATCCCTGAGGCGTTGCGCGTCACGTTCGATCGAAAGAATCGCGACCTGCGCTTTCACGCCCTGCATTATTTGATTCGTAACTGTCTCCGATCCCGCGAATGACGAAGTGAAGTGGACATCGAAACCATGCTCTCGTTTCACTTTGGCCGCGAACGCCGGATAGATCGCTTTCTCGAGCGACTCTTTCATGATCGAAAAGGCATAAACAGTAATGTTGACGCCGCCGCCCGACTCAGAGATCGGTTTTGGAAGACAGGCGTCTACGGCCAACATTCCGAGAATCGTAACGGCGACAATCGCGCTTCTACTTTTCCTAAGCCACGTGGTCATCTCAGCTACAGACACCCTGCGCACGAGGAACCCGGTAAACCGGATGCCTCACGACAGTCGGCATCCGCACGAGACGCGAACACCGAAGGCCTGTGTTAACCTTGCTTGATTTTAAAGTGAACTCAACTTTAGGATGACTTGTAGGCAATCTGCAAGAGTTTTCAGCCGTTTTTCACGGCCACGGAGGCCAATTTGTTCGGAAGATGGATGCGCGGCCGCGAAATCAAGCATTCGCAGCGCGATAACAATCGAATCGTGCGCCCTTTTGCCTGGGGCACGGAATTCATAACGGAACGCGCTAACGGTGAAGACCCACGCGAGGCTTTTGGCGCGCACGCCGAACGCGTGATGGCCGGCAGCGAAGACTTCTTCGCGCGGCCGGAGATTTCTGATTACCAACTCGCCGGCGACCGTTTGACCTGGACCAGCGCGATCCAGACTCCTTCCGCAGAAAACAACATCGCCACCGCGAGGCTGTTCACGCCTCGTCGGGAACGCAAGAACAAACCGCGCGCCGCCGTCGTCGTCTTGCCGCAATGGAACGCGCAACCTGACAGCCACGTCGAAGCGTGTCGCATCTTTAATGGCCTGGGCATGACTGCTCTGCGGCTGACTTTGCCATATCACGAAGAGCGGCGACCGCCGGAACTCGAACGCGCCGATCATCTGGTCGGTTCAAACATCGGGCGCACGATCCAATCGATGCGCCAGGCGGTTTTGGACACGCGCTCGGCCGTGCGCTGGTTGCAGGATCAGGGATTTGAGCGCATCGGCATTCTGGGCACGAGCATCGGTTCATGCATAGGGTTTCTCACTTTCGCGCACGACGCGGCGATCGATGTCGGAGTTTTCAATCATGTGTCGGGGTACGTAGCTGACGTGGTCTGGCAGGGAATCTCTACGCAACACGTGCGCGAAGGAATTGAAACCGACTTGACGGTCGATGAGCTGCGCGAATTCTGGAAGCCTATCAGCCCCGTGCCGTTCATTCCGCGCCTGCTCAACATGAAGCCGAGGCCGATGCGCTTCATCGCCGCGCGCTATGATCTAACCTTCCCGGTCGATCTTTCGCGTCAGGTAATTGACGAAGTGAAGACGATGGGAATCGATCTCGATGTGGTGTGGCTGCCGTGCGGTCACTACACGACCGCGGAAATGCCGTGGAAGGCGATCGATGCGTGGAAGATCGCGACGTTCTTTCGGAAACACTTGTAACTTCCAACCGCAAGGCGGTTGAGTCCTACAGCCCAGGGTTGCCGGCTTCGGCTACCCTGGGGATCGGTTTTTGACGAATCGTCCCAGGGTAGCTGCTTCGCAGCCAACCCTGGGCTTTGTTATGAAACCGCTTTGCGGTTTGGAACGCCATGACAAATAAGAAGTGTTTTCGCCTGCTGACCGAACTCGAAGAGCTAAAGCGACGCTTTGGCACTACGCCGCGGCAACTCGAACAGAAACTGAGTGCGGTGGCCGAGTGCGAAATCGACGATGCCGAATCGCTGATCCGGTTTCACGAAACCCTGCTCTTTCTCCGCGCCTATCCACCGAGCGCGCGAGTCCTAACCCAAGTCGAACAGATTCTGAGATCGTTTGGACAGCGACTCTCGCAACTTCGCGAGGCGGACACCGATCTGGCGCCGCTCGACGAAGTGGAAGTGTCGGGCATCGCCAACACGATCGTCACCAGCAATTTCAGTTACGCGATTGTGCGCTGGCTGGTCGCGAAGTATCCGCGGCAGGTTTCGATCGATTGGGATTGGTTTGAAGAAGAAGACCGGTTCGGCTCCACGATGCCGCGCTTTCTGCCACTGTTGGCAGAAGACGCAATGGTCGAAGCGCACGTGCCGTATCGTGAATGGCTGCGCGCAGCGAAAGGTCGCCGAAACGAACTCGTTTGGATCATAAAGCGATTCGAATCGTTGAAGCTTTCTAATAAAGCGAAGGCCGAACTTTACGACTCGCTCAAGCTGCACGTGATTTGGAAGTTTGGCGTCCGCGCCTCGCGCACGGGAATGAAACGGCCGGTGCGCCCGATCTTTTTCCACCGCGACTCGCTGATTCAACGCCGCGATGTATCGCTGACTAGTGAGATGGCGTCGCCGCCGCTTCCGATTGAGAGACTTTCGCGCGCGGCAGGCGAAAAGATTCTTGACCTGGCGCGGGAAACTTCAGCCGCGCGTTATCGCGAGCTGCATGGCTTTACTTACGGCGATTCGCGTCGTGTGCTGAAGGCAAGTTTCGGCCGGGGCGTCGAGGTTTTCGTCTTTGGGGTACCGCCGGAACACCGTCTCCCGCTGCGCGCTTATCACGCCGCGTTGATTTTCAAGAATGGCGTGCCGGTCGCGTACTTCGAAGGGCTGTCGATTTTTGAGCGGATGGAAAGCGGGTTCAATCTCTATTACACATTTCGCGAAGGCGAGACAGCGTGGTTGTTCGCCCGTATTCTAAAGCTGATGCGTCAACTTCTTGGCGCCACGGTCATCTCGATCGACCCATATCAAGTCGGTCACGAAAACGAAGAAGGCATCGAATCGGGTGCGTTTTGGTTCTATCGCAAGCTGGGCTTTCGACCCGTCCGATCGGATTTGATGAAGTTAGCGCTGGCCGAAGAACAAAAGATCGCCGCGCGGCGTGGCTATCGAACTCCGGCGCACACTCTGCGAAAGCTCGCCGCCGACAACTTGCTCTTTGAAGTCCCGCAGACCGAACGCCAAGTTGGCGAGTGGGATCATTTCGAAGTCCGCAAAGTCGGACTTGTCGTGCAACGGCGAATGTCGCGGGACTTCAACGGGAATGCGAAAGAGATTCGTACGCATTCAGCTAACTTCATCAAGCGCGTTCTCGATCTCGACACTCGGAGCCTGAATGAAGACGGACTGCAAGCGTTCGAGAATCTCGCACTGGTCCTCGCGATGATCCCCGGAATTGCGCGCTGGACCGCAAGCGACAAGCGGCTCGCGGCGCGCATTATCCTGGCCAAGGCTGGCCGCGACGAATCGGTTTATCTCAGGTTAATGCAGAAGCATGCGCCCATGCGCACCGCGTTGATTGGACTTGGCTCGTGAGTCGGAGACCTTATATGGGAGCTACATCGAGCGCGATGTTGAAGTCGCGATAGAGTTCGTTGTAGTGGCGCACAGAGACTTCCAGAGCGTCCGGCATTTGTTCCAGATCAGAAGGATTGACGACGAGGTTGACGTTGTGCAGAAAAGCCGCATGCAAGTCCATCGTGCGCACACCGGAAGTTACATAGACAAAGAAGAGACGGCGGCGCTCCGACGGTCGCAGCAATTTGATCTCTCGCGTGACGAAGGCCACGCCCTGCTCAACAGGATCAAAGTTCGCGTCGAGGATGACGATATCCATTTTTTCTTCGCGCATGCGCCCCAAAGCCTGCGCCGAGTTTTCGGCGACAAACACTTCATAGTCGCGATTTGCAAGCGATAGGGCGATCGCCTCGCGATATGCAGGGCTGGCACACACTAGAATCTTGCGACGATCCCAGGCGGGCCGTTTTCGGCCGCGGCTGCCTGCTGTGGTATTAGCGTGACTGAGGGCCGCGGCCAGGAGTTTGGCTACGTCGTTCAGGCCAGTCGTCGAAGCCGGATTTGAAGCAGCGACGCTCGGCTCTTCCGTCTGAACTTTGAACGGTGGTGCGGACGCTGGGCGCTCAAATGCAGTTCGATCCGTCGCCACCGGAGACGATTGTGTCGTCTGCCTCTCTTCGGTACTGGTGCCGTTAGAAGATGCCGGCGGTTGAACGTTAATGGCATCCTGACACTTTGGACAGCGAACCACGAAAGGTCGGGAGGGAGCCTTTGCTTCGTCCAGTTGCAATCGGGCTTCACATTTTGAACAGATGAGTACCATGATGTTTTCAAATTGGCGTGGGGCCCTCTAGTCGTTCAGGGTGAATCCCACAGGTAGACGCGATGGTGGACTTGCAACTACCTCGGTCTGAGTGCGAATGAAGTCCTCTGAAGAGGTCAACCCCTTGAGCGAGAGCAGCAAGTTGTTCTGGTTAGTGGCAAACCCCAAACCGTCTTCAATCGAAATTACTTTCTGCTCAATCAAATCCTTGATTTCCGAGTCAAAGTCCTGCATGCCGTCGAGCTTGCCATCTCGCATTGCATCCAGGAGTGACTTGCCTTCCATCTCGCCATTCTCAACATACTCGCGGGTGCGCGGCGTCGATCTCATAATCTCAACGGCGGCTATGCGGCCGCGCAAGTCGGCTCGCGGAATCAGTCGCTGGGAAACGATGTAGCGAAACGTTTGCGCCAGACGCGTGCGAATAACCGGCTCTTCGTTCTTGGGATACAGTCCGATGATACGGTCAATTGTCTTCGCCGCATCGATCGTGTGCAGAGTGGAAAGCACGAGATGACCGGTCTCAGCCGCTTCAAGCGCGATTTCGGTAGTTTCGTAGTCGCGCATTTCACCGATCAGAATTACTTTTGGGGCCTGGCGCAGGGCGGCGCGGAGGGCCGACGGAAAGTCCTTCGTATCGTTACCCACTTCGCGTTGATTGATGGTTGAGTTCTTGTGCGCGTGCAAGTATTCGATCGGATCTTCGATCGCCACGACGTGATAGTGCTTCAACTCGTTTATGACGTCGATGATAGCCGCCAGGGTCGAACTTTTGCCCGAACCTGTCGGGCCGGTGATCAGCACGAGGCCGTTGCGGAGTTCTGCGATCTCGGCGAGATGGTCCGGCAAACTGAGCGAGGCGAGTGTCGGAATGTCGGTGGGAATAACACGCATGACAATCGAATAGACGCCGCGCTGCTGAAAGATGTTGACGCGAAACCGCGCGCGCGACGGCAGCGAGTAGCTAAGATCCGCCGTGCCCGTGCTGACCAGACGCTCTGCCGCTTCTGAATTCTCTTGCATCAGAGTCATCGCAATGATCTCGGTTTGATAGGGAGTCAACTTCTGAAGCCCGAGCGGCTGCACCGGTGTCAGCTTGCCGTTGATCTCAACTTGCGGCAGTTGACCAACGGAGAAATTCAAGTCGCTGATCTTGTCAGAGACCAGCAGCATGCGTTCGATGATGGGTGGCAGATCGAAGTAGCTCATTCCGAGCGACGCTCCATTGATTCAGGAAAGAAAGTTTAGAGGGCTTCCGACCGTGGCGAGGAACCAACACTAAAGGCCGCACAGGTTAAGCGGCGGATCCATTCTCGCTGAAAGCCGCAGTAAAACGCAAGCAAAAAATGTTCAACTTCGCTGAGCCGGCCGATGTGAGACTAGAATTTTGCCAGCATTTGGCGCATGTTTTCCGAGATTCGGGCTGGCTCAGAGACCAGAGCGGCGATGGACGATACAGCGTCCGCCCCTGCGCCCCAAGCCTCCTTGGCGTTTGCCAAGGTGATTCCCCCGATCGCGACGAGTGGCAAAGCGCCGACGATTGCGCAAACGGATCGCAACTCCTCGAGGCCCGCAATCGGATCGGGATTCTCCTTTGTCGATGTCTGGAAAATCGGGCCGAACGCGACATAGTCCACGGGCATGGTTGCAGCCAGCGCTGCCTGTGCGAGGTTGTGGGTCGAGAACCCGACGATTGCACCTTCACCAAGCAAGCGACGCGCGGCCTCCACTGGAATGTCCGTCTGCCCGAGATGAACGCCATCTGCCCCGAGCGCGAGCGCGACATCCAGCCGATCGTTGATAATCAATCGCACGTCATGCTTGCGCGCAACTTTCATTGCGGCTTCCGCCTGGCGAAAGAAGTCCCGCGGAGCGGCATGCTTGTCGCGAAGCTGAATTAGCGTAGCCCCGCCCGCGACCAGGCGTTCGACTTGTTCCGCGTGCGACAACCCTGAAAGATTGGCGTCGGTGATCGGATATACTCTTGGCAGATGAAACGCCACGCGCCTTATGATTGATCAAGATGAGCGACAGGCAAAACCCAAAGGAAAATCAGCCGGCGACTCAGGACGCCGATTCGGACAAAGACGAGACGGTGAAGGGTTACTACTATGACGACTCGACTGGCTATGAGACGTACCGTCCTGAAGACGATATGGAAGACGAAGAAGGGGTTGGCGACCGTGAGCCACGGCCTACTGACAAATGAGGCGACCCTCATCGGTTTGGATTGGCATCGTGGAAAGCAGCAGTTTGTCGCAGCGCTTCATACAGAACAATCGCTACGGAGTTGGCCAGATTTAGGCTTCGCACTTTCGGGTTCAGCATGGGGATTGTCAGCGATCGCTCCCAATTCTGTCGCAAGAGATTCTCCGGCAAGCCGCGCGTTTCAGGACCGAACACCAGGCAATCGTCGTGATCGAACTGCCATTCGAAGAATGATTTCTTTGCCTTCGTCGAGAAGTAAATGAAACGAGCATCGGGCAGGAATCGATACAGATCATCAAGATCGCGGTGACGCTGGAGTGAAACCTCGGGCCAATAATCCAATCCCGCACGTCGGACCGCCCGCTCGTCCAGACGAAATCCCGTCACTCCGACAATATGCAAAGGCGTCCGCGTCGCCGCGCAAAGTCGTGCGATGTTTCCCGTGTTCTGTGGGATTTCAGGTTCGAGAAGTGCAACGCTGATCATTAGAGGGAGAGGCTTTCGTGCGTAAAGACTTGCGCGGTCTTCTTATTCGATTCTGCGATAGTCGTCTTCCAGCCTGACGATGTCATCCTCGCCGAGGTAATCTCCAAGCTGCACCTCAATAATTTCGAGCGGACCATCGCCGCTATTTCCCAAGCGGTGATTCGTCTGGCGCGGAATGTGAACGTGTTCGCCCTGGCGTAGTTGCAATTCTTCGTCGCCACGCACAACGTCGGCAACGCCCTTGACCACGACCCAGTGTTCCTCGCGCCGCGCGTGGCGCTGCAGACTGAGCCGGGCGCCGGGCTTAACCTCCAGCACCTTAACTTTGAAGCCGGGTTGTTCTTCCAGAACTTCGTAACGGCCCCACGGCCTTTCGTCAGACTCTCGCATTCGTCAGGTCTCCCAAAGTTTCCAAAGAATCGGATTCCGTCTCCATGTGTTAACGAGAATAATTGAGAGGCGCTGGCCGCGCAATCTCGAAAAAGCCTGGTCGAAAAACAATAGGAACGGCGTGCTGAGTAAGCATTCGCCGTTCCCTTTAAATGTGGCCTTACGGCCTTAGTTGGTGTGCGCCACTTGAACGTGGTCGTTGTTGTTCCCTGAGTGAACGAGCTATCTCTTCTTGGCTGACTTCTTGCCAGCCTTTTTCGCGGCCTTCTTCTTGGCCTTTTTCTTAGTTGCCATATTGTCGTTTCTCCTTCTTGGTTTTCAGAGTTGTGACCACAAGATAATGTACTCTGGTAACTCTTGTGGTCTAGAGAAAACGGCGCACAACATCTTGCTATATAAACTTAAATTCCATCCTTGTCAACAATTTATTACGCGGGAGGTGAATTATTTTCGTGCCACGTTGCGGGTCGCGTGCGCAGTGCGTCGATCAAAATCAGCACCTCGAGCGTCGCGATCGATCATCGCTTGCTTCTCGTCAAGAGTGATCGATTTCATTTTAGATCAGATCTTGATCGCGAGTTGCGAGAGTCGCGCTCGCAACTAAATCTGATCGAGATGCTTCATCTGAACAGCGGTGTGAAGATCCATTCATCGTGTCGACCGATGCCGTAGTAGGTGATCACGGCGTTGCGCTGACTGCGACTGGCGACTCCAAGAAAAGGGCCGTCAGCGTTTGCTGAAGTATCGTCGCCGCCGGGCGCAGTGCCGGTGGATTCCGTATTGAGCACGTCAGTCATTCGCGGAATCAGGCCAGCAAGCCTGATAAAGTCTGCCTTCGGCGTTGGCGGCACCCCACCTACGTAAATGGTCAGGGAGCTAACATACCGAGCAAAGTCTTGCGAAGTTGGACTAACCAGCTTCCACTCGCCGCTTTTTGAGAGCGGATCCCCCGCCGCTTCAACCCGCAGGATTTGCAGTTTTTTGGTTCCTTTGGGGATTCCCTCAAGCAGTTGATCCATCGACGTGGGCAGTGAGTTTACGCCCTGGGCGCCCTTGTATCGATAGTATGAGCGAATGGCGTCGGCCACCTGCTCGCCGCGAAAGATCGCTTCCTTCTCACGTTCACGTTGGGTCTGTTGCTGCACGTTCGACGCGGCGGCCATCGCAAACAAGGCCAACAGCGACATCGTCGCCAATAGAGCTACCAGTGCGTAGCCGCCCTCTCTGTTCGATCGGTTATCCATTTCCAAAGTCCGTTGTCACGGCTCTTCACTATCGACGCGACGCACCGGCGGCGGCTGCCTAATCTGGGGGTTGACGGTACTGTCGAAAGGAATTGTGTGTCTGATCTTCAGCATCGTATCGATTAGTACAACTTCGCGTTCAGATATGCTGCTGACCCGGAAGCGGCCACCCACCACATCACCACGTTGCACGCTAAGCAGATCCTTGTTGCCCTTGTCCAGGAGGACCACAGTGTCGTTGCCTCGTGGCCTGCCAATAATGCCGACATAGTTGTAATTCGGCAGCGGCGGCGGCGTCACGTTAAGATTTGCCACATTTGAATAGAGCTTGCTGCCGTCGCTAGCTCGGGCGATCACTTGTCTCACGCCGGGAGTTGAAATCAAGGCTGCCGGAACAGTGGTGAAGAGTTGTTGTGAGTTCATGAAACGAGTCGGCAGGTCGCGGCCATCGATCGTGATGCGCAGTGCAGGTGTAAACTTGTTTCCCGTGATTTCGAGGGCAAAATCCGCCGTGCGCGCATAAACCGTGGAAGGGTTTAGAGACGAAATCATGACCGGCGGAACCGGCGTTGGCGTCGGCGTCGGAATCCGCACTTCAGGCGAAGGTTTAGGCGGCGGCTCGTAATAAGCAAAGATATTGCGATTCGCCTCCGAGGCCGGGGACCGTGGGCCATCAAAACGGATCGGCTGAAAAATCGAGGGGTCTTCGACCGGAGCTTCCTGGTCCTTCACGATCCTGTTTGGTGTCGGAGACGGTTTGGCCACAACAGAGTTTGTTGGAGGCTTCTTCCCACTCCCGCCAAAGAACACGTAGCCAAGCACCGCGATCGCGACCACAAAGAGAGCCGCGGCCGCGATTATTTTCTTGCGCTCGTTCGGATTGTTTGGATCGAAAAGCTGCATAGTTCCTTAAGCTCCGCGTCGGCGGTTCTAACTTCCGGCCCGCTCGAAGTACGTCGCCAGATCGAGACGCAGACTTACGAACGTGCCGCGCGCTCCCGAAGGTTGCGTAACGCTCGCAGGCGGCACCGCCGTTCTGCTGCTGCGTGATGGAGTCGGTGCCCTGACAATGGTTGGTTCCACCGACGCCGCATTCGATTGTGTCATGCTTTCGAGTTCGACGGCGTTGACGATCAAAAACTGGCGGCTCGTCTCGATGTCGCGGACGAAATGGCGGACGCTTTGATAAGGACCTTCGACAGTGACGCTCACACTGATTCCCGGATAGATGCTCTGCCACTTCGCATTGCTCTGTTTTTCGGCACTCGCGGTTGGCTGCACCTGTCCCTTCGTGCCGAGCGGTTCGAGCATCGTATAACTTGGACCCGAAGTATTCCGCAAGCCATTGCTGCGAATCAGGTCATTCAGTTCCGTGTAGAGCGACAGGCGGCCTGGGCCAGGCGCTACCAGCCAATTACTTTCGAAATCTTTCAGACTGGCATCAATCTTCTTGACGTTAGCAGCGACGTCCTCGTCTATCTTAATGCCTGTCTGCGAGGTCCGCAGTTGAGCCTGCAAACGGTCGCGATTCGATAAGGCAAAATCACGACGCGAGTGGGCCGGTACAAGAAAATAAAAGTAAGCAAAGATAGTGATCAGCGCGAGCAACGCCGCCACACAGAGACCAATCAATTCCGGAAGTCCGATGACGCGTAGACCAGGCGAGCTCTTCAGTTGATCGAGGCGCACGCGAATCTGCCGGCGACCAGCCAGCGGCCGACTCTGCATTGGTTGATCCTGACTCATCGCGCTCTGCTTCCCTCGCTCGCCGTGTCGACCGGGCGCTCGCCGCGATTCGCTGTTTCGATGGGCGCGCCCGCGCGCGGCACATAGTGCACGATCATTTCGTACTCTTCGCCCGTCTCGCCGCGGCCGCGCTGAAGACTTTGCGAAACCAACTCGGCGCGAAAGATGCCCTCGCGCTCCATGTCCCGGATCATCTGCGTGATCGTCGCGGCGCTCTTACTGACCACGACCAGATCCAAATCGGCAACGGTGCGGTCGCCGTCCGCGGCAACGTCCTTTACCGTGATTCTGGCCACGCGCACATTGCCCGGCAGCGCTGCTTCCAAATCGACGAATAGTCGCGACCACGAAAACCGCTTGCGATCTACCAGCGTATGCGCCGATTTCAAAGTTCTCTTCTGCTCTGGCGTGAGCGTGCGACTTATTTCTTCGGCGCGCTTGTTTAGCACGATCGTCTGCTGCCGCAGACTACCTACCTCGGCTTCGGCGGCCTGGGTTTCTTTAGTAGTTTGAAATGTCGCGCGGGCGATGAACAGCAGCGCCACAATCGACGCGACTGCCACCAGCGCGCTGACCGTCCAAGGCACGACGCGATTGCGAAAAGGATTGCTGGAGAGATTTAACTTAGTGCTCACAATTTAGACCCAAAGACCGTCGTTCTGGAAAAAGGATACACGCGTGCCGCAAAGCAGCGCAACGACGACCGTAGCGCAAGAACTTACACGCCCGATGATGGGACGAAGTTCGGAAAAGACAGCGAGGGGAAATCTGGAGCTAGGCGCTGGCGCTCATGGCGTGACGTTCGAGCTTCAGATAGAGACCACGGCGGGTCAGGCCAAGCTCGCGAGCGGCGCGGGAAATGTTACCTTTGTGTTTGCGCAACGCCTCGGCAATCATACGTCGTTCGACTTCGGCCAGCGCGTCGGCTAGCGTGACGTCTTGTATCGGCACGGTCATCGACGCCCCTCCGGCGCCGGCGCCAATCTGAGTCACGGTTCCGGGTGGCGTCGTGGGCGCGCTCATGTGTCGCAACTCTGGCGAAAGTTGTTCGGGCGAGATGACCGCTCCGTCTTCAGCGCGGGCGATGACGCGCTGAATTTCGTTGCAAAGCTGGCGCACGTTTCCAGGCCATTCAGCGACCATCAACAAGTCGACTGCCTGTGGCTCGATCTGAATGTCGCGCCGGCCAAACTTCGCCGCGTAGTGATTGACGTAGTAATTAACGATCGTGGGAATCTCTGACCGGCGCTCGCGCAGCGGCGGCACGCGCAAACGAATTACGTTGAGACGATAGTAAAGGTCTTCGCGAAAGCGACCCTGTGCCACCATTTCTTCCAGGTCGGTGTTCGTCGCTGCGATGATGCGCACGTCCACATGGATCGGGCGCTGCTCACCTAAGGGTTGAATTTCGCCTTCCTGTAGGAAGCGCAGCAGCTTTGGTTGCACGTCGAGCGGCAAGTCACCAATCTCATCCAGAAACAGCGTCCCACCGGCGGCTGTCCGAATCACGCCGGCGGAATCCTTGACTGCTCCGGTGAAGGCCCCGCGGCGATAGCCGAACAGATAACCTTCCGACAATTCCTTGGGAACGGCCGTGCAGTTGAACGGCACAAAGATCTTGTCACGACGTGACGAGAGCGCATGAATCGCGCGCGCCACCAATTCTTTTCCGGTCCCCGACTCGCCAGTGACCAACACGGTCACGTCTGACGAGCGAATCTTATGCACCTCTTCGACCAGGCGCGTCATGGCGGGACTGGAATGGATGAATCCCGGCATCAAGCTCGCTCCGGCCAAAGCGCTTTCTTCTTCCGTGCCCGAGCCGCTCCGCGTCCGCACTCGCAAAGCACAAACGTCCATGCCCAGCTCGACGACCCGCAGCAGCGGTTCAAGCGAGAGTCCGCCGGAGAGTTCAGCGCGATCGCGCGGCGAAATCAGCAACGTTGCCGGCGGCGCGTTGCTCGGCGACAGATCGATCACCGCAGCGTTGTGCTTCTTGGCGAAAGCCGCGCTGCCAGAATCCTTTTTGAGCTTGGCGTAATCTTCTGCCCAGGCGTCACTTTCTTTTCTGGTGCAACCGTGCGCTATTACCACGCGTTGGCGATCGCCTTCCTCAGGCTCGATGATTACGACGCGACCAGCGTTGGTTTCCTGACGCATGACCGCGGCCAGTTCCCTCAGCAACAGTTCGCGTGACGCGACCGCTTCGGCCAGACGCAGAGTCAGAAGCTGAACTATCGTTTCCCGCTTGCGCAATTGTTGCGGCGTGGTCTGGTCGAGCGCCGCAGCCGCCTCTTCCGCTCGGCTGAGGTCGAGTCGTGCGCCCAACTCGCGGAACAGATTCACGGCGCGGATGAGATGTTCCGCCGCGCGCTCTGGTTGAGCAATCGCGTAAGCGCGGCCCAGTTCGTAATGCGCGCGCGCGCTGCGGTAGCGATCGCCGAGCAGATCGAAGATCGATACGCTACGGCCAAAGTGCTGCGCGGCGGTTGACGCGTCGCTGCTCACCATCGCCAGCAAGCCGTGCAGACGCTGCGCTTCTCCGGCCAGGAGTAAATCGGCCGGCGAGTCAGCGATCATCTGCCCCAAACGATCGAGGTTCACCGCGCAGCCTTGGGTGTCGCCGCATTCGAGACAAGCTTCTCCCAAAAGTAAATGCGACTCGCAGATTGCCTGTCGATCACCAATCTCCTCGGCAAGTGCTTGCGCTTTCTTTGCTGTCGCCAACGCCTCGGGGCCACGCTTCATGGCGACATAGCAGCGACCCAGTGTGCGTTGTGCCTGTCCCTCGTACCACTTGTTTCCGTGTTCGGCCGATAGGGCCACGGCCCGGTCGAGATATGCACGAGCCTCTTCGAAGTCGCCGCACAGCATTCGTAATTCGCCGAGCGAATCCAGGATCATTGCCACGTCGGCGCCGACTTCGTCGCCCTCTGAAGCTATCGAGAGCGCCCTTTCCATCGCTTCCTGGGCGCGATCCCACTGTCCGATCAAAACCAGGTTGATGCCAAGGTTGTTGTAGCCTTTCCAGGCATTGACCTTGTGATCCGTTCGTTCGTAATAACCGATCGCCTTTTCGAGATAGCGAATGCCTTCCTGCGGTCGCTTCAAAAACCAGCAAGCGCCGGCCATGTTGCTGTAGATCTTGCCGAGCAGAAAGCTGGCCGGATGATCTCCGACAAGCTTAAGCGCCTGTCCGAGATTCTCCAGTGAGATTTCGTGGTTGCCTTCCTGAATGTCCGCCGTCCCCAAACCAAAGTACGCTTCCGCAAGTCCGCGCCAATCGCCCGTCTGTCGATAGCTTTCGAGGGCCCGATGCGAGTAGTCACGCGCGATCGGATATTCACTGATGCTGCGATAGACGCGCGCCAGCGCGGCGTAAACCGCACCGACCTCCGCGCCTTCGTCCGGCAAACCGCGCAGCGTCGACTGAAGCAACGAGATCGCCTTGGGATGATCACCGTTGTAATTGTTAGCCAGCGCGACCTGAACGCGCAGCAGCGCGCCGAGGGTTGGCGTGAGCTTGGCGCGTGCTTCCGGCGGTTCGTACATCGCGACGGCTTCCAGAGACTCGCGATAATTGCCCTGCATTTCAAGGGCGATCGACAATGAGCGTCGCGCTTCGGCCAAAAGCTCTGGATGATTTCGCGCTTCGCTGAGCAGCGAGTTGAGACGCGTGCGCGCCTCGATCGTCAAACCCTGATCAAGCAGACCGCGCACGGCGTCCAATTCCTGGGTCAGAGCCTCAGGCGTAGCCTTGCCCGCGCGCGAACGTAACTGCACCCGAGCGCGCTCCAGATCGATAACGGCGTTGTCAGCCTTGGTTTTTTCTTTGCTCAACCGCGCAAATCCCCGCGAAGAAGAGATCGCTTACTGTCGCCACAGTGGTGATAGCCAAAACATTAGTAAAAGACCAATAGCATCGGCTTTTCACCACCAATGTCATCCGAAGGGGGCAGGATAAGATGGGACAGGAGGCGCCCATCAATTCGTTACCAAACGACGTGAAAATAGCACAGTCCGGGCTTCCCGTCACGCACTTCCCGTATCTTCAGGGTCTCGGGAAAACGAGGATAGCGTCGCTGACCGGACGTTCGCCGGTCGCATCTGAGGGTTTATTGACGAGCTTGTTCTTGATCACCATCGCGGTCGAGCCACCACCATCGAGATTGATCGCCTCGACCGCGCCGAACTCAAGCAGCAGATCTGCGAGCATCGTGAGCGACATGCCGGCGCTTACCCCCGGCTGGCGACCGTCGACGACTACGAGGAGGATCTGTCCTGTCTTCAGTTTGGCAATCGCCGTCCGTGGATGGAAATCACTGACAAAGGCTGGAAGAATTTTTTCCGCGGCGTTGGTGATCTCAACTCGTCCGTTTCTGATCAACTGCGGGCCGCCGCCGATGATATTGGCCGCCTGTTTCCAGGAATCTGTCTGTTCGATTTCGGTTGGCGACCAACTTAGATTTAGTTTCAGTCGCGTCCCCACGCGCAGTTTCTCGAGCGCCCACTGTCGGGCCGTGCCCGCGACCGAGATCACGTAACCGTCCATTGGGATCGTGCTGCTGCCTCTTAGGTCGCGCCGCTCAGTGATTCGGTCACGGCGAACGATTAGTTCGAGTCCGTTTGGATCAGTAAGTGTGGTCCGGTGAAACTCTGGCGTGAAAATAATCAGCTCGTTGTCAGCGCGTGGGCGATTCAAACCATTGATTTCGTGCTTCTGAATGCCGACTACGAGTTGTCCGTCGAACTTTATATGTCCAAAGATCAGCTCCTGCTTTCCTTCGCCTTCGATCAAGCCGGCGGCGGCGCGCACGTTGTTTGATTCGCTCAGAAGTCTTCCATTGAGTACTTCAATTCCGACTGAGTCGCCGCGATAGGTTCCCGTCGTGCGAAAGTAACCGCTGTTGACCGCGGCCAGCGCGCCGTATCGCGCGGCCATAGAACTCGTTGTCTCGAGTCCAACTGCTTCGTCCATCGCGTGTACCATCCGCAAACGCGCTTTCGTCAAATCGATGCGCAACAGGTTGATAAACCACGGCCCGGTCGCTTCCTTTTCTGATTTGGAGCCGCGAGTGATTTGGATGTGTTCGGTTCCGGGAGTGAGAAATTCAGACGTGGGTAACACTGAGTGATACCGCTGGCCTGATATTTCAAAGACGGCGATGCAAACGAGGATTATGATGACGCAAGCACGGGAAAAAGAACTTTGCATGGCGATTCTTCACGTTCTCCTGATGATTGTTCTTGGCGCAAACGGACGTTCGTAAGCCCTTATAACCGATCTGCGCCTTCCTTGACACCCCCCAGACCGCCCCTTATCATGCTTGTTTCCGCGCAGGCCGGAATCGCCGTCTAATGTATGTTCGAGTCTCTTTCCGACAAACTGAAGCGGACTCTGAAGAATCTGCGCGGCGAAGGCGTTCTGACCAAGGAACATGTGGACGCCGCCCTGCGCGAGATTCGGTTGGCGCTGCTCGAAGCCGACGTTAACTACAAGGTCGCCAAAGACTTTATCGCGTCGGTCAAGGAAAAGGCCGAAGGTCAGCAGGTTTGGCTGGAATTACGACCGTCCGAGCAAGTCGTCAAGATCGTTTTCGACTCGTTGGTAGAGCTGCTGGGTGGGCAATCTTCGCGCCTGGTTTTTACAAAGACGAGTCCCAACGTCGTGATGATTGTGGGCCTGCAAGGCTCAGGCAAGACGACCTCGACGGGAAAGATCGCGCGTTGGTTGGCGCAGAATCAGGATCGAAAGCCTCTGCTGCTTTCGACCGACGTTTACCGGCCGGCAGCACGTGAACAATTGAAGGTCATCGCCAAGGCGACTGGCCAATCGATCTTTGAAAAGCCTGAGACGAACGATCCGCTGGAACTGACCCGCGCGGCCTTGCAGCATGCGCGCGATACGGGTTACGACACGCTTTTGATCGACACCGCCGGCCGCCTTCACATCGACGACGAGTTGATGGAAGAGCTGGTCAGCATCAAGAGTGAAACGCATCCGGTCGAAATTCTCTTCGTCGCCGATGCGATGACTGGACAGGACGCGGTGCGGTCGGCCGAAGAGTTTCATAAGCGCGTCGGCATCACCGGTGTCGTGCTGACAAAGATGGACGGAGATGCGCGCGGCGGTGCGGCCCTTTCGATCAAACAGGTCATAGGGCAGCCGGTAAAATTCGTCGGCGTGGGCGAGAAGTACGACGCGCTCGAACCTTTCTATCCCGATCGCGTGGCGCAGCGCATCCTTGGCATGGGCGACGTGCTGTCGCTGATCGAGCAGGTTCAGGACAAGGTTGATCAGAGCGAAGCCGAAGCGCAGCTCAAGAAGCTGCAAAAGAATCAGTTCACGCTCGACGATTTTCGTTCGCAGCTCAGGCAGGTTAAGAAGCTCGGCTCTTTCTCAAAGATTCTGAAGTTGTTGCCGGATCAACTTCTCGGCGGCGTCGGTATGCCGGATTTGACCGACGAGCAAACAGAGTTGATGGAGAAAGAGATGCGGCGCACCGAGGCGATCATTGATTCGATGACGCGCGCCGAGCGCGTCAATCATATAATCCTGAACGCGAATCGCCGGCGCCGGATCGCCCGGGGATCGGGCACGACGGTGGCGCAGGTGAACTCGCTGATCAAGCAGTACACCGAAATGCGGCGCATGATGCAGGGAATGTTCGGCGGTGGTGGCTTGCGGGGCAAGATGATGCGACGCATGGCCGGCATCCCAGGCATGGAAGCCGATGGCGGCGACGCAATGATGGGCGGGATGCCCGGCTTGCCGGCCGGACCATCGCGCAAGAAGAAAAAGAAGAAGAAGCGGCGACGATAGGGGCTTGGAATGTATCGCCGTTTAGAGGCGGCACTTGTGCCGCCAATGGGCCCACAAGTGGGACCCTCTAAACGATATCTGGAGGAAGAAAATTGTTAGCAATCAAATTGATGCGCACCGGCGCGAAGAAGCGACCGTCGTATCGCGTTGTGGTTAAAGAGAAGAAGTCGAAGCGCGACGGCGCGTGCCTTGAGAATCTGGGCACCTACAACCCGACGCGCGAACCGGCGGAGATCAAACTCAAGGCCGAACGCGTTAAATACTGGCTCGAGCGCGGCGCGCAGCCAACCGACACCGTGAGCCGTCTGATCAAGCAAGCCGCGAAAGCGCAGGCTGCCGCGGAATCCGAAACTGTGGCTGCGTAACGTTTAGAGGGCGGACTTGTCTGCCGCTTAGCGCCGCACAAGTGCGGCGTCTAAACGAGTGATTGAAATTTCCATGCGCGACACCATCGAAATGATCGTCAAGGAACTCGTCGATGACGCGGAAGCGGTCGATGTGCGCGCGATCGAGCGCGAAGGCACCACGCGCATTGAGGTGCACGTCGCGCAAACCGACATGGGAAAAGTGATTGGCAAGCAGGGTCGTACAGTGCGGGCTTTGCGCTCGCTGGTTTATGCCGCCGGTTTGAAACAGCGTCGCCGGTACGTGCTCGACGTCGTTGAGTAGCGCAAGTTGTTAACTTGCGCCGGTTCGATGAAGGACTCCGATCAGAATGCGCGGGACTCGGCAGATGATTTGATAGTCGTTGCGCGCATCGCCCGGACCAGAGGGTTGCGCGGAGAAGTAGTCGCGGATCTCTTGACGGATTTCCCCGGGCGCTTCGAGGGCCTTGAAAATGTAATCGCGATCGCGCCGGACGGAAGTCGTCGATCTTTGCAAATTGAAGAGCATTGGTTTCAGGGGAAGCGAATTATTTTCAAGTTCGGTTCTTACGATTCGATCGACGAAGCTAAGGAGCTCGCGGGACTTCAAATAGCTGTTCCGGCGAGCGAACGCGTTGAGCTGGCGAAGGATCAATTCTACGAATGGGAATTGGCCGGTTGCCGCGTTGAGACGATTGCAGGAAAATCGATTGGCCTGGTTCGCGAAGTGATGCGCACTGGCGGCGTCCAAATCCTGGTTGTGGCCGGGGATGCCGGTAACGAGTTCCTGATTCCGATGGCTGAGGAAATTTGTGTTGAGATCGACATAGACAAGAAACTGGTTCGCGTCGATCCTCCGGAAGGACTGCTGGAATTGTGAGATGCTTCGCGTCGATATCATCACGATCTTCCCCGATTACTTTCGCGAAGTTTTTGATTACGGAATTATCCGCCGGGCTCGGGCGGCGGGTTTGGTAGATATCAGGGCGCACGATTTACGTTCGTGGACCTCGGACAAGCATCGCATGGTTGACGACCGGCCGTTCGGCGGCGGCGACGGGATGGTGCTAAAGCCGGAACCGATCTTTGCAGCAGTTGAATCATTGACCGGCAGTAATCGCCGCGCAGGCTTTGCCGCGGGGAAACGGGTCGCGTTGCTTTCGCCGCAAGGCAAGCCGTTCACGCAATCGCTGGCCGCTGAGTTTGCGGATAGCGAACAGCTCGTCTTGATTTGCGGTCGGTATGAAGGCGTCGACGAGCGGGTTGCCGATGCTTTGGTGACGGATGAAATCTCGATCGGCGATTACGTGCTTTCGGGCGGAGAGCCGGCCGCGCTGGTAGTTATCGACGCCACGGTGCGTTTGTTACCCGGAGCTCTGGGCAGCGAAACGTCGGCGGTAAACGAATCTTTCTCAGACGGTTCGTTGGATTGTCCGCAGTACACGCGGCCGCCCGAGTTTGCGGGGATGTGCGCTCCGGAAGTTTTGCTGACCGGGCATCATGCCGAAATCGCGCGCTGGCGGCGCGAAGCTGCGCAGGAAAAGACGAAGCGCAATCGACCAGATCTTTTGAAGTAATGGAGTTGATCATGAACCGCTTAGACAGCGTCGAGAAGACGCAATTACGAAACAACCTTCCGGAATTTCAGCCGGGCGATACCGTGCGCGTGCACGTGCGCATCAAAGAATCCGAAACCAAAGAGCGCTTGCAGGCTTTTGAAGGCGTCTGTATCGCCCGCAAACACGGTGGCGCGCGCGAAACGATCACAGTGCGCAAGACCAGTTTCGGCGTCGGCGTCGAAAGGATCTTTCCGTTGCACGCAACGATCGTCGATCATATCGACGTGGTGAAGAGGGGTCACGTACGACGCGCAAAGCTCTACTATTTGCGCGGGCTGCGCGGCAAGGCGGCGCGCATACGTGAACGCGACACGCGCCAGATTGAAGCCAAGAAGGCCGCGAGCGCCAGCGGAGAACCCGCTAGCGGGGAAGAGTAAACTTTAGCTGCGCCGGCGCTTCAAAGTCATCTCGCCGTAGCGACTGGCCGGCCAACGCTCTCACACAAATTGGAGCGAGCTTGCACATCGCAATCGACGCGCACTCCGTCGGAGCGCAACTGGCCGGCAACGAAAGTTACGCGGTCAACCTAATCGAAGCGCTTGCCGAGATCGATCAAACCAATCGCTACACACTCTACGTAACCAAACAAAGCGCCATCGATCGATTCGCTAATCGCTGGCCCAATTTTAAAGTAAGACAGACGCTCCCGCACACGCCTCTGGTGCGGATCCCGCTGACGCTTTCCGCAGAATTGCGACGGCACCCGGTCGATGTGCTGCACGTGCAATTCACCGCGCCGCCGTTTGCCCCTTGTCCGATAGTTACCACGATTCATGATCTGTCATTCGAACACCTGCCCGAGACATTCAAGCGCCGGAGTCGGGCCCAGCTGCGGCTCACCGTCCGCCGCACGGCGCGCAAGGCCGCGCTGATTCTCACTCTGTCTGAGTTCTCGCGCCGCGACATCATCGAAACCTACGCAGTAGATCCGGAAAGGGTAATCGTCACGCCGGCGGCCGCTCCAACGCATTTCAAACCCGTCGCGGACGATAGAGAAGTGCAAAAGATTCGCGAGCGCTATGGCATCGGGGCAAATTATCTTCTGTCGCTCGGATCCATCCAGCCACGAAAAAATCTTACCCGGCTGATCGATGCCTATTCAGCTTTGCGGGCGACGCGTCCAGGCGATGAACTGCCGCAACTGGTCATCGCCGGTAAGCGCGGCTGGCTGGACGATGAAGTCTTTCGTGCGGCGCAGCAAGACGGTCGAAACGAATTCATAAAGTTCATCGGCTATGTTCCGGATCAGGATCTTCCGGCGCTCTACAGCGGCGCGATGTGTTTCGTTTACCCGTCTTACTTTGAAGGTTTTGGTCTGCCCGTACTCGAAGCCATGCAATGCGGTGCTCCCGTGATCGCGGGGAATCAAACCAGCCTTCCTGAAGTGGCCGGCGACGCGGCCCTGTTGTTCGATCCATTTGATACAAAGGCGCTCGGCGAAGCCATTGCTCGCGTGATCGATCGTCCGGACTATCGCGCGGAGTTGCGCGGCAAGGGCCTGAAGCGCGCCGCGAACTTTAGCTGGATCGCCACAGCACGGTTAACCTTGAAAGCCTATGAACGCGCGGCGGCCATCCGCAGCACTTATTGACGAAAGCTAATAAACACGGGCTGGAGATTCGAGCACCCGGCGAAACTCAAAAAGAGGACTTGCTCTTTCATTCTTCATCCGGCATTCTTTGTTCCTAGCCATGCGGATCGCGATTCTCGGAACCAGGGGCATTCCCGCTAACTATGGCGGCTTCGAAACATTTGCCGAGCATCTCTCAACTCGGCTGGTTGCGCGCGGGCACGATGTCACGGTCTATTGCCGTTCGCATTACACCAGTCCTCGCGAACTTGAATTTCAGGGCGTCCATTTGAAAGTCCTCCCCACCGTTCGTCATAAATATTTCGACACCGTAGTCCACACTTTTCTTTCGGCGTTGCACGCCATGCCGCGCCGTTACGACGCCGCGCTGATCTGCAACGCGGCGAATGCGCCGTTCGCTTCGATCCTCCGGCTCACCGGAACACCGGTGGCGCTCAACGTCGATGGGCTGGAACACAAGCGCAAAAAGTGGAACGCGATCGCCCGCAACTACTATCTGCTCGCCGAAAAGTTGGCGACGATTCTGCCGACTGAAACCGTTACCGACGCGCGCGTGATTCAGGAATATTACCAGGCGCGTTATCGGGTTTCTTCGACGATGATTGCTTATGGCGCGGAAGTCGAACGCCGGCCCGACCCAACCGTCCGGCGCTGGCGTGTCGAGCCGAATCGCTATGTCCTGTATGTCTCGCGTTTGGAACCTGAAAACAACGCGCGGATGGTGATCGAAGCGTTCAAGCGCGTCCGCACCGCGCACAAACTTTTGGTTGTCGGCGACGCTCCTTATGCGCACGACTACATTCAAGATCTGAAGGCGCGGGCCCGCCGCGACAAGCGCATCGTCTTTACCGGCTTCGTCTTTGGCCGTGATTATCGCGCGCTGCAACAGAACGCGTACTGCTATATTCACGCCACCGAAGTCGGCGGCACGCATCCGGCGCTTTTGGAAGCGATGGGATTTGGTAATTGCGTGCTGACGCTCGCCGCGCCCGAGAACATCGAAGCTGTCGGCGATGCGGGGATTCCGTACACCGATGAAGATGATCTGGCGGAAAAACTACAGCGAGTACTGCGCGACGGCTCTCTGGTCCAGTCGTATCGCAACCGCGCCCAGGCCCGCGTGCAGGAGAAGTACGACTGGGACTATGTCGTCGATCGTTATGAAGATTTGTTTGCCCGGATGGCCGGGCTGCCCTTGCCGGAAAGAGATCGCGCGAGCGTGATCAAAACTGCTACTAAATCAACCCGCGAAAAGTCGCTGAGCCATTCGGCTTCGGCGTAATCCTAACGCTTGAGACTAAGCGCCGCAGGGAGCGTGAAGTTCACTTTACCAGCCCCACCAGCGCCGTTGCGACTCGCAGCCACACATCCGTACCCGCCAGCATCAAACGCAGCGGCTGCGAGGCGATGATGAAGAGTGTGCCCCACAAAAACGCCGGGTGCAGCCGGCGATTCTTGATGGTGTCGAAACCCACACACGCCAGCAAACACAAGTCGGTCAAGCCGAAAAATGCCAAAGGCCCGCCCGTCTCAATAAAGTGCAGAGGGATGCGGGCAATGGCCGGGGCCAGCAGATTCACCGCGGCGACTAGCATCAGCCTTTTGTGAATGTCCAGACGACGGCGGCGCACATAAAGCGCTGTTCCAACCAGAATCGCGAACACCAGCATGTCGAACAGCGGCACCGCGAGAAACTGAAGCGCGGGCGGCCCAGGCGTGGCGCCGCGCGCGGCCCCGTTGATTGCGGTGAGCACGCCGACTATCACAATCAATACGGCCAGTAGCGCACCAAACACGCCGAGGCGTTGGTGTGTTTTGGTGCGGCCGGTGGCGACCAGCGTAACCTGCGCGACGAATAGAACCACCCACGACGTCATCACGAGTCCGTGCAGATGCACGAGCAGACTTGGTAAGGCTGGGAAACCGAAGAGACCTTTCAAATAATAAGACCGGGCAAAGCCGGCCAGGACGATGATGGGCATGAGCACCGCAAACCATACGTACAGGCGGCGGTCTTTGCCGGTAGTTTGAATGCGTGGATTCATTGCCATAGGGTTACCTCGATTCCTCCCTGGGGAAGTCCAATCGGAGTTGCGTGTCCGAGAAATCCAAATCAAGCTGTGAGGGAAGCAAACGCAGCCGAACCACACCACGGACCGATGCGCCTGCGCGTCTCAGTTCGATACTGAGGGTAAAAAGCTGGTGTTGCTCGTCGGAAATAGGTATCGAAAAATTGAGAGTCTCCTTCACTTCATCCCCTGCCTTATCACCGATCCGACTTATGTCGGTTTCGAAGGTAAATAACTTTTCGATCTGCTCATTCACCTGACGCAGATCTGGACGTCGGTAGGACGGCTTCTCCGGGAGTTCGGCTGCATTAGAAATGACAGGACTCTCTGTCTGGGCTCGGAGACTAAGAGTTGGAATATCGCTTGCGGTTCGCTTTCTGATCGAATGGGGGGTTGCCGTTTTTGTTAACATCAATCCTCGATCGAAGCCGCCACGTTTCTTTCGCTTGCTCGCTCGTTCCTTTTCCACATCGTCCAGGTCAAATTTCACGGCCCGACTCAACCCTCTTATCACCTCTTCTATGTCAGCGAGTTCTCCAATCAGTTCGTGACCCGATACTGCGTCTCGAGCCTCAAGCGCCTCCTCAACAAGCTTGCGCTGCAGCGCGGTAACCAAAGCCTCATTAGCGAGCCTCTTGGTTTCGACTCGTTCGCCGCGTTTTTCAATAATACTCGGAACGTTATCGCGGACCACTTTGTTGTACTCAATGATATCTTCCTCTGCTCCGAACAAATCAACACATTCTACTTGTGCCCCCTCGCTGTTTAGCACGTGATACACGTGGGAAAGGAGTCCACCTGATAGTTCAACTACAAACCTATTTGACGCGGCCAATTGGGCGAGTTCGCGAGCAAATTGTGGATTCCTGATGAGCTCTGATTCAGACGGTTCGACGACTACACGTTCGACACGGGATCCTGACTTAAGATGTCTTTGCAGTTCCTCCCAATCAGTTCCTTTCCTCATTGTGAAGTCACGCGCGCTTTTTCTCTTTTGACGCGGGGCTGCGTTAATAGGACCGATTGGCTCCGATCTGCTGTGGAACCAAGGTAAGACTTCGTGGGGTGTTGCCTCAGGGTGATTTCCGATGAACCACATAACTGATACTGGATGACTCTCCTGCTCAGCTATTAGCCTTGTGGTTCTGGCAATTTCAAAAAGCCAATCGTTCTTGCTGATACTAGCATTCCAGTCAAACGGCGGCTTAGTATGGTATGGGATCCACTTACCTTGACGGTTTGAGCCAATGAACCTTCCCTTGTGGCGCAGACGCTCGTTGATTTTGTATTCACATTTCTTAATCGACCGAGTTGCATCAATGGCAATTGTTTGCGTGTCGATCTCAAACGTATCATGAGAGTACCAATACAGACCCTCCGGGATACCCCAGAGCGATTCAATCCGAACGATTCGATTGCCCGGCTCGGCCCATGCCCAGGCTGAGGCTATTGACGGGATGAAATGGTGAGCAACTAGACAGAGACTCTTACTCTCCAGCTCGCTTTCTTTGACTTGACGGACAAAATCCGTGATCAACCAGTCCCTCGCTTCGTCATGAGAACCTAGCTCCTCGCTACGCGGTAACATTTCCCGTTTCTCTTCCGCTATGTCTATGCCATCTGTCCGTATTATGAGAGTACGTTTGGTAATCTCTTCTAAGTCTCGAATAATCTCTGGAGGTAAGCTGCCTGAAATGATTCCGGCGATGATTCTGGGATCATCCACTACATAGAACACTGGCATGTCATAGCCCAGTTTGCTGTAAAGCCTCGCATTTCGCAGCTTCCCGTATTTTGAGTAGTCCTGCTTATTAGCTGCACGAAAAACTGATAAAGATTTGTGTTTCGGGACTTCTATGTGAAGTGGAAGCAAACGGCTGGGGTTTTCCCCTAGCTCCGGCGCAGCGATATCAGCTTGCACCATCCAGACGCGCGCTCCATCCCAGACCCATTCGAAAAGCGTTCGCGAGGACAAACGGGTAGCCCAAATTGCCACTTGTCTTAATCGAATTGAAACTTCCAGACGAGAGTTGCATCTCAAGTCAACATCGACTTCGCTTCCATCTCGCCACTGACGAACCCCTATCGGTACCGAAGAACCTAATCGCTCGCCTTCGGGTTCCACTTCGATAACCCAATCTCTCTTCTCCAGTCGAAGGCGTCTCTCATTTGAGAGCTGACCCTTCTGCTTAGTTTCCACATACTCTTGGATAATCCAGTGAACATGCCCCGGGCCGATGTTGGGCAATTCGCTCATTAGATCACGAACCGTGGTTGCGACCTCCGTTGGCGTGCATGATCTAGATGGTAGCTGACCGCGATAGCGAATAGTCTCGAATGATCCACTGGAGCGCACCATTACTTGGTTGTCTAGATCAAGGCCAAGTCTGTGGAGACATTCGCCAATCCACGATTGCAAGGTCTCGGCGGATAAACTCTCAAAGGCGGAGTTGGCCAAAACAAAGAATGGCGGAACCCATTCAGTCGGCATAGCTGTAAGCCCGAATGCCTTCCAGCCAACAAGATCAACGGAGACATCTTCCTGTGAGATTTCGGTTGGACCGGCTTCGGTGACAAAGGTGAGCCCTCGAAGCGGATTCATGGTTCGAGCACGAGAGGATCGGGCGTGGTCGTCAGCTTTAGCCGGGGAATGTTTCTCGCTCGAGTGTGTTTCTCTTTTTCGCACGATGCCCTCAAAGAAACGATATCAGTTTCTTTGATTTGCGCAAGGCGACTTTACGCGGCGATGCTTCGTGGAATTCGCAGGCCTTGTGAAAAGAAGAGTACCTCTTTTCCGTGGCGCAAAGAACGCGCAGTATGGAGGAGTTGGAGACTGCGAGATTTGACGCCCCCGTATAGCCGACGGATTTCGCGGACGTCATCATAGGAAACAACCCAAGGGCAATTCAACCCTCGCACATACTCACTCACAGATTTGTGATCCTCAGGCTCGTACGCATTTAAGTACAGTCTTTTGCCAGCTCTATAGTATGGGGGATCGAGATAAATCATGCGTCGCTTAGAATGGCTTTGACTCCGCAAGAAGTCGAGGGCATCTTCCCGAGAAAGGTGTATGCGACTTTTGAGCTTGCCGATGCGCTCTATGCGTCTCTTCAGCTCTAGGCGATTGAATCGCGCATCGACCTTCCATGGTCCTCTCTGATCAATGCCGCCAATCATGCCGCCATTCAAAATACCGGAATGGTTAGTGCGATTAAGAAAAAAAGTGGCAAAGCCCAACGCGAGTGTGCCGGCTCTTGCGCCCTTGGAATATATTGCCTTTTGCTTGAATCGCTCCTCCGCAGTTATCGGCACGTGCTGAAGAAGCTCGATGAAATCCGTATTACGCGTCAATACAGAATGCCAAAATGCATGAATAGCAATATCTAGATCGTTGAGGTGAATTTCCGAAACCTGTTCACGAATTAACAGGCTTAGAGCTAGGCTCCCGCCGCCCGCATACGGTTCTGCATAGTGCGGCCGAGTTAGGGAATTTAACTTCAGCACGCGTTCGAAGAACGGCGCAATTCTCCATTTCCCCCCTGGGTATCGAAGCGGCGAAGCATCTCTCATTGGAATCCGAAGACAAATGAAAAATCAACTACGACTAATATAGCAGTAACTGGAGGATGATCATGAGTAGTCAGCGATTCTTATCCTCGTTGGTGACCTCAGGTTTTCGCGTTGCTATCGCGTCCGATGTGTTGGTGGTCGATTCTGTTACCTGCCTTGAGTCTTCAGGGCGCCTGGTATCATTGGTTTGTGCTCTTGCGCGATCATCTCGTTTCTCTTTTCTTTGCTTAGCTCCGAAAAAGTTTTCTGCAATTCCTGCTAGTCGAGCAAGCGCGTTGTCGGAAAAGTATCCGACTATGAAAGCAACGCCGACGATGAAAGGGCGCGACTGGATTGTTTCACGATCAAGCAAACCAAGCGCCTTTGAGGAGATGAGAGCTATGACAACGAACGCGAGCGCACCTGAGATATGTGGTGTAAAGAGTCGCCACAGACGTCGATCGAGATGCCAAAGCTGGTGAGCAACAACGTGGTAAAGCCACTTAACGCCAAGAAGCGTTCCACCCAACATGCCGCTCAACCAGGCCAACCCATATCTCATGATTGGCCTGTATGTTTCTTCCGAAAGAGCCAACCAACGTCGTGGATAACCAAGCCAAAGAACAAGAATTGATATCGGAACGCTGAAAAGCAGAACGGCTAGGTAAATTGCTTCAAAGCGAATGGATCTGCGCGCTGCCGAATCAGTATACTTCGAACCCCATTCCAACCGCCCTCGACCGTCGGTAAGATCCGCGGGAGCGAAATCAGTTGGAACTGAACGCTCTTTCATGCTGCCACAGCCGCTTCCATCTGAAGGGATACGGCCCGTTTGGCGCTTACTTTCTTAATCGTAGCGAAGACATTTTGCAGTATTGGAAATTCCCGCCAATTGAAGTGATCCTGTTCTTCGATTCGTGTCGCGATGGCACGACGGAATAATTGACTCCCAAAGCTATCATGCGTGGCGATTCGCCCGCGACCGATCGGTTGCTCAAGATATAGATAATCCTTTCCTTGATCAAAAGCATATCGACATTGTTCCGGACCAGCTGTCGACCAAGTTACATCCGAGGGCAAGAACGGAGTAACGTCCGCATGTAGGTCAAACGTTATGGGTACTACGTGTAAATGCGCGTGATCGACCCCACATCCTAAACTGCCGTCTTTCCGACTGGGCCCGTGTTCGAATGTGCAAACCGGTCCATACAACTCCTCCAGAGTCGAGCATATTTCTTGCTTCATATCCCGCATTTCGGAAGTAACTGACTTAGGCAACGAACCCATGCAAATAAAATGCTCTTTGGGCACGAGCAGCAACCATCCTTCAACAAGCGCGCCGAGCGATGGCAAGCCAACAAAGTTCTGAGACTCGAATAGAGGCTCGTTCCATGGCTCGTGCTGCGTACGCAGATCAGAACACAACCGGCAATTGTTCATAGAGGGTGCCTCCTAAGCACGGAGTAGTGGAACAGCGTTCTCGCATACTCTACTAGCGCCGGCGAGCTTAGTCCAGACCGCAGTACTGCAATTTTTTACCGATTGATATGCAAAAACGTTTGGCTCTTTTTGGGCGCGATACAGCTGGAAACGGCGCCCGTGAGACGACTCGACCAGATCTACTTGATAGCTTTGATATTTGCTGGTTTAGCAAAGAGTGAATCAGCGAGCGCCTTATTGTATTCGACTGACTCGTAGTTGATCCGGCTGGCTTGAATGCCGGCGCGGAAGTGGTCGACGACATACGGCGTCAAGACACCGTCGATCGTAATCAGTTTTAGCGGATGGTCCTCTTCTGCGATGCTTTCGATTTCTTCGCTGTCGGGTTTCTTGTGCTTGCGTTCGTAGAGCGCCTTGGCCGGCAACCCCTCCGTCGCGCTGAATTCATATTCAATCCAAAATCCGTCCGGGTAAGTCAGGCGCACAGTTTCGTTGCGGCGCCCGAGGCCCGCTTCGCGGCGGCCCACGTAACTCAGCGTTGCGCCCTGCTTGCGCCACCAGCCGTGCAAGAGATTCTCGAAACCAGTGCGCAGGCCGGATTTGAAATCTTCCAGTTGCTCGGCGGTTTGGTCTTTCAGCGTTTTCGCCATGCCATCAAAGATCCAACCTTGGGCGGCAAAGTTCGTCTGCACTATGCGCATGCCCCCACCGCTGAACTCCGTGCGTTCGCGGTCTGGAAAGGAAATGTAATCGACGAAGCGCACCGGAATCCCGGACACGCCGTCTTTGTAATCGGTGAAGAAACCGCGGCCGGTGACGGTCTTGACGGCCAGGTAGCGATCGCCACCTAAGACTTCGATCGCCCGCTTCACAATCTTTTCGGCTTTGTCGTCGGGTTGAGTGCTGGCCGTCTGGGCCGCGCACCAGGCCGAGGTGATCAGTAAGAAGACAATTACCGAGATGAGTTTGACGGGGGACTTCGGTTTCATTTGTCCTTTGGTACAAAAACCGGGACTCGTCGGGCTAGCGACCGGATGCTACTATTCGGGTTGAGCCTATGATCCGGTCGCTACCGCTCCCGGTTCTGTAACTTGAGCAAGCAGAAAGAGCCTCGACTATCGAGGCTCAACTCAGCAACGCCAACACAAAGCCCGAGACTCACTCGGCCTTTTCAGCCGGTTCGTCGATCATCTTCGCGACAATCTCTCCGTCTTCGACATCGACTGCGAACTTCGTGCCGGTTTTCCACATCGTCGTGATCGGCAGCTTCACTTTCTCGTCGATGTAGCGCTTCAGAAAACGCGCGCCGTATTGCGTACTGAAGCCCTTCTCAGTCACCAGGTCGAGGGCTCGATCCGTAATCTCGAAAGATTTACCCTGGCGCTTCATCTGCCGGCGAGTCTTTTCAAGATATAGTTGCGCGATCTGCTTCACCTCGTCCAGTGTCAGCGGCGAGAACACCACGATTTCGTCGATGCGGTTGCGGAACTCAGGCGAGAAGCGCGCTTCCGCCGCCTTCATGATTTCTTTCTTGACGCTGCGAAAATCGCCGGCGGTCTTTGTGCCAAAGCCAAGCGGCTTCTCATACTTCTTGAAACTATCAGAACCCAGATTCGACGTCATGATCACGATCGCGTCCGACAGATAAACGCGCCGGCCGCGGCCGTCGGTCATCCAGCCTTCGTCGAAAGCCTGCAGGAAAAGATTCATCAAATACGGTGAGGCCTTCTCAACTTCGTCGAGCAGCAAAACCGTGTAGGGGTCATCGCGCAATTGCTCGGTCAGAATTCCACCGCGTTCTGAACCGACGATGCCGCGCGGCATCCCGATCAATTTTTCGATGCCGACGGTGCCGTCGCCGTACTCAGACATGTCGAGCCGAACCATCTTGTGATCGTCGCCGAACATGAATTCAGCCACGGCCTTTGCCAGCTCAGTCTTGCCCACGCCGGTCGGGCCGAGGAACAGCAGCACGCCGTCGGGTTTGTAGTGCGACTCTTTCAGTGGGCCTTTGTTCAAGCGCAGCCGCTGAGCAACTGATCGGATCGCCTCTTTCTGTCCAATCACGCGAGCAGACAGATTGACTTCCGTCATCGCGAAACGATCGCTGGTGTCGCGAAAGATCATATCGCGTGGGATCCGCGATTCCTGCGAGATGACTTCGATCACGTGCTCAGCCTTGACGATCATCGTGTGCGGTTCGTTGATTTCGACTTTGACCGAAGCCGTGTCGAGCCAGCCGACCGCCTTGTCAGGCAGATGTAGATGGCGAATGTATTTTGGCGCCATTTCCAGCGCGGTGGCGATGGCTTCGTCAGAAATTTGGACCGAATAGTTTCGCTCCAGACGCGGTCGCAATCCCAAAAGAATTTCCCGGGTTTCATCAATCGTGGGTTCGTCGACTTTGACCAGGCGGAAGCGGCGCGCCAACGCCTCGTCTTCAGCGATCGACTCTTTGTATTCCGACATCGTGGTCGCGCCGATGATGCGCAGATCGCCCTTTGCCAGCGCCGACTTAAACATATTGGCGGCGTCCGAAGACGTTCCCAACGCCGCGCCCGCGCCGATGATTGTGTGAGCTTCGTCGATGAACAGAATCAGGTTGTCGCGTTCCTTCACTTCGTCGATGATGCCTTTGATGCGCTCTTCAAACATGCCGCGCAGCATGGTGCCGGCGACGATGCCGCCCATCTGCAGTTGCACGACGTGCGAGTTACGCAAACGGGCCGGGACTTTCTGTGGCTCGAGTTCGATCAGGCGCGCCAGGCCTTCGATCACAGCGGTTTTGCCGACGCCCGGTTCACCGACGAGCATGGGCGAGTTGGCGCGCTCGCGATGACAAAGAATCTCGATGATCTGTTGAATCTCTTTTTCGCGGCCGATGGTGGGCGGAATCTTGTCGGAGCGCACCAGACGATTTAGCGAGATTCCAAAATGTTTTAGGTAGGGCGGTAGGTCAAACTTCTTCCGATACTGCTCTTCCTGTTTCTCGCGCTCGTCAACGCTCGTGCGCACGTGCTCGGAGACGGCTTCGGGCTTGGCACCCAGATTTCGCAGCACCTCAACGAAGAGACTGTCATAGTTTGAGAGCACGTCAAAAATGTCGGTGGATTCGATTGTCTTCCGGCCGCGTGAGCGTGCACGCTCCATCGCGCGCTTGAAAAGATCCGTGGTGTCCGGAGCGATGCGAAAGCCTTTGCCGATGTGCTGGCGACTGCTGTCCAGGCGGTTGTCAATGGCGCGCGTAACCAGATCAGGATCGAGAGCCAGGCTACGAATGGTCGAATTAAAAAGGTCGGGTTCTTCCTTAGCCAGCGCGCTGATGATGTGTTCGACCGCGATGTAGTTCTGATCGCGACGCTTTGATTCGCCCAGAGCGTTCTGCAGCACGCGCTGTCCGCTCTCACCAAACTTATCCCGGTATGCTTCCAGATCGGCCATGATTTTGATTTAAGCTGAGTTTCTAATTTCGTTCAATTTACTCGGTCACAGTGCCCGGTCACGTTCCGTAGCGCGACTCTTTGATGTCGAGAGCATATTCGCCGTTGCGTCTCGGCGCAACAGGAATCTGCAAACATCTTCGTAAGCAAATCCCTTGCCAGCAGCCGGCGATGTCGTCCTGCGTCACGCCGAGAGCCGAATAAGCTAAGCTAATTCAGTGCTGCCGACCTCACGAAGTGGTTTCACAAATCAGCCTGCAGCCGCGGCTACCTGGGTAGCGAATTTCATTTCGCCATCGCCGGCGGAAACGATTACGGTCTGGCCCGCCGAGATTTCGCCGCGCAATAGCTTCATCGCCAGAGGATTCTGAATCAGTGTTTGAATGGCTCGCTTCAGCGGCCGCGCGCCGAAATTCGGATCGTAACCTGCGCTCGCCAGAAGCTGCCTGGCCGAGTCTTCCAGTACCAGCGAGACATTGCGCTCGTGCAGCATTGCCCGTAATCGCTCGAGCTGCACGTCGATGATCTGAGCAATTTGCTCTCGCGACAAGCGATGAAAGACCACGATATCGTCGATGCGATTCAGAAACTCGGGTTTGAAGTGCTCATGAAGCACTCCCATGACCGCTTCGCGCACTTGCTTTTCATCTTCGCTGACTTCCTGGATCTCGCGCGAGCCCAGATTCGACGTCATGATCAAGACCGTGTTCTTGAAATCAACGGTGCGCCCTTTTGAATCCGTCAGACGGCCGTCATCAAGAATCTGCAGCAGCACGTTGAAAACGTCCGAGTGCGCTTTCTCGATCTCATCAAAGAGGACAACACTGTAAGGTCGGCGGCGCACAGCTTCGGTCAACTGCCCGCCTTCCTCGTAGCCAACGTATCCAGGAGGAGCGCCAATCATACGCGCCACGGCGTGCTTCTCCATATACTCAGACATGTCGAGCCGTACCATTGCCCGCTCGTCATCGAACAAGAACTCCGCGAGCGCGCGAGCAGTTTCGGTCTTGCCAACGCCCGTCGGCCCCAGAAAGATGAACGAGCCTACCGGGCGATTCGGATCCTGCAAGCCAGCGCGCGCGCGCCGCACTGCGTTAGCGACGGCCTCGAGCGCCTCGTCCTGGCCGATAACGCGATGACGCATGCGGTCTTCCATCGTCAGAAGCTTTTGCATCTCGCCTTCGAGCATTTTCGACACCGGCACGCCGGTCCATTTGGCGACAACCTCCGCGACGTCCTCTTCGTCAACCTCTTCTTTCAGGGTCACGCCATCCTGCTGAACTTTGGCGAGCTTTTCGTGCTCAGCTTCGAGTTTTCGTTCCTGCTCAGGAATCTGGCCGTACTGAATCTCCGAAGCGCGACCGAGATCGCCGGCGCCTCGGGCCTGCTCCAGTTGTAGCTTAAGCTGCTCCAGCTCAGCCTTCGCCTTTCGCATCTTCTCGATGTGCTCTTTTTCTGACTGCCACTTGGCCTTCATTCCGGAAGACTTTTCTTTCAGATCGGCGATGCGTAGCTCAATCTCGTGCAGACGTTTCCGTGAGCGCTCGTCTTCTTCTCTTTGCAACGCCTGGCGCTCGATCTCAAGCTGCATGATTTCGCGCTCGACCTGGTCGATTTCCTGAGGTAGGGAATCGATTTCGATACGCAGGCGTGAGGCAGCTTCGTCAATCAGATCGATTGCTTTGTCAGGCAGGAAGCGATCCGTGATGTACCGAGTCGACAGCGTGGCCGCCGCGACGATCGCTGAATCCTTGATGCGCACGCCGTGATGAACTTCGTAGCGTTCTTTCAGTCCGCGCAGGATCGCTATTGTGTCTTCAACCGTCGGCTCTCCGACGTAAATCTGCTGAAACCGTCGCTCCAGCGCTGCGTCTTTCTCAATATACTTCTTGTATTCGTTAAGCGTGGTGGCGCCGACACAGCGCAGTTCGCCGCGCGCCAGCGCCGGCTTCAACATGTTGGAAGCATCGATCGCGCCTTCGGCCGCGCCTGCGCCAACCAAAGTGTGCAGCTCGTCGATAAAAAGAATAATTTGACCCTGCGCGCTTTCGATCTCTTTCAGCATTGCCTTCAGGCGATCTTCGAACTCGCCGCGATACTTGGCACCGGCCAGCATCGAGCCGAGATCTAATCCGACCAGTCGCTTGTTGCGCAGCGTTTCCGGGACATCGCCCGAAACAATGCGCTGGGCCAGCCCCTCGACAATCGCAGTCTTGCCGACGCCGGGCTCGCCAATTAGGACTGGATTGTTCTTCGTGCGTCGCGAAAGGACTTGAATCGTCCGCCGAATTTCGTCGTCGCGGCCAATCACCGGATCAAGCTTGCCCTGTCGCGCTAGATCAGTGAGGTCGCGCGCATACTTTGTCAGCGCCTGATAGTTGGATTCGGCGTTCTGATCGGTGATGCGCGCGCCGCCGCGCGTCTGCTCGATCGCTTTAAGCAGATCATCGCGGTTGACTCCGTGCTGGCGAAGGATCTTGCCGGCATTGCCGTCCTTCTCGTCGGCTATGGCCACCAGCAAATGCTCGGTCGAGATGTACTCGTCCTTCATCTGCTCGGCTTGCTTCTGGGCGGCTGTGAAGATCTGACTTAGGCGTGGACTAAAATATTGCTGGCCCCCCTGAACTCGCGGAAAGCGTGCGACCGCCGCCTGGCAGTCATTGATCACTACCTGGACATTCGCGCCGAGCTTACCGAGCAGCGGGCGAGCGATGCCCTCAGGCTGTTCGAGCATGACGCACAGGATGTGTTCCGGTTCGACCTGCTGATTCGTATTCCGTTCAGCCAACTCTATGCCGGCTTGGATCGCTTCCTGTCCTCGAAGTGTGAATTTGTCTAAACGCATCTGAAACTCTCTTACTCGATACCGTTCGCTATCCCGATTCCCAGGTACCGTTCAAAACAAGCAGGGCACCGGCGGTTTGCGCCAGCGCCCCACTCAACGCTCGCGTAGCGATTAGCTTTTCGCAGCCGTTGCCTTCGCCGCCTCGGCTTTACCTTCGATCGTCTTGCTTTCGCCTTTCACTTCAATCCGACGAGCCTTGGTCTCCTCGCGCTTCGGCAACGTTACGCGAAGTACACCATTGCGATAGTCAGCATTCGCGCCTTCAGCCGAAACCGTATTCGGCAGCGTAAACGAACGGAGGAAACTTCCATACGCGCGCTCCACGCGATGGTAGTTGTCTGTCTCGTCCTTTTTTTCAAAGTGACGTTCACCGCGAAGCGTGATCACGTTGCTCTCAACTGAGAGATCAAAATCTTCGCGACTCATGCCGGGAAGTTCTGCCTCCAGCACGAGGTACTCTTTGTTTTCATAGATGTCGACGCTCGGACTCCACGAACCGCGCGCGATCCCTTCGTCATCGAACGTCTGCGGCAAATTACCCGTGAAGAGACGATTCACCTCTTGCTGCAGTGTCCGCAAATCGCGAAACGGATCATAACGACTGATACTCATACCTCTTCCTCCCTGGTGATTCTAAAACGTTGGCGCTCTCAAGCCCTTTTGCCAAGTAGCACCGTGCCCTGAGCGCGTCGTGATAATAAAGGCTGAGTGTCTTCATGTCAAGTCTCGGAAAACGTCAGAGCGGGCCGCAATTTCCCAACGAATTGGCGGCTCTCGGGGTTGGCTAACTTGGTGAAAGGAAATGTGGTTGGTCAGTGAAGGCTGAAGAATCGCTTGATCGACGCCAGCAAACCGGCCGACTCGGCGAGGCTATTCGGCGCGGCCTGTTCAGCACTGGCAGCCAGGCCCGCGCGGCGTTCCGCGATGGTCCAACTGATGGACTCGGCGAGGCTCGGGTTCGTTTCAAAGAGGTGCTTCATAGCAGCGTGACCAATCTCGAGAACTTCGGTTTCCTCCAACGCGACGACGCTTGCTGTCCGCGGCTCACCGGTAAAGAGCGCCATTTCACCAAAGAAATTCCCTTCGCTGAGTACGGCGACGGGTCGTGACTTGCCGCCGTCAGTCACCTGAACCTGCACCCGGCCGTTGTGAACTACGAACATTGATGAGCCATCGTCGCCCGCGCGAATCAGAGTCTCGCCGGGCGCGAAGACGTGACCGACAGTCGCCATTGCGAGCTGTCGAAGCTCGTCAGTTGAAAGCGGCGCGAAGACGTCCACCGCCGACAACCGATCGGCGATTTCGTCCTCGGCCGTCGTTGGCTTGGGTGCGACCTTTCTTTCGAGGTGGAGCGTGCGAGTTGGAAAGGCGAACGTCAGGCCGTTGCGGCGCAGTGCATACCAGGTTCGTTGGCGAACGAGCGCATCGGTGTCGTTGTATTTCGCGTAGTCGTCTAACCAGTATTTGATTTCCCATTCGATCGAAGACTCACCCAAATTCCTGATCCGCACAATCGGGGTGATCTTCTCAGAGACATTGTCGGCGTCGCGCACTGATTCCCGGACGACATGAATCGTCTTCGCCGGCGAGTCGGTATAGATCGTGCTGAAAAACACCAGTCGCGCGTTCAGATTGTCGCGCGGACTTACTTCGATTGCTTCCTTGGCGGCGATGCTGTTGCTGACCAGGACCACGTGATTCTGAAACGTCCTGATCTTGATCGCGCGCCAATTGATGCTCTCTACCACCCCGGTGTGTTTCTGCTGACCCACGGTGATCACGTCGCCAACCTGAAATGGACGGTCGGCGTGCAGAGAGATGCCGGCGAAGAAGTTTCCCAGCGTGTCTTGCAACGCCAAGCCGATGATCACGCCAAAGATCGCGGACGTCGTAAAGAGCGCGCCGAGATTAACTTCCTTGTAAATGTGTTGGAAGATCAGAACGAAGAGAATCGTGAACGCAACCATCGAAAAGATGTTGCGCACCAACGCCGGCGCTTCGTAGCCGCGGCGAATCCGAAATACGAAATCAAAGGTGACTACCGCCAGCGCGCGCACGCCTAGAAATGCGAGAACGGACGACAGGATAAGCTGAGGAATCTTGATTAGGCTGTCTTGAACAGTGCGGCTGGTGATTCTCGCGCCAAGATAAGCTCTGAGTTGGGGCTCGAAGGTCACGAGCAGATACAACGCCAGCGCCACGACGGCGGTGGCGATGACGAACACTATGAATCTGTTTTTCTGATTGGAACTCTTATCAGCCATGCAAGCCCCGACGTTTGAAATCGCCGCAGAACAGTGAACGTACTTTTACCACCAAATCTCCGGCTTGGCGAGATCGGAAACCTGCGCCGCGTTACTTTGCGAAGAGGCTCGGGAACAGAGTTGCGGCGATCAGCAATACTGACAGCGCCGAGACCACGGCCGTCGTCAGCCAAGCGGCGGCGTTATAGAGTGGCCCGTTCGTGTGCGTGCCCATTAGTTCGCGATTGTTCACCAGCCGCAGCACGGCCACCAAAATTACTGGCAGCAACAATCCGTTAATTACCTGGGTGATGATCAGCACGCGAATCAAAGGCAGACCCGGAATCATCGCGATCAGTGCCCCCAGCGCGATCAGGAACGTGAAGATGCCGAGAAAGATAGGCGCTTCCCGAAAATTACTGGAAACACCTTTCTCAAATCCGAGCGCCTCGCTAATCGAATAAGCCGTGGCCAGCGGCAGCACACCGGCCGCGAGCAATGACGCGCCCAAAAGCCCAACCGCAAATAATACTTCGGCGTAAGGGCCGGCCAGCGGACGCAGCGCGCGCGCGGCCTGCGCTGCCGATTCAACGTGCTCGCCGTGTACATTCAAAGTTGCCGCAGTCGAAATCACGATGAAGAAAACGATCAAGATTGCGAAGACAGTCCCGACCCACACATCCGCGCGGGTAAGCGAATACCTTTCAACTCGCACGCCTTTCTCAACGACCGACGATTGGATGAACACCTGCATGTAGGGCGAGATCGTCGTCCCGATGATAGCTACACACGTAAACAGATATGCGGAACCGAATTCGAAATGGGGATGGACAACTTCGCGTGCGACCGTGGCCCAGGGAGGATGAGCAAGGAAAGCTGAAACAACGTAACTGAGAAATACCAGAGACATCGCCAGAAAAACGCGCTCTACCCTTTGATACGATCCTTTGACGACCAGCCACCAGATCGCAATCGCGGCGATGGGAACTGAGATGTATCGCACGACTCCGAACAGCTCCATCGCCGCCGCGATGCCAACAAACTCTGAAACCGTGACTCCGCCGTTGGCAATTAACAGTGCCAGCATGACGAACGCGGTCCAGCGCACGCCAAAGCGTTCGCGGATCAAATCAGCGAGGCCTTTGCCGGTAACTGCGCCCATGCGCGCGCACATTTCCTGAACTATTCCTAGGCTGATGGTGATGGGAATGAGAATCCAAAGAAGTTTGTATCCATGATCAGCTCCCGCCGTTGCAAACGTAGCTATGCCGCCGGCGTCGTTGCCGGCGTTAGCGGTAATCATGCCGGGACCGAGAATCGCGAGGTAGACGAACAGACGCGGTCGCCGCGCCACGGTGCGACGCACACCTTGAGCGCTACGCCGTAAGAGGCGTCGTCCCGCGTCGCGCACATCTGGTCGTCGTTCTGACACTTGGAGGGTCCTCGGTCATGTCATTTCACCCGAACATTTTCGGCAGTCTTTGCCGCCAGTCTTTCGGCAATAGAATCTCAATCGCGTCATCAAAGGTCACAATGCCGAGGATATCACCGGCTTCGTCAACCACCGGAAGAGCGAGCAAGTTATACTCGGAAATTTTCTGGGCAACTTCGGCCGCCGCGTCGTCCGGATGCGCGAACTGCAAATCGCTGCGCATCACCTGCTCGAGGGGCGCGGACGGATCGGCCAGAATCAAATTGCGTAAAGCGATCACACCGATCAACTTCCATGAATCTTCGGCGGCGACGACGTAGAGGTAGTAGATCATGTTCGGCGTCTCGGCCATCTCGCGCAGTCGCGCGAGCGCTTCGCCTACCGTCAGGTCGCGTGGCAGCGTGACGAACTCAGTCGTCATCAAGCCACCAGCCGTATCATCCGCGTACGGCAACAGCTCGGCCACTTCGGATTGCTCGTCATCTTGCATCAGGTTGAGCAAGTCTTCCGCCTTTTCTTCCGGAAGATCGCCCAGCACGTCTGCGGCTTCGTCCGGGGACATGCGCTCAAGTATGTCAGCGGCGCGCTCTTCATCCATGTCGCCGAGAATCTGCGCCTGCCGTTCCGCCGCCATCTCTTCCAAAGTCTCAGCGGCGGTCTTGTCGTCGAGCGATTCAACAATCTCCGCGCCTTGCTGGTAGGAAAAAGCTTCGGCCAGCCTTGCGATCTCAACTGGATGCAAACGTGCCAGCTTGCCGCGATGTGATTTCAGTTGCACCGTGGCCGCATCAGTAGCGAGATAGCCAACGTCGGCCCAGTCGATCACTTCGACCGGCCGGTCGCTGCGCAGAAAGCGGGCTGGCGCCAGTCGTCGCCAGAGTCCGGCCAAACTCACGTCAGCGCCGGTCACGTGCCACTCATTCCCAGCTTCGATAATCTGCACGTCGTTGACGCGCACGACGCGCTTTCCATCGACATCGATCAATTGCTTGTCGAGCACGTCACGCGCCAGCAAAACTTCGCCTTCGCGCCGCATGAACGGGCGCAGATCCAATATGTCGGAGTTCAAGCGCACGCCTTGCTCGCCGAAATCCGAGATGCGCCAGCGCGGCAGGAAAAAATCACGCCGACGATAACGCGCGAGAAAACCCGCGGCGGGCGGATGATCGCCTTCGCCCAGCCGCACGATCACGTCTTTGAGCGTCGCCACACGCTCGCCTTCGAGGTCGAGAATGGGCCGACCCAACACTTGCGACAGATAGATCATGGTTTCGGATTCACGCTGATGCGTGACGAGGCCGAATCATAACATGAGGTAGTTACAGAACCGCCTGCGGTAGCGGGCGGGTTAAAGAGGCTACCCGCTCGCTACCGCGAGCGGTTCTGTACCGGCTTGCGAAAGTTGTAGCGCAGCAGGACGCGAATCGGAATCGCCGCGCGGTCACGCTGGGCGGGGAAAAAGTGCAGTTGTCTTACTGTGTCTATGACCGACTGGTCCAAACCGTAGCCGGCCCAGCGCGCGACGTCGACGCGAACGACCTCGCCCTTAGCGTCGATGTCGACCAGCACGTCGACGGTCGCTTCGATTTCATCCCGAGCCGCGATGTCAGGATAAGGCGGTTTCAGCCGGCGATAGGGACGTGGCGCTTGCACGCCGTTGCCGGCATCGCTCTGGTCGTCGGACAACACTTCAATTACAGGCACGTCATTCAGAATCGCGTACGCGCGTCCGGCTTGCTCGTCTTCCGCGGTGCGTTGGATTTGTTTGCGATAGCGAGAGAGCGCGTCCTTTGTAGTTAACTCCTGCGCCAGGTTCTTCTCGGCATCCTCGGCAGTCTTTCCCTGAGCCGACGACCGCTCCCACAAAGCAAGTTTTCCCGTGCGCGCGCTCACCAGATAAATCGCCGCATTGGATTCAAAGTCCCCAGTCGGTCGTCGCTCGGTTTCGGCCTTGCCGGTAAAAAAGAAGTCGCAGCCGATCGCCGATCCGAGATCACGCGCGTCTTGCAACGTTAGATTCAGCGAGCCTCGATAGCCCGCTCCGAGGGCGGCTGCGCGCGCCCAATCTCGATCGATGACCTGAAATAAGTCATCTCGATTTGTCGGAGCGCCGCCGTGAAGCGACATCGCCTCTGCAAGCCGGTCAACGACGCGGTTTCCGATGGGGCTATTTCCAAAATCAAGAACGGCGATGCGAATTGGTTGTGAGCTGGTTTGCGCTGCACACGCCAGCGCCAACGCGAAAACGATAACGAGTAAGGCGGCGAGACGAATCATGAGTTTCCAGCTTGAGCCCTCTCGAATCGTCACGCACCTTTTCCAACTGTGTTGTGAGGAGTCGTGCTGTGATAAAGCCGGTAGATTTCGTCCTTCACTTCGGCAGGAAAGCAAACCCGATGCAATTCATAGCCGCGCTGCAAACCGCGCACGGCTTCGCTGATCTCGCTGATCTCGCGAATCTGCGGATGCGCATAGCCGTCTTCGACATAGATGCGCGTGCGTGGCTCAGCGCCCTCGGCGGTGTAGTAGCCGTAGTAAGGAACGTCGCTGGCGCGATCCTCGATGAAGTAGTATTCAGGCGCGAACCCGCTGCGTGCGACCACCGCCCGCGCCGCTTCGAGAAAATCCGCGCGCTCATCAACCGGCATGTCGAGGTCGATAGCCTTGAACAGAAGCCGATCCACGAATCGCCGACTTAGATCACTCAGCACTCGATCAGGCGAGCGCTGCCACTGTTTCAAGTGAAAGATAATATCCGAGTCGTCCATTTCCAGGTGCTCGGTGATGGTCAGTGATTTTCGATGCAGAACTTTTTCAAACGACGCGCCGGCCGCGCACCAAACTTCTTCGCCACACTCTACCAGTTCTAAAGCGCGGCGCAGGGCTGAACGCAGCACGGCCTCCGCCGAGCGCAGGGTGCGATGAAAGTAGACCTGGCGAAACATGTAGTAGCGTGCTTGCAGATATTCTTCGACTGCGAAGATTCCCCGCGCGGCGACGTAGATTCGATCGCCTCGCTCATCGATCTGGAGCGCGTTGATGATCCATTCCAGATCGAAGAGTCCGTACTTCGCCCCGGTCATCAGCGAGTCGCGCAACAGATAATCCATTCGATCCACGTCCAGTTGCGAAGAAACCAGTTGGGCCAACGCAGCGGGCTTGAACGTTCCTTCGATAATCGCGGCCACGCGTTGTGGTAGTTCGGATGAGAACGATCTCAGCGCTCGGCCAACTTCCGTTTCCGCGGACGTGACGGTGAGTACAGTCAAGTGTTCGTGATGGACGCCCAGAACTTTTTCCATCGCGTGAGAGAATGGCCCGTGCCCTACATCGTGCAGCAGCGCTGCCGCGCGCGCGGCAGCGCGATCCTCAGCCGCTATCTGGTAACGATCGCTCAGCTGATCGAGGATGCGCGTCATCAAATGCAACGTCCCCAAGCTGTGCGTGAAGCGTGAGTGTTCGGCACCTTGATAGGTGTACAGACCGAGCCCCAGTTGCTTAATCCGCCGCAGTCTTTGAAACTCGGGCGTATCGATCAGGCGAACCATCAAGCGTCCTTCGTCGCTGTCATCGCGCAAAGGAATGATGTTGTGAACCGGATCCCGATAGATTCGTGGGGACAAGTCTTTTTCCTTCTCTGGGCAGGAGTCTAACACAGTCAAAGCTCACAGGATTCGGGGTAGATTGCGAGTCGTTACCGCTAGGGTCATGGCCCTCGAAAACTCCTTGAAACTCACTCCCAACGCCGAGGATTCAGATCAGTCCAATCGGTCATACGCCTACTGCCGGAAGACGCTGCCAGGAAGCAATGATATCCCTGGCGGGCGGGCATCAGCCGCGCTGTCGAAAAGCCAGAGGAGGGTCTTCGCGAGTCCGCGGTTCACCATTGGGTCGCTTTCCGGAATTCCCGAATTTCGGACTAAAACCGAATTTTCGGATTTGGGTGTCGGCTATTTTCGGCGAAATTGGAGCTTTTCCGGCGACGAGATGCACGGGTCAACTATGGCATCGTCATTGCTTTAATGGACTCCGGATTAGACTCTTGCGCGTGGGGATGAAGTGAACGAAAGGGGTTCTCAGGTCGTCAGGACAATGTCCCTCAAGCGCAAACTCAATCGGAATAATGAAAAGCCAACAATACCTGGTGCCTTTTATTTGTGGGTTGTTGGCCATCAAATTGAATGCAAATAAATTGAAGGGTTTCGTTAGAAACCCTCATTTCAAGAAAGGAAATGAGACGATGAGAAAAGTTTTCATGTACGTCTTGGCCTTGTGCTTGGCAGGTTTTGCCAGCGGCGCAATGGCCCAGTCGTCAACGACGGGTTCGATCGAAGGAGTCGTCACCGACCAAAACGGCGGGGCGGTAAGAGGCGCCACTGTAACGGTGACTAGTCCGAATTTGATCAGCTCGCAGACAGCGACCACGAACGATAGCGGTCGCTACCAGATCCTTAGTCTGCCGCCCGGATCGTACAAGATCACGGTCGAGGGATCAGGGTTTGCTAAGTTTGAGCAAGACGGTGTTGCCGTAAACTTGGGAAGGACCTCGACCGGCGACGCACAGCTTAAACTCGCCGGAGTGGGCGCAACAGTCACGGTTGTTGGTGGGGCCGCGGTTGATACGGCTCAGAACACGACCGGTACTAACGTTTCCAATGATCAGTTCTCGAATTTCCCAACGCAGCGCACGGTGCAGGGGCTTTACACGATCGCGCCCACAGTGACGCGTTCGGGTCTGCGCGATGCGACGGGACGTGATCGCGATCCGTCCGTGGCAGGATCTTCGGGACCAGAGAACAACTACATTCTCGACGGCGTGAACACGACCGACCCAGGCTTTGGCGGATCGGGCGCCAATCTGCCGTTTGAGTTTGTGCAGGAAGTGGAAATCAAGACCGGTGCCTACGGCGCCGAATATGGCAAGTCGACCGGCGGCATCTTCAACGTTATCACGAAGAGTGGTGGCAATGAATTTCACGGCGACATCTTTGGTTATGGAACGACCAAGGGCCTGGTCCGCGCCGTGAAGAACTTTCCTTTCACTGGGTCTGCTCAAAACGGCTTCTCAGAGATCGACGTCGGTGGCGACATCGGTGGTCCCATCAAGAAGGACAAGCTTTGGTTCTTCGGAGCTTTCAATCCACAACGTCGGACGAATTACTATCTGACGCAAACCTTTCATGCGCCTGCGGAGAACAAGGTGACGATTCCGTTCTATGCCGGCAAGATCACTTGGGCGGTGAACAACAAGAACACCTTTACCGCCTCGACCTTTGGCGATTTCACCAAGGTTGAAGGGTTCCTGGCGACTGGTGCGCTGCAGAATTCTACTGGATTCGGTTCTGACATCACGGCGTTCCTCGGGACGCAGGAAACCGGGGGCCATAACTATGCAATCCGCTTGAACTCGACGATTAAGAACAACTTCATCGCAGAGATTTCCGGCGGGCTGCACTTCCAGAGAGCCAATACCATTCCGCGAGCGATCACCGCGCCACTCATCACCGATAACTTTGCGGTGTTGAGAGGTGGCGCAGTGCTTGCACCGGTATCGACTGGCGTCACCTGTCCTGCTGCTGGTTGTACTGGAACCGGCAACATCGACTTTGTCGATGGCCGAGGCGGCTCTTTACAGCGCAACTTCACCCGCGGGCCGGGCTTTGGTCTTTACTCAACCCAGAATCGTGATCGCTATGAAATTAACGCCCACATGCAGAACATTGTAGGCGAGCACACGATTAAGTGGGGAGTTGAGTTTTACCGTAATAAGTACGACATCAATACGCTTTCGAGCGGGCCGGCAGTCACTTACGCTTTCACGCCTGGTCTTGGTCTCACGAACACAAACGGTGCTTCCAACGTGACCAACGGCGAGCGCATTACCAACAACTGGTTGGTTTGTACGGTCCGGGGCACGGTGATTAACTGCCCGAGCTCCGCTGGTGTAACTCGTGCGTCGGCCATTCCGGCGGCCACATTAGCTGGGTTGGGTCTGACGGTGAACGCGACCGCCAATGCGATAACTACCGCGGAAGCGTTCGGCAACCCGTTCATCATCAGAAACACTACCCGCGTACGTGATTTCGAACTAGTCGGACAGACTTACACGAATAACGAAGCGTTTTATGTCCAGGATGACTGGAAGTTTCACAAGGACTGGCAGTTCAGCGCTGGTGCTCGCTGGGACTATACCCAGGGATACGCCAATGGTGGATTAACCTACATTAAGTTCAACAACTTCTTCGACAACCTGGCGCCACGGTTTGGCCTGGCTTGGGATTTTACGGGTAAAGGCAAGGGCAAAATCTTTGCTAACTATGCTACGTTCCTTGAAGGTTCGATCCCGCTGGATGTTAACGTCCGCGCTGCTGGTGGCAACGTTCAAACCGACAAGAACTTTAACGTGGGCACAATCAATGCCCCAGCTGGCTCTCTGATCGTAAACGGGGTCAGCACCGGAGCAACCAACCTCGGATCTGACGCTACTCCGATCGATACTGGTCTGAAGCCGCCCAGCATTGGCGAGGCTTCCGGCGGTATTCAATACGAAGTCGGCAGAAACATGAGCCTGGAAGTTCGCGGCACTTACCGCTTTGAGCGCAACGTGGTTGAGGACGGTTCGTTTGATGATGGCGACACCTACTTCCTCTTTAATCCGGGACGACGAGGCAACGGCCGAGAAACAACGACCGAGGATCTGGCCTGCCAGAATCCTGCGATCGGCTGCTTTGGCCACGCGGCTCGTTACTATCGCGGGCTGTCTTTTTCGGCAACGAAGCGATTCACGAATAACTATCAGTTCATCGCTTCCTACACCTACTCAAGCCTGACTGGTAACTATGAAGGCCTGTTCCGCAACGACAACGGCCAGTCTGATCCGAACATCACTTCGTTGTTTGATTTGGTCAGCTTGCTGAGGAACCTGTATGGCCGATTGCCAAACGATCGTCCGCACCAGTTCAAGTTCAACGGCAGCTATCGGACCCCGTTTAAGCTTCTCATTAGCGGAAACTTCTACGCTCAGTCCGGCAGTCCGTTCAACCAACTGACTCCGCATCCGATTTACGGAAATAACGAAGGGTTCGGAGTACCGCGCGGCACGGCCATCATTCCGACGGTTACCAGCACCCAGGTTGGATTTCCGAACGTGGTAGAGAGCGTCGGTGGAAACCGAACGCCGACGACCATGAACCTGGATTTGGGATTCTATTACCCAATCAAGATTGGTGAAAAGCGCGAGCTACGTCTCTCGGGAGACTGGTTCAACGTCTTCAACAGCCAGCGGGCTGTGACTTTGGATCAGACCTTCTCCATCAACAGTGGCATCAGCTCGGTTGCGCCAGTAAACAATCCATTCTATGGAGCGGCCTTACTGGTGCAGGCGCCATCGGCGTTTAGGTTTGGCGCCAAGTTCACCTTCTAAACCAATAGCCTTCGCCCATTGGGCGATGTCCATTGAGCGTGGGGAGAGGCGCAAAGAATTAGCGCCTCTCCCCCTTTTTTCTTTAGCGATCGGAAACTTGTACGTTCACCCGTTCAAGGTTCCAGCCTGCAAACCCTGGCAAGTTTTAAGGAGGGGTTCTTCAAATGTCTTCTGTTCCCGCGCGTCGTTCCGAATACCAGCACGCAGAGATGGCAACACGCATTCTAGCCATCGTCCTCTTACTCCTCGTGCCCGTTGTAGTCCCAGGGCAAGGTAGCGGCAGGGACTCAACCGGCACGGGTGGCAACCACGTTATCCAGGGCAAAATATTTTTTCCATCCGGTCGCCGGGCTGACGGGACAATCCAGATCAAGTTACAGAGTAACGCCGCGGGAGAGATATCGACCATAGCAGATTCCAATGGGTCGTTTACTTTCACATCGCTGGCGCCCGGCAATTACACAGTGGTTGTCATTGCCGGAGATGATTACGAAATCGCGCGCGAAGGCGTCACCATCGATAGCGATTTGAACCTGGCCCGTACGGGCGTCTCGCTTAATTCGGGAGCGCGCCGGTACACGGTCATGATCAACCTGCAACCCAAAGCACGCGTGAACCGCACAATGGCGTCCGTCGTGAACGCCGCGCTGGCAGAGGTGCCGGAAAATTCCCGCGCGCTGTACGAAAAGGGCATGGAGTTGGCGAAGGCGGGTGATTCCTTGAGGGCAATCGATAACCTGAAGGCTGCGGTTTCGATCTATCCTAACTTTCCCTTGGCGCTCAACGAACTCGGCGTGCAGTACCTGAAACTGGGACAAGCGAATAGGGCGATCGACTCTCTTAGATCGGCAACGAAACTTAGTCCCGACGCGTTCACTCCGAAGCTTAATCTGGGAATTGCCTTGTTAGAAACGCGGCAGTTCGCGGAAGCAGAGACACAATTGCGGGAAGCTCTGAGAAACAACCCGTCAATCCCTACAGCGCACATGTACCTGGGACTCACACTCGCCGGTTTGCAAAATGGCGTGGAAGCGGAGAAGGAGCTGCGGCAGGCGATCGACTTGAGTGGTAATCAACTCACGCTGGCGCACTATTACCTCGGGGGTCTCTATTGGCAAAGACGCGACTATCATCGCGCCGCTGATGAACTCGAGACATATCTACGCCTCACGCCCAACGCGCAAGACGCCGACCGTGTCCGCGGAACCATCAGAGAATTGCGAGCCAAGTCATAATTCACCAGCTCGCAATTTGATCCTTTTCGGTATAAATTCGCCTCTGGAAAGGATGAATTCATGATTATTCCAGCCAATTCTTTTTTCAGAGGGTTTCCTGCCCTGTGTCTTGTTAACTCGGCCATTCTGCTTTTATCTGTTGCCCTGCTCACGAACGCTCAGGGTGTGGGCAGCTCGCGTGGGCTGACCAGTGCGGAGGGCTCGAACACGATTCAGGGCCGTGTTTATTTTCCTGCCGGCGAACAGAACAAATCCGTCAAGCTCCATCTCGAGAGCACCGAAGCCACGAGCATGTCCACGGTCACGGATCAGGATGGCGTTTTCAGATTTAATGGCGTACCAGCGGGAAATTATTCGGTCGTTGTCGATGGTGGAAAAGACTACGAATCCACGCGCGAGCCGGTGAGCATCGATCCGATCGGCAGAGGGCGCATCGTCCAGGTGACCATCCAGCTTCGCCCGAAAGCTGACGCCTCAAATCCTGCCTTTGCCGGCGTTCCCCAAACGGCGCTGGATTTCTATCAGAAGGGCATGACCGCCGCGCAAAAGGGTAACGCGAAAGGTGCAGTCGAATTCCTTGGCAAAGCGGTCGCTGCCTATCCTAACTTTTCGATGGCTCTCAGCGATCTCGGCGTGCAATACATGAAGCTCCTTCAATGGGACAAGGCCGCCGATACCTTTGCGACGCTACTCAAACAAAAACCCAACGATGTCGCCGCGCAGCTTGATTTGGGCATCGCTCTTTACAACGTCAGCGCGGCCATGCTGAACGATAAGAAAGTGGACGAGGCCAATCAAAAGCTGGCCCAGGCGGAATCGCATCTGCGCGAAGCGCTAAAGCTAAAGAGTACTGGTCCGTCCGCGCATTACTATCTCGGGATGACGCTCATAAAACTTCGGCGCTATGACGAAGCGCAAAGCGAACTGGAGTCAGCGATCAAGAACGGTGGAGACGGAATTGCGCTGGCGCACAAGTTTCTGGGCGGTCTCTACATGAGCGCACATCGGAACAAAGAAGCGTCCGACGAGTTAGAGAAATATTTGCAGCTTGAACCAAAGGCCGCCGACACCGAACGGATCAAGGGAACGATAAAAGATCTCAGAAGCAAGCAATGATTCGCGCAATACGCACTGCTAACATTCGATACTGCCTTCTCATTTTGTTCTGTTGGGTTCTGGCGCAGACGATCTCGGCCCAGACTAAGACCGAGAAGCCGGGCCAACAGGATGACGTCGTGCGCGTCAATACCGAATTGGTTCAGACCGACGTCATGGTTTTTGACAAGCACGGCCGTTTCGTCAATGGATTGCAGCCCGAGCAGTTTGCTTTAAAGGTCGACAATAAACCCCAACCCATCGCCTTCTTTGAGCACGTGACTTCCGCAAGCCTGCGCGAAGAAAGGAAGGCTAACGGCAACAGCGCTGCTTTGCTTGGGCCTTCCACGTCAATTCGTGGACGAACGGTAATCTTTTTCGTGGACGATCTTCATCTGGCGCCCGACAGTTTGGTCCGGACCCGCAAAGCACTCCTCGAATTCATCGAGCATGGAATGGCCGAAAACGATCAAGTGGCCATTACGTCATCCAGCGGTCAGATCGGTTTTCTGCAACAGTTCAGCGACGACAAGGCCGCTTTGCGCTCTGCCGTTGCCCGCCTCAACTATCGGACGAATACCAAGCTCGACATGGATAACCCACCCATGTCCGAATACATCGCGATGAAGATCCGGGATGGTGACGAACAAGCAATCACTTACTACGTTCAGGAATTACAAAAGCAAAACTGCTACAAGGCAGGTAACTCGGTCATCTGCACGATGTCGCCGCAAGCGATGAGAATAATGGTCAGGGAGCGCGCTCTGGAAATGGTGACGATGGCGGCGCCCGATACCGACAACACTCTAATCTTCCTGGAAGGGCTGATGCGGACTGCGGGCCAGCTGGCTGGGCGCAAACTCGTCTTCATGATTTCCGATGGATTTTATCTGAACGATCGTAAGAGCAGTGCACGCGAGCGGATCAAGAAAATTACCGATGCGGCCGGCCGGGCCGGAGTCGTCATCTACACGCTGGACGCGCGCGGAATCATCAGCGAGTCGCTCGACGTAACCAACAGCAGGCCAATCGACACGGAGGGCCTGACCATCAGCTCAAGCATCGGTGAGATTACCGCTTCGCAGGACGGTCTCAACGCCCTCGCCGGCGACACCGGGGGCCGCGCCTTTCGTAACACGAATGCTCCGATGTCTAACTGGGTCGACAAAGTTCTGGAAGAGACTTCGAACTACTACCTGCTCGCTTGGCGTCCGGGCAACGAAGAGCAAAAACGAGGCAAGTTCAATCACCTTGAGGCCAGCATCATCGGCCGGCCCGAACTCACTGTGCGCCTGCGCACCACGTATTTCAAGACGGCGCCCATGCCGATCTTGTCTCTAAAGAAGAAAACGGAAAAGGATCCCACCAAAGCGCGCGAAGATGACATGCGATTGGTCATTGACGCGCCCGTTTCGCAACGACAGATACCCGCCGAGCTTGAGCTACAGATGGGCCAAATGCCCGGTGTCGGAACTCGCGTCACCGCATCTCTCCAAATAAATCGGGACGCCCTGACGTTTGATCTGAATGACGGAAAAGAGGTGTCCGATTTGGATGTCGGTGGAATTTTTTACAACGACAAGGGTAAGCCGGTGTCCAGTTTTGTGGGGCGCTTGAAAGTCTTTCCGGTTCCGGAAAGCTCGTCACAGACAAAGAGTACTCGGGCGATTTATGCCTTCAGCGCCTGGTTGCCAGCCGGCTTATATCAAGTCCGGGTCGGCGTGCGCGAACTCAAGAGCGGCAGAATTGGCAGCGCGATGCAGTGGATCCAGGTACCGAATCTTTCAGTTCGTTAGCGAATCAAGCGGATTGGATTGGGCAGGAACCAGCGGCCTCATCTGGCGTCATCACCAAACGTTAACAGGTGTCCCATCTTTTCCTTCTTGGTGTGCAAGTACTTCGCGGACAGTTCATGAGGAAGGATTTCGATCGCTACGCGTTCGGTGACTTCCATGCCGGCATCTTCTAACGCCTGCAGCTTGCCCGGGTTATTTGAAATTACTCGCACCTTGCACAAGCCCAAATCAAACAGCACTTCCGCGCACTGACGATATTCGCGGGAGTCGACCGCCAGGCCCAGACGCTCGTTAGCCTCGACTGTGTCCGCGCCTTCATCCTGCAAGGCATAGGCGCGAATCTTGTTCAGGATGCCGATGCCGCGACCTTCCTGCTGCTGATACACGATTGCTCCGCGGCCCTCCTGCTGAATCATCTCCATCGTGCGGTGAAGCTGCAGACCGCAATCGCACTTCGTAGACGAAAACACGTCGCCGGTCAGGCACTGTGAATGTATCCGGACCAGCGTGGGTGTGTCCGGTCTCATTTCACCCTTAAAGAGCACGACAAATTCTTCTTCACTGGTAAGCGAACGATAACCCGCGATCTTAAAGTCGCCCCACTCAGTCGGCAGGTTGGCCAGCGCCACACGCTCGACCGAGAGTTCCTGATCGGGTGTGCGGCAGATTGTGCTAGACGATTTATTCAATACAGTTGTCCTGAGTCTACTGCGCTTTCAGAGATTATAGGAGCAAGCTCGGAGCGCGGACAAGCCGGCCTTCTTTGGGTGAATCTCCGTGCCCGCTCTTTATTTGTTGCCGCCACCTAAATCACGCGATAAGATACGCGCGTTGGCCAAACAGTACGAAGTAAGGTTTCCTTAGCCGCCTCGACCGTTACCAGAGTCTAAATGCCGAACAGCCCGGACGACATTTCGGTAATCAAGGACGACGACGTAGATACCTTCTCCGGCAAGGATCGGCAGTTGCGCGAACGCCGGCCGGCGCTGGTCTTTCTGCGCGGCGAACTGCTTGCTGTGCCCATTCCGCTGGATCGCAAAGAAGTAACTCTGGGTCGGGCGCTGGAAGCCGATGTACGCGTGAGTGACTCGCGCGCTTCGCGCTTGCACGCGCGCATCACGACTGAACACGGCGAGCAAGAGGGCGAGACGCGTTATCGTCTGACCGATCTCGATTCGACGAACGGCACGATCCTCAACGGCAAGCCAATCGATGATGCCTTTCTGCTGGATGGTGACAAGTTTGAAATCGGCGATCAACTGATTCGCTTCGAAATGCTCGACGAGATCGACCGCGAGTTTCAGCAGCAGATTCATCGCCTGCTGGTTCACGACGATCTCACCGGATTGCTGACCAGTAAGTCCTTTTTTTCCGAGCTGCGCCGGGAAGCCGCGCGCGCCGAGGCTGAGTCGATGCCCTTCTGCGTGTTGATGGCGGATTTGGATTTTTTCAAGGAAGTGAACGACACCTTTGGCCATCTGGTCGGGAGCGAAACTCTGGAAGAAGTCGGCGCCGTCATCAAAAAGTCTCTGCGGGCCGGCGATGTGGGAGCGCGTTTCGGTGGTGAAGAGTTCGCTGCCTTCCTGCTGGATGCCGACTATGCGCAGGGAGTTATCGCCGCTGAACGCATTCGCGCGGCCATCGAAAAGCACGAGTTCCCGGCGGTGCGACGCGGCACCAGCGAGACCCCGCGAACTCATCGCATCACAATCAGCGTCGGCGTCGCTGCGTATCCTAACGATGGCCGCGATCCGATTCAACTGGTGGAACTGGCCGACTCAGCCCTCTATCGGGCCAAGCGCAACGGACGCAATTGCGTGTGTGCATACCGCCCGGCAACGACGGGGAAAGAGGTCGTACCATTGCGACCGCGATCTTAAGATACGTTCCGCGTCATCAGCCGACCCGGAGTCCCCAGACGGGCAGCCCGGCTGGGGTGGGGCGGTGAGGAGGGCAGCGTTGCGCGGGACACTAGCCCAACAAAGGCAGGGCTCAAAATCAATTCACTCAAGGAGAGTTATGTTGAGAACAAAATCACTACTAGTCGCAACCATCTTGATCACATTGGGCGCAGTCGCAGTTACTGCCCAGCAACCCGAACAACGCACGTCGCTCAACGACGCCGCCATCGCCTTTGATGCCAAGGGCGCGCCAGGAATTGAGGCGCGATTGTTGACGACCACGCTGAACGGTTCACAGGATTCTCCGGTGACCAACGTGCGGCTGGTTATCAAGAACCCAACCGCCAATTCCTACACTTACGTTTCGGGCCTGGCCACTTTCTATGACGCGGCTGCGGTGCGTTGCGGCGAAGGACAATTCAAAGTGGACGCGCTCGCGCCAAACGAATCTGCGGAAGTCGACACGCCTGGGCTGCGCTTGCGCTGCTCGCCCGCGACCTGGCGGATCGTCGCGAACAGCCTGCTGACGCGCGCGAACGAAACCATGAAGCTGGCTGAAGTGGCGGCCCCAGTCGAGCCGGCCGTCGTCGAAAAACCTGCGCCGACAAACTTCATCATCAGCATCGACGGTGAACAGCATCCGATCCAAATCAACCGTCCCGTCGTGCTGAAACTGGGGACGCGGAATCGGAAGATCGTTCTGCGCAACGTGCCGTAGTCACACGATCGGCAGCAACGCGGCGCCGCGCGGCATGATATAGCCTTTGCTGGTTGGCGTAACGTCAGCCAGCGCTTCCTCAAGAGAGCGCGCGGGACGCATTCTCATCTGGCGTACGTCATCATCAGAGAGTTTGGTGACAATGTGAACGCGAAAGCGTTCGGTTTTTGTCAGCAACGCCCATGCAGTTTGCCCGTTGACTTCATACGCTTCGCGCAGTCGCGCTTCGAGCGCGCGCGAGTCCGCTGACTCAAACCACTTCAAAAAGTCCGGCCGGCCTAAACCATCTTTGCATTCAGCCACTAGAATAATTAGGCCGCCATCGACGCAAGCCGCCGCGGCCATGTCGAGCGCTTTGTGCGCCTGGATCATGTTGATGTCGTAAGGTGAACCTCCGCAACTGACGATTACCAATTCGCGCTTTTCCGGGATTCGCTGCGCATGCGACGACGCATAGACTTCGCAGGCGCGCGCGTGTGCCGCGCGCCAGTCGCCGGCAAAGACCTGTTCGACTCGGCCACGATCGTCGACGATCGCGTTAACGAGAAACGCTGGATCGATCATGGCTGCGACACGTTCGCATTCTTCGCTGACCGCGTTACTCGCAAGCAGTCCAGCGCCCACGCCGGCGCGCCGCCCGCCGCGTTCGAAATCGAGCGCCAGCATGTGCGTCGCTTTGATCGTTTCGGCTGAAGCCAGTCCCGGACAGATCGATTTCCGTCCGCCGGTAAAGCCGGCGAAATAATGAAAGCCCACCGCGCCCGTCAGGATCACCTTCGAAAATTCTTTGAGCGCGCGATTGACTTCAACGGCTGCGCCCCTAGCGGTCACACCAATCTGAATCAAATTAGCTGCATCGTAAGCATCGTGGTCAATCGTGCGGATGCGCTGCGCGATGAAGGGTGAAAGCAGCGCGAGCTTCTCCTCCTGACGCACCGGCCGGTGGATTCCCGTCGCGAAGATAATCGCGATGTTGCCCGGCGCAATCCCGTTTTCAATCAAGCGGCGAACCAGCAGGTTGATGATCTGCGGGCTGCCGGTCGCGCGCGTCGCATCCGAAGCGACAATCAGCACGCTATCGCCTGCCGCAACCAAATCTTCGAGTGGTCGAGAATCGATGGGAGCATCAAGCGCCGCGCCTATTTCGGCGTCGCTGAGCGGATGAACTTTGCTCTCATGCGGCGCCAGCACGTCGAATCGCGCGCCGTCGTAATCAAACTCGAGTGTGTCTGGCCCGTAACCGAGTTCAATTGTCGGCATTTGTTTAGAGTTCAACCTTCAGGTTGCGTCTTCCAACCGGGTAAAAGCTAAAGTTCTGATCGCGGCGCACCTAGCGGCGATGATGCTCCGCAACTCTCTTTACGCAATACATGTCGTTCGGGTCGCAACCTTCAACTTCCACCTGAATAGTGGTGTGAGCGATGCCGAAATTCTGTTGTAGTTCTTCCGTGACGGCGCGCAAGACATTCTCTCCGCTGCGCACGCTTTGTTCATTGACCATGACGTGGCAACTACAGCAAACCATGCCCGAACCGATAGTCCAGACGTGCAGATCGTGTACCGCCAGCACGCCGTGGACGTTCGCTATCGTCTGCTCAACCTCATCCATATTCATGCCGGCCGGAATCGCCTCTAATAACACGTTGACTGATTCTTTAAGAATCCCCCACGAACTCCACAGAATCAGAAACCCGATCAGGATAGAAACCAACGGGTCAGCGATTGACGCTCCGGTAAAGGCAACGACTAACCCGGCAATGACCACGCCTGCCGCCGCAATCGCATCGCCCAGCATATGCACATAGGCGCTGCGCACGTTGAGATCTTTCTTTGCTTCACCTCGTAACCACAGACTGATTACGGTGTTCATGAGAATCGCGATCAAGGCGACGATGATCATCGGCACGCTACGCACGGGCTCTGGATGACGCAACCGATCCGCGGCTTCCCAAAACACCAGCAGAGCGATGACCACCAATGAAACCGAATTAACCAGGGCGGCGAGCGTACCAACGCGGTGATAGCCGTATGTCCGTCGTGCAGTCGCGGGCTTTAGCGCAATCCAAACGCCATACCACGCAAAGATGAGCGCGAGGGCGTCGGCGAAGTTGTGACCCGCGTCGGATATCAGGGCCAATGAGTGAGAAAAGTAGCCGGTGATCGCCTCGACCAGAACAAAACTGAGCGTAATGAGGATCGATAGGGCCAACCTCCGTCCGGTTGGGGTCGCACCGTGATCATGGCCGTGAGTCATGCAGCTTTCGTCCGTTGGTATCGCTCGCATGTTAACAAAAAAGGCGTCGAAGGGCGCACGATTGTTAACATCAACGCTTCGGCCGGTGTTAGAATCCGTCCGCTTCTCAAGTTTGGGGAATCGAGCGCCGGCGATCACGATTCGCCGCCGCACAGGAGACCACTGATGAAATCTTACCGCCCCTGGTTGCTCTTGCCGCTCGCGATCGCGCTGCTGTTTACAGTCACGTCCCGCGTGGATGCACAGAGCTTCTCCCTCGAACAGGTGATGAGTTCGCCTTTCCCTTCAGAGCTGACTGTTTCCAAACGCGGCGACAGAATCGCCTGGGCCTTTGACGCCGAAGGAAGACGCAACATCTGGATTGCCGAAGCACCTGCGTTTGCGGCTCGGCAGTTAACGCATTACGACAAAGACGACGGGCAGGAGCTGAGTGACCTGACGTTCTCTTCAAATGGAAACGCGATCGCTTACGTACGCGGCGGCGACAAGAACCAGGCAGGCGAAGCGCCCAATCCATCGAGCGATACCGCCGGCGCCAGACAGGAAGTTTGGGTCGCTGATTTGCGCACCGGACGCGCAACGAAAATGGGCGAAGGCAGCGGGCCAATATTTACCCCGGCCGGCGATCAACTGATCTGGATCCGCGACGGTCATTTCTGGATCTCGCCGGCGATCGGCGGCAAGGAGCGAAAGCTGTTTGAGATTCGTGGCAGCGTAGCTGCGCCGCAGTGGTCGCCCGATGGATCTCAATTGGCTTTTGTGTCCAGTCGCGGTGATCACAGCTTCATTGCAGTCTATGACATGCGGGCCAACCAGCTTCGCTTTCTTTCACCCAGTGTGGATCGCGATCTCGCGCCGCGCTGGTCGCCCGATGGCCGGCGCGTCGCGTTCATCCGCTTGTTGAATGTGACGGACACGTTTTCGAACGATCGCGATCGTTTTCAACCCTGGGCCATCCGGGTCGTCGATGCGCGCACCGGTGAAGGCAAGCAGGTCTGGCGGTCCGGCGATCAGGAAAAAGATTCCTACCAGGGCTTGGGAGGCGAAGATTTCTGGCAGTGGGTCGCCGGCAATCGCTTGCTGTTCCCTTCCGAGAAGGATGGATGGGTGCATCTTTACTCAGTCTCCGCCGAAGGTGGAGAACCAACGGCGCTGACGCCGGGCGAGTTTGAAGTTGAGAACGTCGTGCTCTCACCAAATAGATCCTTCGTTGTCTTCTCAGGCAACAAGAACGACATCGATCGCCGTCATCTTTGGCGCGTCAACACGAGCGGCGGTGCGCCTGAACAGATCACGACAGGCGACGGCATCGAAATGTATCCGGCACTGTTCGACAACGGCCGGCGCATCGCCTTCTTTCATTCAAGCGCGCGCGATCCTTTTATGCCGTTCACAGCTTCGCTCGATGGTTCAAACATGAAACCGCTGGCGCGGCAGGCTCTGCCGCGTGACTTTCCTGCGGCGAAGTTGGTCGTTCCGGAGCAGGTGATTTTCAAGGCGGCGGATGGGTGGGAAATTCATGGACAATTATTCAAGCCCGCGAACGTGTCCGGCAAAATGCCGGCGCTGGTGTTTATGCATGGCGGACCAAGCAGGCAAATGCTGCTCGGCTGGCACTACCTTTACTACTATCACAATTCTTATGCGATGAATCAGTATCTGGCCAGTCGTGGATACCTGGTCCTGTCGGTGAATTATCGCAGTGGTATTGGCTATGGCCGGGCGTTTCGCATGGCACAACATCGTGGCGCGCGGGGCGCGTCAGAGTATCAGGATGTCGTTGCCGGCGCGAAGTATCTGCGCGAGCGCGACGATGTTGATAAGAAGCGCATCGGGCTGTGGGGCGGATCGTACGGCGGCTACCTGACGGCGCTGGGCCTGGCACGCAACTCAGACATCTTCGCCGCTGGAGTTGATTTCCACGGCGTGCATGATTGGAGCGTGAGTGTCGCGGGGTTGCGCGTGCCGACCGACACGAGTGATCGCGCTCGGCTGGCGCGCGAGTCTTCGCCAATATCTTCCGTGGACAAATGGAAATCGCCAGTGCTCTTGATCCACGGCGACGATGATCGCAACGTTGAGTTTGCACAAACCGTGAGTCTGGTCCGGCGACTGCGCGCGAATGGCGTTTACTTTGAGCAGTTGATCTATCCTGACGAGATACATGATTTTCTGCGGCATCAGGATTGGGTGCGCGCGTATCATGCCAGCGCAGAGTTTTTCGACAAGCATTTGAAGTGACTTTCGACCCTCGCAACATTCTCATCATCGATTTCGGCCAACTCGGCGACGTAGTGATGAGCTTGCCCGCGCTGCGCGCAATTCGCGAGCGCTTTCCGCACGCGCGCATTACGGTCGCCGTGGGCAAGCCCGGCGCGGAAGTGATCGAAATGTCCGGCTTTGCCGATGCGACCATCTCTGTCGATCGAGTCGCGCTGCGCGACGGGTTCAAACCGCTTTCGGTGCTAAGAGTTTTTCAGGTTGTCAAAGACGTGCGCAGCCGTAAGTTTGATTTCGTGATTGATCTGCACAGTTTTTCCGAAACCAATCTCCTGGGTTTTCTTTCCGGCGCGCGGAAGCGTCTGTTTTCGCGGCGGCGAGGGCGGTCGCTCGACTTTCTGGCGAACTTTCGACCGCTGCCGCCGATCGAAGAAACCAATCGCACTCGGCATCAGGTCGATCGCTATCTGGATGTGCTGCTGCCTTTGGAAATCAAGGACGCGCCGCGCGTGCCCCAGCTGACGACTCAAGTCGAACATGGACGCGAGGTCGACGCCCTGCTCCGCAAATCAAAGGCTGATGCCGGCGCGCCGCTGATTGGTTTGTTTCCCGGCGCCGGTCACCAAAGCCGACGTTGGCCGCTGGAAAGATTTGCGGAACTGGCTGATTTTGTAATCCGGAACGACGGCGCGCGTCCGATAGTTTTTGCGGGACCCGAAGAGCGCCAACTGGTCCCGCAAATGCGTCAGCTCTTTCCCGCATCCACGGTGATTTTGGATCGGCTCACGATTCGTCAATTGGCAGCGGCGCTGGCGCGTCTGGCTGTTTTCGTTTCCAATGACACCGGGCCAATGCATATCGCCGCCGCAGTCGGCGCCCCGATAGTGCTGCTGCTCGATCGCCGCGCCCCGGACAGTTATGTTCCACTGAGCGAATTAAAGCGAGTGATCTACAGCGTCACGATTCCAGAGATTCCGGTCGAAGAAGTTTATGACGCGACGCGCGAATTGCTGGCGGCGGGACGAACTGAGGCCTTGTTTGCAAGCTAGCAATGTGTCGGAACACTGAGCGGCAGCGAAGGGCCACCACTCACGACAGCGATTCTAATGAAGCTCCAAAAAACATCCTTGATGGTCCTCACTTTGTTCGCGCTTACGCTGGCGTCAGTCTTCATCGTCGAGCGCCGTTCGCTTGGCGTCTCCCGCGAAGACAATAGCGCAACGCCAACAGGTACGACAGCGAGCAAGACTCCAGCCGTGAGCGTTTCAAACACACCAGCGGATGTGGCGCTGGCTAGCGCGATCGATCGTGCGATCGACGAAAGTGATTTGGAACAGGCGCGTTGGGGCGTGTTCGTAACGTCGATGAAGGACGGGCGCGTGCTGTACTCGCGCAACGGCGACAAGTTGTTCACGCCGGCGTCAAATATGAAAATTTACGCGACAGCCGCCGCGCTTGATCTGCTGGGCGCCGACTATCACTGGCGCACTTCCGTTTATGCCGTCAAACAACCAGACAGCGCTGGAGTGATCGACGGCGACGTGACGCTGTATGGCCGGGGTGCTCCTGATCTGGATTCGTTCCGCAAAGACGGTCTGCCCGGACTCGCTTTGCAACTCTGGCAGCGTGGCGTACGCCACGTGCGCGGCAACATTGTCGGTGACGAGAGTTATTTTCGTGGCGAGATGTACGGTCTCGGCTGGCAGTGGAACGATGTGCAGTGGTACTTCGGCGCCGAACCCAGCGCGCTGACGATTAACGAGAACAGTTTCGAGGTGACTATCGCACCCGCGAACAAGATCGGCGGCCACGCCAACGTTGTTCTGAACGGTGACAAAGGATTCGTTCATCTAACGAACAACACGACTACATCTGAACGCGATGCGGCGACCTCGATTGGAATCAATCGCAACCTGTCGGATAACGAGTTGCGTGTCTGGGGAGAATTTCCGACTGGAGGTCGTTCGTTCTCGGCATTTCTTTCGGTCCATAATCCGACGCTCTGGGCTGCAACGCTTTTCAAAGAAGAGTTGCGCAAACAAGGCATAGCGGTTGACGGCGAACCACGCAGTCGTGACTTTCGCGCCGCGGAAAAGTTCGATCCGCAAAAGGCGATCGAACTCGCATTCGCCGAGAGTAGACCGCTGGGCGAGATCGTTCACCAGACAAACAAAGAGAGCAACAACCTATATGCCGAGCTACTCGTGCGCACGCTGGGGAAAGAGCGAGGCTCAACCGCGCCCGATCCCGATCCGCGAAAGAATCGCGAACGCGGCGACGATGAAGCCGGAGTCGCTGTCATCAGGTCTTGGCTCGATCACAATGGCATCCCAACCAGAGGTTTGGCGATACGCGACGGGTCCGGCCTATCGCGTTTGGACCTTGTAACTCCAGAAGCGACGGCGCGCTTACTCGAGGCAATCGCCAAGACCAACTCCGCTGCGGTCTTTCACGATTCCCTCCCGATCGCCGGACGCGACGGCACGCTGAAGCCTCGGCTACTTCGCGAAGCGGGAAAAGTGTTTGCCAAGACAGGCACACTCGCATACGACCACGCACTTTCCGGCTATGCTACAACCCAGAACAACGAAGTCCTGGCCTTCTCGATCTTCTGCAACGACGCCACTGGCCACACCGAACCGGTCCGCCTGATCGACGAAATCGCGCGCATTCTGGTCGGCTACAATACGTCCTCTCCTGCACAATAGGCCCATGAATTGGGGCTTTCGGCGCGAAGTTGGCCGATGTTGGCTCTAGACAAACTCACTTTAACACGATAATATAACAATCGAGGCCACCTGTCTGGCTGGTCACTTGCCGTTTGAAAGCCGCGGGTTCCTCCCCTTTTCAGTCCAGATCTCAGGAGAATCAAGATGTCCAAGCAAGTCACCCGAACTCTCTTTACTGTGCTGCTCATGTCGTGGATGGTTACGGCCGCGTTAGGGCAGACCAACTTGTCCGCGAAGGCGAATGGCTTGCAGCCGACTACAGCGCCAGCCAACGAAAGCGATCGAACGCGCGATGGTTTGCAGGGGCCGGTGCGCCGCATCCGAACAGAAGTAGTCAAGCTTTCAACCGCCAGTGGTAAGACGGTTGAGGATGCGAAGCGCGTCGTGCTCGAAACCGCTGAGTACGATCTCAAAGGAACCAAGACCCAGAACCAATATTTTCCCGTCGCCGGATCGACGCTCACAGGTCGCGAAGTTTACAAGTACGACGATAAGGGCAACATCAGTGAGATGACCGTGGTGAATTCTGACGGCTCGCTGATCAGTAAGGAAGTTTACAAATACGAGTCTGACTCGATGGGCAACTGGGTAAAGATGACCACATCGGTTGCGGTGGTAGAAAACGGTAAGATCGCGTTCGAACCTATTGAGGTCACCTATCGCACGATTTTCTATTATCTCGACGCTTCGATGGCGAAGATGCTTGAGCCAGCCGCCACGAAAACTGACGACACAAAAGATGTGAAGCCCGCTGTCGACGCGTCAGCTAATCACGCTGAGGGCGAGAAGGTCGCGGCAACACTGCCTGTGCCCAATACATCTCTGGACAAACTCAAGCTATCCGCTTCTCAACCGGTGAATGCCGATTTACGGGGTGCGGTTGTCGATACCAGCAAGAAAGTAGTTGTCGTTAATGACAACGCGCCGCCGCCGGCGCCGCGACCTCTGCTCAAGCCCGTCTCTGGAGGTGTGCTCAACGGAATGGCCCTGGCTTTACCGCCGCCTTCGTATCCAGACACCGCCCGCAGGATGCATCAGTCAGGCATGGTCCAGGTCGAGGTTGTAGTGGACGAAAACGGCAAGGTCATTTCGGCGCGAGCGTTGTCGGGACCGACCACTCTGCGGGATGTAGCGGTGGAAGCGGCTTATCGCGCACGATTCTCGCCAACCAAACTTTCAGGCCTGCCGGTTAAGGTCACCGGCCAAATCAATTATAACTTCACGCTTCCTCAGTAACTCTTCCCGATACAGAAAAAGGAACAACCATGGCACTCACTGGAGAACTCAGCGATCTTTCTCTTGCCGAGCTGATCGAATTCTTTTGTAATCAACGCAAGTCCGGCCGCCTAAAGCTCATCTACTCAATCGGCCCGGGCTATTTCTATATGCAGGGCGGCTCAGTCGTACATGCGAGGATTGGTTCGCTGCGCGGCATTGAGGCGGTCTACTATGCGCTGACGCTGCCAAATGCCTCATTCACATTCAGCCCGGCCTTTGAAGCTCCCGAGCAGACGATCAACCAACCCTGGACTTCGGTGGTCCTCGAAGGACTGCGACGAATGGACGAGGGCATTGAGCCGGGTAATCCTTTTGGCGAGCACGAGGGACTTCCTGATGACGAACTCGACCCCATCGAAGAAGTACCCCTGGCCATCACTTACAACAAGGAAGATCTGCTGAGCGAGATTCTCTCGCCTCCTGAGGTCGAAGCGATGGGAGATTTTCTTACTCAGCCTGAAGGCGGATCGCTTTGGATGAAGAGGCCCTGGACACTGGGCGCAGTTTTTGCGGCGGTCGCCTTGATAGTCGCGGTCGTTGGCGTTCCCTGGGGATTGTACGCGCGCAGCAAAGCGGCGAAGTTGGCCAGTGAAGCGAAGCCTTCGTCCAGTCAACCAACCAGTCAATCCGCGGCGACGAATCAACCTGTCCCGACGCCGGCCGCGAGCGAAACCAGCCAGCCGGCGCCCCATGCCGAAGCTGCTGATTTGGCCGCCAGGAAGCTGCGCGAAGAACGCGCGAAGGAACGGGCGAAAGCGCAGGAGGCTGCGAGGCTGACAACGAATTCGCCGGTGGCTGCGGACACCATCGCTCCAAAAACTCAGGCATCGCCGACATCCGGAGCGAAGAAGGTAACGGTGCAGGTGACTTATGACGAGAACGGGCGAGTAACTCAGGCTTCAGGTGGCGACGCGACCGCGTTGCGCATCGCCCGACAAAAACGCTTTCCGGCGGGCAAGCCGGGATCGGCAACGATCACGATTCCGATCAATTAGGTCAGGTCAGTACCACCCGCGTTAGCGGGTGGATCATAGATCCCAACCTTGATTGATTGTCCCACCCGCTGACGCAGGTGGTACTGACTTCATATTCTTTTTCTAAACCATCGCCAGCAGCTCCGCTTCGCTCAGCACGGCCGAAGCTTGCTTGGCGCGTTCATAGATTCGGTTGACGCGTGCTTCATTCGCTTCCAGGCCGCGACTCTCCAGCCAGAAGATCACATTTGATTTGCCGCTCATCGGTCCAATCTCGATCACTTGCTTCAGGCCAAACTGTGCCGCTGGCACCCCTGAGTAAATCAGATCGGCGAGTTCAGTGTCGCCTTTCTTGTAGCATTTGATCACCGCTGCCGCGTGCACACCGGTCGCGGTGCGAAAGGCATCGCGCCCAAAGACGGGATAGTTGAGCGGGATCGTCCAGTGACAAGCTTCCGCCGCTTTGTCGCAATACTCTCGCAATCGGATTAAATCGTTTTCGATCCATCCTAACAATTTCAGATTGACTAACAACTGATCCATCGGCGTGTTGCCGACGCGTTCACCCATGCCGAGCGCCGAACCGTGGACCTGATCCGCGCCACCCTGGATCGCGGCGATTGAATTGATCACACCGAGGCCCCGATCTTGATGGCCGTGCCAGTCAAGCCGAACGTTCTCGCCCTGCTCATCGATTATTCCGCGCACAAACTTCATCACCGCGTGCGCGCCGTCCGGCGTCGCGTGGCCAACTGTGTCGCAGACGCAGACCGCCCGCGCGCCACAGCGAATCGCCGTGGTGTACAGCGCGCGAATCGTTTCCGGATCGGCGCGCGTCGTATCTTCGGTGACGAACATGACTGGCAAGCCTTCACTCACGGCAAATGCCACGGCTTCTTCAGTCATGCGGAGTAATTTGTCGAGCGTCCACTCTTCCGCATAGAAACGAATCGGTGAAGAGCCAATGAACGTGCACGCTTCGATCGGAATCCCGGCGCGCTGTGAAATCTCGGCGATCGGAATGATGTCGTTCTTGTGAGTTCTCGCCGCGCAATTCGGGCGGATTTTCATTTTCTTGTCCGCAATCTCGCAGGCCATCATCTCCACGCCGGCTGCATGAGTTCCACCTGCTCCCGGCAAACCAATGTCGGCGGTATCAATACCGAGGGCTTCCATCAAATGAAGTAGTTCGATCTTCTTCTCAACCGGAGGTTCGCGCACAGAAGGCGACTGCAACCCATCGCGCAGAGTCTCGTCGTCGAATCCGATGTGACGATCAGGCTTTTGCAGATCGGGATCAACTGTGTTCCAGTCGTAAATGAGTTCAGCAACTGACATCGATGCACCTGCGAGCTTGTACTCTCGACGAGATTCGATTACAACAATCGCCAGTTTGAATGTCAACTCAGCATTCATTGACGAGACCCGCAGCTATTGAACGCATTGCGCTGGGATCTGATCGCGCGCCAAAGATCATGGCGGTGCGCGCGGCCATCGCTCGCATCGCTGAAGTCGATTCAGCCTGGCGCGACGCGAGTGTCGTCGCCAGAAAGGTTGAGATCAGTGCGCCGGCGATGCCGCTAAACGATTGGGAGTTGATGAGCGGCGCGCGCGAACGGGCGTTGGCCGTGCGCGAGTTGTTGATTGCGCAGAAACTTGAGACCGATCTTTACGTCGGGCTCGAAGGTGGCTTTCATTCAATCTCAGTTGATGGTGAGTGGCACACCTTTCTGCGCGGCTGGGCGTTCGTTACCGACGGCACGCGCGGCAGTTTCGGTATGTCACCATCGATCAGCGTTCCCGACGCGATCGTCAAAGATGTGATCGGCGGCAAGCGTGAGCTGGGCGTTGTGATTGATGAAGTTGCCGGCGCGCGAGATGTTCGGAGCAAGCAAGGCGCGTGGGGCGTGCTCTCTCGCGATCTGCTGACGCGCTCAATGAGCTTTGAGGCGGCACTGATTGCCGCGTTTGCGCCTTTCTATAACCCGGCCCTCTACTCAACACAATCTTAGCGGCTCTGCCGCTCGCCAGTTTGGTAAGCCTTCGGCTTACCGGCTCCGGTCTCTCTTATCTTTCCGAGGCTGCGCCTCAGCGAAAAAGGAGGCGTAGCCTCCAATTATTTTCCTTAGAAATCTTTACGGTAAGCCAGAGGCTTACCGCACTGTGCTGCGGCAGAGCCGCGAAATCAGTGCTAAAATCATTCTCACATGCGCGTCACTATCGCTCAGATCAATACCACCAACGGCGATTACGAAGGCAACGTTGCGGGGATCCTCAGCGCAATCGATCAGGCGAAGAAAGATCGATCGGACTTAATCGTTTTTCCCGAAGTCACGATTCAAGGCTACACGTCGCTCGACTGGTTTCTTGATTCCGATGTTGTGCGCGCGGCTCTCGACCCCCTGAACCCAATTATCGAAGCGACCGAGGGTTTGACGGCGATCGTTGGCACCGTGCGGCCCAGCGATCAGGCAACGGGCCGCAAGCTTTACAACTCTGCCGCCGTAATACGCGATCGGAAGCTGCTCGGCTTTGCGGATAAAACGTTGCTGCCTGAATACGACGTGTTCGACGATCCGCGCTATTTCGAACCTGCGCGCGAACGACGACTATTCAATCTCAATGACTGCAAACTCGGCATTGCAGTCTGCGAAGATTTCTGGAACGACAAGACGTTTTGGAAGCAGCGTCTTTACGCTAACGACCCTGCTGACGAGTTGATTCAGATGGGCGCCAACCTGCTCGTGTCGCTCAACGCGTCGCCTTTCAACAAGGGCAAGCTGGGCCGCCGGTGTGAGATGGTTTCGCATCGCGCCAAAACCGCCGGTCTACCGATCGTTTTCGTTAACCTAATCGGTGGAAACGACGGCGTGATCTTTGACGGGTCGAGCATCGTCGCTGATCGCCGCGGCAAGATCATTCTGCAAGCGCCCGCGTTCGAAGAGTTCATCAGCACGGTCGATCTCGACTGCGGCGTCGCTGACCCGCGCTGTCTGCCCGGCGACGATATCGAGACGGTGCGCCAGGCACTGGTGCTCGGCATTCGCGACTACGCGCGCAAGAACGGATTCGCCGGCGCCTTGTTTGGGTTGTCTGGCGGTATTGATTCTGCAGTGGTGGCCGCGCTGGCCTGCGAAGCTCTGGGCCCAGCGAACGTGCTGGCAGTGATGATGCCATCGCCATACTCTTCGCGCGGCAGCATCGAAGATTCAATCGAGTTGGGACGGCGGCTGGGCGTCTCAGTAATCGAGCGACCAATCACTGCGGCGTATCAATCTCTGCGCAACGAACTCGGATTGGCGGAGCCCAAGGCTGGCAGCAACTCTCATGCGGTCGAGAATCTACAGTCGCGTCTGCGTGGCAACATCCTGATGACGATCTCGAACGCCGAAGGGCGCTTGCTGCTTTCTACCGGAAACAAGTCAGAGCTGGCGCTCGGTTACTGCACGCTTTACGGCGACACGAATGGCGGACTCGCGGTTATCGGCGACGTTTTGAAAACCGAAGTCTACGAACTAGCGCGGTTGTACAATCGCGAGCGTGAATTGATTCCGCAGTCAATCATCGACAAGCGTCCGTCGGCGGAGCTGGCGCCGGAACAGTTCGACGATCAGTCTCTGCCGCAATATGACAAACTCGATCCGATCCTCGAACTGTACTTTGAGCAGAAGGCCTCCCCGGAAGAGATCATCGCCGCAGGTCACGATGCCGATCTCGTCTACGACATTCTGAATCGCGTCGAGTCACCGGCGAACGAATTCAAGCGCCGTCAACTCCCGCCGACCTTGATCATCTCGCGCAACGCGATTGGCATTGGCAGACGCCGGCCCGTGACACATCGTTATCGCCGCCAGCCAAAGCCTTGAGAGGTTGGGCGCAGAGTGCAGGCATAATCCGACCCGATCGTTAGTCCGAGACCACCCACCGCAACTTGCCGCATGGGCCTCCGTTGACGCAATATTGTTTCGCTTCTTAGACCGTCTGCATGAAGATTCTTGCGAAGGTGAAACCAATGACAATCAAATTATTTGCATCGCGTGTAGCGCTTGCTGCCATTCTTAGCTGCCTGTTAACGGCTGGCCTGACGTCAAGGGTTCTCGCTCAAGGTGGGCCGGCTCAACCAGGTGTTTCGGCTGACGAACAGAGTCTTGCCAAGGCGATCATGTCGGCGCCTGACGCCGCTGCGAAGCTGAAAGCTGCCGCCGAGTTGATCAAGAAACATCCCAAGAGTGCTCTGCGACCGCGCGTCGCCAGTACCCTGGTGAACGAGATTGCCAAGGTCACGGACGCCTCGCAAAAGATCAGCCTGGCGCAAGACTATCAAAAGATTTTTACCGAGCAGTCCGAGGAGAATCTAATCCTGCCCGTGCTGTTCGACGCCTATGCCGACGCTGACCGGCCCGATGACGCATTCTCGACCGCGGCCACGCTTCTGGCGCGCCAGCCGGATTCGGTTCGCGTGCTGGTTCGACTAACACAACTCGGAATCGATCAAGCCAGGAAGCAAAACGGCAAATTCGTGGCTGACAGCCTTAAGTACGGAGTCAAAGCGATCGAGCTGATCGAAGCCGACAACCAGCCTGCCGACATGGATGATGCCGGCAGGAAGCAATACAAGAGTTCGGTCTTGCCCGGGTTATATCAAACAGTGGGAGCGCTCAAAGTGATCACTGGCGATCAGGTTAGCGCGAAAGCTACGCTTCTCAAGGCGGCAGAACTCGCGCCTACCGACGCTTACAACTATTTGCTGCTGGCCAGCATTTTGGACGACGACTATCAGAACCAGGCGAAGCTCTATCAGGGCATGCCCGACAGCCAGACCAAACGCGACACCTTGCCAAAAGTCCTGGCCTTGCTCGATAGCGTAATCGACACGTATGCTCACATGATCGCGCTCTCGGAAGGTAACGCAGCATTGCAACCTGCGCGACAACAGTGCCTCCAGTTTATGGAGGGCTACTACAAGTATCGCCACAATAATTCCACCGCGGGCATGCAGCAGTTAATCGATAAGTACAAGGTCGCGGCAAAGTAGAGAGGATTCCGGCCACGCGGGCTTATAATCCTCTCGATGTCCGAGCGAACACCAAATCGCGATCTGGCGCGCGAATTCCTCACCTACATTCAGGTTGAGAAAGGCCTATCGCTAAATACTCTGCAGAGCTACGCGCGCGATATTGCCAAGCTGGATAGTTGGGCCGGCAAGCACGGCAAGCGAATTGAGCAGGTTGAGCGCAAGGACCTGCGCGAATGGATCGCGCGGATGTCGCGCGACGGGCTGGCGCCTTCGTCCGTGTCGCGAGCGGTCAGCGCGGCGCGCGGCTTCTTTCGCTTTCTGATGCTTGACGGCCACATCAAACGACATCCGGCCGAAGATATTCACACGCCGCAGCAGAGCTCTTATCTGCCGAGATTCCTGAGTGAGGAAGAAACCGAGACCCTGCTCGCGACGCCGGACGTTTCGACTGACGAAGGCATTCGCGATCGCGCGATGCTCGAATTGGCGTACGCGACGGGCCTGCGCGTTTCCGAACTCGTGGGTCTGCAAACTAGCGACGTAGACATTCATGCCGGCCTGGTCGCCTGTCACGGCAAGGGTAACAAGCAACGGCGCGTGCCCATTGGCAAGAGCGCGATTCATTGGCTGCGTCAGTACCTGCGAGTGCGCAAGCGTCTGGGCAGCGAGACAAAGCCGCACTTGTTTCTCCACAAAGGCCACGGGCTGACGCGCCAAAACGCCTGGGCAATTATCAAAAGACATGCTGCCGAAGCAGGGGTGCCGGACATTTCACCGCACACGTTGCGTCACAGCTTTGCGACGCATCTGTTGCAACGCGGCGCGGATTCGCGTTCAGTACAGGCGCTGCTCGGCCATAGCGATATTTCGACTACGCAGATCTATACGCACATCACAGACTTTCACATGCGCAAGGCCTATGATCGGTTTCATCCGCGGGCGCGAGCGGCAGGGAAGGGCGGCAAGTGATTGACGAGTTACGTTTTGTGATTGGGCCAATTTCTGACTGAGTGCGAAATCCTAAGTCCCGTAGGGACGAAATATTTATAGCCAAGAATGTCCTCTCTTTCTTCAAAGCCCGTTTACGGGCGACAGAACCGCGCATTTCGCTCCTTCGGAGCTTTGTCGAACTGGTGGAACCGTTGCTATAAATATTCCGCCGCTACGCGGCTCTTTCTCAGCTAACGTGAACATGAAACCGGCACCATCCATCGAAGTCACGCGCACGTATCTCGAAATGCGCAGCCCCTCAGAGTTGCTGGCAGCTCGTAGCAGCGATCCGAGCGTGCGCATCGAGCAGGTGCATGATTGCGCGCCTTCGCTTTATCGAAATCTCTACGTGGAAGTTGGCCGCAACTATCACTGGATCGATCGCCTGCCGTGGACAGATGAACAGATCGCCGTGCATCTAAACCAAACCGAAATCACGTTCTGGCTAATGACCTACGACGACGCGACCGCCGGCTATTTTGAGTTGCGCCGTTGCGAAGACGGTTCGGTCGAGATTGCTTACTTTGGATTGCTGCCGGGATTTCTCGGGCGTGGTCTAGGCAGACACCTTTTGACCTGCGCGACCGAGCAAGCCTGGGCAGAGGGCGCGAATCGCGTCTGGCTGCACACCTGCACGCTCGACGATCCCGCCGCGCTGCCGAATTATTTGAAGCGAGGGTTCCGGCCGTTCAAGACTGAAGAGTACGCGGTCGAGTTGCCCAAGTGATATACACGTGAATTGACCGGGGCACTAGCCCGACCGTGAGGAAGGCTCTGATTTCATTTCGCTAGAGCATCCAGCCTGAGCCCTCCGTGACGGTCGGGCTAGTGCCCAGTCTTCCCGCTCCGATAAAAATGAATCTGAACCTGCTCAAGCGTGGCCATGCCTTCTTCAATTTCATTGTCGACGAGGGCGAGAAACTTCTCGAGCTTCTCGCGCGAGTCAACAATCTCAATGATGATCGGGAGATCCTGCGAGAGCCGCTCGATCTTGAATGTATGCATCCGGCTGTGCGCGCCAAAGCCCATCATGCCGCGCATCACGGTCGCGCCGGCCAGGCCTTCCTCACGCGCTTTCATGACAATCCATTCGTACAAAAGCTTGCCGTCGTGCTTGTCGCTTTCGCCTATGAAAATGCGGAGCAGATAACCTTCTTCCGGCAGCATCATGACCGTTATCTCCAAATTCAACGCAAGCTGCCAGCTTGCGCTACAACTATCTCCAAATCTGAAAGGCGACCGCGCGACCGATCCACACGGTGCCCAATCCAAGCGCGAGATGCGCCCCAATGTTGGCGGCAACCAGACCGTTCTGGCCATCGCGCCAAAGGTTCATCGTCTCGTTGCCAAAGGCCGAGAAGGTCGTGAATCCACCCAGGATGCCGATAAAGATCAGCGTGCGGGTTTCGGCGGTGAAGACACCGCGAGTTTCGGCGAGATAGGAAAGAAAGCCGATGGCGAAACAACCGATGAGGTTGACGGCCAGCGTGCCGTACGGAAAGTCAACGCTCTTCGACCAAGTCTGAACGAATCCCGTAACTGCATAGCGGAGAGTCGATCCGATGAAACCGCCGATGCCTGCTAATAATAATTTGCCCACGTCGATGCGCTCCTAACCAGAGATGTGGTAGGAGTCATCAGCCGGGCAGGCGGTTAATGGCGGACTCCATCGCCGCAGAATCTTCAGTTGGACAATCGGTGCCTTAGCCCGACCGTTAGGGAGGGCTCATCAGCTTAGATGCCTAGCCCTTGCTGACGTGCGGGCTAGTTCCCCGACCTCAAGGCGGCTCAAACAAATGCGAAATCAAATTGTTCCTGATGTACGCGAGGATCGCTGCTGATGTCAACGCCGCCGAGGTAATCTTCGATTTCGTTCAGCACGTCACGTTCCGACTCGCGCAGCGCCCGCGCGATTTCTGGATTCACGCGCAGCATCGCTTGACGTGAGCCTTCGCCGGCGTTCTCTTTCGACAAGCGCCGCGCCTGCTCGAGAATTTCATAGCAGACAGTCTGAGGCGATTTCACCAATCCCGCGCCCTGGCAATACGAGCAAGGCGCGCACAAGGTGCGTTCGAGCGATTGCTTGACGCGCTTGCGCGTCATGATTACCAAACCAAAGTCGTTGAATGAAAGCACCTTCGTCGGTGACTTGTCATGGCGCAGTGCATCCTGCAGCACGGTCATCACGCGCTGTCGATTGCGGCGTTCTTCCATGTCGATCAGATCGAGCACGATGATGCCGCCCAAATCTCGCAGGCGAATCTGGCGCGCGATTTCTTCCACGGCTTCGATGTTAGTGCGCGTGATCGTGTCTTCCAGACGAGTCGCGCCACGGCCGACGAACTTGCCTGTGTTCACGTCGATCGAAACCAGCGCTTCAGTCTGATTGATTACCAGATAGCCGCCCGAGCGCAGCCACACGCGCGGCTTGATCGCTTTATCAATCTCGGCTTGCACGCCGTACTCTTCCAGAATCGGCGTGTCGCGCATGTAAAGTTTCACGCGCTTGACCATCTTGGGATACATCCGGTTCACAAACTCGACGATGCGTTGATACTCCTCTTCCGAGTCGATGCGGATCGCGGTGAAGTCTTCCGAGAGTTGGTCGCGCAAAATGCGCTGTACCAGATCGAGATCGCGATGAACGAGGGATGGTGCTTTCGCTTTTTCCGCATCGCGGCGAATGTCTTGCCACGCGCGCACCAGATAGGCCGCGTCGGCGCGCAACTCAGCTTCGCTGATGCCCACGCCGGCCGTGCGCACGATGAACCCGCCGGCGGTGACCTTCTCGTCCGCATGAATCTTTTGAATCAGTTTGCGCAGCCGAGTCCGCTCAGCATCCGAATCAATCTTGCGCGAAACGCCAAGGTGTTCGACCGTCGGCATGTAAACCAAAAAGCGTCCGGGCAGCGCGATATGCGAAGTGATGCGCGCGCCTTTTTTGGCGATTGGCTCCTTGGCTATTTGCACCAGGATTTCCTGACCCTCGCGCAAGAGATCGGTAATCATTGGTTGCTTGTGTTCGCGACGCGAGGGGCGACGGGCTCCGCGGGGCGGGCTGGGACGACGACCACCACGAGTTGGGGCCTGAGTTGTTTCTTCGGCGACGACAGGCGCTTCGGCAACTAATTCCGGCGCTGACTGCGCTTCGATCGGTTCCGGTGTTTCGATAGCTTCATCCTGTACGTCGCTGTTGGCGTTAGTGTCGTTACCCTCGACGCCTTCCGTTGGTTTCTTGTTGTTGGGTCGGCGGCGACGACGGCCGCCACGTCGCGTGGCAAATTCTTCATGCGCGCGTCCGGTAGTGATGCTCGCTTCCGCGTCGGGGAAAGGCTCGACTGCGTTTTCACTTGCGACCGGTTCTGCGACTTCCGGCAATTCTTCGGCCGTTAGTGTCTTGAAAAACCTGCTGATCACGCCGGCCTTTTTCCGTGGTTCCCTCTTAGCCGGTGCGCGTCGTGTTAAGGGCGCGGTGACTTCTTCGGGCTGAGCAACAGCATCTTCATCATCGCTCACGCGCTGAAACGAAAGACTACGTGAATTTTCGTTCGCACCTTCATCCGAAAAATCGCTTACGTGAGCTGCCACGAGTTCGGGTGAGCGGCCGGATCGAACTCCGGATTCCGATTCGCCGTCATCGACGCGCTCAAACGACGCGGTCGTTGGCTGGACAGTAGGCAGGAGCGATCCAACTTTGGCGTCCGCCAGATCGTCGAAGTCGAATTCTCGAGCGTGCACTTCGTCCATGAGGCGTTCCTGCAACCGAGCGTCTTTGAACATCTCGCCATTCGTGACGCGTTCTTCATCGTCGCTGACACGCTCGAATGACCCCGGGGCTGAAACGAACGGTGTTTCGATCTCCTCAGTTTCCAAACGCGGCGCTTCCGGCTGTTCCGCGCGACTGCGACGCCCGCCGCGTCGTCCGCGACGCCGCTTCTCCGCTTCTTTGGACGGCTCTGCTTCAACGGTGGGGGCGGGTGTTACGGGCGTTTCGACGGCTATGAAATCCGCGCCTTCCAATTCGCGCAGCGGTTCCGCGCGCTCGTGGCTCGCTTCGATGTGGCGCTCGCGCTCAATGCGCGATTGTTCGATGTGCTCAGTGGCAGTCTGCTGCGCCGCCGCAGCATCGCCCTTCTTGGCCGTGTCAACCACGATGCGCTCAAACTCGGCTTCTTCATCGAAGAAGTCCGAGACATAGAGAAAAGCATCGCGTTCCAGACCGATGTCCACAAACGCCGACTGCATTCCCGGCAGCACGCGCATTACGCGGCCCTTGTAAAGGTTGCCGACGATGCCTTGATCCTCTGAGCCGCGTTCGATATAGAACTCAGTAACGCGTTCGTTTTCCACGATCGCGATTTTCTTTTCGCGACCATTCATACTAACAATTAACTCTCTTGACATTGATTTTCTTTCTGCGGCGCGGACACTGCGCGCTCAAGCCCGAAGGCGAAGCGCGCGTCGCGCACGCGGTGAATGAGCGAGAGCGAGCAATCGCCGGCACGGATGCCGGCGAACCGCAGGCAAGGATGCCTGCGCTCCACTCTGCTCAGTTGTTTTGGGAAATCGCCGGCAGAATTTGCCGGCAGTGAATTTGTTCGTCTCGCTGGCGATCGCAGACGAGCAGTACCTAAGTAAGGTTCGCGCGCATGAAGCAGATCAATTGGATCTACATCTCTCGCGGCGCGAGAAGGTTCTGAACTGTCCAAATGGAAACTCCGTTGAACCGCTCGGGCCGTTGCTTCGACTTCGGCAACGATCTCCAGGGAGCCTAGCGTAGCCAATTAGGACGCGCTCTGAAACCTGGTTGCAGTTCTTTCAATCGGCCGTCATATCGACAGCCACAAAATCCGCGCTCAACCTGTCAGTCTGTCCGAAAAATCTGTCGGGGTGACTTGCGTCCGGGCCGGTTGCCCAGCGAGGCGAGCAAAACCAGTATAACAGAGAAAGGACTGTCAGTACCACCTGCGTTAGCGGACGCGTCGGGCTATGCAACCCGTAGGGTTGCGCGAAAGTAGCCGGTGGTCGCAGACCACCGGTTCGTGATTGAAAACATATCGCACCCCGACAGGGGTGCCAGAATGCGAATCAAAGAAGATATTTCTCGTCATACGCTAGGCCGGCCTTCCCGAGCAGTTCCTTCAGTTCATCAACGAATGAGTGCTTGGCATGGTGAGCTTCCTGATTAGCTATGTACTTTCGTACGGCATCGGTCGCGGAGGGACTGATAGTGAACGCAGCGTAACCTTCTTGCCAGCTAAAGTGTCGGTCGAAATTCTCTTTCACCCAATTCGTCGAATCCTTCTTCAGATCTCGCATAACGTCCGCAAGACGATGCACTGGACGGAGGCTTATCAGTACGTGAGCATGATCATCCACGCCACCAACAATCTCAGCGACGCCGTTCATTCCTCTTACCATTCCGCCAAGATAAGAATGTAGTCGCGGGCGCCATTCGGCATGGATGAGAGGCCGTCGTTCCTTCGTCGAGAAAACGATATGGTAATGCAGACTGAAGAAGGTTGATCCCATGGGAGTTACGTCTTCCATTCTTGCACCCCGTCGGGGTGCGGATAAACTTTTTCCGAATCGCCTCCGGTGGTCTGCGCTCCGCTTCGACCACCGGCTACTATCTGGACAGCCCTTATGGCTGTCATGAAGAAAGCACTTAAGTTGCTCGCGTTATTCTCTTTATCAAATCCTTAAACCGCGCGTCGTCCCGCAATGACGCCAGATTGGGATCGTGTTCGTAGCAGGGCCTGTTCTCGTTTCCCAACGCGGCTGAGCGATTGAGCCACTCGAAAGCCTGGTCCCGTTCGCCCTCCAACGCATAGACGGACGCGACGGCGTAAGCAATATCCGGATCGACCGACGCGGTTCGCATCGCTGCTTCGTTCAGCTCGGCGCGCGCTTCCTCGTGATGTCCCTGTACGCTCAAACACATCCCGAGAAACGGCCGCACGCCGTGCAGATTCGGATTCTGCTCGAGCGCTTCGCGCAACAAGGCCGCGGCCGCATCAACCTGCCGCGTGTAGTAGAGCGCGAGCGCGCGAAAAGTTTTCAGCAGTGGATTGTTCGGCTCGACCGATGCCGCCCGATCTAGTTCGCGCTGCGCTTCCGCAAACTTGCCTTGATACAGAAAGATGAGCGCGCGGTTGTAACTGACCACCACGAACGCCGCCGGATCGAGGTGCACCAAACGATCGTAACTGCGCAACGCGCGCTCGTATTCACCGTCCAGCCGGTGCAGCGTCGCTTTCACAAAGTGGACCACCGCCTCGTTCGGCGCTTCGCGGCGCATGCGCGCAACTTCCTCGCGCGCTTTCTGCTTCTGGCCGCGCCACAAATAAACGAAGACCATCAACATCCGGGCTTCGATAATGTTTGGATCGATCGAGAGCGCTTTGGTGAACGCTGATTCAGCGCGCTCGAAATCTTCGGCGCCTCCCAAGCCTTTGAAAACGCGATTGACGTGACAAGCGCCCAAACCGTCATACGCCAACCCGAACGTGTCGTCGAGTTCAATCGCGCGATTGAAGTGCTGAATAGCCGCATCGCAATCCGCCTCGGCGACAGTGCGAAAGATAAAGCGTGCAAACCGATCGCGGCCGCGCAGGTATTCTTCGTAGGCTTCGGCGTTCACCGTCGCTGGTTGCGCTAAGCCGGCTTGCTCATCCGGGCTTAGTTCCAATCGCAAGCCATCGACGATGCGCTGGGTAATCTCGTCCTGCACGGCGATGATGTCCGCGGCCGCTGCATCGATGCGATCGCTCCAGAGAATCTCGCCGTTGGCCACGTCCAGGAGTTGGGCGGTGACGCGGAAACGCTCGCCTACGTGAATGAAACCTGCGGACAAGACGGCGTCCACGTTTAGCTCGCGGCCGACATCGCGCGGGTCGGCCGGTTGCCCCTGGTACTTCGACATTACCGACGATGGGCGCACGACCAGCGAACGAATGCGGGCGAGTTCGGTAATCACCGCGTCGGCCAAGGCGAATTCGTAAAAGCTCGACGCCGGATTGTTATTCAGATTCTTGAAAGGCAGAACTGCCAGGCTCTTCTTCTCGCGATCAGTGGTGGTGATGGAGGGCGCTTCGGTCGTGCCCACGGCCGGAACTGAGGTCAACTGCGGCGAACTCGTGTGCGGTTCAGATCCAGTCAGCGTCTTCAGCCAACGCAGCGCTCGCGAAACCGGATTCGCTCCGGCCAAGTGACGCGCGGGCGCCGCGGTCACTTCAAACTGCGCGCCTGACGAGACCTCTTGGAGCACTTTGCGCAGCTCGTCGCCTAGTTCTGAAATTCTTTGATAACGATTGCTCGGATCCTTGGCCATTGCGCGATCGAGAATTTGTTGCAAACGCGGCGGCGTTGCGCCCGGTCGCGCCTCGGCGAGCGGCTTGGGCGCGTCATAGAGAACTGCATGGCGCACATCGACGGTTGACTTGCCGCGAAATGGCCAAGTGCCGGTGAGCATTTCGTAAAGCAGCACGCCCGTTGAAAAGATATCCGCGCGCGCGTCAACGCGATCACCCCGCGCTTGTTCCGGCGCCGCGTAGGTGGCCGTGCCGTAGGGGACGCCGACCTCAGTCAATTCCGTCTGATGAATACCGGCGGTCGCCGCTTCGGTTTCATCGAGGAGTTTCGCCAGGCCAAAATCCAAAACCTTCACCTGGCCACTGTCCGTGACCATCACGTTGCCGGATTTAATGTCGCGATGAATTATTCCGCGCGCATGCGCCGCGGTCAGCGCGTCCGCAACCTGAATCCCGATCCGCAAAGCGCTTTCCAATTCCAGCGGCCGCCCGTTGACAAGCTGTCGTACGTTGCGGCCTTCGACGTGTTGCATCGCGATAAAGTGCAGGCCGTCTGCTTCGTCGAGATCGAAAATCGTGCAGATGTTCGGATGGTCAAGCGCGGACGCGAGCCGCGCTTCGCGATCGAAACGCTTCAAGTTAGATTCTTTAACGGTCAATTCGGCGGGCAAAACCTTGAGGACGACCGTGCGGCCCAGTTTGTTGTCAGTGGCCTTATAAACTGTGCCCTGTCCGCCGGCGCCGAGCTTTTGGAGGATCTTGTAATTGCCGAAATTCTGCCCGACCATGAGTGCCGTTATTTAACTCTCAAATAACCCCGACTGCAAATGTTTCCCCAGGGCGGAATAATCCGTTGGCCAGCGGATGATATACTCCGACCCGAAAGTCAGGATGATTCCCGCGAAGGAGATCGATCAAATGGCCGTTAGTTTGACCGAGAAAGAGTTTTCCCAACACGTCGGCACGACGTTTCACCTCACGGCAGACCAGCGAGAGATCGAGTTGGAGTTAATTGAAGTTAACGGATACGTCACCCAGGAGATCGAGCAAGGCGGCATGGAGCGGTTCTCGGCTTTCTTTGTCGGCCCTGGCGACCCGTTTCTCCCGCAGCGTGTTTATGAATTGAAGCACGAGCGCATGGGGGAATTCGAACTCTTTCTTGTGCCCATCGCCGGTGACGAGAAGAGTTATCGATACGAGGCTGTGTTTAATTACTTCAAAGAGGCAGAAGGCAGTAAGCAGTAAGCAGAAGGCAGCCGGAGCGGCCCGTTTTCTGCCTACTGCTTTTTGCCTACTGCCTGCTGTTCTCCGCCCGCCACTCCATGTGCTTATACGCGCCGAACTCTTCGATCACGACGAAACCGAGTCGCTCATAAAAGCGGTGCGCATTGTTATTGAGCACAAAGACCATGTGACGCAGGGCCTTACCCGCGCGCTTTGATTCTTCGATCAGCCAACGCAGCAGCAGCGTCCCGGCGCCGCGATTTTGAAACTCGGGCAGGATGGCAATGTCGAGCAGACGAATCTGGCTGTCATCTCTTCCGATCCAAATTCTTCCGGCCGGGTAATCGTCGATCAGGATTACAAAGTATTCGGCATCCGGGAATCGCGCGCCGTATTCGCGTCGCTGCAAATCGAACTGCCATTTCACAAACGCCTCTTGCTGCCCGGCTTCCCACTGAGCCTGCGCGAGTTCGTCCGCCCGCGTGGCCGCATAGATTGAAAGCAGAAACTCTTCGTCCGCATCCACAACCGGTCGCAGAGCCAGCCGTCCGCCGCCTGGCAATATGAAATTGATCTCGTGATTATCCATCCGATTTCTTTCCCGCGGGCTTATTCTACTTCATCCCGACACCGCGAGCCTGTCGAGGCCAACCGGCCCACCCACGGCAAAAAAAGGCGCCGTGCCTCCGTCAAAGTTTGGGGAAACCCGATTGCGCCCTGGCGCAGGCAACCGAGCCAAACTATCAGCTATCGTACTTTCCGCAAAACGTAGGCCGTTGAATGTTTACCTAAAACATAATAGACTCGGAAACTTACAAATTGAGCGGGAGCCCAACCTGAACCCGCCCGGCACGGTCCCCACCTCCGCCGGATAATCAAGGAGAACGAAATGTCTATCACTCGCAGAAAGTTTTTGAAGGCGGGGACTTTGGTGGCGCTGGCGACCGCGATTCCCCTAAGGGCGACCGCCCAACAAGTTCGGAAAGGGGATGACGGCAATCCCATCGACCAATCAAAGGATGTCGCCGCCGACCCGCTTTCGGGTTATACCAGATCGGCCTTTTCATCTTATTTGAATTCCATCTTCCGGATTTATACCGGATACTCGTTTGTTGATGTCGCGTTGGTCGAAGTAAAGGATCTGATGCCGGGAGCGGCTACCGCGCAAACCGGCGCGGAATGTTTTTCGTTGCTGTTCCGCGGTGGTAACACTGCTCTGCGGCAGAACACATATAAGATCGAGCACCCGTCCCTCGGCAAGTTCCAACTGTTCCTGGTTCCGGGAAAGCCGGATGACAACGGCGCCCAAAGCTTTGTCGCCATCATTAATCGACTGTCGTACAGCGAGGCGCAACGCCCCGCCCCGACGCGTCTGTCAAGACCGGCCGGAACAGTGACGCCGCAAGAGACGCTTACGCCAGGGCCCAAAAAGACAAACACACCCGCGACCACTACCACGCCGCCTAAGAAAACCAAGCCGTCAAAGCGACGCGGCGGCGATGAAGATTTCTTTGAGGGCGTGATTGACTAGTGATCGTGTCAGAAGCCCGACCGCATCACCCATAGAATTTACTCTGGAGGAGTAGCAACCATGGCAGAACCATTTCTTGGTGAAATCAGAATCTTCAGTTTTGGCTTCGCCCCGAAAGGCTGGGCGTTGTGTAACGGGCAGCTTCTGCCCATCAATCAGAACCAGGCGCTTTTCAGTTTGCTGGGCACGACCTTTGGCGGCGACGGGCAGACGAACTTTGGGTTGCCGAACTTGCAGGGTAACACGCCTATCCACGTCGGCAGCGGCCATGTCCTTGGCGAGCGTGGCGGCGAACAGGCGCACACGGTTTCGATTGCGGAGTTGCCGACACACACCCATGTGTTGCAAGCGTCGTCTGACAATGCAAACGCCAGCCCCCCGACACCCGTGGCGAATATTCTCGCATCGAGCGCGCCGGGTCAGGCCTACAACTCGCCGTCGTCGCTTGCGGCGATGAACCCGGCAAGCATCGCGAACACCGGCGGCAGCCAGCCACACCAAAACATGCAGCCTTTTCTGGTGCTAACGTTCGGCATTGCGCTCCAGGGCATCTTCCCGTCACCGAACTAAGAGGAGAAAAGAATATGGCACAACCATACGTTGGCGAAATCAGAATGTTTGCCGGCAACTTCGCTCCGGCGGGCTGGATGTTCTGCTCCGGCCAGTTGCTCCCGATCTCTGGGAACGAGACGCTGTTTCAGTTGATTGGCACGACCTATGGAGGCGATGGGCGATCTACGTTTGCGCTGCCGGATCTTCGGAGTCGGGTTCCAATTCATCAGGGCAACGGATTTGTTCTGGCCGAGACGGGCGGCGTCGAGACGGTAACGCTTACTACCAATCAGATTCCGGCGCACAGCCATGCCCTGCTGGCATCGGCGAGTCCGGGTACCAACGCCGCCCCCGCCAACGCTGTTTTGGCAAAGACTACGACCGGGTTTCTTTACATAAATGAAAACCCGACCAGCAACATGGCCGTCACAGCCATCACAGCCACCGGAGGTAGTCAGCCGCACAGCAACATACAGCCCTATGGCTGTCTTATGTACATCATCTCGCTGTTCGGAATTTTCCCGTCGCAGACGTAAGAGGAGAAAAGAATCATGGCAGATCCATTTGTTGCAGAAGTCCGCATTTTCCCGTTCAACTTTGCGCCCAAGGGCTGGGCCTGGTGTGATGGGCAGATACTGCCGCTTTCGCAGAACACAGCGCTCTTCTCGTTACTGGGCACGACGTATGGCGGCAACGGCCAATCAACTTTTGCCTTGCCTGACTTTCAGGGCAGCGCCGTCGTCCACGCAGGACAGGGACCGGGCCTCTCCACGTATTTCGAAGGACAGCGTGGCGGCAGTGAGACGGTGACGCTGCTTGAGTCCGAGATTCCATCGCACCCGCACCAACTGAAAGCAGATCCAAACGTTGCCGAGACGCCGGATCCAAGTGCCAACAGTCTCGCTAGAGCGACGAGCATTAACGCTTATCAAACCAATTCGAACGCGAACCTGGTGTCTACGGCGCCGGGCATCCTGGCGCCGGCCGGAGGCAACCAGCCGCACAACAACATGATGCCGTACCTGACGCTCAATTTTAATATTGCGCTGCAGGGCGTCTTTCCGCCGCGCATTTAAGTGGCGCAAGTTGCCAACTTGCGCCACATCAATTCCGCCGGTGCCGACTCTTCAATGGAGTTTGTGCTGGCGGTTTTGCATGAGCAGCCTGAAAGGCTGCCAGATAGTAGCCGGTGGTCGAAGCGTAGCGCAGACCACCGGAAGCGAGTTGATAATTATTTGGCACCCCGACGGGGTGCAAGAATGGTGGAGAGCGAAATCAAGATCGACTGTGGCACCCCTCCAGGGTGCGGGCGATCACTCGCTGCTTACCGGAGGTCTTCGCTTTGCTGCGACCTCCGGCTACTTTCGCGGAACCCTGCGGGTTCCAATGCTCCAAGGTTCCATTCGCTTCAGGGATGAATTCCAATTGACCCAAAATCCAAGCTGTAATAGTCTTACTCCCCTGACTAATTAGGAAATTCTGCCGACGTTTAGATCGCAAGAGCTGCCACCACAAGGAGTGATACGTGAAGCGTTCGTTGCCACTTTCAGCCCGGAGCATTCAAGCCCCCGAGGGAAACAAGGTACGCTTTGTGTCTCGACTAAGCTGGCGCAGTCCGCTGGCCCTCGTTTTGATTTCGTTTGTTGCTGCCGCGACGCTGATCACCTTTGCGGTCTCAGCCAACAGGAAAGCGAACAGTGGCCCGGGCGTCTCGCCCGTGAATCACGCGCAGGATGCGCGGGCCACAAAACCATTAACCAGGATCGCCAATCCCCGCACCGTGGCGCCAATGTCTCCGATGTTCGCGCCGGTGGTTACCGCGACGCTCACCGACAATATTACCTCAGCCACTAAGGTAATTCCCGGCGGGACGATCAATTACACCGCGGTCATCAGCAACACCACCACAGATGCGACCGGCGTGCAGTTTACCGACACGCTCGATGCGAACACGACGTCTGTCGGCTCGCCCGTCGTTTCGCCGATTGCTTTTAACGACACGTATGCGGCCACGGGAAACGTGCAGATTTCTGTTGCTGCCGGCAGCGGCCTGCTGGTCAATGACTTTATGGGTTCGAATCCGGCCGGCACGATCACCGCCTCTGACGTCGCCAGCACGCAGGGCGGAACGGTTGCCGTAAACGCTGCGGATGGCGCGTTTACTTACACACCGCCCGCCAATTTTACGGGCACGGATACTTTCACGTACACCTTGTCTAACAGCGCGGCCAGCAGTGTCGGGACGGTGACGATCACTGTTACGGATCGCGTCTTGTTCGTCAGTTCAGCGGGAGTAGGCGCGGCAAATTGTCGGCCCGCGACGACATGTACGCTGGCGACTGCCGATGCGCTCGCTGCTCCGACTGGAAAAGATTTGGTTTTCGTTACGAGCGGCACTTACAGCAGCGCGGCTATTTCGCTTAACAGTGCCCAGACAATCGCGGGTCAAGCAATCACCTTTGCTCAGGCGCTGAGTGACGCCACCATCACGCTGGCGCCGAATAGCGTCGCGCCTGTTTTCGGTGCGAGCACGACGCCGGTGCTTAACAACGCCGGCACTATAGTCACCCTGGGCGGTAACAATCTGGTCGAGGATCTCTCGATCAATCCATCAGCCGGCAACGGCATTCTCGGGAACAACATTACGACGGGCGCGACCATCCGCAACCTGACGGTCACGGGCACCGGCGCAGCCAACGGCATCAACCTAACTGGCACCAGCACTGGCAGCACCTTCAATTTGAGCAACATCGGCGTGACTACGGCCAGCGGCAACGCCTTGAGCGACGTCGGTCCCGGCGCCGCCACGACTGGCGGCACGATCAACGCCACGCAAGACAACAGCACGACAATTAACACGCTGGCGTCGACGACCGGCATCGCGCTGAACCTGGTTAACACGACAATTGGCGCCAGCGGTGTCACCTTCCGGAGCATCGCAGCGAACGGCGGATCGAAAGGCATCGTCCTTAACAACACGGGCGCCACTGCCGGGTTGACTGTCACCGGCACCAGCACTACGGCAAGTACGGGCGGCACTATTCAAAATATCAGCACCCGCGGCGGCGAGTTCATCACGACCAAAGCCCTTTCGCTGAAGAACATGAACTTCACTAATGCCAACACGAGCGATGGCGGCACGTGTACTGACCTTTCGACGTCGGGCTGCAATGCAGACATCTATCTCAGCAGTGTTACGACTGCGACCCTGGACAATGTCAACATCTCCGGTACGACCGCGCAGGAAGGAATCAACGGTGTAACCGTCAGTGACTTCTCTTTGCTCAATAGCACCATCGCGAACTGCGGCGCTGCGGTGGAAGAGGGCTGCGTCAAGATGCGGGGATTGACCGGAACAGCGGCAATCACGAATTCGAACATCAGCTTTCCCGGTCAGGACGTGGTCGAGATCGTCAACAGCTCTGGAAGTCTTTTGCTCAATGTGAATAGCAGTACCTTCCGCGACAGTCAGGCGTCAGGAAACGGGGGAAACGGTATTCAGATGAGAAGCGAAGGAACGGCGAACACGATAATGAATGTGAATAGCTGCACCTTCCTCAGGATCAGGACCAATGGGATCCAGGCGACGGCAATTAACAGCGCGACTAATGACGTTGATGTGACGACCAGCACGTTTGATCCCGACACCGGCACCATGATCGGTCTCGATCTCGACGCCGACAACACCGGAAACCTAAAATTCAATATCGTTAGCAACACGAAGATATACAGCCGCAACGGTCCGGCAGTTAATGTCTTTGGCGATACGAATGCGGTCATCAACGGGCGCATAAACAATAACGCTGACGTTAAGGTTCTAAACAACGTAGGCAGCAACGTCGGTTCCGGTATTCGCGCCAACATCAACAAGGATGCTACTGCCAGAATAGAAGTTAAGAGCAATACTGTTAACGTAGCTTCTGACGACGCCGGTATAGATCTAACTGGTATCGGAAAGACGACCGCCAATCCCGGCGGCGCGACGAACACGTTAGACGCCACGGTTACTGGCAACAACGTCACGATCGGCGCAACGTCTACATACGGTATCTTCACGATATCTGCGAGCAACGCCGGCGACACCAATGCGATTTGCATGAACGTGGCTAGCAACGTAGTGACACGGAATCCTTCTTCCATTGCCTCTTTCCGGGCGCGCGTACCCAGCGTCAATGGCTTTTACAGGATGAATGGATTTACGACTAATGCTGAGAATACTTGGAACGCCAATGGAAACACGCCTGTAAGTGCCGGTGGCAGTGAAGTCAGCTTTGGCGGCAGTGGCACGTTCGGTTCCTGCACAGCCACTCTGCCGACGAATCCGACCATAACACCGTCGTCGATGTACCGACCGGAGACAAACCGGCTGTTCGAGGTAGCTCAGAACGATCAGACTACGCAGCCTGTTGAATCCACCAGCGGGGCTATGTCCAGCGGCAGTAACGCCTCATCGACGACGTTCTCGTGGTTGATGCAAGCCATTCATCCAATCACAGCCTTCGCGGCGAAGCTGAACTTCCTTAACAGCAACAGGAGCGCGTCGACTGATCGGGGCCTTAGCCCGCGCGTAAGCAAGGGCTCAGGGTCTATGATTGAGCCGAACGGAGCCCTCCCTGACGGTCGGGCTAGTGCCCGGTCAGCCTCGGCCGCGATCTTGCCACAGAAGAAAGGTGTGACGCCTCAGTCTGGCGAGACGATCGGCCCGATCAGCATCGGCACGTTGCCGATCGGCAAGAGCGTCACGATCAAGTACCAGGCGACGGTGAACGCGCCGCCTTTGGTCAAGTCAGTGAGCACGCAGGGCACGGTGTCGGGCGGCAACTTCAGCAACGTCTTGACCGACGATCCGGAGCCGGTGGGCGCGAGTGATCCAACGGTGACGAACATCGACGTGGCAATCACGTGGACGGGCGCTCTCAGCACTGACTGGAACACGGCTGGCAACTGGAATTTGACGGGACCGGTGACTTCAACCTACGCGCCGGGCGTTTCGAATCCGGCCATCAACGATGTGATTATTCCAAGCGGGGTGTTGCCGAACGAACCGAATATCGGGACGACCGACATCGGCATCTTCAGCTTGAACATCTCGAATGGTCGGACGCTGACGATTGGCGCTGGTCGCATCCTGACGATTGGCGGCGGCGCTGGCAGCGATCTGACGCTCGATGGGATCATCAGCGGCGGCGCTTTGCAATTTGGCGGCGCCGGTCCGCATGTCATTAACAACGCCGGTGGCACGGGAAGCCTTTCATCCACTAACCTGATGACGGTGTTAAGTGGCTCAACCGTAAACCTGAACAACAACCTGCAAATGGGTGCTCTGACGGTCATCGGTGGCTCCATCATGAACATCACCAACCGCACTCTGTCTCTGAATGGGGCGGGCGCGGCGCTGTCAGCGGCTGGCAGCTTTACGACCACGGGCAGCACGGTAGTCTTCAATGGCAGCGCCGCGCAGACGACGGGCACCATCTATAACAATCTGACCATCAACAACGCTGCCGGGGTCACGCTAACCGGAAACAGCACGGTCAATGGCACCCTGGCCCTGACCAGCGGCGATCTGAACACGGGCGCGTTCACGCTGACACAGCCGAACACGACTGCTTCAACCGGCGCCGGTGATGTGGTGGGCACGGTGAAGCGGACCGGTGGCCCATTTGGCCTGATCTCGTTAACGTTTGGTAACCCCAATAACATCCTCACCTTCACCGGCGCCGGCACCAGGCCCACCGATGTGACGGTGCTGCTGGCGAAAGTCGCGCCGGCAACTTACGCGGCGGCGGTGCAGCGCAATTACACGATCAGCCAGACCGGCGGCTCTGGATTTACGGCCACCGTTCGCTTGCGCTATCTCGATCCAGAGCTGAACCTGAACACGCCTGAGGCTAACTTGAACCTGCGGCGGCTGACGGGCGGGTTATGGAAGGCCCAGACGCCGACGACGGTGGACTCGGTTAACAACTTTGTGGAATCCACTGGCGTTGCGGCAGTAAACCTGGCGACGCAATGGACCTTCAGCACGCTGGCGCCCACTGCGACTGGCAGCACAGTGAGCGGCCAGATCGTCGACAACGACGGCAACCCGGTCGAGGGCGCGGTGGTACGACTCAGCGGCACTCAGAACCGCAAGACGATCACCGACACGCGCGGCAATTACAGCTTTGCGGATGTCGAGACTAATGGCTTCTACACCGTCACGCCTTCACGGGTGAACTACAACTTCGCTCCGGCCACCAGAGGTTTCAGCGCGCTGGGCGCGCAGACGGAAGCGTCGTTCGCTGGCGCCTACAACGGCAACCATCTGAATCCGCTGGACACGACCGAGTACTTCGTACGCCAGCAGTATCTGGACTTCCTCGGCCGCGAACCGGAAGAGAAAGGCTTCAACGATTGGACTGACACGATTAATAACTGCGCCTCAGGCGATGCCAGTTGTGATCGCGTGCATGTCTCAGAGATGTTCTTCCGCTCAGAAGAGTTCCAGCAGAGAGGATACTTTGTCTATCGGTTCTACTCGGCAGCGTTGGGACGCAAACCTGATTACGCTGAGTTCACGCCGGACATGTCGAGGGTCAGCGGCTTCCTGGATGCCACTCAGTTGGAAGCGGCGAAGACTGCATTCGCGAACGACTTCACGTCGCGAGCAGCGTTCGTCAATCAGTACGGCACGCTCAACAACGCGGCGTACGTCGATGCTCTGACCGCAGCGGCGGGAGTGAGTCTGTCGAACCGGCAAGCGTTGATCGAGTCGCTGGACGCGGGCACGCTGACACGAGCACAGGCGCTCAGGCAGATTGCAGAAAGCGGCGAGGCCTATGCGAGGTACTACAACCAGGCGTTTGTGGTGATGGAGTACTTTGGATACCTGCGACGCGATCCGGACATTCTGTACCTGAACTGGATCGACGTGCTGAATCAGGGCGGCGATTCACGACACATGGTCGAAGGGTTTGTTGATGCGACCGAGTATCGCAACCGGTTCCAACGGTAGGAAGAATTAGCCGCGGATGAACGCGGATAAGCGCGGATAAGAAAAAAGAACCAGCCACAAAAAGGCACAAGTAGCACAAAAGGGAATTCCCCTGATTTGCTCTTGTGCTTTTATTGTGGCTAGCTCTTTTTCGTTCTGCTTAATCTGTGAAATCTGCCGATGACTGTCCTTGTCTTACCCGCGACGATCCGCGGCTGATTTAGTCCTTCACTCAGAAAACTCTTTGACCAGATCGAAATATTCGGGCAATTCCTAGTTCACGAACCGCCGCAGTTGCACGCTGATTGCGAACCCGATGGCGATGAAGGTGGAAAGCACCGAAGAAAGACCGGCGCTCATCAACGGGAGCGGTACGCCGATCACGGGCAGCAGGCCGACGGCCATGCCGACATTGATGAAAATCTGAAAGATTAGTCCGCCGACAATCGCCATGATCACCAACATGCCGGTCCGATCCCGCGAGCGGCGCGCGTCCGTGATCAAGCGCGTCAAAAGCAACGCGTACGATGCCAGCAGCAACAGACAGCCAATGAAGCCGGTCGTTTCTGCCGTCACGGAAAAAATGAAATCTGAATGCGGCTCTGGCAGGAACTTCAGGCTGCTCTGCGAATGTTCGCGATCGCGCGATCCCAGTAAACCGCCTTCTCCCACCGTGACCATCGACTGCCACGTGTGATAACCAAACCCGCGCTTGTCGGCGTTCTCGGGATCGAGAATGACATTGATGCGTTCGAGCTTGTATCCGTGAAGTAGTCCCGTCTTGACACCCACCTCGTAGGCAAGGGGCGCGCCTCCGATGGTCGCGACCAGCGCCGCGACGACGATCCACATCCGCATTGATGAAAGGAACAATACAATCGCCAGCAACGGCAAGTACGTTATCGCCTGGCCCACATCCGGTTCCAGCAAAATCAAGCCTATCGGCAACGCCAGAATCACGCCGCCGATGAAGAGTTCCTTCCACGTGAGCAAGCCGCTGCGATGCTTGCCAAAATATTTTGCCAGCATCAAGACCACCGGAATTTTGACAAACTCAGACGGCTGAAACTGCCCCAATGATCCAGGCAGCCTGATCCAGCAGCGCTGGCCATTTATTTTCATCCCAATACCCGGCACGAGCACGACGATCAGCAAGATCAACCCCAGCACGTAGAGAATCGGAGCCAGCTCAACCAGGCGGCGATAGTCGCTGAAGGCGATCGCGAGCATCGCTACCAGGGCGATCCCGAGACCGATTAGTTGCTTTTGCCAGAAGGTCTCCGTGGGCTGCGCATTGTGAATCTCCCACGCCCCGAAACACACGATCGCGATCGCCAGTACGGCGATCAACCAATCAAAGTCGCGGAGCTTCCGGTTTTTTAGAATCGCGAGCATAAATCAGTAGGCAGTAAGCAGAAGGCAGAAAGTAGAAAGCAATAAGCAGTTACTCATCACTCAAGACTTCTTACCTCATCGCATTCGCAACGCAATGTTATTCGGCGGCGTTTCCTTTGCTGGCCGCGTCTTGGCGTAATAGACGTCGTAAATGGCGCGTACTGACGGCGCTCCAAAGCGCGAGCCGAGGCCCGCGTTTTCGATCATCGCGACACACGAAATCTCAGGCTTAAACGCCGGCGCGTACGAGACGAACCATGAATGATCTTTGTGCTCGCTGCCTTCTTTGCCCAGGCCGACGACCTGCGCGGTGCCGGTCTTGCCCGCGATATCGAAATTGGCCATCTTGATTCCGGTGGCCGTGCCGGCGACGTTAACCACCGACCACATGGCATGGACTACTAAATCGTTTTGGTCTTTCGGGATCGGCAGAATCTTTGGTTGCGGGCGATCAAAGGTCCGGCCCGGACGCGCCGCGCGATACTCTGAACGCGACGGATCGTTACCGACGGCCGGAATCGCGCGAACTTCTTTCAAGAGATGTGGCACATACATCTTGCCCCCCATGCCGATCGCCGAATGCGCGCGCAACAAAGCGATCGGAGTCAGCACGTCTTCACCCTGCCCGAACGAAGAATAAACCGTGTCGATGTCTTTCCACTCCGGGTCGCTGGGATAAAGACGCGCCTTCAACTCCCGCGAAGGTGTCGTACTGATGATCTCATGCGGCAGGTCGATGCCCGTGCGTTTGTCGAGATCAAACTCATCGACCATCGCCTGGATGCCTTCCAGCTTCATCTTCAGCCCAAGATGGTAAAAATAGCCGTCGCACGATTTCATGATCGCAAAATGAACATCAGGCGAGCCGTGGTTGCCACCCATGCAGCGCGTAAATTTATTGCCGACCGTGATGCCACCGCCACAGACCAGATTTGAACCCTGAATCGAAATCGCGCCCTGTTGCAGACCGGCGGTCGCCATCAACGGCTTCCAGGTCGACCCCGGCGGGTAGCGTCCCTGAACTGCCCGGTCGATTAAAGGCTTGTCGGGGTCGGTCAGTAACTTTTGATATTCCGCGCGGCCTTCTTTGGTCGCGATCCGTCGCGAAAAGAGATTTGGATCGAAGGTCGGCGCCGACGCCAGCGCGAAAACCTCGCCGTTATTCGGATCCATCGCGATGATCACGCCGCGACCCTGGGGTGACTTGCGCAATTGATCTTCGGCGGCCTGCTGCAAATCGAGATCGATTGTAGTCACTATGTCCTGGCCGGTCTGCGGCTCAACTCTTTCCACTTCGCTTTGAATGTGGCCGCGACTGTCGACGATCACTTTGCGGTAACCGTCACGCCCGCGCAGGTATTCGTCATAGACGGCTTCCAGGCCATCCTGCCCGATGATGTCGCCAGGCTTGAATCCCTTGTCGCGGAATTCCGGTTTGTTCAATTGCTCGGGACTAACTTCGCCCACATAGCCGAGCACATGCGCCAACATTCCGTTCGGTGGATAGCGCCGCTGCGGAGTTTGCTCGACGCGCAACGCGGGATATTCCAACTGGTGCGCATCGACCCAGGCAATGTCGGTGAGGCCGGCCTCTGCCTTGATCAGGATCGATTCGAAAGCCGGCTGAGACTTAACCTGATCGAAACGCTCGCGCAGAATCTCGGGATCGATATTCAAGCCTTCCGAAAGCGGCTTGATCAGCGAAGTTCGATCGATGCTCTTGGTGTCTTCACGTGACAGGATGACCGTATAGATTGGTTGCGAATCAACCAGCGGAACCGGACCACCGTTGCGATCGAAAATCCTTCCGCGCGCTGCGGGGATTGGCAACTTCCGCAGGCGTTGGTTCTCGGCGACTTCGGCATACCGCGCGCCATTTACAATCTGGAGCAAGTAAAGCCGAACTGCCAGCACGGCGAGCAAAACCAGCACCAGCACCTGGATGATGCGCAACCGAACGCGCAGGTTTTGCGAGTCGTCAACGAATTTCATCTGCTTGTGAATCGCGAATCGTCAATGGCGGTCAAAGTATTTTCTGTTTACCATTCACGATTTACCATTTACGGTTTAGCCTCCGCGTCAAACTCGACGGTCGACGCGCAACGCGGCGGCGAGCTGAGAACTTTCGCCGCTGCCGGGCCCGCTCGCTGAGATACGAATCATAGACGAATAGCAGCAGCGTGCCGGCCACGGTCGTGGCAATCAGCTTGAAAGAAAGCGACCGCACAAAAGGCATCGGCGGTCTTTGACCTAGAAGTCGATGCGCGCCCACATAAAGGAGATTGTCGACCAAGGCAGCGCTCGCCAGAACTGGAATGCGCAGCAGCGTCGTGTCCAGCATGACGCGCGATGCCACGAAGTAAACAGCGTAAGCGATCAGCGTCTTTGAAAACCCACCCGCCCCCAACAAAGCTGGCGGTCCGCTGATCACGTCGGTGGCCAGGCCCGCGGCTGCCGCGATGACCAGGGCCTGCAATGGTTCGCGCTGCAGGGCGAAATAGACAACCAGAATCAGTGCCAGGTCAACATAAGCCAGCGGTTGCCAGATTGCTCGCAGCGCGGATTGTAAAGCGATAACGACCACCAGCAGCGCTGCAATTTTCAGTTGACGCATGGCTAGAAGAGTAGGCAGTAGGCAGTGAGCAGTGAGCAGTAAACACAATGAGCGGCCGTTTGCCTTTTAGCCGTGCGGGTAACTGGCGGGTGCATGGTGCTTCCTGCCTACTGCTTACTGTCTACTTTCTTTTCCGCGTTGGGGAGCGCCTGATCTGAGTCCGTTCGTTGCGGGGGGTGATACAACAACACGGCGACTTCTTTCACTCGGTCCAGACCAGCCGTTGGCCGGATGCGAATCGCCTGCGTCTGCGTGCTTGATCCTGAACCAGCTTCGACGACTGCTCCGACATCGTAACCCGGCGGATAAATTCCATCCTGACCCGTGGTGAACACAGTGTCGCCGACCTGGACTCTTTCCAGGCCTGAAACGTAACGCATCTCGAGCAAGCCGCTCTCGCCCAGGCCTTTGATTGAACCGAGGGATTGCGATTGGCCCAACTGGCCCACCACCGCGCCCGCGCCGGATTTTTCGTTCGTGATCAGCATGATCTGCGCGCTCCACGGACTGGTCGATACCACGCGGCCAACAATTCCTCCCGGCGCGACCACTGGCATGTTGACTTCCACGCCCGACCAGCGACCCTTATCGATCACGATGTTGTCGAACCACATCGACGGGTCGCGCGCTATTACCTGCGCCACGATGGTTTCGTAACTACTCTTCGCTTTCAGATCGAGAAGTTTTTCGAGTCGCTCGGCGGTGGCGACCTGTTGCCGCGTGTCGCGCAACTCGTTTTGCATCTGCTTGATTTGGTCGCGGAGTTGTTGGTTCTCAACCGAGGCACGGCGCAGTTCGCCGATGTTGCCAAAGAATCCAATCACGCCGTTGCCCACGCTCGACGCGCCTCGCTGAAATGGATAAGCAGCGCCCTGGACGATCGAGCGAATCTTCCGCTGCTTGGTGGCGTCGTCCCGCGCGTCGTAAGTCATCAACGCAAAATTCAGTGCCAGCAGCCCGAACAGCCACCAGGGAGCGCGCTGGCGAATTTCTCTTTGAGTGCGAATCGCGGCCATTGTAAAACTAGAGGTCAGAGATCAGATGTCGTAGATCAGAGGTCAGGAACCTCGGACTCCCGGACTTCCGACCTCTGCTAATAGGTTCCGCTCGTCAAGCTATTGTCCCACTTTACGCGCTTCAGCAGGTCAAAATCCGAGAGCATCTTGCCGGTGCCGAGCACGACTGAAGCCAGTGGATCTTCCGCCAGAGAAACCGGCAAGCCGGTCTCGATCGACAGTCTCTTATCGAAGTTTTTCAACAAAGCGCCGCCGCCGGTCAGCACAATGCCGCGCTCGACAATGTCCGCCGAAAGCTCGGGAGGCGTTCGTTCCAGCGCCACGCGCACCGCATTGATAATCGTCGAAACTGAATCGCCGAGCGCTTCACGGATTTCTTCGTCAGTGATCGTGATCGTTTTCGGAATGCCCTCGATCAAATTTCGGCCGCGCACTTCGAACGACAACTCTTCGTCGAGCGGAAACGCCGAACCCAATTCAATCTTGATTGCCTCCGCGGTGCGTTCGCCGATCAGCAGATTGTATTTTCGTTTGATGAACTGCGTGATCGCTTCGTCCATCTCGTTGCCGGCGACGCGCACCGATTTCGAATAGACGATGCCGCTCAAACTGATCACGGCGATGTCTGTCGTGCCGCCGCCAATGTCCACGATCATGTTGCCGAACGCTTCCGTGATTGGCAGCCCGGCGCCAATCGCAGCCGCCATCGCTTCTTCGACCAGATAAACTTCCGATGCTTTGGCGCGGTACGCGGAATCTTCGACGGCACGTCGTTCGACTTGGGTAATCTCTGACGGAATGCCGATGACCACGCGCGGGCTGACCCACGTCTTGCCGTTGTGCGCCTTGCGGATGAAGTGCTGCAACATCTTTTCGGTCACTTCGAAATTCGCAATCACGCCGTCTTTCATTGGCCGAATCGCAACGATGTTGCCGGGCGTGCGGCCCAACATCTCTTTTGCGTCGCGGCCGACGGCTTCGACGGCGTTCGTGACTTTATTGATCGCGACGATCGACGGTTCCGAGACGACAATGCCGCGGCCCTTGGCGTAAACCAAAGTGTTCGCGGTGCCGAGGTCGATCGCCAGGTCGCTGGAGAAGAGGCTAAAGATCGATTTGAAAAAAGCCATCTGGAAAAATCCTTGACTGTAAAATGAATGGGCCTGAAAGAGGTGAGCGATTACTTCGGCGCGGGCTTTGAAGCCGTGAAGCTCCTCGAGTCCCTGGCAAATGGAAAATAACTCACCGACGCAGAACCGAAGTACCAAGATACAACGATTCTGTCGCCAACGCTATCAGGAAATTAGTTTCTGGTCGGGAAATCTTTGAAATTGGGATACTCCCAACGTCGCCGGTTTTGAGACTCCCTCGACAGCGGCATCCGACGGTTCGGCAATGACCCGAATGCAGTTCTTATCCGCGGCCTTGGCGCCGTACATCGCCGCGTCGGCGCAGTCGACCAGTTGCTGCGGCGACAGCGCGTGCTCGGGAAACACGGCGATCCCAAAACTGGCGGTCAGCGAAACCTTCAGCCGACGTCCGCCAGTAAAGTCATGCTGCTCGATTTTGGAACGGATCCGCTCTGCTACCTGAACGGCTTCGTCGATTCCTGTCTCAGGGAGGATCACTACAAACTCGTCACCCCCGTAGCGCACCACGCAATCCGTATCGCGCACCGCCGGCAGGATCAGGGCAGCGACTTCCATCAATGCGTGGGAACCGACCAGATGTCCATACAAGTCATTCACTCTCTTGAAATCATCCAGATCAAGAAATAACGCTGCGACCTTGGTCTTGTAGCGGCGGGCTCGTTTGACCTCGTTCACCAGGAACTGCCGCAAGTAACGTGCGTTGTGCAACTTGGTCAGATCGTCCGTCAGCGAAAGACGTTCGGCCTCGGCAATGCGCACTGAGTTTGCTAACGCCGATGCGATTGGGATCGCCAGCGCCGTCAGCAACGAAGCTTCGGTCGCAGAGAACTGACGCGCACCCGCACTGACACGAACCCCCTCCAGCACGCCGAGAACTCTTTCGCCGCTGACCAGCGGTACGGCGATCACGCGCCGACCGCGCTCAATCTTTCTCGTCGGCGCGATTTGTGTTGCCGCGGCGCGTGCGGTTTTTGATTCCGGCTCATTGAGAACCTCTGGAACGCTCAGCAACTCGTCGCTCCAATCTACATCAAAGCTCAAAGAATCTCCGCGTAAACTGCTTCTGGTCACCAGCGCCTCGAAGTTCATCACATCAACGCCGCTTGCTTGCGCGATGGCAAATATCGTCCAACGATGGGCGGTGACCAAACGTGCGATGCCTGCGAGCGCCGCTTGTCCTGCTTCCTTTTGATTCGACGCGAGGTGAAGCGACGACAGCAGCGCTAGAGCTCCCCGTAGGCGCTCGCCGCGCACCGAAGTGGGAAGTGAAAAAGCGCGGCTGTCAGGCAGACTCTTGAATTCGGGGGGCAGCTTGAGTTCGCCGGTGCCTGGACCGTCTTCGACTTGTCGCAAAAGCGCCGGCAGCTGCGCGGGCCGATCAGCAATCGCGCGGAATCCCAGGCGCTTCAGCGCTGTATCTCGCGGCGCGGCCGCATTGAATGCCCCGGTCCTTGGCGACGAACGGCGAGAGGCGACTACGGACACGCCCGGCCATCTCAAGCTGGCAGATTTGATGACCGCGCGCAGCTCTTCAACGGCGGTATCAGGCGCAATTTCGCAGATCAGAGCGATAGGATCGTTAAGGGGGAGGCCTTCGGCCGGTGCAGACGCCTCGTCCGCACCGAATTCCACATTGTGCAGCTCTTCAATCCATACACCGATGCCAGAGGAGCTGAGACTTTCAATCAACTCCATCGTCGGCGCTGCTGCAGCGCTCGAAAGCAAAACCACTTGCTTCTTCATTCGGCCGCCCCTTGTTCGTTGCCGCTTGCGCGACTGATTCTCATCAATAGAAGCTGTGCGGTTGCCGAGTAAACCGTTCAGCTCGCGTGCAAATCTACGTTAACAATCACCCACCTGATCCGGGGCTGGTCAGGGGAACACGGTACTGGCTGTTATTACCTTGTGAGTCTGAAGCTTGAAGCGTCACCTCTCGCGTGGTGGACGGAGCAGTGATTTGAACTTGAAAATTGCCATCGCTGGCAGCCGCGGCTTCGCGGCCTGAGACGCGCACGCTGGTTCCCGGCGCAGTCTTTCCGCGAATGATGTAGACGTTGCCGCCCAGGTAAACCGACGTCAGGTTGGACACGGGTACCGCAGAGGCGGCCGCGCCCTGCGTCGTAATCAGAAACTTGAGCGGTTCGCTCCAGTCGCTAATCTGTCCCGATGTGTCGGTGGCGCGGATGCGCCAGAAGTATACGCCCTGGCGCAAATCACTGGCACTAAACTGGGTTGCGACCAACTGATCGCGTTCGATGACTTTGCCTTCGGAAACAAAGAAGGGTGAAGTCGCAACTTCGACGCGATAGTAAGACGGCACGCCCGACTGAGGTTTTTGCCAGCGCAGGGCAACCGTCGCCGAGCCATTTCCGTTCACGAATATTTTTTCGAGATTCTTTGGTTGCTGCGGTTGCGGCACTTCAAGCAGGCGCTGCGGCTTCGACATTGTTCCCGATTGATTCACCGAAACATACTGGCCGCCTTGCAGCGAAGCTTTCTCGCCCGATCGGTTGGAGCTTTCCACGGAACCGGTGTTGACGCGAATCTCTTCAGTGCCCTCTGGGTTGACGCCAAAGCTGGCCTGCGTCTGTCCGCCAATTTGGTTCTGCGTCTTCGGCGTTTCAATCACGTTCTGGCCTTCGCTCTGCGTTTGCGTCCGCACCAACATCTGACCGCTGTCGACCACGACGTGCACGTTGCTGCGCTTGCCGTCTTCAGCGCTCGCATTGTCGCGAATGATAATCGTGCTGTTCGGTCTCAGGACTACGGTTGAGCCGTCGGCCATGCTGATGCGGGCGCGACCGTCGGCCTGAGTTTGCACCGTGTCGCCAGGGTAGAGTTGCGTGTCGCTGTTCGCGCCAATCACTTCGCGTGTGGCCGAACGAATCACGCGCACATCTCCCTCGAACGACATGAAGCGGGCCCCCGCCGGCAAATCAGTGCGCATCACGACGCTCTTTAGCGGGTTGCCGTACTTCCAAACGTACAGCCACGCGCCCGCCGCCAGCATGCACGAGATGAGCACGAGCGTCGCGATATAGATCGCGCGCTTCTGAATTACCCACCACTCAATTTCGAAATGGCCGACCTTGGATATCATCAGTCTTTAGTAAGTAAGGTGAAGATGGAGCGTCAGGAGGCAGCCAAACTACGCCAAACACAGATTAACACGCGCCTGCCTTGCGGTTCAAGCTGCTTATTTTATTGGAGTTTTTGGCTCGCTTGGTGGTCTACCTGGCCAGAAAAGGCCCGACATGGATAGGGTTGGAGATAATCCAAGGCTGACCTCTCACGGGTGCCGGTAGAGAATCGAGATAGGCCTCGACGCGGTAAGTTCCGGGAGCGTCCATCGAGAACTCGACCGCTGCACCTGATTTTTCACTTACCACAAACCCGTCCTTGAAGAGCACGAAACGGCAGAACAGGGGTGCGGCAGCCCGCAATTGCATTTTGCCAATTGGGAAAATCTCGTCGCCCATGTTAGCCGCTCCATCCACCGGGGCGAAGGTGAATCCTCTCGCATCGCCGAAAATATCGAACGAGACGTAGCAATGGCCGTGTGAGATTGCTTCCAGCAGCGACTCGCGTGTGAGTGGCTTGTCCTTCTTGATTAGCACGTGAGTGCGCACGACGCGAAAACTTCGTTCATAAGGATCGAGTTTCACGCCCAGCCACTGTTTGCCGGAAGCATCATTCACGCTAAGGCCTACGTTCGAATGAGCGTCGTTGCCGGCAATGGCTATCACCTTACGCCGACCGACGGACATCGCCTCATCCCAACGCTTCAAGTTTTCCGCCGGCCGAGCAAAAAAGTTCGCGAACATCAAATCAGGGTAGCCGCGGTAAGACCAGAGTCCATCAAGGAACATCAGCGTGGAGTTAATCTGTCGAGCATTCGTAAAGAGATTGTAGACCTCGACTCCGTCGACTGAACTTGATTGCCAGTTCTGGGATTCGGACGGATATGCTGCGAACGTGAGGCCTCCCGCTGATTTTTGCTTCGCGATCACTTCTTGCGTTGTCTGTGTGCTCATCGCTGGGGCGTCTGTTGATCCCGGAATCAGCAGGAGTCGATCACCACTCGCGGTAGCCACTTCGTTGCCGTTGATGAACAAGATACCGGCATGCACGCCGCTCAAAGTCATCGCCGAGGTATCGAACTCAATCTGCGGATGCTCAGTCACGATCACAAAATCGAGTTGATTCGCTTTCGCCGCGGCGATTATTTCCGCAAACGTACCCGTGCTGTGTCCGCCGAGAGACGAGTGAACGTGAATGACGCCCTGGTAATCGAAGTATTCGCCTTCACCTTTCGGCGCGACCCTCTGCGATTCAAGCAGCTGGATTGTTCTTTGGAGGCGAGACAGGCGATAGCGGCGGTAAGCAAATGGAAGCTGGGACAAGATCACGAGTCCCAGCACCACGATCAGAATCCTGCGCTTCATGAATGTATCCGGGGCATTAGCCCGACCGTCAGGGAGGGCTTAAAGGATGCGCGACGTGAACCCTCCCTCACGGTCGGGCCAGTGCCCGCTCGATCAAGCGGTGCGTCAGTCTTCGAAATCAACCGAGGCCACATGGTCACTGATACCACGACCAAAGTCAGCGACCTTTACATGCTCAGGATGAACTGTGTAGTCGTCGAGCGCCGCGCGATCGCGAAAGACTGCGACCAGGCCAGTGTCGTACGAGCGCCCGAGATGCAGCGTGTCGAATCCTACGTCGAAACTTTCAATCCCCGGAACGACGTTGCTCACGCTTCTTAGCCGCCCGACGTGCTCATCGCGCGTTGCTTGTGAAACGTCAGCGCGATATTTCCAAACGACAATGTGTGTCAGCATAAAAGTAGTCCCTAGGTGGTAAGGTTTTTCAGTTGCTCGTTCAATAATTCCCACATTCGACGGACGTGGCGCTCAGTCGTGCGAATATTTCCGATCGAAAGGCGCAGAGTAAGTTTGTCGTTCAGCTTTGTGTGCGACAGAAAGGCTTCGCCGGTGGCGTTCACGCCATGCATGATCGCTTCGTTCAGAGCATCCAGTCGCTTCGCTTTCGCCTCCTCAGTTTCCCCTTCGATCTGTGGACAAGCACGAAAACAAACGAGAGCAAACGGGACCGGCGCCATGATCTCCCAACTTGGTGATTCCTCGACCCACGACGCGAACAGCTTTGCCAGTCGGCAATGCTCGCGAATACGCTCGGCGAGTCCTTCGTGGCCAAAGTAGCGAATGATCATCCAAAGCTTCAGGGCGCGAAAGCGACGACCCATTTGCAGTCCATACTCTGATCCGTTGCGTACCCTTTCCTGTTCGGGTGTCCGCAGGTACTCAGGCACTACAGAGAACGAGCGCCGCAGCAAATCCATGTGCCGACAATAGAGCACGGAGAGATCAAAGGGTGCGAACAGCCACTTGTGAGGATTCAGCACCAACGAATCTGCACGCTCGCAACCGTCGAGAGCGTATCGCAATTCAGGAACGATGGCGGCCGAGCCGGCATACGCTGCGTCAACATGCAGCCACAACGCGTGCTGCTCGCAAATCTCGGCAATTGCGGGTACGGGATCGACGCTGGAGGTTGAAGTGGTTCCCACGGTCGCGACGACACAGAACGGAAGGATGCCGTTGCGCTTGTCTTCCTCGATCGCTTCGGCGAGCGCCCTCGGATTCATGCGAAACTCGGAATCAGTGGGAATCTTTCGCAACGCCCGCTGGCCCAGGCCGAGCGTGATGATTCCCTTATCGATCGAAGAATGCGCTTGTTCGGAAGCATAGACGCGCAGCAGCGGCAGGTCCGGGCGTCCGCTCATGCCTTCTTCACGAATGCGCAGCTCAACGCCTTCACGCGCGGCGGCAATCGCGTGCATGCTCGAAATCGATGCGGTGTCGTAAATGAACCCGCTCATGCCGGCATCGAGATCGATCATCTGCCGCAACCAGTCGAGGACGACTTCTTCCAATTCAGTCGACGCCGGGGACGTGCGCCACAATATCGACTTTGCATCAAAAGCCGCGCTTAGCAACTCGCCGAAAATTCCCGGCGCGGAAGTTGACGTGGCAAAGTAAGCGAAGAACGACGGGTGACTCCAATGCGTGAGCGCGGGGACGATCAGTCGATCGATGTCGGCGAGAATCGCTTCCATAGGCTCGCCTTTTTCCGGCGGCGATGAAGGTAGTTGGGCTTTAAGATCGCCGGGCTCGACCTGCGCGAGCACGGGCAGGTCTTCGATGTGCTCGAAATAATTCGCGATCCAGTCGACGATCTCATGACCGAAGCGGCGAAACTCTTCGGTGGGCATGTCGCCGGTTGGTGGAACGGCTGATGGCTTGTTATCTGGCATTTCGACTAGAACCCCAATGGCTGCAGCGGCCGAGGCGCGGTGCCTTCGAAGAACCAGCTCGCGCCCACCCGCAGACGATGATGCCACGTTGGCAGGCGTTGCGTGTACAACGCAAACCGCGCCTGTCGCGCCAGCGGACCGCTAATGACTTTCCCGGCTGTTAGTACCGCTGCGCGTTCGGTGCCAAGACTCACCGCTTCGCCAAGTTCGACAAAATGTTTGGACTTGAGTTCGCGGCCCTCGACTAATCGGTGCACATTGGAAGCGAGCAGGCTTGATTGCTGAAACGCGAGTTGCGCAGTGCCCGCGAGCGTCGGCACAACATCTTTGTAGAAGGCGATGTCCCCAAGCGCAAAAACATTTTCGTGGCCACGAACTTGCAGTGTTGGCGCGACGACAATCAACCCGCGGCGATCTTTCTCGATTTCCAGCTGTTCCACGAGTGGATTGACGCGCACGCCGGCTACCCAAACGACGGCGGCAGTCGCCACTTCGGTCTGCCCGTTATTGTGTTCGAGCGTAATGCTGTTTGCGGCCACGCTCACGACGCGGGTCTGGGTGTGTACTTCGACGCGAGATTCAAAGAGCGCGTGTTCGACATACTTGCGCATCTCTTCGCCCATGCCGGGAACGACTTGGTCGCTCATCTCGATTAAGAGCAATCGCGGCTCACCCTGCAGCGCGCGTCGCCGAACGGCGTCTTGCAACAGGTCGGCCATCTTCGTCGATAACTCGACGCCGCTGGCGCCGCCGCCAACAACTGCAAACGTCAATGCGCTCCGCGCGTCTTGCGGCGCAGCATCAGGCTGAACGTGATCGAGTGCTTCGGTCATGCGCCGTCGCAGGCGATTGGCGTCATTGAGCGTCCGGAAGGGAGACGCAAACTGTTCGGCGCCTTTGACGCCGGAATAGTTGGTCACGCCTCCCAACGCGAGCACCAGCACGTCGTACGAAAACGCCCCGCCGTTCGCTAACGTGACTCCGCGAGCCTCCAGGTCGATCTGTTTGACTTCGCCGCGAATAAAGCGCACTCGTTCGTCGAGCAGCTCTCTGTAGTCAGGTGCGATGTGCCAGGCCTCAATCTCGCCACTCAGATATTCATAGAGCATCGGCTTAAACAGAAAGTGATCTTCATCGCTAACCAGTGTCACTTCCCCTGCTCCGGCCAGTTCGAGGGCGCTGAACAGACCACCAAATCCGCCGCCGATGATTAGAATCTTTCGTGCCGCTTCGGCCATCAATCTCTCACTATTGCTAGGGAATCGAGCGGCAAATCTTATCAGACAAGCAGGTCGCGCGCACAAGTACGAGGAACGGGTAAACGCTCCTCGCTGGACAGTCAAGCAAACGAGATGTTAGTTTTACACCTGTAATTTGACGTTTTCGTGGTTTGACCAGCGTTCACACAGGGCTTACTGCGACTTAGGAGGATCATTTTTAGCAGTGGCATTAGCAAGAGAAGCAAAAGAACAGATCGTCAGCGACTATCGTGCGCATGAGACTGACACGGGCTCAACGTCCGTGCAGGTAGCACTATTAAGCCAGCGCATCAACGAACTCACCGAGCACTTCAAGATACATAAGAAAGACAATCACTCGCGGCGGGGCCTGCTAAAGATGGTTTCCCAGCGGCGCAGTTTGCTCGATTACCTGAAACAGACTGATATACAACGTTACCACGAAGTCGTGGGCCGATTGGGACTGCGCCGATAGTCGGACGCGCCGGTCGGATTTCTGGAAAAAGATTAAGACAAAACGAACGAGAGAATCTTCGAATCTCGGAACTGAAAAAGCCCGCGTCAATCGAAGAGCTTGTGCCCGAGCCGAACGTGACGGCGATATCGGGAGCCAGACGACGCGTGTGGCCTTAAAAAACAGGGAAGGCGGCGAGAGCTTCACGGCTAGGCTCTCTGCCGCCTTCTTTTTGTGAATAGCGGCGACTAGCTCGCCACATTCAAAGTGCGCTGACAGTCGGCGCGCTCCAAATCAATTCAACCAAAGCGCAGCGGACGAGACGCTGCGTGCCTGCCCTCGGGACAGGTATTGTCAAAGGAGACAATGAAAAATGACAGTTAAGAAATACCTCAAAGAATCAATCAAGGTTGGCGATCACGACCTCAGCGTCGAAGTTGGCCGCGTAGCCAAACAAGCCGATGGCTCATGCGTAATTAGCTACGGCGACACCATGGTCTTGTGCGCGGCGGTCGGCGCCAACTCACCGCGCGAAGGGATTGACTTTTTTCCGCTCACGATCGAATACCGCGAATCAAACTATGCGGCTGGGCGCATTCCCGGAAACTATTTTCGCCGCGAAGGTCGGCCCAATGAAAAAGAAGTGCTGACCTGTCGCATGATCGACCGGCCCTGCCGGCCCTTGTTCACCGAAGGCTATCGCAACGAGACGCAAGTAGTGGCGACCGTAATTTCAGCCGACGTGGACAACAATCCCGACGTAATCGCGATTACCGGCGCGTCGTGCGCGCTTTACCTTTCAGATATTCCATTTCCGAATCCCATTGCCGGAGTGCGCATCGGCTTGATCGATGGCCGTTACATCGTCAATCCGACTTACGATGAAGTGCGCGAATCGCGGCTCAATCTAATCGTGGCCGGCACGGAAGAAGCCATCAATATGGTCGAGGCCGGCGCGGAGGAAGTGTCGGAAGAGATCATGGTCGAAGCGCTGATGCTGGCCCACAAGGAAATCAATCGCCTGTGCCGCTGGCAGAAAGAGCTTTACAAGGCGCTGGGAATCGAGAAGCGGCCGGTCGAACCAAAGCCACTGAACGAAGAAATGGTTGGCGAGATCGAACGCAACTATGCCGAGCGTTTGCGCGCGGCGCTTGACACTACTAATCAGGAAAAACGGGCGAGCTACGCCGCCGTCGACGCGCTGAAAAAGGAAGTGGTCGAGTCTTATCCCGAAGATCAACCTGAAAGCCGGATGATGGCCAAGAAGTGCTTTGACCATTTGAAAGAGAAAATTTTCCGCGACGACATCCTGAACCATCGCCGCCGGCCCGACGGCCGCCGCTTTTCAGAGATTCGCCCCATCACCTGCGAGGTCGGATGGTTGCCGCGCGCGCACGGCTCGGCGCTGTTTACCCGCGGTGAAACCCAGGCAATGGTCACTACAACGCTCGGCACGAAAGAAGACGAGCAGTTCATCGACGACCTGGAAAAGGGCGAGCTAAAGCGTCGCTTCCTCTTGCACTATAACTTCCCCCACTACTCTGTGGGCGAAGTCGGACGCTTCGGTTCGTCTTCGCGTCGCGAGATCGGACACGGTGCTTTGGCGCGCCGCGCTCTCGAAGGCGTTCTGCCCGACGATACGACGTTCCCTTACACGCTTCGAATCGTTTCCGACATTACGGAATCGAACGGCTCTTCATCGATGGCCACCGTCTGCGGCGGTTCGATGTCCATGCTGGACGCCGGCGTGCCATTGAAGGCTCCGGTGGCCGGCGTGGCGATGGGCTTGGTAATGGAAGGCAACAAGTACGCAATCCTATCGGACATCGCCGGCGCCGAAGATCACTATGGCGACATGGACTTCAAAGTCGCGGGTACCAGCGAAGGCATTACCGCCTTGCAGATGGACATCAAGATTGCTGGCGTGAATTCCCAGATCATGGCTGAGGCCCTGGCCCAGGCAAAGAAGGGTCGCTTACATATTCTTGACGTGATGGGCCAGACGCTGGGTACGGCGCGCGCTGAAATGTCACCGTTCGCGCCAAGAATTATCAAAATCAAAATTAATCCGGACAAGATTCGCGACGTCATCGGACCAGGCGGGAAAATCATTCGCGCTCTGGTCGAAGAGACAGGCTGCAAGATTGACGTCGAAGATGACGGCACGGTTTCGATCGCTACGTCTGACAGTGCCGCGGCCGAGGCTGCGGTCAATCGCATTCGCGGTCTGACCGCGGAAGCTGAAATCGGCGCGACCTACGTGGGCACGGTATCGAGGATTGTTGATTTTGGTGCCTTCGTGGAAATCTTTCCTGGCACGGATGGACTATTGCACATTTCCGAAATTGCCGACCGTCGGATTCGCGACGTCCGCGATGAGTTGAAGGAAGGCCAGCAGATCATGGTCAAGTGCATTGGCAAAGACGGCAATAAGATTAAGCTATCGCGCAAGTCCATTCTCAAAGACGAGCAGCGCCAGGGCGGCGGCGACGCCGACGCCGGCAGCGATCAAGACGAAGGCTGATGGTTACCGGAGGGCGGCGATAGCCCATCGCTATTGCCGCCCCTCAGGTTTCTGGATTCTCCGCAACTCCCTTCAGAAATTCTCACTACTCGTTCCAGAAAACTGGAATCACCCTCTAATTAGGCGTCTTTCACAAGCAGGTAAATCAAGCCTTAATGGGTTTTTCAGGCTTGTACCCACGGCAGGCTGTATCGCCGGCTCGATATCAAAGTTCCAGTTTTTCTGGGTGCTAAAGGCGAAATAAGCCGTCAATGCACCGGCCCGAATGCTCGAGGAGGGAGTTTCCTAACCAGATGAGGACCCGTTTTTTCCGGCCACTTGCCACGATGATTAGCTTGCTGCTGTTGGTAGCAGTGCCTGCACAAGCCAGTCCAATCAAGTTTGCCGATGTCATGAATGTCATGGGTGACTTGCAGAAGAGCGGTCAAATTGAACAGCTCAGACTGCGTACAGTCGCACAGGATCCCAGCACCCAGTCACTATCGAGTGCTTCAAAGTCTTTAGCCGGCCCAACCGCTCCTGCCATCGATACGGAAGTCCAGACGGCCGCGCCAACGCTCATTGCCGGAGCCGAGGTCGCGCCGCAGCAGCCACAGGGCGAGATCCAGGTTTTCGAGCAGGACAACGTCGATGGCACGATCTGCGATTGCGGCGAGATCCCGGCCGTAGGCGGCGGATTTCCAAAGTGGCCATTCCTGGCACTGATTCCGCTGATTTGCGTCACTGGCATTTGCACGCGCGATCACACTACGCCACCGCCACCCGAAAACACGCCAACGCCGCCTCCGCCTCCGCAGGTTCCTGAGCCGGCTTCGCTGTTGCTCTTTGGTTCCGGAATCGTGGCTCTGACCGCCGGTGCCCGTCGTCGTTACGCCAAGATGCGCGCGAGCAAACAGGCCGCAACCATGACGGAGGTGTAGATGATGATGAATCAGAAAACTTCCATGGTGGCTAATCTAATGAACTCTTCAAAGATCAAAACTGCCTTCGCAATTTTCGTCGCGCTGACGTTCACGCTCGCCTGCACTTCGACGACGGCCTATGCCAAGAAGAAGCACAAGGTGAAGTACGGTCAGGTCGAGCTGACGACTAACCCCGGCGGCTTTCCGCTGCGCATTGATGGCAAGCCCCAGGGCGACACGTCAACGACGATTCGCATTATCGAATTGGAGCCCGGCCATCACAACGTCGAGATCATGCTGCCCAACGGCGGACGTTGGGTGCGCGACTTTGACATCGAAGCGGGCCGCAAGGTCTGCGTCAATGTTAACTATCATCCGAAGAAGTACACGATCACCAAGCCGCCGCCGAATCCCTGTCCCTATCCGGTGAACATCTCAGCGCCGGTCAGCGTCAACGACGGCGACCTGATCACGTTCACTTCTGATGTGGCCTACACCGGCACCGCGTCACTCAACTACGCTTGGACAGTCACCCCTTCCGAAGCACGCATCGTCAGCGGCGCCGGCACGGCGACCATCACCGTTGACTCGACTGGTCTGGGCAGTCAGAAGGTCTCGGCGACTCTCGTGGTCGACGACGGCTCAAGCGAGGCCATGTGTCGCCAGCGCGCGATGGCTTCGACCAGCGTCGTGTTAAAGAAACTGCCGGTGCCTGAGTGCAAGCCGTTTGACCAGTTCCAGTCGGTGGCCTTTGATGATGACAAGGCGCGCTTTGACAACTTGGCTATCGAGTTGCAGAACGCTCCTGACTCGCAGGCTTACATCATCGTTTATGCTGGGAAGACCAGCCGCGCCGGGCAGGCTGGTATGTTGAGCAAGCGCACGATGAATTATCTGGTTACCAATCGGGGAATCGATACGGGACGCATCACCATTGTCGATGGTGGCTATCGCGACACCGATTTCTTCGAAATTTGGATTTGTCCGCCGGGTGCGCAACGCCCCCAGCCGACGCCAACCATTCAACCGGGTGACGCTCAGCCGTCCAAGGATCGGACTCGGCCGCGGCGGCCGCGTCGGTCGGGCAACGACTAGGACGCTTAACAATTAGCCCTTGAACGTGGGCTTTTCGAAAGCAGGTGACGACGCCCCCCAATTGTCGTCACCTGCTTTTCATTTTTGTGATCAGTTGTTCCGCCCGCTCCTCTTCTCACTTTTGATCTGCGCACCGCGACTGCTACTATTCCGCTCGACTTTCTATTTCCGATTCACGATTTACGATTCACGAAGAGAATGTCTGCGCCCAACATTGATACGATTGTTTCGCTCGCCAAACGGCGCGGCTTTGTCTATCCCTCGTCAGAGATTTACGGCGGGTTAGGCAGCGCGTGGGATTACGGGCCGATGGGAATCGAGCTTTACAACAATGTGAAGCAGGCCTGGTGGCGCTGGATGGTTTACGAGCGCGATGACATCGAAGGTCTCGATTCGTCGATTATCCTGAACCGCATGGTTTGGAAGTATTCGGGACATGAAGAGACGTTTACCGATCCTCTTGTCGATTGCCGCGATTGTAAGAGTCGATGGCGAGCAGACAAGTTGGAGTTTCCCGGTGAACCGGGAGTCCCTGAAGGCGGAAACATCGCGGAGATGATTCGGCAAGGACGGATTAAGTGTCCGAATTGTGGTTCGACAAAACTGACCGAACCGCGTCCCTTCAACCTGATGTTCCAGACTCACGTTGGCGCGACCGCCGAAGACGACGAGTCGGCGCTCGTCTATCTGCGACCCGAAACTGCGCAAGGGATTTTCATAAACTTCCTCAACGTTTTGAATACCAGCCGCCGTAAGCTGCCATTTGGCGTGGCGCAAATCGGCAAGTCGTTTCGCAACGAAGTCACGCCCGGCAACTTCATCTTTCGCACCCGTGAGTTCGAACAGATGGAGATGGAATACTTCGTGCGCCCCGGCGAAGACGAACCGGCGCATCAGGAATGGATCGACGCGTGCCGGCAATGGTTTCTGGATATCGGCATCTCACCCGACAACCTGCGGCTTTATGAACAACCAAACGAAGAGTTGGCGCACTATGCCAAACGCACCGTGGATATTCAGTATCGCTTTTTCCCCGAGCGCGAAGATGAAGAGCGGCACTGGGATGAACTGATGGGAATCGCGAATCGCACCGACTTTGATCTCAAGACGCACTCGAAGAAGCCGGAAGACGATGAGGGAAAGCGAAAGAATCCTGATTCCACGGAAGACCTTTCGTACTTTGACGAAGCTACGAAGCAGCGCTTCTATCCTTACGTGATCGAGCCCGCAGCCGGCGTCAATCGCACCGTGCTCGCGATCTTGATGGACGCGTACTCTGAAAAGACGAATGACAAAGGCGAGACCCGCGTCATCCTGAAGCTTCACCACTCGATGGCGCCGATCAAAGTAGCGGTGCTGCCGCTCGCGAAAAACAAGCCCGAAATCGTGGGCATGGCGAAAGCGATCAAGCGCTCGCTTCAACCCGTTCTGCGCGCCGTTTACGACGACACGGGCGGAATTGGAAAGTTATACGCGCGGCAGGATGAGATCGGGACGCCCTTCTGTGTCACCGTCGATCACCAATCGCTGGAAGATGAAGCCGTCACCGTGCGCGATCGCGATACTTGGGAGCAGGAGCGCGTGAAGGTAAGTGATTTGCCGACGTATCTGCTTCAGCGATTTAGTAGCGCAAGTTGATAACTTGCGACTCTGGTTTCGCAAATTAACAATTTGCGCTACGTTAACCTGATCAAATGATAATGCTTCGCTCCCTTGCGCAACACCAGCACCTGACCATCAATAAACTCTGAAGCAGAGATCGCTTTACGCGCCTCATCCGCGCGTCGATTGTTTACCGACACGCCGCCGCTTTGAACCAGACGCTTGGCTTCGCCCTTGGAAGGTGCGAGCCCCGCGACCACGAGCGCATCGCCGAGCGTGAACCCATCGCCATCCAATTTCGATCGCTCCAATTCAGTCGAAGGCACGTCGGCAAAAATATCGAGGATCTCGTTCACGCTCAGCCCTGCGATCTCTTTGCCGAACAGAACTTCCGAGGCGCGCACAGCCTTCTCCAGCGCCGTCTCGCCATGGACCATCGCGGTCACATGGCGCGCCAACTCTCTCTGCGCTTTGCGTTGCTCAGGCTCCGCGCGAACACTTTCTGCCAATGCTTCAATTTCTTCTTTCGACAACCACGTAAAGAAGTTCAGATAAGTGATCACATCGCGGTCGTCGGTGTTCACCCAGAACTGATAGAAGCGATAAGGCGAAGTTAGTTTCGCATCCAGCCACACTGCGCCCGCTTCGGTCTTGCCGAACTTTACGCCGGCCGTCGTGGTCACCAGCGGAAAAACGAGGCCGTGGGCCTTCGCGCTTCGCAAACGCCGGATTAAATCAATTCCAGCGAGAATGTTGCCCCACTGATCGCTGCCACCCATCTGCAAAGTGCAGTTGAATCGATCGTGAAGCACGAGATAGTCATAGGCTTGCAGTAGTGGATAACTGAATTCAGTGAATGAGATTCCTTCATCGGATTCAAGCCGCCGACTGATCGCTTCTTTGCCAAGTAGATTGTTAACGGTGAAATGCTTGCCGACGTCGCGCAGAAATTCCATCATCGTGATCGGGCCCAGCCAGTCGGCGTTGTTGACGATCCGCGCGGGATTCTCTTGGGTATCGAAATCCAAAAAGTGACTCAGTTGCTCCTTGATCCCGACCAGATTTTCTTCGACCTGTTCGTTCGTCAAGAGCTGCCGCTCTTTCGTCTTGCCACTCGGGTCGCCAATCAACCCGGTGCCGCCGCCGGCGATCGCGATCGGCGTGTGACCGAATCTTTGCAACCGAGCCAGCCCCATCACGGGCAGAAGTGATCCGACATGCAGACTTGCCGCAGACGGATCGAAGCCGATGTAGCTGACGAGCTTTTCCTTCGCGAGCACGTCGCGCAGTTCCGGCGTCGCCTCAGACACCATTCCCCGCCATTCGAATTCGTCAAAAAGGTTCATCTTCGTAATCCGCGGACGGGGAATAATAGCAAACTACGCTAAATCAGGCTTGCCAAGATGGCTGATATAGAGTATTTGAAGCGACAAATGAACCGTCGAAAATTCAATTTCGGACTGCTGGGAACCACGGGCGCAATTGTGCTTCGTTACCCACTTGTTATCCCGATTGATCGGGATTCTGTAACAAAACTGCGGGTGAATGGCGCGCGCATCAGCGAGCACCTCAACGCCCTCTCTGAGTTTGGCAAGAATCCGCAGGGTGGCGTCAGCCGCGTCGCGTACAGTGAAGCCGATCGCCAGGGGCGCGAGTACGTCATGGGCCTGATGCGGGCGGCGAGACTTGATACAAGCATCGATGCCGCGGGCAATATCATCGGCCGCCGCGCCGGCAGTGATAGCGGTCTCAAGCCGCTGCTGTTCGGCTCGCACACCGACAGCGTTCCCGAAGGCGGCAACTATGACGGCGACGTTGGTTCGCTGGGCGCGATTGAAGTCGCGCAGACGCTGGCCGAAAACAATTTCATCACACGCCATCCGCTCGAAGTGATCATCTTCCAAAATGAGGAAGGCGGCTTAATCGGCAGTCGCGCGATGAATGGCGAGTTGACCGAGAAGGAGCTCGATCTCGTCAGCCGCAGCGGCAAGACCATACGCGAAGGCATCAAGTTTATCGGCGGCGATCCGGCGAAGCTTTCCACCGTCAAGCGTGCGAAGGGAAGCATCGCCGCTTATCTCGAATTACACATCGAACAGGGCGGCATTCTTGAAGCCGAGAAGATCGACATCGGCGTTGTTGAAGGAATCGTCGGCATCAATTGGTGGGACGTTAGCGTTGAAGGCTTTGCAAATCACGCGGGCACGACGCCGATGAACAATCGCCAGGACGCGCTCCTGGCCGCAGCCAAATTCATCGAAGCCGTGAATCGCGTTGTGACCAGCATCCCCGGTCGCCAGGTCGGTACGGTTGGCAGGATTTCTGCGCTGCCCGGCGCGCCGAACGTGATTCCCGGCAAAGTAGTTTTGAGTCTTGAACTGCGCGATCTCGACGCCGCGAAAATCCAGATGCTCTTTGAGAAGATCAAAACCGAAGCTGGTCAGATTGCCCAAGTCAGCAAAGTTACTTTCGACTTCAAAGAGCTTAACGTCAACATTCCCGCACCGACCGACGCGCGAATTCGAAGTCTAATTGATCAATCAGCGAAAGAGTTGGGACTGACTACAAAGCAGATGCCGAGCGGCGCCGGTCACGACGCGCAGGACATGGCGCGCCTCGCGCCTGTGGGCATGATCTTCATTCCCAGCGTCGGTGGCATCAGCCACTCACCGAAGGAATTCTCACGACCAAAGGATATTGAGAATGGCGCGAACGTGTTGTTGGGGGCGGTGATGAAACTAGATCGAGCGAACCTCTCTTCAGGCTGAAGGCCTGAAATACAATAGCCCAGGGTAAGCGCGCAGCGCGACACCCTGGGATCAAGTCCCAAGAGAATCATTGAGCCCTGAAGGGGCGTAAGAAAGCTTTGGCCAATCGAAGAGCGATAAGAGGGAGAATGAGATGCCGTTCAATCGAAGTGAAGTCGACGAGCTATTGACTGCTTGTCACCGTTTCTGCGGCGTTAAGATTGAAACTGATCATATCATCCCGGCAGGCGATGGTGGTGGCTTTGAATCCTTTTCTTACTTCTTACCCAGGGTGGCGCGCTTCGCGCTTACCCTGGGCTATTGTATTGAGCGCCTTCAGCGCTCGAAAGCGTGAGCCCCCCTTACGGTCGGGCTACTCTGCCCCGATTATCTCAAGAAGAACTTGTCAGGAGATGTGGCCGCCTAAGCGGCAACTTCGACGTATTCAATGCTTGAGGAAGGTTCGGGGATGGGCTGCCCATCTTCGCGCAGGCTCTCGACGTGAAACTCGATGGCCTCATGAATCAACTGCAAGACCTCTTCCTTTGTTTCGGCCGCAGCTATACAGCCGGGCAAGTCCGGCACGTAAGCGCCAAAACTAGTTTCACCTTTCTCAACTACGACAGCGTATTTCAATTCTCTGTTCCTCCGGTCTTACTTCAAACCCGCCTGCTTCAGAATACTATTCAATGTTCCTGGTGGCACGTCAACACTGGGCTTCCCCGATACCGTCACAGTTCCGGGCCGGTTTGGATTTTTGAACTGGCGATGGCTGCCCTTCATCCGCGCCAAATACCATCCTCGTTCTTCGAGAAGCTTGATAACCTCCCTGACCTTCATTATCTATTGTCCTTATTGCGCCTTCTATCGCCAATCGCACCACTCTCGATCTATCAGCGTCCACCAATCCATCCCGATCGGCTGGCCGTCGGGGGGATCGTTCGCCTTTGTGAGGTTCATTTTCTTTGGGTCTTCCTGAAAGCGCTTGATCTGGTTTGCCGCGTACAGCAGATATGCCTTTTGGCTCTCGTCACGCGTGAGATCCTTTTGAAAAACCAGCCAAGACTTCAATTCTTCCAGCTTGAAATCCGCGATCGCTCGCACCTGATTCTGGGCACGCTCGCCGGAAGCCAACGCCATCAGGCTCGACAACACTTCCATGTTCACGGTCCGCTGAATCTCAGCGCGATAGCCCGCGCCGATGGGCGCTTTCCAGGTTGAGGCCAGAATCTTGTCGATTACTTCGCCGAAGCTTGGGTACTGCGGGTCACGCGCATGAAACTCCACCAGGCGCGCTGCGCGTTCCTGATTCAAGAGAAAATCGCAGACGTGATTGGCGATGGCTTCCGGTGGCGCGAGGGCGTCAAAGTTGGGAAACGTCCGAATGCGAAAGTCTTCACGCGTGCGCCCGTAACCCGGCGGACGCGGCGGAATCAGCCGTAAGAGGGATTCGGGAAGGGCCAACGCCTCGGGCTTGAGCGTATCGAGGACGGCTGAGAGAGCGCGGCGCTGTTCTTCGGGCGAAATGATTTGCGGATTCTTATCTCCCTTGCCGCGCAAGCTGAAAGTGTAGTCCTCACCACCAACCAATTTCGCTGCTGCTTCAACCTGATAGCGGTGATACATGTACAGCGGCACGAGCACGTCTTCGAGCGTAGCCATCGGCGCGCCTTCGCGAACATTGTTTTCGCCAAAACGACGGAGCGCGGCGGCCCGCACCTTCATCACGTTCGTCAGACCATCGACGACGTTCGCGCCATTGTCCCAAAGATGCGCGACCGAACTCGACGCGCTCGCCGGGCGTGCATCCTGATCGGTCAGATACATCAGGCCGCGCCTGAAAGCATCGCTGAGAATCTTATCAAGCGCTGCATGCTCGTCAGCGCCGGCCGGAAAATCCTGATAGCCATAGGTAATCGTTACTTTGTCCCACTCGCCGATACCCTTTGCGTAGGCGTCAGAAATATCTGGGATGCCGTCAGCGCCGAGCTTCACGAGCGGCGCGGGATAATCCATCACTGAAGCGCGATTGGTTATGCTCGCCGCGAAGTTGTGTTGCAGGCCAAGCGTGTGCCCGACTTCGTGCGCCGCGAGTTGTCGTAAACGCGCAAGCACGATTTGCTCCATGATCTTCGCGACTTGCGATTTGTCACTGCCGTAAGGCGCGAGCAGTCCTTCGGCGATCAGAAAATCCTGGCGGTCACGCAGCGAACCTAAACTGACACGCCCCTGAATTATTTCTCCTGTGCGCGGATCGGTGATTGACGAACCGTACGACCAACCGCGTGTTGAGCGATGCACCCACTGGATCACGTTGTAGCGCACGTCCATCGGGTCGGCGTCCGCGGGCATCACTTCGACGCGAAACGCGTTTCGGTAGCCGGCGGCCTCAAACGCCTGGTTCCACCAGCCCGCGCCTTCGATCAGCGCCGAACGCACTGGTTCAGGCGCGCCGCGATCGACGTAATAGACGATTGGCTCGACCGGATCGCTCATCGCCGCTGAAGGATCTTTTTTCGCCAGGCGATGATGACTGAGGTAGCGCTTGGTGATGGGCTCGCTGATTGGCGTCGCAAAATCCAGGTAGCTAATTCCGAAATATCCGGCGCGCGGATCGTTCGTTCGCGGCTTGAATCCCGGCGGCGGCAACTCGACGAACGAGACGTGCTCGCGGACGGTGATTGCCTGGGCGATTGGCGTCACTGAGCGCACCAGCGGACCCGACTCGCCCTCACTCGTGAACGTGAGCGTCGCTTCAACTTCAGTATTCTTCGGAAAGTTTTTCGTGTTGGCGAGATAAAAAGCGCAACGCGTCGGATCCAGACGGAAGGTCCCCTGCTGCGCGCGTTGCAGCGTGCCGGGAATTCCGTGAACATCGCGCAAATAAAATGCGGTTGCATCGACCAGCGCACGTCCACCTTCTTCCGCCGCGACTTCAAATCCCCACAGAGTCGATTCAGCGAAAGCATCTTTGACCGCGCGCCGCTCATCGGCGTCGCTGCTGTTTGCGCGAAAGCCGTAGTTCGACGCGATCAGCAGAACGCGTGGCCCGATGCGCTCAAAGCGGACGATGTGGCTCTGGCCAAGCTGGCCACGATCCAAACCGATGTCGTTCGAGCCAATGCCGGCAGGGAGGGATTCAACGTAAAGAAATTCGGAATTCCATTTGTCGATCTCCAGCCAGACTTTTCCGGCCTTCGCGTCCCAATAGAAAGGAAAGTAGCCGGGAAACTTCTGCAGAGTGGCGACTTTTTCGGCGATAGTAGGCGTCTTCGCGTCAGCGGCCGAGCGCGGTTGCGCGAAAGAGTTGGCAGCGAAGATCAACAAGACGGAAAGTGAAAAGATGAGACGCTTCATTTTGGTTGTTTCCTCCGAAGGCGAAAAGCATATCCGCAGATTTCGCAGATTACACAGATTCAGATCATGCCCGCTAAGGGGCAATGCGGGCCGTCAACCGTCGGCTAGCTGGGTATTCCTTCTGCGTAATCTGTGTAATCTGCGGATTCTATTTCTCGTCCGGTTTCCGTCCCGCGTTCAAGTTATCGAAATTCAGAATCGCGTTGAAGACCAGGAAGTAGCTGCCCTTTGTCTGGCCGCGCCAGAACGGGTTGGTTGAAAACAGCACGACGTGGCCATTACCGTAGGGCGCGTCGATCACCGCCGCGTGTTGCGCGATTTCATCGCCGCCATCCAGGAGGCCAGAAACGAAAAGCTCGCTGCTGTTGGCGTAGCGTAGCACCACACGCGGACGTTGGGCGGGTGGAATGATGCCGCCGTTGTTGCGACGCTGCTCGTCGGTCAAGGGCAAGGCTTGCCAGACTTCGGCCCTCGGCATTTCGGGGGCTTCGACCGGCGGTCGTCCCTGCGGGGTATCTGGATCGTCGGGCGTGCCGCGGCCGGTGCCGCGTTGCTGGCCACCGCCACCACGCCTCACACCGCCGCCACCGAAGAGCGTGTTGCTGAGGTTGAAGATTGGTCCGTTGGAACAATACATCGCCAGCGAATCGCCGTAGCCATAGGCAATCGGGCTCGCTGAATCAACCGCCTTGAGACGCAGAATGTCGCCGACAGCGCGCAGGCGATTGGCGCGGCCCGTCGATACGCCGGGTGCAAGATTGTAAGTCACCGCGAAATCGGAAGTGTCGTCCGCGGTGATCAGAACGCCACCGCTAGAAACGAACTTCTGCAAGTTCATCAGGCCGGTCCAGCCCAAACCGGGGCGCATGTCGTCAGTCTCGTCGGTCTTGCCGAGATTCGGCGTAAGCGTAGTCGCCTTCCACGGCAAAGGATTTCCGTACATCGGCAAACCGTTGATGATCGCCGCGGCGCCACGCCCGACCGGAGCAAAGATGATGACGTCGTACTTCCTTCTGAGATCGCCGTCCTTCGCCGCGTCCTGAGTGCTGATATAAGTGAACGGCACCTGCAATTGGTCGAACGCGATGCGCCACCAGCCTTCGTCCTGCGTGCTTAGCCAGGTGTGCATGACTGCCACGCGCGCGGCCTTCACCGGATGCGTTTTCACCGACGGTGCGTCTGCCGCGAAAACCTGTACGCCGAGATCGCTTGCGGCGCGCTGCAATTCGTCCGCCGACGCTTTGCGGATGATGAAAGAGCCGCGATTGAATTTGTGACCAGCGGCTTCGAACGGCTCTTCCGCTGCTTCGATCGCGACGTCCTTCAAGCGATAGCGCAGGGTTACCAGACTGTTGTCAGCGTTGTGATTGACGAGATAGACCGAACCGCTGCTATTCACACCTCCCGGTGCGCGCACTTCGCCGCTCACGCGTTCCATCGCGGCGTCCAGCACTTTAGTGTCAGTCACGCGCACGACCTCGACGTTGGCCAACTCGCCCATCGTCCAGGCGGTGTCGTCATAGATGTCGGTCTGCGGATCGTTCGGCGCCCAGTATTGATAATCAAGCAGCGCGTCGGCGATGCGGCTGTAGGGCTGATCCATGCGGACGAGGTAACTGCCGGCCGGGAAAGTCCGCGTCTCGGGCTCGGCAGGCTTGGCCGGAGATGCAGATGGCGAAGCTGCGCCCGCTGCGGCCGGACCACGACGCGCAGCTTTCTTTTTCATCGTTACCGTGAAGGGCGCGGTGGCGCGATGGATTTCGCATCCCTGGGTTTGCAGCGTGCGCAATAGCTCCGCCTGATTTCCGAGGCGCGGATCGTCGCCCGGCAGGACGTAGGCCGCCGGACCTTCGTTCTTCGGCTTGTCGATTGAGCGCTTGGCCTTCAAATAAAAGTTCTTCAGAAACAGTTTGCTGTTGTGATTGAAATAGTTGAGCGAGATCAAGAGCGCCGTCTGCTCATAATTATTGTTGTTGCGCTGTGACCATTTGGCTTTCGGCAGCGGCGGGTTCTGTTTGTACCAGGTGCGCTGATACTCGCCCGGCGACAGTGTGCGCTCGAGGGTATCCGCACCCCCATTGCCAAAGGTTTCGTACAGCCGGCTGATGCCGTTGTGTGTGGCGGCGATGAACATCAGATAGCCGGGTGACCAGGTGTCAAAGTTTCCATGCGCGAACACGCCGGGCATGCCGAACTTGGTCATCTCGGAAACGTTGTTCCAGCCGATCATTTGCCACTCATCGGTCAGGATCGGATCGACCCAGGCGTTGTACGGCCCATCGCCAATCGTGTTGTCGTAAAGATAGGGAACCGATTCGTGGAGATCGTGAAGCACCTGCGGCTTCCAGGTGAGAAAGGTGTTGAGCACGTTGCGAGTTAGTTTCAGAGAGAGCCCGATCGCATCGCGATTGTTGTCGTGCGCGACGTAGTGGCCCCAATAAACAAGCCCTGGCCAGTTTTGCCCCGGATGCGCCAGATGCCAGTTGTAAATGTCGGCCATGCGATTGCGGCCATCGACTTCGACGACTGGCGTGATCAGGGTGACCATGCCGTCGCGGATCGATTTGATGTAAGGACTGTCGTCAACGGCGAGTCGATAAGCGAGTTCCATCAGCGCGGTCGGCGCACCCGTTTCCGGCGAGTGAATCGTGCCGGTGATGTAATAGATCGGAAACGAATCTGCCACCAGGCGATCGGCTTCCGCTTCGTTGAAGTTGATCGTCCGCGGGTCGGCGAGCTTTGTCAGCCGGGCTCGGTTCTCGTCCAGTTTTGCCAGCAAGCTTTCGGAGGCAATCGCCACCGCGATCATCTCGCGGCCCTCTTCGGTCGTGCCGATGGAGAAGACTTTTACGCGCGGGCTCGCCTTCTCGAGCATGCGCATGTAGCGATAGACATCTTCGGCGTACGGCAGCTTGCCGGGCGCGCCTGAGACATCACCCAGCACCGCTTTCGGCGTCGGCACGTTCGGCGACGCCGGCAAGTAATCTGTCAACGGCGAGTTGAAGAATTTTTCCGTCGTGTACTCGGCGATCTTCTTCGTGTATTCGTCGTCGATTGGTTGGCTCGGACTGCGGCCGAAACCGTTTTGCGCGCGAACCGACAACGCGCCGGCGCTGATCAGAAGGAAGCTTGCGACGAGCAAGCGACTAAGCCGTTGGAGATTCATCTTTGAGTCCTCGCAAAGCTGGCGGTTTCAAGTGTTCCTATCGATCCGGGAAAACTGATTGGTTAAGAAGAAAAGCTTTTATGCTAATCAACGTGCCAAGTCAATGATCAAGCCGGGCCTGTCAAAGCAACGGCGTGGGAACCGGGCACTAGCCCGACTGTCAGGGAGGGCTCAGTGAACTTACTTGATCGTGGGAGCCCTCCCTTACGGTCGGGCTAAGGCCCCGTTTGGCAGATGCCCGACCTGCGTCCTAGAATCAGAAACAACTTTTCAATGGCTGAAAGAGAGAAACAGACTGATTCGGCACTCGTTGGTTCCGACTCCCAGGCAAACAACTCTAGAGTCGCCGACGCGCAGCCGCCCGAAGAATCGGCGCCGCCCGTAGTCAAACCCATCAGCAAAGTCGCGGGTGGCGTAACCGCTGCGATCAGCGCAGCAAGGTTTACATTCAGCGAAATGGGGCCGGTGCGTGGCACGCGCACGCTCTTGCAGTTGAATCAGAAGGACGGCGTGGACTGTCCTGGCTGCGCCTGGCCTGAGCCGGACGGTGAGCGTTCGCATTTCGAGTTCTGCGAAGAAGGCGCGAAGCACGTCGCCGATGAAGCCACGACAAAACGTGTCACGCCGGAATTTTTCAATCAGTGGAGCATCACTGCTCTTTCACATCAGTCCGATCAATGGCTCAACGCCCAGGGACGCATCACGCATCCGATGGTTTTGCCCGAAGGCAGCGAACACTACGAAGCGATTGAATGGTCAGAAGCTTTCGCCTTGATTGCACGAGAACTAAATTCGCTCGCTTCGCCTGATGAAGCGATCTTTTACACCTCTGGACGCACCAGCAACGAAGCCGCGTTTCTTTATCAACTCTTCGTGCGACAGTTCGGCACGAACAATCTGCCGGACTGTTCGAACATGTGTCACGAATCCACCGGCACCGGACTGAAAGAGACCGTTGGTTTCGGGAAGGGCACTGTCACGCTTGAGGATTTCGATCTTGCTGATGCGATCTTTGTCATCGGACAAAATCCGGGCACGAACCATCCGCGCATGTTGACTTCGCTCCTGCATGCGAAGCGGCGCGGCTGCAAAATCGTTCACATCAACCCACTTCCCGAGACCGGTCTCGCACGGTTTAAACATCCGCAGGAAGTTTGGACGTGGCTCGCGAGCGGAACCAAGCTCGCCGATCTTTTTCTGCAAGTACGCGTCAATGGCGATGTGGCGCTGTTGAAGGGAATCATGAAAGAAGTCCTCGACGCCGAAGATCGGCGGCCGGGTGAAGTTCTCGATCAGCAGTTCATCGAGAAGTACACGAGCGGCTTTGGAGAGTTCAAGGAAGCGCTCGGCGAGTCGCATCTAGGCGACATCCTGGAACAAAGCGGAATACGAAAATCACAACTCGAAGACGCAGCCAAACTATTCATTCAGTCTGAGCGCGTAATCTTCTGCTGGGCGATGGGCCTGACCCAACACAAGAACGCCGTCGCGAACATTCAAGAGATCGTGAACCTCATGCTCTTGCGCGGGCAGATTGGGAAAGCTGGCGCTGGCTTGTGTCCGGTGCGCGGCCATAGCAACGTGCAGGGCGATCGCACGATGGGCATCTGGGAACAACCAAGCGAGGAGTTCCTGGACAAGCTCGGCGCAGAATTCAGTTTCGATCCGCCGCGCGCGCATGGTTACGACACCGTGCACGCGATCCAGGCGATGCACCAGGGGAAGGCGAAGGTTTTCTTCGCGATGGGTGGAAACTTTCTTTCGGCGACGCCCGACACGGAATACACCGCCGCCGCGCTCCGTCGTTGTCGTCTGACGGCGCACGTTTCGACCAAGCTGAATCGCGCGCACTTGATCACAGGCCACCAGGCGCTGATCCTTCCGTGTCTCGGAAGAACTGAGATTGACAAGCAGGCAAGCGGACCGCAGTTCGTGACGACGGAGAACTCGATGGCGGTGGTCGAAACTTCGCAAGGACGTTTGAAACCCGCGTCAGAACATTTGCTGAGCGAACCGTCGATCGTGGCCGGACTTGCGCAGGCGGTTGGCTCGACAAACTTAAGTTTGTCGGACATTAAGATTGATTGGGACGGCCTGATTTCGAACTACGATCGCATTCGCGATCGCATTGAGCGCGTCGTACCCGGGTTTGAGAACTACAACGAACGCGTCCGACAGCCGGGCGGATTCTATCTGCCGAACCCGATTCGCACACGCGAATTCAAAACCAGCGATGGGCGCGCGCATTTCACCGTCAACGAGATGGCTCGGATTGACCTGAAGCCGGGCCAGTTTCTGATGATGACGATGCGCAGCCACGATCAATTCAATACGACGATTTACGGCCTGGACGATCGTTATCGCGGGATTCGCAACGGCCGGCGCGTGGTCTTTCTGAATCCGGAAGATATCCGCAGAAACGGTCTGAACGACGGCCAGACCGTCGATCTCACGAGCCACTTTGAAGGCGAAGAGCGTATCGCGCGTAATTTCGTGATAGTGCCGTATAGTATTCCGCGTCGCTGCGCGGCAACTTACTTTCCCGAAACTAACGTGCTGGTAGCCGTACGCAACTTTGCCGACAAGAGTCACACGCCGGCGTCGAAGTCGGTGGTGATTAGTATCATGCCAACAGAGAATAAGGGAGCGTTGTAATTAGAGAAGGTTTCACCACAGAGGCACAGAGCAAGCACAGAGGACGACAGAGTTTTTCTCCGTGAAACTCTGTGTGATCTCCGTGTCTCTGTGGTGAAGGATCCAAACATGACATCTCAACTTACGGAGCCACGATCAACTTCGAAAAGCGAACTCTACGATCAGCTGGCCATGCAACTCAGCAGTCTCCTTGCTGGCGAGCGCGATCTGGTTGCCAATGCCGCGAACAGCGCGGCGCTCATTTTTCATTCACTGCCCGACTTGAACTGGGCCGGGTTCTATTTTGTGAAGAACGGTGAACTGGTGCTCGGGCCATTTCAAGGCAAGCCCGCCTGCATGCGAATCGCTTTCGGTCGGGGCGTGTGCGGAGCTGCGGCTGCAAAGTGCGCCACTACGATCGTGCCGAACGTGCATGAGTTTCCCGGCCACATCGCTTGCGATATGGAATCGAAGTCTGAGATTGTGGTCCCGTTGATGAAGAATGAACGTTTCCTCGGCGTGCTCGACCTCGACAGCCCATTGCTGGCGCGGTTCGATGACGCGGACGCCGCGGGATTGGAAAATTTAGTGAGGATTCTGCTCGCGTCCACTGGAACCGATGCCAACTGACAGACCAACCATCGTCGCCGTCAGTGGCTTGTCTTCAAACACCGGCAAGACGACGCTGGTGTGCGAACTACTGCAACGCTTGCCGGGATGGGAAGCGATCAAGCTCACGCGCGGGCACTATCGCTCATGTGGGAAGGATCCGGACGGCTGCTGTGTTAGCGATCTCTTGCGCGACGAGCCGCTGATTCGGTCGGGCCGGGAAGAGAATTATGAAGCGGGCAAAGACACTGGCCGTTTCTGGGATTCGGGCGCGGTCGCAGTGCATTGGGTGATCGTTAACGACGATCAGGTCGAAGCCGGAATTGCCGAAGCCCTGTCGCGTGTGAAATCACCGGGCGTGATTGTCGAGGGAAACAGTTTTCTTGATTACGTCGCAGCCGATTTCTCGATCATGTGCGCGCGCGCCGCCGGTGGCACAGTGAAACCATCAGCGCGGAGAGGCCTACCAAAGACAGACGCGCTTTATCTCTCTTCGCTGGATGCTGACGACGCGACGGCACGGGCACAGTTCACGGAATGGCGCGCGGGTCTGGCGATTGATCTGAGTCTCAACGGGCTCCCCGTCTTTACCGGCGACGATGTACCACGACTTGTCGAACTCGTTCGCGAGTTAGTGAAGCTTCGAGTGCATTCACCTGTCAAAGAATTACTCAACGAGCCATCGTAGATGGCGGCAGAGTGTAGCCCCGGGCGTAAGCCCGGGGATCGCGCCGCAATAGAAATCAAGGAGCCCGCGCAGCGGGCGACAGAATTGTGAAAACGGGATGCATCTGTCACCCGCTTCGCGGGCTCATTTAATAAAAGGGGCCTCTAACTACTTTCAATCGTCCGCTACGCGGACGCGAATGAAAATGATCACGATTCGCAAATCAGAAGAGCGCGGCCACTTTAGTCACGGCTGGCTGGATACGTTCCACACGTTCTCGTTCGATCAGTATTACGATCCGGCGCACATGCACTTTCGAGCCTTGCGCGTCATCAACGAAGACCGCGTCGCGCCTGCTCAAGGATTTCCTACGCATTCCCATCGCGACATGGAAATCATCACTTATATTCTGTCGGGCGCGCTTGAGCATCGCGACAGCATGGGCAGCGGGTCGGTGATTCGACCGGGCGACGTGCAACGCATGTCGGCCGGGACGGGCGTATCGCACAGCGAGTTCAACCCTTCCGATACTGAGTCCACGCATTTGCTGCAAATCTGGATTCTGCCGAAAGCGCGCGGCTTGGCACCGAGCTATGAAGAGAAGTCGTTTTCCGAAGATGAGCGGCGCGGGCGTTTGCGCCTGGTTGCTTCCGAAGATGGACGCGACGCTTCGGTGACAATCCATCAGGACGCGCGCTTGTACGCGGCGATTCTCGATGCGGGCGCGTCGGTTCAGCATACGCTCGGCGCGAATCGCTATGCGTGGCTGCAAGTCGCGGGCGGCGCGATCAGTTTGAATGAAATGGAATTGGAGCAGGGCGACGGAGCGGCGGTGAAAGACGAAACCGATCTAAAGATCGTTGCGCAAGAGCCGGCGGAACTTCTGCTCTTCGACCTGGCATAGAAACCCGGCTTCTACTCTTCAGCTCGATTCACCGCCGCGACCGGCGTCTGGACGTCTCGCAATTCACTTACAATTTTCTCGATTCTCTTGGCCAGCTCTTCGACGATCTGCACTCGCCCGCGCGCCTTTTCGCTCAGCTCTTCGCGCAGCAACAGTTGCGCCTGGCCTAACAATCCCGCGAGCGGATTGTTGATGTCGTGTCTGACTCGCGCGATCAGCGACGCTGCGTCAGTCATCTTGGTTTCGTATTCGGCAACCAACGCGCGCAGACGCACGAGTTCGTTCGAGTTGGGTGACGTTAAGTTTTCGCTCATTAGCTCCCTGACTTTTCGACTGATTTCAAGAGCGCTAACGTGAAGCTGCCCGGCAAGCGTGCGTGGGCGACCGCTGGGCGCGCCTATTCTGCTTTCATTAGACCTGTCAGCGCAAGAGGTTTTTTCTGCCGCGTCTCGGAGTGATGTTCCGCGTTCCCAGGAAGCTTTGCATCGGAGGAGTGGCCCGGACAGTCAACGATGGTACGTTTGACATTCGCGGGGCGACTTACGTAGATTCGAGTTCGCTGCTGGGAGGTCGTCCAATGGTAGGACACCAGACTCTGAATCTGGCTATCGGGGTTCGAGTCCCTGCCTCCCAGCCAATCATGCCAGTCGTCCTAACGTGCCGCTCGCTCGCTCTCGACGATCATTGCGCGGCGCGCCAACGCTGGAGTGACTGGGAAATGCGTCTGACTTGTTGTGGAAAACCTCGCGGCGCGCGGGTGAAATCGCCCACAAGACAACCAATCGAGCCGGCTCGCTAAAGAAAACCAACCCAAAGTTCCGGGCATAAGCATTGCTTTTCAAGCGCATGAGGAAGTCTTCGCGCGCCTGAAGATCACAGTGATCAGAGGCGTCCCCAGGCAGTGAACCGGATTGAAGGAGGCGTGCCATGCTGACCGTCGCTTATCTCTTCGCGGCCGTGGTTGTCGCGGTTGCAGGCTACTTTGGCATCCGATACTTCGTTAGGGCATCCAGAAGATTTGGCGGAGGACAAGTTATTGTCTGTCCTGAAACTGAGAAACAGGCGATGGTTGAAGTTGACGTGCGCCGCGCGGCGTTAACGTCGCTGGTTGGTCAGACCGAAATCCGTCTCGAAAGTTGCTGGCGCTGGCCGCTCAGGGAAGATTGCGGCCAGGAGTGTCTGCTGCAACTGCACGTGGCTCCGGCCGAATGCCTGGTGCGCAGCGTGTTGATGAAATGGTATCGCGGGAAGAAGTGTGCTTTTTGCGAGAGACCTTTCGGAGAGATCGAGTTAGTCGATCACAAGCCGGCTTTGCTGAATCAGGGAGGCGTCACCGTCGAATGGTCAGCGATTCCGATCTCGGCCGCAAATGATGCGATGACCAACTGTCTGCCGGTTTGCTGGAACTGCCATGTGGCGCAGACTTTTCGCCGCGAACACCCCGACCTGGTGGTGGAACGTCCGCCAATAGAACGATCAACCGCGTCGAGAGTGTGAGACGACAACGCGGTAGGCCGGCAGTCGCAGGTCGAACATCTTCCTCATAAAGAGTGGCGAACGAGTTCGCCCTCAGTTACCAACTGGCAGGCAAGGCAGGAAAGCACCGCCGGATCCGCCGCGAGGCGTTTACTTTCGATCTCGTTTCCGCAGCAGTTGCACCGTCCATAGCCGCCATCAATCAGCCGGTCCTGCGCCCGATTGATCTCCCGCAGCCGTGCCTCTAACTGTCCGCGATGCCACCATTCGATTTCGCGCGGGCTCTCTTCCGATGGATCGCTCTCTTGCAATCCGCCCACGTCGTCGTGACGCAGCGGCCCCTCGGCCAGAATTTCCCGAGAAACCTTTTCCTTTTCGCCCTGCAACCATTCCCAAATTTCGCCGCCCGTGGCTACAAACGGGGACTCTGCCAGTCCCTCTACGCTCTGAAGTAAGATGCCGTCCATGATGATTTACCCCTTGCTGAGGTTCCAAGACCAAGACCTGACGGCACGACGAGCAAGCCCCGTTCCTAACTTAGTGTTCTCGGAATCCAACAGAAGTTCAGAGTAGAATGGGCGAGTAACTGCGGTCTTTCGCACACTAGACCGGGAACTTTTCGCAGTCACTTGTTTCTGGTCGTCTTCTCTGGCAGACGATCCGCTCGCCAGGGTTCCGGCATATGCATTGCTCTTCAATCCGCGAAAGGAAGACACGAAGATGAGCACCGAGACATTGACGATAACTGACAATCGCACTGGAAAGCAGTACGAGCTACCCATCGAGAACGAAACCATCAAGGCCCTGGACCTGCGGAAGATCAAAGTCGCGGATGACGACTTTGGTTTGATGACTTACGACCCGGCCTTCATGAACACGGCGTCGTGCAAGAGCCGAATCACCTTCATCGATGGCGACAAGGGCATCCTCGAGTACCGTGGCTATCCGATCGACGAGCTGGCCGAAAAGAGCACCTATCTGGAAGTCGCTTATCTTCTGCTTCATGGCGAGTTGCCGACCGACTCACAGTTGAAGGAATGGACCTGGAACATCACGCACCACACTTTCATCAACGAAAGCATCAAGCAGGTCATGGATGGCTTTCACTACAACGCCCATCCGATGGGGATGTTTATCTCGATGCTGGGCGCGCTTTCGACGTTCTATCCTGATGCGAAGGATATCTTTAATGAAGAGGCGCGTTGGAAACAGATCTACCGGCTGATCGCCAAGGTACCGACGATTGCGGCCTTCGCCTATCGGCACCGGATCGGGATGCAATATGCCTATCCGGACAACGACCTGAGTTATGAAGGCAATTTCCTCAACATGATGTTCAAGACGACCGAGCTCCGGTACAAACCGAATCCAGTGCTCGAGCGCGCGCTGAACGTGCTGTTCATTCTGCACGCCGATCATGAACAGAACTGCGGCACCAACGCTATGCGCAGCATTGCCAGCGCCCAAACGGATCCTTTCTCGTCGATGGCCGGCGCCGCCGCCGCATTGTATGGCCCGCTGCACGGCGGCGCGGACGAGATGGTTCTGCGCATGCTCAGCGAGATCGGTTCAGTTCGGAATGTTCCTGGTTACATCAAGCGCGTAAAGGCCGGCGAGTTTCGCCTGATGGGATTCGGTCACCGCGTTTACAAGAACTACGATCCGCGCGCCCGGATAATCAAGAAGGCCGCCTACGACGTTTTTGAGGTGACCGGTAAGGATCCAATGCTCGACGTGGCGCTCGAACTGGAACGCATCGCGCTGGAAGACGAGTATTTCGTCAAGCGCAAACTCTACCCAAACGTAGATTTCTATTCGGGAATCATCTACCAGGCACTGTCTTTTCCGGTGGACATGTTTCCAGTGTTGTTCGCGATTCCTCGCACTGCGGGTTGGCTGGCTCAATGGGCCGAAATGCTCGGGGATGCCGATCAAAAAATCGCGCGCCCGCGCCAGGTCTATCTGGGCGAACGGACAAGAGCATACTTGCCAATGGAAAAACGCGACGGTAAGGCGGGAGGCGCAAAGGCGTAAGGCGGATCGTGAGCTGTTACCTCCTTCTCCCAAAACGGAGAGGCGGTGCGCAATTTACCGAGGCTAACCATTGGAAATATCGCTCACCGGCCACCTGTTACTTGATGATCCATTGCTGAACAAAGGCAGTGCCTTTCCGGAAGAAGAGCGCCGCGAACTTGGTCTGCTCGGTCTGCTCCCACTGCATTCGTCGACCATTGCAGAACAACTGGTCCGTGTCTACGAAAACTATCAACCCAAAGACAGCGACCTCGAACGCTACATCTTTCTCAGCGCTTTGCAGGATCGAAACGAAGTGCTCTTTTATCGTCTGCTCCATGAGCACATCACCGAGATGATGCCGATCATCTACACGCCGACTGTTGGCGAGGGTTGCCGGAAATACAGTCACACGTTTCGTCGGCCGCGCGGGTTGTTCATTTCTTATCCTCACCAAAAAGAAATTCCCATGCTGCTCGACAACGCGCCTACCGGGAATGTTGATGTGATTGTGGTAACCGATGGCGAGCGGATCCTGGGACTGGGTGATCTCGGCGTTGGCGGAATGGGTATTCCTGTCGGCAAACTTTCCCTGTACACGCTCTGCGCCGGGATTCATCCGGCCACGACTCTGCCCATCCTTTTGGATGTAGGAACTGACAATCAGGAACTGCTGAACGATCCGCTCTATCTCGGTTGGCGGCACGAGCGCATGCGCGGCGAAAAATACGACGAGTTCATTGAAGCGTTTGTCGTGGCCGTCAAACAAAAGTTTCCCGGCGTATTGCTGCAATGGGAAGACTTTTCGAAGCACAACGCACCCCGGATCCTTGAGCGCTATCGCGATCGGCTTTGCACTTTCAATGATGACATTCAGGGCACGGGCGCGGTGACCGTCGCCGGTTTGCTGGCGGCGGCAAAGACTACGAACACGAACCTCAGCCAACAACGGATAGTCATTCTCGGTGCCGGCTCTTCCGCGATCGGAATTTGCGATCAGATCGCCGCGGCGATGGTGGTCGAGAGAGTTGCCAAGGACGACGCGAGAAAATCTCTGTGGCTCGTCGACAGTAAAGGTCTGGTCCATGACGGAAGAACCGATCTGGACGCTTTCAAGCAAAAGTACGCCCAGGCCTCTGCCGCTACTCTTAATTGGAAGCAGGACGATCCCTCCGGACTGACTTTCGGCGACGTCATCAGGAACGTGCGGCCCACGGTCATGATTGGGACGTCAGCTCAACCGGGGGCTTTCACGGAAGAGATTGTCCGTGAAATGGCAAAGCATGTTGAGCGTCCCGTAATCTTTCCGCTTTCGAACCCAACTTCAAAGAGTGAAGCGACGCCTTCCGATCTCCTCAACTGGACTGATGGGCGGGCATTGATCGCAACCGGCAGTCCCTTTGCGCCGGTCGCCAGTCATGGCCGTACCATCCAGATCGGGCAGTGCAACAACTCATTCATCTTTCCTGGCGTCGGCCTGGGGGTGATTGCGTCGGGTTCCCGGAGGGTCACGGACGCAATGTTCGTCGCGGCTGCGCGCGTGCTTAGCGAATTCTCGCCTTCATTAAATGACGCGGATGCGCCGCTGTATCCACCACTCGAGACGGTGCGCGACGTTTCACGCAGAGTCGCACTGGCAGTTGGAATGGAAGCCGTGCGTGCCGGCTTGGCGAAGGTGACTAGTCTCGACAAGTTGGAGCAAAATGTGGCCGATAAGATGTGGAAACCCCATTACGTTCCGTTGAGACGTGTGCGATAGAAGGTGTTTGCCCTTGGCGCTTTGCCGTTTGCACCTCGCCGTGATACAACCCGCGCTTTCGACAGCAGAGGAACGCATGAAAACCGCAACGTTGACCTACGCTTTGCTTCTCATCTCACTCACCTCAGTTTGCGCTAGAAATCCCACCCAACCGAACAATCCACCAGCCAAGACCACAGAACATTCTGCGTCCACCGGCGCCCAAGCCCAGCGTTTGCGAAATGAACTTGAGCAGATCGCTTCTGCGGCCAAGGGGCGTGTGGGAGTCGCCGCGGTTGTGCTGGAAACCGGAGAGACCGTCTCGCTCAATCCGCACGATCACTTTCCAATGCAGAGCGTTTACAAACTTCCGATTGGCATGGCGGTGATGAAGCAGGTTGATGCCGGAAAGAAGAACCTTGAGCAGAAGGTAAGCGTGACGAAAAGCGATTTCGTCAGAGTGGGTCAACACAGTCCGATTCGCGACCAGTATCCAAACGGAACGGAGCTTACCGTTAGTGAGTTGCTGCGGTTTGCGATCTCGGAAAGCGACGGCACGGCGAGCGACGTGCTGATGAAGCTCGCAGGCGGACATGGAGCAGTGCAAATATACCTAACAGATCTCTCGATCACCGACATGATCGTCCTGAATACTGAGAAGGAAATCGGGCAGGATTGGCAGACGCAATATCGTAACTTTGCCACACCAGAGGCAGCGGTCATCTTGCTGCGCGCGCTCCATGAACGGCAAGGGCTGTCGGAATCAAGTCAGACGTTGCTGCTAAAACTCCTGACTGAATCGACGCCAGGCGCGAAGCGTCTGAAAGGGCTTCTGCCCGCCGGAACGCTTGTCGCGCACAAGACTGGGACGTCGGGAACCCAAAACGGAATCACCGCCGCCACGAATGACATCGGAATCATCACGCTTCCAAACGGACGGCATTTAGCTATTGCAGTCTTTGTTTCCGATTCACCAGCGGACGAAGGTGCGCGTGAAGGAGTGATCGCAAAAATCGCCAAAGCCGTCTGGGACGAATGGAGCAGCCGACCGTGAGGGAGGGTTCTGTAACGAATGTGCTTGGGTAGAAACGCCGAAGGCGTTAGCTAAGCTCAGCCCAGGGTAACACCCTGGGTCAAGAGAAATTCAGAAAGAGAATAAACGCCGTAGGCGTTCGCGAAATCTGGGTCCGACAATTCGCGAACTCTTTCAGAGTTCGGGATCGTTAACGCATCCGGTAACCCAGGGCGTTGCCCTGGGCTGGAATTGGCGAACGCCTTCGGCGTTTGCCCCCTTGCCCTTTGCTCTTTGCACCTCACCGTGATACCACGCGCGCCTCAGGCGACGATTTCCGAGCGAGTCGCGAGACTCACGCTTTAAGACGCGCTGTGACTATTGACGACCTAATCAAGCTTAGCATCGGATTTTTGCTGACCACTTTGTGCGGTGGGTTTCTTGGCTTCCTCTTTCAGCGTCGTCACGCTCGATATCAATGGCTTCGCTCGCGATGGGAGAAGGAGCTTGAAGAAGCGCAGGCCGTTTTCGAGGATGTTAGCCGTCTTCTCGATCGCCGGCTCTATCGCACACGGCAACTGCTGTGGTCGTTGAACCGCTCGCCTGACCTCCGTCAAGAGCGAATCTCCGAATACCGCATCGTAGTGACGGAGTGGAATGACAACATCAATCGCATCCTCGCATTGCTCGCTATTCACTTCGACAACGAGCGCCGGAACGATGTCGACGAAAAGATTGGAGCGGAGTTTGTAGTCATCGGTCGATCGCTCGAACGTGCGTTGCGGGGCGAACCCAAGGTGGACGTGGACAAACTTGAGGTGCGGTTAGATCAGCTCGCTAGCCAGATCTACAGCTTCAATCTCGGTCTTCTTAAAGACATTCGGATGAAACGTCGCACGCTTAGTGAGAAGGCTTAGCACAGGAATGGGGTTGCAAATTCACAATCCGAAATCCGCATTCCGAAATTTCGCTGACTCCCGACCATCTTGAGAATGATGCAAGACTAAACGCCGAAGGCGTTCGCTAACCCCAGCCCAGGGCAACGCCCTGGGTCATGAGAAATGTAGAAATGAGAATCAACGCCGAAAGGCGTTCGCGAGATTTGAGTCGACAGTTCGCGAACTCTTTCAGAGGTCCGATAACGCATTAATAACCTAGGGCTTGCCCTGTACTCGATTTTGCGAGACGACGATTCCCGAGCGAAGACCGAATACCGCTCAATTCGCCGTCGCGATCTGATATTGCTCCAACTTTCCATCGGGCATTTCGTACGTCCAGGCGCGCAAGACTCTCTGCGGGAATCGGATGATGTACACCCGCAGAGTCATGCCGCCGCGCAAACCCTGGCTCGCTTGCACGAAACTCTGCGGCGTGCCGAGAGGCGCCAGGCCGCTGGCGAAATCTTTCACGGCTTCATCGCTGAAATACGCGTTTGCGTTATCCGTAAAGAGCGATCGATCTATCGTGCCGTGCTGTAATCCGTCGAAAATCTTTTTCGCTTGTTCCAGTTTCGCCGGCGTGGCCGGATCGTCGGTCGTGAACAAGAGCGGCGCGATGCCTTGCGCGATCTGGCCGGCGGCGCTGACGGCATCCTGATTCGTGAGCACAACGACCGCGACCTTCTCATCCGGAAAGACAACGTTCTGCGCCGTGAAGCCTGAGACCTCGCCGCCATGCGACAGCGCGCGATGTCCCGCCTGAGAGTTCACATCAACACCCAGTCCGTAGTGCGTGCTCAATCCGTTCTTCAGCAGAGTGTCCGTCGCAAACTCGCGGTAAGACGATGGCTTCATCAACTTCTGATCGATGATCGAGATGTCCCACTTCGCCAGATCTGCCGCGGGCATCGCCAACTCTCCGGCCGCGAACAGCCAGCCCTTGCCTTCTTTCGGCGCAGGCCGCAGCGGCCCGAGCGCGTAACGCAGATAGCCGGTCGGATCAGTCTCGGCGAGTTTTTCCTGATCGATGTTCATGACGCTCTTCATTCCGAGCGGCGTGAAAACCTTCTGACTGAGATACTGAAGCAGCGACATGCCGCTCGCCTTTTCCACGATCACGCCGGCGATCACGTAATTGGTATTGCTGTACTGCCACTTTGTGCCCGGCTCGAAATCCAGAGGGATGCGCGCCCACCCGTCGAGAATTTTCTGCGCCGTCACCGGCTTTAACATCATCGGCATCACGTAATCCTGCGGCCAATAATCCTGATACCCGGAAGTGTGCGAAAGCAGTTGGCGAATCGTGACTTCATTCGCGCGTGTCAGGTTGGGAATGAACTTCGCGACTTTGTCGTTGAGCGAAAGTTTTCCTTGTTCAGCAAGCAGGAGGATCGCAGTGGCCGTGAACTGTTTGCTGATCGAGCCAATGCTGTAACGCATCTCAGGCGTGGCCGGAGTCTTCGGAACTAGCCGCGCATCGCCATAAGCTTTCGTATAGACGACCTGGCCATCTTTCACGATCGCGACGGATGCGCTGGGGACGCCGGTCCGCGCGAGCGTGTCGGTGGCGAGCTTGTCGATCTTTTGCTGAAGATCGGACGAGAGCGTTTGCGCACGCGCGGGAATGATTGCGAAAACCAGAATGAAAGCAACGGCGAGGGATTGAAGCAGCAAGTAGGAACGACGCATCGATTTCCTCCTTAGCGAAAGTGCAGACGGGTGAACAAGCCGCGACATTATATAGGAGGTTCTGGTGGCGGGTCAGTTGTGGCCAGTGCATCCTGCTTCAGTCCTGAGTGATTCTTCGCAGTCGACTTGATGATTTTCCGCAAATACCTCGCGCTCGATGCCAGCGAATAGGACACTTGCCGTTCGGCACGGGCGTTGCTCTGGGGAGGAACAAGGATTACTGCGCGTGAACGAACGACCAACCTAACCGGAAAAAAACAGAGGGCGGAAATGATACTTAGCTTGGATAAGACAGTGCGCGACCTGGCTCTCGAAATGCCGCAGGCAACGAGAGTCCTGGAGAGATTGAAGATCGATTATTGCTGCGGAGGCGATATGCCTTTGAGCGAAGCTTGCGCGACCGCCGGAATCGAAGTAGCCAACCTGGAGCGAATGCTGGCAGAGGCGGAACTGGCAGAAGTGCAGGGCAATGGTTCACAGGATTTTCAGCAGGCGACGCTAAGCGAATTGATCGGCCACATCCTGGATAAGCATCACGTCTATACCAAGTCAGAGATGGCCAGACTTGATCCTTTGATTGATAAGGTCATCGCGGCGCACGGCGAGAACCACGCGGAGCTGCGCGTGATAGGCAACGTGTTTCAGAGACTGTGCGCCGATCTGAAGCCACACATGTTCAAAGAAGAAGAGGTCCTTTTCCCCTACATCCTCGAAATGGAGAGGGCCTCCCAACAGCAGCGGCCGGCGCCCATGGCGCCTTTCGGCACGGTCAACAATCCCGTGCGGATGATGATGATGGAGCACGAGACAGTCGGAGCAATCTTGCGGGAGTTGCGCGAGTTAAGCTCGAACTACACCGTGCCCGCGGATGGCTGTATCAGTTACCAGACGCTTTATCAGGCGCTCGAAGCATTCGAGGGTGATCTGCATCAGCACATTCATCTCGAGAACAATATTCTCTTTCCGCGAGCGATTGAGTTGGAAGGGAGCTTCTAGCACGACTGATGCCTTTGCATAGCTTCAGCGATTTTCTTGTGGTGCACGGGCAGCTCGACGAGCTGTTCCTCGAACACCAACGCGCCCTGTTGCGACTGGATCTCGCGACCGCCGGCGCCGCGCTGGAGGCCTACACAATCGAACTCTTTTCCCACATGAGGGACGAGGAAGACGTGATGATTCCGCTTTATCGCGAACGGGCCGAAGCTCCCGTGGGTGGCGCGGCCGACATCTTTCTCGGCGAGCACGACAAGCTGCGCCAGTACATCTTCTTATTCAAAGAGGAGTTGGCGAAGCTGGCCCAGGCTGAGGATCTCGAACGGGGCGTGCTGTTCCTGCTCGATTCGCAGCATCTGTTCAAACGATTGCTGGTGCATCACGACGGCCGCGAAAGAAAGATGCTGTACCCGCTGCTCGATCAAGTCACAACTGAAGCCGAAAGAGAAAGCTTGTTTGCGCTACTCAAGTCGCCGCCGATTATTACCGTCGCGACGGCTGGTTAGTTTGTTTCGAGGGAGTGGTAGTCATGATTAAGACGGTATGGGTCAGGCTGATCATGTGAGGTGCTCGATCATGTCATGCGCATTTTGCGGCAGCGACAAGACCCCAAAGGTTCATACCCTCAGACTCCGGACTGGGCAGTTGAAATCCAGCCGACTTGTAGGCGTCAGGAGGGTCGATCCCACAATGGTAAGTAGTACGTTCATCGTGAACTACGACGATATCCAGTCGCATACCTACACTCTTTGTCACCACTGCTGGGCTGTAACAAGGCGCCGGCTGGTGCTGGTCATATTGTCGCCGGCCTTGTTGTTCATTGCATATCTCGTTCTCGTATGGTCAGACCCCCACTATTCCGGCACGACATTTCTTATTGTGCTGGCGACGTTTGTACTGATCTGGGCGATCACTATCGCCGTTGCCAAATCGAGAGAGCCATGGCACAGGCTGAAGCGACTGGCGGTTAAGGAGCGAGGTGGCCAGCCATTCGTGGTGTTCGAAGGGAGCGAGGATGGTTCAAACATGATCTTGCCCGTGTGATCGGATCACGCGGACGGCGTGATGCTGCCTGACTTCGGCCCGAGCCGGCGCGCTAGTCGTCGTTCCGATCACCAGAATGGCAAGTTAGCGTTGATTTGGTAAAGAAATAAATAAGGACCAACCAGAGTGTTATCGTTCGGACACTAATCCGGCGAAAGAGTCAGTTTCTCGCTGCCCATATGACCCCGGAACGTTGGCAGCAAATTGAATCAATCCGGCAGCGGGCGCTGGAACTCGCGCCCGAATACCGTTGTGCGTTTCTCGAGCAGGCCTGTGAGGGTGATGAATCGCTGCGGCGGGAAGTTGAGGCTTTGATTAACGGCGGCGAACGCGCCGGTACTTTCGTCGAAGCTGCAGACAACGCGGCGGCTACGCGATTATTCGCTGCCAATCATTCCCATCTCACCCCTGAGAAAACTATCGGCCCATACAAGCTGATCCGCGAGCTTGGTCACGGTGGCATGGGCGCAGTTTATTTGGCAGTGCGCGCCGACGATCAGTATCGCAAGCGCGTGGCCATCAAGCTCATCAGGCGGGGCATGGACACTGAGGAAATTCTCAGCCGCTTTCGCCACGAGCGGCAGATCCTGGCCAGTCTCGACCACCCGAACATCGCCCGTCTCCTGCACGGCGACATGACCGACGAAGGTTTGCCCTATTTTGTGATGGAGTACGTCGAAGGACTGCCCCTCGATAAGTTCTGCGACCAGAAGAAACTTTCAACCACCGAGCGGCTGAAACTATTTCTCAAAGTCTGTGCGGCCGTTCATTACGCTCACCAAAATTTGGTCGTGCATAGGGACCTCAAGCCCAGCAACATCTTTGTCACGGCCGATGGCGAGCCCAAGCTCCTCGACTTTGGAATCGCCAAGCTCCTGAATCCGGAGTTGTACGGACAGACACTGGCGCCGACGGCTGTGGCCAAACGCCCGATGACGCCCGACTACGCGAGCCCCGAACAAGTGCTTGGCCAAAAGATTACGACGGCCAGCGACGTTTACACGCTCGGCGTTCTGCTCTACGAGTTGCTCACCGGCCATCGGCCTTATCGTTTCAAGAGCGGTGAGCGTAAGGAACTTGAGCGCGCTGTCTGCGATCAGGAGCCCGAGAAACCAAGCACTGCGATTAACCGAACTGAAAAACGACCGGCCGGGGATGGGAGCACATTGGCTATCACACCTGAGTTTGTCAGCCGCACGCGCGAAGGCGAGCCCGATAAACTCCGGCGAAAGCTGATGGGTGATTTGGACAACGTTGTTCTGATGGCCATGCGTAAGGAACCGGAGCGCCGTTACGCGTCGGTGGAACAGTTTGCGGAAGACATCAGACGGCATCTCGACGGGCGGCCCGTCATTGCGCGCCAGAACACGTTTGGCTATCGAGCCGGAAAGTTCGTCCGGCGGCGCAAAGTCGGCGTGATGATCGGGACGGCGTTTGCTCTTTTGATCATCGCTTCCGCCGTGGCGATCTTGGTGCAATCATTCCGGGTCGCGCGCCAGCGCGACATTGCGGCGCACGAACGCGTCAAGGCCGAGCGCGTTTCGGGTTTTCTGGCTGACATCTTTAAGGTGTCTGATCCTTCTGAGGCTCGCGGCAACAGTCTCACCGCGCGGGAAATCCTGGACAAAGGCGCAGAGCGGGTGGAGCGCGAGTTGGGCGATCAGCCGGAAGTGCAGGCCACGCTGCTAGACACGATCGGAGCGGCCTATCGCAGCCTCGGGCTTTATGACAAGGCCATACCGATCCTTGAGAAATCCGTGGCGATTCGACGCCGGGTTCTGGGAAATGAAAACCTGGAAGTCGCGCAATCGCTCTATGACCTGGGGTGGGCGTGGTATCTCAAACAGAAACCCTCCGACGCAGAGCCTCCGCTTCGTGAGTCGCTCCAAATTCGTCGCCAGTTGTCAGGCAATGAGAACGCTTCGGTTGCGGACTGCCTGAACCTGATCGCGGTAGTGCTCCACGACAAAGGCGATGTCGCCGGCAGCGAGTCGCTACTGCAAGAAGCGTTGGCGATGCGCCGCAAACTGATCGGCAGTGTCCATCACGACGTGGCGCAGAGCTTGAACAATGTGGGACTGCTGCTTGAAGAGAGGGGCGACTACGACGACGCCGAGCCGATATTTCAGGAAGTCATCGCCATAGACCGCAAGACTGTCGGCGCAGACGATCCAGAGTTGGCTATACACCTCGGCAACTACGCCAAGTTGAAAAGGAATAGAGGCGATTATGACACCGCGGAATCTCTTCACCGTGAAGCTCTAACAATCCAACGCAAGCTGTTCGGCAACGAACATGCCTATGTGGCGATTACTTCGAATAACCTGGCCTTCGTGATGCGCGACAAAGGCAACTACCCGGAGGCCGAGTCGCTCTTTCGCGAAGCGCTTGGGATAGGTCGCAAAATCTACAGTGAAGCGAGTGAGAACGTGGCGCTCTACAATCACAACCTGGCCAAGATTCTTTATGAGCAGGGCGACCTAGCCCAGTCAGAGCCGTTGTTTCGACAGTCGTTGGCGACTTTTCAGAAGTTATTCGGCGACGATCATCGGCGCACGGCAAGGTGCCGCGCGAATCTGGCTTTGCTGCTTTATGACAAAGGCGAGGTTAAGGCAGCGGAAGAGATGCTACGCCAGGCCCTCGAAGCGCAACGCAAGATATTTCCGAAGGGGCATCGGGACACGGCCGACACACTCGTTGGCCTGGGGCTCCTGTTGACTGAGCACGAACGCGCGCGCGATGCCGAACCGCTTCTACGCGAGGCGTTATCCATCGATCAGAAAGTCTTACCCAAAGGCGACTGGCAGAGCGCGGACGCTCAAAGCGCGCTGGGCGAGTGTTTGGCCGCGATGAAACGCTTTGACGAGGCCGAGCCGTTGCTGACAGAAAGCTACGCGACGCTGAAAGCCAGGCGCGGCGAAACGGACATGTACCGGCGCCGCGCGGCGGCCCGTCTTGTGAATCTCTATCAAGCGTGGGGCAAGCCGGGCAAGGCTGCTCTCTATCGAGCCGAGAGCAATTCTGCCAAGCGATAATTCCTGAAACGGAGACGATTGATTCTTAATGTCGGAACCCGCCGAGAGAAAAACTTTTGATTTCATAAACGAAATGAATTTGCCTCCAATTGCCGAATTCGTCGAACTGGTCAAGACGACAGACGAAGACGCGGACCATCGCCTGCTGTTGGTGGAGCAGGCCGCGCCCGTCCTGTATGCAGCGGCGACTGCCACAGTGGATGAAAGGGAGTCACTCGCCGAGAAAATCGAGCGCTGGCGGTATCAACGATTGAACAGGTACGGTCCCACGCTCTCGGCGAACGAGCTGCGGCTTAGCGCCGTGCTCGATTTGGCCGCCAGAAAGATTCTGCAAGGTCAGCCGAGCGCGCCCAAGTCGCCACGAGTTGGCATCTATTCAGAAGCTTCCTCAGAGAGCGAGGATCAACGGTCGCGACCGATCGCTGGTGCTGGGTTCGAGGCGGCTTTGGATCCTCACGTTTCTTTGGAAGAGATAGCGAGAGAAGCAGCGGTGGTGACCTTGCGCCACTTTTGTTCTGCGCGATTCGTTGCGACGCCGCTCCTGGTGCGAGCGGACGAACCTGCTGCTCGCGAATTACCGACGAGGTGGCGGATGCGACTCTATGCACCGCTGTATTTGTCTAACTATTGCGTGAATCATTGTTTGTACTGCGCCTTTCGATTTCCCAACGAAATGGATCGCGTTCACTTGAGCGTGGACGAGGCGATGGCCGAGGCCGAAATTCTTCGGGCCCAGGGCCATCGGCATCTGTTGGTAGTGGCCGGCGATTTTCCGAAACTCACGTCCATTGATTACCTGTTGACGATCGTTCGCGAGCTGTCGGCCCGCGAATTCAGCGTCGCCGTGGAAGTGGCCTCGCAGAGCACCGTGTCCTACGCGAAGATGGCGCGAGCCGGCGCGTGCGGTGTCACGCTCTATCAAGAAACCTATCAGGAGGAACTCTACCGTCGGTTGCATCCGCGTGGGCCGAAGGTTTGGTTCGACTGGCGACTGGAAGCACCGGAGCGCGCCGCTGAGGCCGGCATGAAACGGATCGGGCTGGGAATTCTCCTGGGCCTGGCTGATCCCGCGCTGGACATTGGCTGCCTGATTCGACACGGTCAGTATTTGCTCGACCGATTTCCTGAAATCAAGCTGGCGTTCAGCTTGCCGCGTATTCATGAAGCGCCGGAAGCGTTCAAGTCGAACATCGCCGTAGACGACGAAACATTTATCCGTTTGTACTGCGCCCTGCGGTTTTCATTTCCCACGGCGGACCTGGTTCTTTCGACGCGCGAACCAGCTTTGTTGCGCGACCATCTCGCCGGAATATGCATCACGCAAATGAGCGCGGGCAGTTGCACGGCACCGGGTGGCTACACCGAAATTGAAAAAGGTTCGCGCACTCGGGAACAGTTTCCCGTCTTCGATCACCGAACCGTTTCGCAAGTGGCAGTCGCCCTGGAGCGCTCCGGATTTGATCTGAGCTGGGACGTCCACGATGAGGGGGCTTGAGAAAACCCGAAGCGAGTCACTGTCGTGCCGTATTCGCATTGTTTGAGGGCTGCTCGCGTTTCAAATACTCGCCGGATTGGCATGACCAAAAGGAGGTCATATGAGTACATCGCTGTGGATTCTAGTCGCTGTAGGAGGCGTTCTTCTCCTGGCCTTTTTGGGCTGGCTTGTGCAGTGGAACGAACGACGGAAGTTGGGCGACGTTCAGCGGTTCGTGGAAGAAAGAAATACAAATGAGCTAACAAAATATCTCCGTTACTGGGGGCTTAATAAGGTCCAAATCCGGGCAGCTGAGGCTCTGGGTGAATTGCGAGACCCCGCAACCATTCCCGCCCTTTTGGAGGTTTGGGAGACGAGCATGCCCGATGTTCAAAACGAATGCGCTCACGCATTAGCCAGGATGCCAGGCGAACACGTAGTGCCCTTGCTACTGGAAAAGGTCGAGGGCGAGAAGAAAGCCCTGGTGGTCGAACTCCTGCGCAGGTTCGATCTGCCTGAGGCGTGCGCGGTAGTCGGAAGATTCGATCAGGAACGAGCTCATCAGCGCGAGATGCTGCAACGGCTACTTGCCGGTCCTTCCTTAGGGGACTCGCTAGCGGCTTCGATCACTAAGATCCACCGCGAAACGCAGGACAAGTTTGCTGCTTTGCTCAGGCAGGAGACACCAGGTATCAGCGATCCGCTTTCTCTCAAGGACAGCATTGCACCCGCTTCCAACATATCGTGGGACAACAGCGAAGAGTTGCAAGAGGCATCTAAAGGTGCGAGCGATCATGCAACACGGGAAGACAGCATTGCGAAACTGAAAGCGCTTTCACAGACCCATCAGACCAGCTCCGCTCCCTATGCTCTGCTGGCTCAGGCGATGGAACAGAATCACCAACGCGAAGAAGCAGAGCAGCTTCTGCTTGGCGCTATCAATAAGGTTCATACGAAGAGCGAAATCCTCGATATGCTGGGGAACGTGTCCAAGAACGGGAGGGACTATCGGAAAGCAACGGCATATTACCTAATGGCCGCTTACGCCATGAATCCTAACTCAACAGATTGGGGAACACTGGTCTACCTCGCAGGAGTTTATCGCGCGCTCGGTAATGAAGACAGAGCAAAAGAATGTGATGCGGCAGCCGCCGCGATGCGGGGAGGAAATCGAGTAGACCTCACGACCGAAACATACTCGGCTGTCCATGAGGTGGTGCGACAAAACAGCATTCTGGAAGAATTAGCAAACAGCGCGTGGCCTTCTATTTGTGACAACCTCGGCAGGCTTTCAGGCAAATATGAGAAGGAAACATGGACACCGGGATCTCCACCGGCGCCTGCGTCCGCAGTATCACCCGGAGGATTTGAACGCTAACAGTGCCGAGCGGCCCCTTGAACGAAGAAGACTTGAGATCAGTTGGGTGGAGTTCGCCGCAAAGAGAGTGACTCAGCCGATACCTGGCTTGCCGGAAATCTGCCTTCGATGTGAGTCGGCGGCGATGGCTGAGTCTATATTGAGATTGCGACCGTCAAGCACCAGCAGATTCCTGCGAGAGCAACCATCCTTGACCGAGTTTCCCGATGGCACAGCCGCGACAGTATTTGAACTTGAAACTGGAAATGCGACTGATGCCTTTGTCGACGAACTGTTCAGCGGAAACTACGGCGACCAGAAAGTTATGGTCATAAATGGCATCGCGGTCGGTGCGTCAGACAGGAAGGCCATCATTGACAAACTTGGTATTCCTCAGGCGATGAGCGTGGGAGATGTAATAACGTGGTAATCGTTCACAAAAACCATGCTGAGTCGGTTTTCAGGGTCGGGACCAGTTTCATCGGCTGACCTTTTCGCCCTTGCTCTCTACTGCCGACTGCCTTCCGTCTTCATGGCCGCATAGATCTCAGGTGCAAAGACGACCCGGCTTTCGCCAGCTCCATCACCTGTAATAGCGAAGTGATTTGGTTTCACGACGTACGGCACAAGCTCAGTCGGTCCCGAAAGATTGATCAGTTTCACACTCAGTAAGAGCTAACAGTTTCGAAAGAAGCGACATGAAAAACTATCGCTACATAACCCCCCCTTCGCTGCTGCTTCTACTCGCCTGCCTGCTGCCCGGTTTGACGCAAATCGGAGCCGTCGGGGTCCCGGAGATGCCCTACAGAGATCCTTCGCTGCCAATTAAGAAGCGGGTTGACGATCTGGTTTCGCGCATGACCCTGGAAGAGAAAGTCTCGCAGATGATGAATGCCGCTCCGGCCATCAAGCGGCTCGACATTCCTGAATACGAGTGGTGGAACGAGGGCCTGCACGGCGTCGCGCGCGCGGGTTATGCCACCGTTTTTCCACAGGCGATCGGACTTGCCGCCACGTGGGACCCCGATCTCATGCACCAGGTTGCCGATGTAATTTCGACCGAGGCGCGCGCTAAACATAACGAGTTCATCCGCAACAACCAGCACGCCCGCTACGAGGGTCTGACTTTTTGGAGTCCGAACATCAACATCTTTCGCGACCCGCGTTGGGGACGTGGGCAAGAAACGTATGGTGAAGATCCATATTTGACTTCGAGACTGGGAGTCGCCTTCGTCAAAGGTCTGCAGGGCAGTGATCCGCGTTATCTGAAAGTAGTTGCTACTCCTAAGCACTACGCGGTGCATAGTGGGCCAGAGCCCGAGCGGCACGCCTTCGACGCTAAGGTGTATGAAAGAGATTTGCGAGAAACCTATCTGCCCGCGTTTCGCGCGACTGTGGTGGAGGCACAAGCAGCTTCGGTGATGTGTGCATACAACCGCACGAACACCGAACCGTGCTGTGCCAACGACCGATTGATGATGGACATTCTGCGTAAGGAGTGGGGCTTCAACGGGTACGTCGTCTCAGACTGCGGCGCGATTTCGGATATTTGGAAGGGTCATCAATTCGCCAGGTCGGAAGCCGCAGCTTCCGCCATGGCCGTCAAGGTCGGGACGGATTTGGCTTGCGGACGGGAGTACTCCTCGTTGATCGAGGCAGTGAAAGAAGGACTGATAAGCGAAGCGCAGATCGACGTCTCTCTCAAGCGCCTTATGACCGCCCTTTTCCGGCTTGGCATGTTCGACCCGCCAGAGATGGTTCCCTACGCTCGCATCCCATTTTCCGAAAACGATTCGCTTGCGCACCGGGCCTTGTCACTCAAAGCCGCGCAGGAATCGATCGTTCTGCTCAAAAACGAAAACAACACGCTGCCTCTGAAGAAGGACATTAAGACGATCGCCGTCATTGGCCCAAACGCTGATGCCCAGGAAGTGTTGCTTGGAAACTACAACGGCCAGCCGTCGAAATCAGTGACGCCCCTGGCTGGGATTAGAAGCAAAGTCTCGGCGGATACCAGGGTTCTATACTCTCCTGGCACATTGAAGGTGGGTCTTTCCACGATGCCTATTCCCTCATCAGCCCTCGCGGTAAATGGCGCCGGCTCGCCCGCGGGCTTAAAGGGTGAGTATTTCAACAACCGGGAAATGAAGGGCGAGCCCGCATTCACGCGGACGGATGAAGAGGTCAATTTCGATTGGGGAGCGTTCAGCCCCGCGCCACAAGTTCCCGCCCAGAGTTTTTCCGCACGCTGGACCGGCAAACTCGTGCCCGCCATGTCGGGTAAGTATGTGCTTGGCGCCGCCGGCAACGGCGGCTTGCGCGTACTCGTCGATGGCCAGTTATTAGTTGAAGAGTTTGCCAATCGCCGGACGAAAACCATTACCAAAGACATAACACTCGAGGCCGGTCGCGCTTATGACATTCGCTTTGAATATCACGCGGGCGGCAACCCGTTCACGGCGGCCAAATTGGTCTGGTCGCTGCCGGGCATTGACGAGACGTTGCGCAACGAAGCCGTGGCTTCAGCGCGGCAAGCGGACGTCGTAGTCATGTTCCTCGGCATCTCGCCGCTGGTCGAAGGCGAGGAGATGGAAGTAAAGCTCGAAGGCTTTCGTGGTGGTGATCGAACTGACATCTCACTGCCGCAGCCGCAGGAGCAACTGCTAAGGGAGGTGCAAGCGGTCGGCAAGCCTACGGTAGTCGTGCTCCTTAATGGGAGCGCGCTCGCGGTCAACTGGGCAAACGAGCATGTGCCCGCCATCCTCGAAGCGTGGTATCCCGGTGAAGAGGGCGGCCGCGCGGTAGCCGATGTTCTGTTCGGCGATTACAACCCGAGCGGACGTCTTCCCGTCACGTTCTACAAATCCGTGGATCAGTTGCCGCCGTTTACTGATTACAGCATGCAGGGTCGCACCTATCGCTATTTCAAGGGGGGGCCATTGTTTCCGTTCGGTTTCGGATTGAGCTACACGAAATTCAACTATGACAATTTGAAGCTCAGCGCCACCAGGCTCAGAGCGGGCGCAGACGTGAAGATAACGGCTGATGTACAGAATGTCGGCGATCGGGCCGGTGCCGAGGTGATCCAGTTGTACGTGAGCGACGCCGCTGCGTCAGTCCCCGTGGCGATCAGGTCTTTGGCGGGAATCAATCGTGTCTTCCTTAAGCCAGGGGAAAAGCAGCACGTCTCATTCACGCTCTCTCCCACTCAGATGTCATTGATAGATGACAATGGCAAGCGGGTAATTGAGCCGGGCGAGTTCCGTATCAGTGTCGGCGGAAAGCAACCTGGTTCTGCTAAGTATGCCGCCGCAAGAGATACCGGCGTTGTCACAGCCCGTTTCTTCGTCACGGGAAAGGTCAGCGCGATCCGGTAACGGTCGCTTAACTGAGATGAAGACTCATTTCGCGAAAGACGTTCGAGAGCGCGCGCATCGAAAGCGGAACGCGCCAGCCCTCCGCATTACAACCAAGACATTTAAGTTCGTTAAGCTTCAACTAAGTTGCCGGCCAGTCATGTTTCAATAATTTGCCATTCGTTCCCATTTCTCTACCGTTTACTAACATCCGGTGCTGTTATTTCTGGCCACACATATTGGCCACTTGGGAAAACCGGGTCATAAGGAGTTGCGCCTGTAAGTGGGTGAAGGAGTGAGGTTATTGGTGGAGCAGCGGGGATTCGAACCCCGGGCCTCCGCATTGCGAACGCGGCGCTCTGCCAACTGAGCTACTGCCCCACGGATCGAAAGAATACAGTTTCAGGTTTCAGGTTTCAAGTTTCAGGTTTCAAGCCATAGGGCAAAGGGCTAAGTGCAAAGCGGTAAGAAAGCGCAGAAGGCAGAAAGCAGTAGGCGGAAGGCAGGAGGCAGAGGGCGGAAAGCAGGAAGCGGTTCACCCCGTGAGATAACGACTCAAACTATCTCACGGGGTAAAGGCAGAAAACTAGAATGAAGAGCTGGCGCGCTCAATCGCCTCGGCAAGTTTCCCAACATTCTTGCCGCCGCCCTGGGCCATGTCGGGACGGCCACCACCGCGACCGTCGATCATCTTACAAGCTTCACGCATTAGCGCATTCATGTCGCCAACGGTATTGGACGATCGCGCGAACACGAGGCGCGCAGTGTCGTCATCGCGTGAGCCCAAGAGCGCAATCGTGTTTGGATGGGCGATCAAAGCAAGAGCGAGTTGTTTCAGAGAGTCGGCGTCGCGATTGTCAAAGATTTTGGTTATGACTCTAACTGAGCCCTCCCTGACGGTCAGGCTAATGCCCCGAAACAACTCCTCCGCTTCGACGCGACAGGCAACTTCTCCCAACTCGCGCATTCGCCGCGCGAGTCTCTTATTCTCTTCAACTATCTTTGAGACGAGCGCCGGCGAATCTTCGCGCCCGGCGCTGAACAACGCTGCTACAGCGCGCGCGGTGCGATTCGCTTTTCGATAGTCGGCGAGCACGCGATTCCCGGCCATGAACTGCATTCGGGTAAGACCCTTTGCACGTTCCCAGGAACGCACTGCGATCACGCCGACCTCGCCGGTTGATTTCGCGTGCGTGCCGCCGCAGGGAGTCAGATCAAAGTCGTCGATCTCGATCACCCGCAGTTCGCCTTCACGCGACGGTTCCTTGCGCAAAGGAAGAGTTGCGGCTTCTTCAGGCGTCACTTGCCGAATCGTCATTGGACGATTCTCCCAGATGATCTGGTTTGCGAGATCGACTGCCTGCTCAATTCGCTCGTCTGTAGGATCGTCAAGCGCAACATCGATTTCGCATTCATGCTCAAGCACGCGAAAGCTGTGCGTCGGCGCATCGAACAACTTTACGAAAGCGGCGGAGAGGATGTGTTGTCCGGTATGCTGTTGCAGGTGGTCGAGCCGTCGCAGCCAATCAACTGTGCCCTGGACCAGGTCGCCGATCTGCGGCACTGATCCCTGAACGACATGCAGGACGCCGTCATCTTCCGCGTCTATGCAATCGACGACGCGCGCGTCGCCCAGCGTGCCGGTGTCATTCGGCTGTCCGCCGCCGGTCGGATAAAACGCGGTGCGTTCGAGAGTGACTGCTATCGTGCCATCGTCGCGTTCACTGACGTTGATGACCCGCGCGTCAAACTCCAGCAGCCGCGAATCAGTGTAATAGAGTCTTTCAGTTGCATTCATCGAATTGCGATGTTATCAAATGCACGATCAAATTATCTAAGACAAACCGTTCCGTCGTAGACCAATGAAGATATTCAAAGTTCTAGTCAAGCGCGCTTTAGTCACAGCCTCGATCCTGTTTGTCTTTTCGGCTACAGCCATCTGCCAAGATGGATCGCTAAGCATTCGTTACCATTTAGCGATGTCGCGTCCGAACTCGCATTTGTTTGAAGTTAGCCTTGAAGTCCAAAAACCATCCGACTATCTGGTCGACTCTCTCGATTTTCAAATGCCGAAGTGGTCACCGGGCCGGTACGCCGTTTTCGATTTCGCGAAGAATGTGCAGGAAGTAAGAGTACATGTCGCCTGCCCCCCGGGCTTGGACTGTAAACTTGCCGATCCGCCCCTCACGCGCGTAGACGACCAGACGTGGCGTATCGATCTTAGCTCTTTCAGATATCCATTTGGACCCATCATCATTTTCCTTGACTACAAAGTCTTTGCCAACGATCTCTCGGGAACATTTTCAAAGCTTGATTCGCGCCATGCAAACTTCAATGGCGGTTGCATCTTCATGTCCGTCGTCAATCACAAGCCGGATCCGGTGAGTCTTTCGATTAACACGCCGAAGGGCTGGCGCGTAGTCAACGGCCGGATGGACAAGCAAGACCAGACCGAATTCCAGTTTCCCAACTGGGACATCATGACCGACACGCCGACTGAGATTGCGCCCGACTGGACGGAAGATGATTTCAACGTCGACGGCAAGACATATCACGTCGTGGTTCACTCGCTGGGTAATGAAGGCGGTAAACGGCCAGCGCTGGTGCACGACATCGAAAAGATTGTGAGAACCGAAACCGCGATGTGGGGCGCGCCGGATTTCGACTCGTACACGTTCCTGCTTCACTTCGCGAATGATCGTCATTCGAACGACGGCATGGAGCACTTGACGTCGACACAAATCATCGAGCCTGGCTCGCTCGCCGATCCGGGAATTCTCGAAGACACGCTCGATGCAGTCGCGCATGAATTCTTTCATGTGTGGAACATCAAACGTCTACGACCGATCGAGTTGGGGCCATGGGATTTCACGCGGCCGGCAAACACTCGGGGCTTGTGGATCGGCGAAGGCATCACGAATTACTACGGCCATCTGATGCAGCGTCGCGCGGGATTGTGGGACGACGCGAAGTTCCTAAGCACGCTGAGCCAGCAGATTACCGAAGTTGAAAACGCGCCGGGCAGCCGTTTGATGAGCGCGGAAGAGTCTTCGCTCTCCGCACCGTTTATTGACGACGCCGTGCACGCGCAGCAAACGAATCTGGCAAACACCTCGATTAGTTATTACCCGAAGGGAGAAGTGCTGGGGCTCGTGCTCGACCTTTTGATTCGTGGCAAGACAGGCGGGCGGGCGTCGCTCGATGACGTGATGCGGCGAATGTACGAAGAGTTTTATCTGAAGAGTCCGAATGCGACGTACTATTTGCGCGGGCGTGGTTACAAACCGGCAGACTTTGAGCGCATGGTCACGGAGGTTACCGGCGCGGACATGAGTGACTTTTTCAAACGCTATGTGCGCGGCGTCGAGTCGCCGCCCTATGAAGAGGCGTTTGCGCAAGTTGGCCTCCGCTTCGTTCGCGAGTCGGGGCAACCGGTTAGCTTAGGAATCAGCGCCGACGAAAGCGACCCGGCTAACTTTAAGGTCGCGCGCGTGCGGCCGGACTCGCCCGCAGCGGATGCTGGTTTACAGGTTGGCGACAAGGTCATGTTTTTTGGCGGACTCAAGATTACGCCGACGAACTTTTTGAGACTGCTCAGTCGCTACAAGCCCGGCGATCACGTTGCTCTGATCGTCCAGCGAGGGACGCGAAGCATCCAAACCTCAATCACGCTGGGCGAGCCACAGTCCTGGAGTTATCGGATTGAAGAAATGAAGGATGCGCCGGTGGAAGTGAAAGCGCTACGAGCCTCGTGGTTGAGTGGGAAATAAGTTTCAAGAAGAGAATCCACAGATTACGCAGATTACACAGATAGACAACGAGGATCGCTTGAGTGGGATTCTAAAGACCAGCCGTCATTGCTCTTCCGTCCTTTTTGTATTGCATCTGTGAAATCTGTGTAATCTGCGGATAACTATCTTCCCAGCCTCGATCCGATCACCCTGGCCGCCGTCGCTCCGGCCCCTACCGCACCGCTGATTGTCGGCGCCAGCGGATTCGCCACGTCCCCCACGGCGAAGACGTTGTCTACGCTCGTCTCTTGGAGTGAACTGACGATCGCATAGCTTCGCTCATCCATCTTTAGCTGATCGCGAAACAACTCGGTGTTGGGTTCGAATCCGATACGGACGATGACGCCTTGCACCGCCATCTGAAAAGGTTTGATGGCGCCGGCGCGTTCGATCTCGACCGCTTCGACGTGTTCGTTGCCGATGATGCGATGGACGACGGACACTTTGAAAACCGTGATGCAGTGATTGCCGTGAAGTCGTTCGACGAATTCGCGCCGCGCACGAAGCTTTTCTCCGCGATGGACGAGCGTCACCGTCGGGCAAACTTCGGCGAACAGCAGAGCATTCTCTGCCGCCGCATCGCCGCCACCGATGACGCAGACATCACGGCCTGTGAACGCCTCCCGATCTCCGGATGATTCAATCATCCCGCGCCCGATGAATTCGTCTTCACCGGGAATGCCGAGTTTCCGCCGGCGCAAACCGGTGGCAATGATGATCGCAATCGACTGAAGTTCTTCTCCGCTGCGAAGCGTGATGCGTTTGGTTTTCAAGTCCACGTTCGCGATCTCAACGTTAGTCCAGAGATCGAAGTCGCAGGTGCCCGTCTGCTCGACAAAGCGGTCGCGCAACTCGCGCCCGTTCGTGGCGCGTACTCCCAGATAATTTTCGATTGGGTTATGGACCGATAGAAGCTGTCCCCCAACTTCTTGATTTTGTTCAAGCACGAGCGCATCGAGGCCCAGCTCGTCGCACCAGCGCGCGGACGAGAGTCCGGCCGGACCAGCACCGATGATGATCACGTCGCGCATTATTGGTCCGGAGGCTGATAGAGATTCGGGATGCTCGCGATCGCGCTGGCGGGCAAGGGCCTCAGCTTCAGTTGCTCAGTCAAAAACTGAATTCGTTCGCGACGGGCTTCCGCGTTCAGCGCATGCGGCGCATCATAAATCTTGAAGAGCTTTGGCTCGCTCACGATCTTTTCGTACTCGCGCGCTCGATCAGGGTTGAGAAACTTTTCCTGCGACGCGTATTGGAGGAAGACAAACGCCGGGGCCGCGTGCGCTACGTACTTGCCTTCATCGGTCCAGTAATACTTCGCGAAGAATGCATCGAATTTTTCCGGACCTACTTTTCGGCGATACTCCTGGTATTCCTTAGATTTCAGATTGACTTCGTCGGACAGTGAGCCCGCCATCAGCACGAACGTTTTGAAGCGGCGATCAATCCCGCTTAGAAAAGCACCGACCATCGCGTTGTAGCTGTGACCGACGAAGGCAACGCGTTTTGGATCGACGTCTCTGCGCGCCAGCAGAAGGTCAACGCCGCGTCGCATATCAACGACCGCCTGCACCAAGTCGACTGCCTGTTGTTCGTTCAGCGGCCCCTTGCTGGTCACGTGATCCGGCCGCGCGACTGGGCCATCGGTTAAGAGCGAAACTACTCCGGCTTGCGCGAGCACGATCGCTTCGTCAAGAAACTGTCTGCGATTGCGCATCGAAGAATTGTCCCAATACCAGTGACCCCAAATCACCGCCGCGAACGGGCCCCGGCCTTTCGGCACGACGAGGTATGCGGGGACCACGCCACCTTTCGGACTGGCGTACGTGATGTCGTAAATGGTTGCGTGTTCCCGATGCCGAACGCCGATTTGTTTGATATTAAGTGGTGCGCGTTGGTCGTAATCAAAGTGGCGAGCGAGTTCCGGATCTTGCGCGAGTGAACGAGGCGCGTTGATCAGAAGGATTCCAATCAGGGGGATCAATTGAACAAGACGATTTGGTTTCCTCACGGTCCGCACTCCTGTAGTCAGTTAGTGTCGTGCCCTCTTCTAACCGCAACGCGGTTTCGTCCTCCAGCCCAACGTTGCCGCCGCGGCTACGTTGGGTTTACGAATGAGGAATATCATACCAACCGCAAGGCGGTTGCGTCAGTCCCAGACATATTGTTCATTCCATTCGAGGCGATGCCGCCGCAACAGCTCGCGGAGTTCGTCTTGGAATCCAACCTTGTGATGATGGGCTTCCTGGTTTGCGATATATGATTTGACTTGCTCCAGATTGGACTCACTCACCGAGAAATCCGCGTAACCGCCTTGCCACTCAAAATCCGAAAGCGCGTATTCCTTCTGCAACCAGAGGTTCGATACCCGTTTCAATTCTTTGATCCATTCCGCTTGAGTGATCGTGCGACCGAAGCGCGCGAGCATGTGCACATGATCTTCTACGCCTCCCGTCAGAATCGGCGCGCAGCCTAGCGTTTTCGAAATGCCGCCGAGTTGGGCGTGCAGACCTGTACGCATCTCTTTGTCGCGCAGAAAAGGTTGTCGGTGTTTTGTGGAAAAGACTAAGTGAACATAGACCGCAGAGAGAGATTGAGGCATTACGCTCTCCTTAAGTAAGGTTGGATTGGCGCAACCGCGTTGCGGTTGGATGTTAATTCATTCACCCGTTCCCAGGGTAGCCGCAGCGCCCAACCCTGGGCTGCAGGTCGTAACCGCGTCGCGGTTCAAGCCCAACTGCAATTTGAGTAGATTGACAAGCGTACGCGGGCGGTGCGACGCTGAAGCGATCCACCCAACATTTCGGCGAAGGGAGAAAAAACGATGCGTCTGACTGAAATGGTTTCGTGCTCTGGTTGAGCGGCTAAGCTCGCGCCTGGCGTCCTCGCTCAAGTGTTGAGCGGGCTTGAGAGACAACCTTTCGATCCCAATCTGCTGGTCGGCTTCGACAAAGCGGACGACGCCGGAGTGTATCGACTGCGTGATGATTTGGCTTTGGTGCAGACGCTCGATTTTTTCACGCCGATTGTCGATGACCCGTTCGATTACGGCCGCATCGCCGCCCTGAATTCAATCAACGACGTGTGGGCGATGGGTGGAACACCGGTGACCGCGATGGCCATCACCTGTTTTCCAAAGAAGGGTTTGGACTTTGCGATCCTCACTGAAATCATGCGCGGTGGTTTGTCGGTGCTGACCGAAAACAAGGTGGCGCTGGTCGGCGGTCATTCGGTCGATAACGAACAGATCATGTTCGGCTATTCAGTTACCGGCGTGATCGATCCAAATCATGTGGCGACGAATGCGGGAGCGCGGCCGGGTGATGTGATCATTCTTACCAAACCAATCGGCACCGGAGTGATCTCCACTGGAATCAAATTAGCGAAAGCGGCGCCGGAAGTTGTTGCTGAATCCATCAAGACGATGTTGACGCCGGGCAAGTTCGCTGCTGAGGCAATCACCAAGTTTGACGTGAAGGGCGCCACCGATGTCACCGGATTTTCTTTGCTTGGGCATGCGTGGGAAGTCGCGCGTGCCAGCAACGTCACGATCGAGATTGATTCGTCGCGCGTGCCTTTGATTAACGGGGCGATGGAACTGGCGAGTGCGGGCTTGATGACGGGCGCCGACAAGACGAATCGCGAATACGTCGGCGAAGATATTTCGATCGCCGAGGGCATCGATGTAAATCTCGTCAAGCTTCTTTTCGATCCGCAGACAGCGGGTGGTTTGCTGCTCGCGATTTCGGAAGACAAGGCGAACGATTTGTTAACCGAGCTGCGGCGGAATTATCCGCGCGCGGAGATCATTGGGCGAGTTGTGGGGCGCGGGACAAGAGCGATCGTGGTCGAGTAGGACGCGAGGTTCATATGCAGTTTTTACAGAGGAGTGAGAGCGCAAGCGCACAGTTCGACCGTTGGATAATCAACCATGCAGAAGGTTACGTCCTAGGCATTCGTGGAAATCAGTTGATGCTACACTTGGCATCATGCGGTCATTTCAAGTTTCGAGAGTCAGACGGCATTACATTCGGTCCGAAGGCTATTTCTTTGGATCGAAACGAACTCGACAAGTGGGCAAGAGAACAGAACGGTAAGCGCTATTTGATATGGCGGAGCTGTAAGCCCTAGGAAAGTTAAGGTCAACGAGCCATCGAAGATGGCGGCAGAGTGTAGCCCCGGGCGTAAGCCCGGGGATCAGTCGACATACGATTCTTGAGCCCGCTTGAGCGGGCGACAGAAAATGTTTCGATAGCAGATTAATGATCCGTCTGTCGCCCCTCCGGGGCTCACGGATTATTTTCGTTCGCTTACCCCGGGCTCACGCCCGGGGCTTTACTCTGCCGCCCGCTTCGCGGACTGGTTGGAACCTATTTCCCGCACTTATAGTTGGCTAACGATAATCTCGCTCTGACTAACATGAAATCCTCCGTCGAATTATCTGCGCATTGCGCCCGACAGAAACGAACGCGCTCCCGGCATCACGACCGCCGCCGGCTAATCAGGTTAATCACCGCCACGAACAGCGCCGCGCCGATGATCGACCAGATGATCGGAAAGTGAGCGCCGGCGATGTTAAGCGCGAACAACTCAGGCAGGTGCAGCGCACCCGCAAGCCACGATCCCAGGAGCGCTCCGATGAATCCGATTGCGATCGAAACCAGGCAGCCTCCGCGTGAGCTACCGCCGATTGCCTGGCCCAGCGCGCCGCAAATACCGGCGATTGCCAATAGAATTAGTAATTGAATAAGCATAAAATCCTCCGTCGAATTGTCTGCTAAGCCGGCTCGATCAGACCACTTTCGTCTACGATTTGCCCACGCTGTTGGTTGCGACAAACTTCTTCCCAAACCGCCGCGCGATCACGTATAATTTTGGCAGGTCATTGACCGCGGAAGCCCGCATCCGGTCGCAACTTCAGTAAGCCAACATCGACTTGCCCTCGATAAAGAAGTTCCAGGTCCGTAGCTCCGAGAGTCGCCACTCAGTTTTACAATCAAGGTCGTCAGGAGTTCAAGAATATGCGCAAACTGTTTTCAGCATCTCTAATCATCGCCGCCGCGTGCGCAGTCGGTTTGGCCCAGGGCCCGGCGTCGCAGGACAAGAACGAACCGCCAAACCAGGGCGTGGCGCCAAAGACCGAAAACGGCGTCGGCCGCGCCGACGTGCGCGTCTTTGACGAGGCCGGCAATCCTATCAAAAACGTCTACGTCAAACTAGAATCAACGCGCAGCGACGGATTCTTTTGCGAGAGTTGGGGCGACACGGACGATCATGGCGTCATCGCTCTGCCGCCAATTCACATGGGCAGTCTGAAGCTGAAAGTGAAAGCCAAAGGTTATCGCTCCCAGGAATTGGATGTGCCGGCAAGTGAGTTGGGCGATCCGGTGCGCGTTACGCTGAAGAAGAAGTAAGAGTAGTTACAGCAGCGCTTGCGGTAGGAAGCGCTGCTGTAACTACACACCCATCGGCTGCGCAGCTTTCTCTGGCGCGTAATAAAGAATCCGATTGCAGTTATCGCAGGTGATCACTTCCGCTCCCCGGCGAACGTCTGCCATGATCTGCGGCCGCAAAGCCATGTAGCAGGCCGTGCACGCGCCGTTGCGCGCTTCGGCCATCGCCACGCCGTCGCGTATGCGCGCGGCGATGCGCTTGTACATCGCACTAGTCGTCTTTGGCAGTTCATTCATCAGGCGTTCACGCTCAACGCGGGCCGCGTTGAGCTCCTGCTGCTGCGCGCGCGCCTGTTCATCGAAAGCCTTAAAGCTCTCGGCCATGTCCGCACCCAGCTTTTCGACTTCCGGCGCGCGTTCACTCAGATCTTTTTCGGCCTGGTCGGCGATTTCCATCTGCTCGAGGATCTGGGTCTCGAATGTCGATATCTGTTTGCGGGCGGCGTCGGCTTCGCGAATCGCGGCGGTGTATTCATCAGGCTTTTTCGCCGCCATCAAATTTCGGTCGGCGCGATCGGCGCGTTGTTTTTGTTCGAAGATTTCGGCTTCCAGGCGGGTGCGCTCGTGGCGGGCGGCGTCGCGGCGTTCTTCCAGGGCGCGAATTTCAAAGGCGCGCTGATCGAATTCCTTTTCGATCTCGGCGCGCCTCTCAGGGATGCTTTCGATTTCAGCCTGTAGTCTTCTTATATTCGTATCAGCGTTCTGCAAAGCGATTAACTGCGATAACTCCGCTTTCACTCTTTACTTACTCCTCACCAGATTTGGATTATGAATGATTGATTTCACGTACCAATAATCACACAGGAGCGGCGCGCGTGCAAGCGCTCGCGCTGCAGTTTTCTCGGATTGCCCTTGATAGACCGCTAACGGCGTGTTATACGAAAGCGCCAGAATGCTAATCATCAGAAAAAGCATCACCAGCATGGCTTTTGTCGGCTGTTTGATTCTGTCGAGTTGGGTTGTTTCGCGCGCTCAAACCGCATCACCTTCGCCCACACGAGCTGCTACGCCGCCAGCCAGCGACATCTTCATCCTTGATGTCGCGAACAGAAACGGCAAGATGAAGCTCGGCCAGCCCGTGAAGATCACGAACTACGCCGGCTATAACAATCAGCCTTCATTCATGCCGGATGGCCAGAGCATTCTCTACACATCGATCCGGGACAAACAGGCCGACATCTATCGCTACGACATTCGCGCGGTTACGACTACGCAAGTGACGAAGACGCCGGAGAGTGAATATTCGCCGACGCTGATGCCAGACGGAAAATCGATTTCCGTGGTGCGCGTTGAAGCAGATGGGACGCAGAGGCTGTGGAAGTTTCCGCTCGATGGCGGATCGCCCACGCTGATTTTGGAGCAGATTAAACCGGTCGGCTATCACTTATGGATCGACGATCACACGCTCGCGCTTTTCATTCTGGGCAAGCCGAACACTTTGCAGCTCGCGGATCTTCGAACCGGCAAGGCGGAAGTGATCCGAGACAATCCGGGACGCATTCTGCGCCGCATCCCGCACGAGAACAAATTTAGTTACGTCCACAAAGTCTCAGATCAGAACTGGCTGATCGAGTCATTTGATCTGAAAGCAAAGGCGGTGGCGACGATCATCCAGACATTTCCCGGCGTTGAGGATTATGCCTGGACACCCGCAGGTGATCTGTTGATGGCGAACGGTGCGAAGCTTTTCATTCGCATGAAATCGGATTGGGCGTGGCAGCAAATCGCCGACTATTCCAACGCCGGCATGAAGGGCATTACGCGGATCGCCGTTAGTCCAAAGGGCGACCGGATTGCGTTCGTTGCGCGTTGAGTTTCCAATTCCTCTTCAGACGAGGTCGCCGAAACGATGCTGCAATAGCGCGACGATCGCGATCGCCGCAGTCTCTGCCCGCAGCGTGCGACCGCCCAGCGTGACGATCTTCCAGCCGGCTTCACGCGCAAGTTCAATTTCATCATCTGTCCACCCACCTTCCGGGCCGATTAGAGCCGATACCCTCGCGAGACCTGTGCCTGAATCTGGCGTGACATCAGCAAGCGAAGTTCCGCTGCGCTCGGCAAACATCAGACGCAGTTCGCTTTCGCCCGCGGGCTGATCAATCAAGGCTTTGAATGGGAGCGGCTCCGCAATTTCCATCATACGGGCGCGGCCACACTGCTTTGCCGCTTCGAGTGCGATGCGCTGCCAACGCGTGACCTTCCGCTTCGCATCGTCGCCTTTGCGAATGCGGACGTCGGCCCGCGAGGTGGCGACCGGAATGATGCGAGATGCCCCCAGCTCGGTGGCTTTTTGCACTACTAGATCGAATTTCTCGCCTTTCAGCAAAGCAAGCGCAAGCGTTAGATCAAGTGGCGATTCAGGACGTGCGCGTTCGACTTCTTCAAGTACATCGAGCAACGCGCCACCGCGAACGAACTCGCGCAGCGTGCAACGAAACTCTTTTCCGGCGCCGTCAAAAACGTAAATCTCGGCACCGGGTTGCAGACGCAAAACATCACGCGCGTGTCGCGCCTCGTCCGCGCCTAGCGACACGGTTTGCCCGTGAGGCGCGAACGCGTCGGGCGGCGCATAGAATCTTCGGCGAGTCATGCTTGTCTTCTTTGCGGATTTTCTTTGCGAGCTTTGCGCCTTTTGCGTGAAAGTTCTTCTTAGACCATCCGTCGAGCGGGTCGCGTTTAATTCTCACGCAAGGACGCAAAGGCGCCAAGAAGAGAATCAGTTAGACGACCAGCGCGATCCACTCACCGTCTTGTTCAATTTCAAACTTAGCAGCGCCCAGTTCCAACAAACGTGACTGAACCAGTTCAATCTGCGAATCGAGGATTCCCGAAAGCACCAAACGACCACAGGTCGCGCCCAACAGCGACGGCAGCAAATCAACTATGACCGGCGCGGTCAGATTTGCGCAGACTAGATCAGCGGATGACGTTTGTTCGTCAACCGTTCCCACGCGAAAGTTGATTTGCTCGGCAACCCCATTCAGTCGCGCATTCTCTGTGGCGATCCCGATCGCTTCTCGGTCCGTGTCGCACGCTTCGACGCGCGCATCCGGAAACATCTTCGCCGCCGCCATCGCCAGGATGCCCGTTCCGGTTCCGACATCGAGAAAACTGCGGCCGCGAAACTGTTTCTCGATGGCTTTCAGGCACATCCGCGTGGTCTCGTGCGTGCCAGTGCCAAATGCCATGCCCGGTTCGATGCGGATGACGATGCGATCTTCTTTATACCCGCTTGCTACCGCAAGCGGTTCTGTAACTTCGCTCCATGGCGGCGCGATGATGAAGCGACCGACCTCGACCGGCTGCCAGTCTTTCTTCCATTCGGCCAGCCAATCGCGATCAGCAATCTCGCAAACCTTTAGATCGATGATGGACGTTTCGGCAAGATTGTAGATCCGCAGCGCATCTGCCAAAGCAGCACGCACGATCGCAATCCCAGGACTCGTTTCGAAATACCCACGGACGATCACGTTCGTTTCGACATCGCTCGTTTCCGTTCCCAGTGCGCCCGCTTCAATCAGCCCATAGCCGGCAGCTTCGCTCGCGTCCCCGGCGATGATAGCTTCTGCCACGTACCAGACACTGCGCTTCACGATCTGATTCCCAGGTCATCGAGCAGGTGTTCGCGATCGCGCCAGTCATCTTCAACCTTGACGAACAACTCCAGGTGACAGCGATGGCCGAGCATCTTTTCGATGTCGTGGCGGGCGCGCATGCCTATGTGTTTCAGGCGCGCCGCCCCGTGGCCGATGATGATCTTCTTTTGCGAAGACCGCTCGACAAAGATCGTGCAATAGATGCGCACGAAATCTTCGCGTACCTCTTCCCACTTTTCCGTGACGACGGCGGTAACGTAAGGAATCTCTTCGCCCGTTTGTTCCAGAATCTTCTCGCGCACAATTTCGGACGCCAGCACCCGGACGGGCTGGTCCGTAAAATCGTCTTCAGAAAACAGCGGCTCGGCTTCCGGCAAATGCCGCACCATCTCAGCCAGCAACTGTTCGACCTGATCACCCTTCAAGGCTGAAATCGGCACCACCGCCTGCCATTCATGCTCGGCGCTGTACCACTCAATCAGCGACAGCAACTTTGATTTGTCCTTGAGCCTGTCAGTCTTGTTGAGCAGGAGCAGCGCGGGCTTTTCGGATTGCTTGACGAGGTCGAGCACAAAGCGATCGCCGTTGCCGGTCGGAGACGACGCGTCGCGAATCAAACAAACCAAATCAACGCTCAGCAATGCATCGTGCACGGCGGCCATCATGCGGCGATTCAATGCATAGCCGGGTTTGTGCACGCCCGGCGTATCAACCAAAACGATCTGGCCTTCGGGTCGCGTCACGATGCCGAGAATTTTGAAGCGCGTGGTTTGCGGCTTGTTCGAGACGGCCGCGATCTTTTCACCGACCAGACGGTTCAGCAGCGTCGACTTGCCCGCGTTCGGCCGGCCGATGAGCGCGACATGTCCGGCGCGGAAAGTGTGAGAACTGTTAGAGGACTTGCCTCGTTCATCTGGCGTCGGATCACGCGTCATCCTTGACTCCGAAGTTAGCTGCGGTTTCTCAGAAGTTTTTCCAAGTCTTCCACCAACTCGGGGGCTTCCAGAACGGAGGCAAACTCTTTAACCCAAAATCGAACTCGAGAAAAATCCAGACCTGGATAAATATCCAGAAGATTATCGATGTCGATTAGGTCTCTGCTTCTGTGGGCCACCGCTTTAGTGATAATCAAGTCTTCGGGTGAGGCAACATTCAGCATCAGGTCGCCGGCTGTAAACTCAACCGCACGTTCTATCATTTCCTGTTCGAAAGGCAGAACGCCGCAAGAAATGTCGACGCCGATATTAGTATCCGCGTGTCGAAACAACAGAACTCGGGTTTTTCTCGCGAACTCAACGGGATCAGAGATGCGCGGGGCAAAGCCAAACCGCGCGCCAGAATCGATGAGAGCAGCAGCGTTTTCCAGGTCCAGCCAGACCACTGCATCGATGTCCTGAGTTGCCCGCGCTTGGCCTATCAAGCCAATCGCCACCCCGCCGATTATTGCGTAGGAAACTTTCTCGTGATTCAACCATTCCGCAAGAGAGGAAAGAACAGGCAGGAGGTTCTTTGGCGGCTCTGATTCAGGCATGCAATTTGTCTTTTATCTTACACCAGCGAGCACGAACCTTGTCGTCCTCAGTTGGATCATCGATTCGCCGAAAGAGTCGGGAGGAGTTGAACACCGCGCTCAACTGTTGCAGCTTGATTTCAGCAGGGGTATTCCTTACTTCTTCGGCGATGAAGTCGTTCGCAAGCCGCCAGCGCTCTTTGAATTCACGCGCTTCTTCCGTGGTCATCAACTTCACGACAGATATTTTAGCATTGAAGTGCCAGATGGCTTAGCGTGACAGACAGCGACACGTTCATGCTCGCGGATTCGACTTGAGATCATCCCAAGCCGATCAGGGGCTGGCCGAAGGTAAACTCGACAACGTGTCCATCGGGATCGCGCACCATCGCGAAGTAACCCACCACGCCGCCGGCATCGACAGGCGCTTGGATCAAAGTGCCTTGCTGTCCTGCTGCTTCGGCAATTCGATCAACTTCCGCGCGCGACTCGCATTGAAACCCAAAGTGATCGAGGCGCGACTTCACTTCGTCTTGCACTATTACCAGAACGAAAACCGGATCTTCACCGGGCGGAGTTGGCGGACCGAGCCAGACATTGTGCCGGCCTTCCAGCCGGCGATCGCGCACGATGGAAAGGCCGCAGTGCGAAGTGTAGAAGTCTACGGAAGCGTCGAGATCGCTTGCGCTAATCGTGATGTGCGTCCAACGAGTTGGCATTGCGTTCTCAAGTGTCTCAAAAAAAGAAACGCGCCGCCAACACGGCAGCGCGCTCTGCTTGTTAGCCGCTTGCCCGCCCGCTACCGCAGGCGGTTCTGACCTACTTCCCGGCCATCTCACCGTTCAGCTTCATGATTTCCACCGTCATCTCAGCCGCGGCGTACAGGTCTTTCACGTCAAGCCATTCCTTTACGGTGTGAATCGCGCGCATGCCGGTGCCGAGGTTGGCGCACTCGATGCCCTTCAGGTTGAAAACGTTCGCGTCACAGCCACCGCCCGAGGCCATCGTCTTCACGTCGAGGCCCATGCGCGCCGCCGCCTTGATTACCAGTTGGACAACGTGCGAACTGTCGGGTACGTCCATCGAAGAGTAGTCGCGTTCGACGTGCGACTCGACTGAAGCTTTCGTCGTTTTCCCTTCGACCGTGACTTGGTATTTGGCGGCCGCGTCTTCCAGACACTTCTTCATGTGCTGGGTCTGGGCTTCGAGTTTCTCTTCGCTACGCGAGCGAGCTTCGCCCTGCATTACAACCAGATTCGGAATGATGTTGGTGGCCATGCCGCCAGTGATCAGACCGATGTTCGCGGTGGTTTCTTCGTCGATACGACCGAGCTTCATCGCGGCTAAGCCTTCCGCCGCAATCTTGATGGCGGAAATGCCGTCCTCGGGCGCGACGCCGGCGTGCGATTCCAGGCCGTGAATCTTGAATTCCATGTGATTCGACGAAGGCCCTTTGGTGAACAGAAACCCCGGATCGTCCGAATCGAAGACGATTCCATACTTCGCTTTGAGTTTCGAGACGTCGACATTCTTTGCACCCAGCAAGCCCACTTCTTCACAGATTGAAAAGATCGCTTCAATGGGCGTGTACGGAATGTTCTGTTCCTGCAGGCAGCGAATCACTTCGATGATCACGGCGCAGCCGGATTTGTCGTCGCCGCCCAGCACGGTCGTCTCGTCGGTGCGAATGATGTCGCCTTCAATGATCGGCTTGACGCCTTCGCCGGGGGCGACGGGGTCCATGTGCGCGCTCATCATGATCGAATCGGCATTCGGAATCGTGCCGGGAAAACGCGCGATGACATTGCCGCTGTTGCCGCCGACGGCTGTGCCCGCGTCGTCGATCTCGACCTGCGCGCCCATCTCTTCGCAATACTTCTTGATGAGCTCGGCGACGTCGCGCTCTTTGCGCGAGTGGCTGTCGATCTGCACGAGTTCGAGCAGAAGGCTCTTAATGCGTTCCTGATTGATCATCGATCCTCCGTGAATCGTAAATGGCGAATAGCAATTATTAGAGCGCTACGGCGTTTGGTGTGAAGCAAGATATTAGATCGTAATCGCCGAAAACGAAAATCTTCGTCTATTTACTATTCACGATTTACTTTCCGGCCCGCCAGGTATCGCGATCGATCGCGTAGATCAGAACGTCATGGCCCAGCAGTTCGGTACGGCCTTGCTCAGTTTCTCCAATTCGTTCGGCGACGCGAATCGAAGCCTTGTTGTCAGGATGAATCAGGCTGATGACGCGGTCGCGATTCATCTCGGTAAATGCATGTTCCAGCGCGCGTCGCGCGGCCTCGGTCGCGTAGCCTTTGCCCCAGGCGTGCCGCGCGAGCGTCCATCCCAACTCAAATCCCGGCCAGGTTTCGGGATAATGCAGACCAATGCGCCCGATGAATTGGCCGCTGGATTTCTCTTCGACAGCCCATAGGCCATAACCGCGAAAATGCCAATGCCCGATTATCGCGCAAATCTGTCGCCAGGATTCCAGACGGTCAAATGGCTTGCCGCCCAGAAAACGCATCACCTCGGGATCAGCATTGACCGCCGCGTACGCTTCAAAGTCTTCGAGCCGTGGCAGCCGCATGATCAGGCGTTCAGTTTCAAGAGTAACCTCAGTCATCAATCCCACACAGCTTTCCGGTTGAGTTCGTCCAGCGAGTCTTGCAGCTCATCTCGCTTGGCGTTGAGCAAAGCGTCATCGGCATCTGCCGGAACGTAAATCGGCGGAGCAATCCGAACGCGGGCACGCGAGCAGGGCTTGGGTATTTGAGATCGATCCCAGCTTTTCTTTGCTTCCCAAAATCTTTCGGCAGTGATCGTGAACGGCAGGATCGGGTTGCCGGTTTTTTTCGCGAGCAGGACCGCGCCCATCTTGGCGACATAGCGCGGACCTTTCGGGCCGTCAATCGTAAACGCCGTTGGACAGCCGGCGCGCATCAGGCGGATCATCTCGACGATTGCGCCGGTCGCGCCCCGCGTCGAAGAGCCACGCGCCGCGCCATAGCCGAATCGCTGAATGAAGCGGGCAATGTACTCGCCGTCAAAACTCCTTGAAGTCATCACTACGATCCGCCGTCTCTGCCAGAAGTAAGTCGAGAGAAACACGCGATTGTGCCAGAAAGTGTAAATCGGAATTTTCCCGTCGCGCGTCGCGGCTTCCCAGTTTTCCCAACCCTCGACTTCGAACTTGACGGTGCGGCCGATAAGTTTGATGAGAATGAAGAACGCGAGATCGGCGGCGCGAATCAGCCAACGCTCTTTGAACGAGTAGGCCGAGAGACCGGCGAAGGAATATGCGCGATCGATGTTCGCTGTTACTTGCATGGGCCAACAAGTCGGAAGAAATTGAAAATTAGAAATTGAAAAATGCAAATTGCAAATTCATCCGAGCCTGCGGCGCACTCGCGTACGGCTCAAACCAGAGCTTAGGCCCGGCGTAAGCTACGCCTCGTTGCTTCGATTCCAATTTGCAATTTGCATTTTTCAATCAGTACTGTCCCAACGTTAGTTGAACAGAATCAGTCACTTGGAAACTACAGTACATTGAGTCCAATTAACTGCGAGTAGAACAACGATCAAGTACTAAGGTTTTTCAAAAACCATGACCATTGTCACCGATGTAAATGT
>ORJL010408876.1_pt1 | contig 177663 bp, 158 predicted proteins | sample 1779941 | NCBI WGS metagenome assembly ORJL01 (sample SAMEA104232317, study PRJEB22302) | groundwater metagenome | biome: forest; feature: aquifer; material: groundwater | place: USA | collected 2011-08-07 | depth 5.8 m | reverse complement strand
GACTATTACGAGCGAGCCTACCAAGACCGAGTCCTTAAGAGCATCACCCGTAGGGCGCAAGAGATGGGATACTGCCTTGTCAGACAAGAACAAACCCTCGTCATACCAACCGGCTGATTGGGGTGTCATTGAAAGCTCTATGCGCAGCCTGGGGCTGCGGGAGAAATGGAATGACATCTTTGTCCGGCGTGGCACGATGGCTGCCTGGCTTTGATGTCATTGAAAGCTCTATACGCAGCCTGGGGCGCCTGAGAAATGGAATGACATCCTATGTCATTGGAAGCCGTCTCTCCGCCCGTCATTAGGCAACCTGCCATTCCCAGGCCGGAATCCATCCCAAACTGTCATTCCGGCGCAGGCCGGAATCCAGAGGGGCGGGGCGGTTGCCTCGTCCGGCGCAATGACGTACTGGAGTGAGATTGTTTCGTCGTCCCTCCTCGCAATGACCGCTTGGGCCATGTGATAGCTCCGTTCCTCGCAATGGCGGTAAGGATATGATCGCAATGACGTTAGCAGTCTTGTGTCAGGGGCAATAACTCGTCCCGGACGAGCGGCGGTCCGCTTCCACAAAACCGTCCTTGTTGTCGGGATTCGGCCAGGTCAAACGTGATAACAAGAGGATTGTGAATACTTTATAATCAATTTGTAAGCATAATGCATGCTATACGTATTGACGCAGCACCGTACAAGTGTTAATATGGCCCAAAGCACACATTTGTATCGCCTTTCGTACAGCAATTCGGTTTGCGTACGTCACCGCGCCATGCACAGGGACACACGAGAGACACGAGGAAGCAGCCAGCAAGAAGGTCGTGTGTAGCTTGGCTCTTGGCGCTTGCCCTGATGGCCTGTCAGGCTAGGTCAAAGAGGCCCGTTGTAGGGCCAACCGACAGTAATCGAGCAAGGGTCGACGTCAGGCGTGAGAACACGGAGATGGAGGAGAACCTGCTGAAAGTCTCTTTGGAATAACCAACAGCCATGAATTAGGGGAAGAGGCAAATGTAAGGGCCCCGGACCGGCGGCAACCAGCGGAGCCCTATGAAGGAACGTGGAGCGCTCCCCCATTAACGCGTATTTTACCACAAGTGAGATGCGCTTTCAAGTGGGCCGTGGCTCCGCGTCACCCTCCGAGTAGTTGTCCCTCCAGTCTCCCTGTCCTAACTACATCTCGTTCCCCCCCCATTTGCGAGAGGAGGTGATGCCTATTGAAGGCCCAAACCAAAAAAGGACCCTGACAGAGTCAAGCTGCCAGGGCCCTGGACAAAGGCCTGCCGAAACTTGCCCCTGCCGCAAAGTGATTCTATCACTGGGGCACAGGATCAGCAAGTCTGCGATCACTATCCGCCCCGGACATGCGTATCTGCGTATGTCCCAGAAGTTGCCAAAATGGTGATGGAGAGTGAAGATGAAACGCTTCTACAAGACCCATAAGCTGCTTGCGGGTCTCGGAGCACTGATTATGGTCATGAGTCTCGCCTTCCCGCTGGCCAGCGTACGCGCTGATGACGTGCCGACGTCAGCAGAAGTAAAGGCCGGCAGCACCCCGCCCGTTATTGAGTGGAAGTGGGAATTGCCGGACATGAATTCTAGCGTTCCCGGCATCCAGTACGGGACGGCTACCGACATTCACCAGCACGATGATGACATGAACCTGAGCCCGATTAACCCACCCGCTGCTCACAATATGATGCAGGTGGCCCCGAACCTGGAAGACCAACCTGAAGTCCGGAAAGTGGAGTACTGGGTAGCTGTCCAGGATATCGGTGGAATTAGCGACATTACCGACACCTTCGTCAAGGTCTATCATCCCGATGGAAGCCTGAAGTATCAGCTACACGGTACCGGGAACTTCCAGGCCCCTACGGCCACTAATCCGCTGACACCGGTGGCCTGCTCCGCCCTCGGTGATGCCACCACCTCAGGCACCGTCCTGGAGGCGGCTGTTCACAGCGGGCAAATGACTACGGCAGAGGCGTTCACCATCGTCGACCAGTGCAACAAGCACCAGAAGCTAGTCTTCCGCATGGTCGGGGAGATCAGCAAGCACCAGCCGTCAGGAGAGTACAAGGTCGAGGCAACCGGTGTTGACCAGGCTGGCTCAACCGGAAGCATGACCAACTGGTTCGATGTTCTCTCAGTCATCGGCCTGAGGCTGGACTTCAGCTCAGTGAACTTCGGCCAGATCCTCCCGAACACCCCCAAGTGGGTCCCCGGAGACCTGAACTTCAATCCGCCGATCGATACGAAGCCAACCGTAAAGAACGTGGGCAATGACCCTATGAAGCTGAGCCTCCTGTTCACCAACATGACAGGAAACAACTTCGGCAAGCTGATCACCGAATTCGACGCTCAACTGGATAGCGAGCAGATCCCGGTGATCCCTGCCGGAACCACGGTCACGTTTAATCACACTCTGGGCTCAAACGTGCTGGGGCAGTTGGACCTTTCTATTCATCCAGGAAGCATTCCAGCTGATGTCTACGCCGGCACCTTGACCCTCACCGGCAGTCACTAGGACGGGAATGTGAGGGCGCCGGTTTCGAGGCCGGCGCCCTCACGGCGGCATTGCCACAGTGACGCCGCAGCTCGAAGACGAAAAACGCGAGGTGGGGATGCAATGACTCACAATCACAAACTTCTCATGACGCTGGCGGCACTGATGGCTCTTAGTTTTCAGCTTCTCGTGCCGGCTCTGGCTCACGCCGGTGGGGTTGGCATCGCTCCCGTCGAGATTGAGATAAAGGAGGCGCTGCGCGGCGGCGAGTACAGGCGAACTATCATGTTCATGAACCAGGAGGACGGTGACATCACCTTCCAAATATCTCTGGAAGGGGAGGTCGCAACTTGGGCTTCCATGCACCCGCTTGAGGAGCCGGCAGTCAGCATCGACGCCATTGAGGTACCGGCGCACAACGACGCCAGGCTCCTCCTCCGCATTCTGGTCCCTCCCGATGCCCCCAACGGGCCTCACAACGGGACCGTCCGGTTCCAGTCCGTACCATCGGCCGATAAGAGCAAAGAATCGGGCATGGGCGTATCCATCGGTGTAGCCTCCAACCTGAAGATCGACGTAACCGGCACCCAGAGATTAAGCGGCGTCGTTCTGGACATGAGCACTGATGACGTGGAGATCGACCAGCCGCCCCTGCGTCTGCACACGATGTTCAAGAACGACGGCAACGTCAAGGCCAATCCTGTGATCAACCTGCAGGTGAAGACCCCCGCAGGGACGACGGTCGGAGAAGCCTCGTTCAATAACACCGTTGTCGAGGCCGATCACATCGCGCAGATTCAGTCGGAGTGGGACATTTCAGGCAAGCCCGTCGGCAAATATGTGGCCGAGGCAACGGTTGTACTTGGTGATATCCAGATCGACAAGCGAGACCTTAACTTCGAAATATTCCCCCGAGGCACCCTTACAAGAAGCGGGGCTCTCGATACACTCAAGCTTGAAGGCCAACCCCAGGTCGGCGCAGTGGCGAAGGTTACTGGCACCTTTCGAAATACAGGTAAGATCGACACGCGGGCAATCTTGACCGGTGAGGTCTACCGTGACTCCGCATTGGTAAAGGTTATCGAATCCCGTGAGAGGCTGGTGCCTCTCGGAGAACTGGCAGTTATCGACATGTTCTTCGACGTCACGCTTACAGGATCATATATTGTACGAGCCAAGGTTGGGTACGAGGGTAAGGAGACTGAAGCCCGGGAGCTAACCTTCAAGGTAGACGCTGGAAATGAGCTTCTAAGCTCCACCGCCCTGTCACTGATAGGAGGCGCCCTGGCTGCCATCGGCGTGGTAAGTGCAACCGGGATTTTCGCGCTTCGCAAGCGGCGGCGCTCGAAATCGTTGCGATCGAACACTTGACATCTGGAGACCGGGGGTGTTAATGCGCAATATGAAGCTGCCAGCCCAGTGGCTTTGCCTCACGGCGGCTGCACTCGCCATCATGGCCAGCGTCGCCGCCGCGCCATCCCCCACCCCGGCGTCACCAGCTACTCCTGAGGCAACGCATACTCAGACGCCGGCGCCCGCTCCCACAATCACAGCTACCTCGATTGCCGAGGCAACCCAGACGCCTCCGCCCCCGACCTCCACCCTTCTACCACGGGCGAGCGCGACTCTTACTCCTACCATGACTTTAGGAGTGGCAATACCCACTGTGGAGCCTACGGCCACGTTTACGCCAACCCTGACGTCGGTTGATAGCGCAGCGAATACTACCCCAACGGTTACGCACACGCCCGTGCCAACATCAACGCAGTCCATAACGCCGCCAACGCCAGTACCGACCGCTGCACCAACGCCCGCATCAACAGCCGTGCCAACGGCCGTTCTGCCGACGCCGACTGCTACTGAGACGCCAGCGCTTACGAGGACGGTAGCGCCACCGCGCACAACCACGGTGGCGCCCCCGGAATCAACGCCCACATCCGGGCCTGGAACAGCGGCGCCAGCAATCTTGCCAACACCGGCGCCGGCAATGACTCCTGCACCCATATCCTCGCCAGTACCCGTGCCTGCGGTGGACGGCACGGCACCGCCCCTGCCTGACCGGCCAACCACCACCGTACCATCTGCGAGTCCGACGCCCGGATCAAGCAGCATATCCCCGTCTCCAACGGAGGCAACAGCCATCCCGGTCAGAGTTGAGCTTACCTGGCAGCTACCTGATATGGACCCAGGGAGCGAAGGTATCCAGCATGGTACCGGAAACAACGCCCACCTGCACGCGGACGACGTCACCACGACATCATCCAATACGACCGGGAGCGCGCGGCGCATAGTGCACGTCACCCCAAACCTGGAAGACCTACCGGAGAAGCGCCAGATAGAGTACTGGGCCGTAATCCAGTTGCCCGCCGGGACCGATTACACCGGGGAGGTTACCGCCAGCGTATACGGGCCCGATTCGAGCCTCAAGAGCCAGTTGACATTACAGAGAACAGACTGCGCCATCCTGGGGGATCGGAACGCTGCCGGCACGCCTATTGAAGCGGCCTTTCACATGGAGCTGGTCACAGCCAGTGAGGCTGATGCGGCGGTGGCCGGATGCCTAGGCAAGACGAAAGCGGTTTACAGGGCGATAGGAGACATCAGCATAGACGACCCCCCTGGAGACTACCAGGTGGAAGGGAGAGCCAAGGGACGCTCCGGACCGGCCAGCGTCCGCAGCAGCTACTTCAGCACTCCGCCGGTTGTTGGCCTGAAGATCGATTTCGACAAAGTGGACTTTGGGATTGTCCAGCCGAACTCTAGAAAGAGCGTCACTGGAGACTTCGTATTCAGACCGCCACGCGACTCCAGGCCGACCATAAAGAGTGTGGGCAATACCCCGATTCAGTTGAGCTTGAAGTTTGATGGCATGGTGGGCGTGAACTCCGGCAAAACCATAGAAGAGTTTGATGCCGAGTTAAGTCTAGGCTCCCGGGTGAATCCGGGACGCGGCCCATCCGGCTCAGCAGATGATCCTGACGGCGCCGAGCCGCCCTCTGCACCGGCGGAGGAGATCGGAGCTATTTCCGCCGGCACTACAGTAACTTTCAAGACGGCTGTGGGCGTGAGAATGCTGGGCAAGCTCGGTCTGTCTGTCCGCCCTGGCGCCGTACCTTCAGATACCTACAATGGCAAGCTAAGCCTTTGGGGAAGCCGCTAACAGCCTCTTGCTCCACCCCTGGCCGCGAAATGTGAGTGAATACGTATAGGGCCTGGGCAGTTTACCCCTATTGTCTACACCTAACCAAGTGTAGACTTCGGGTAAAGAATCAAATCGCAGGATAGCCAGGGGATAATCTATGGAAGGCAGACGGACTTTCTCCAGGTCGGAGATCAAGGAGCTGCGTTCACTCTTGAGGGCAAAGGAAGTTGCGGATGACGATGATGAGCGCAGGCGCATCCGCAGAAAACTACGCAGCATGGGTTTCTATATAAGTGACTTCTCGGAAGGGCCGGACCCGTACACGGCCTACGACTTCGACGTGGATATAAAGCAGGGCTTGATCGACGTAATCACGGATGATACCACGTAACTCCCCAAGCCCGAGACGTGCATTTCAGAAGGAGGGAGTCACCGGTTATCCACCCCACATTCCAAGAGACCTGCGGTGAAACCCCTACTCTCATTGATACGGCTACCCAGGCGCCGGGCCTGGGAGACTGTGAACGGTGAAAGCGGCTGTATCCCTGCAGCATGACCTGAGCCACTCCGAAGCCGAGGAATCCTTGGTAAACAGGAGCACCTGGTGCTCAGCGCTGACCTCGGCCAGCAGCTCCATCACCCTCCGCAGGCGCTTATCGTCGTAATTGACGAACGGATCGTCCATAATCAGTGGGAGCGACTCCCGGCTGGAGCTCAGAATTCGGGCCAGCTCGACCCTCAGCAACAGGTAAGCCTGCTCACGAGTACCGGTACTGAGGCTTCCAACGTGCACGGGCTGTCCGGCGCCGGAGCACTCGAGCCTGATGGCAAAGTCCTTGGGGTCCACAAAGGCGGAGTGGTAGCGCCCCTGGGTGACATGTTGCAGGCTCCTGCCGAGGGATTGGGCCAGCCGGGGAGCAAAATCCCGGTGTACCTCCTCACTGGACTGTCTGAGCATATCTCTCGCCAGAGTCAGGGCCGCTGAGAACCTTGCCAGCCGGCTGACCTCCTCCTCAAAGCAGGCTATGTCCTCTTCTATCTCAGCGCGAGGCCGGTGCTTGCTGAGGACCGCCTGCATAGTGGCTTCGAGCCTTGCTTTCCTCTCCTGGGCCTCCGCGGCCCCCTGTCCCAGTGCAGATGCTTCAGCCTCCAGGCTCTCAATACAGCTTTCGGTCGCAACGCGTGCGAGGTCCGGCATGGAGGCAAGCATCTCCGACACTTCCGTTCGCAGGTTGTCACGCTGACCGGTCGACAGCGCCTCGGTCCGGTTTCCCAGCAGCGCCATTCTTCTATCTCTCAGGCTATTCCCTCTGTCCTGCAACTGATCAAGCGTTGTCCGCCTGTCGCAGCGCTCTTGGAAAAGGCTGATGCCCTTCTCAATATCCGGCTCGTCGATGCCGGAGCGCCGGAGGGTTCCCAGCAGCGCCCTCTCGGCCTCGAGGGCCTGATTCTCACTGTCCTCCACTTGCCGCCTTTCAGCCAACAAACGTTTCAGCTTCTCACCCATCGTGACCAGCTCGGCCTCTCGTTGAGCGAGGTCCCGGGCTGCAACGATGCGCTTCTGGAATGCCACTACGCCGGAATCCACAGTCTCGGTCCTGACGCCCACCTCCAGGAAGAGGAGCTCCAACTGGCCCTCCATCTCAGCAGCTCGCTCTTCTTCGGCGAGGAGCGCGCTCCGGAGGCCTTCGGGCTTCGCCATCCCTGGCGGTGGGTCTCGATAAAGATACAGAACAACCAGAGTCCCTGCCGCGATCAGCACGCCGGCAATCAGACCGGCAGCCGGACTGCCAGTAATTGCCACCAGAACGCCAAGCACGATGGCCACGGCCAGTCCCGAGACAAGTGCAGGCGTTCGCACAGCCTTGCGGTCCTGTCTGCCAAGGTGGAAGTCCTCAGGCTTCCCCTCATCCCGGCGCAGGCCGGCCACTCGCTCACGGGATGCTTCAAGGGAAAACCGGAGGCGGTTGAAGTCTTCCTCCCTCTCAAGTGGAAAGCCGCGGCTGTACCCCAGCGCCTCGATAGCCTGCTGGCACTCCTGAATCTCCTGACTGAGTGTCTCTATCTGGGCTGGCAGGTCTTTTGACCGGGCTTGCAGACCCGCCCTCTGCTGGAGCAGCGAATCCAGACGGCCCTTTTGCGCCAGCACGGTGTCTCTCGTCTCCACTGGAAAGCCGGCGACATCCGCAAGGCCCGCCATCTGCGCTTCCACCCCGGCCAGCATCCGGTCGATGCCTTCCAGTGCGCCTATCCCGTCGTCCAATTCCTTTAGCCTTGCCGAGGCTACTCGATACGAGATCAGGCGCTGCTCCGCCTTTAGCCGGCCGAGCAGCTCTTCGCATTCATCCTTCTCGGCCGCGCTCTGCTGCAACGCAAGGTAATCGGCCTCCAGGGCCTGCAGCTCCGTCCTGGCCTTCTGCAATCTGGCCCTGGCCGCTGGAAGAGGCTTACTGCTGGCCCGTGAACCCCCGATCTGCGAGATGGCTACATCCAGACGCCGGACCGCCTGCTCCGCTGAAGAGTCGGTAGTAGCGGTATCGGCCATGCTGACGATCGCCTCAGAAACCGCATCCGGCTTTTCTATGCTGGCGACGGACGCCTGGCTAACGAAGCACGTATTCACGAAGACCTCGCGTCCCATCCCCAGGTGAGCTGTGCCCACCGGCACGCTGCCGTGACGGCCCGGGCCGAGCTCCGGGACCAGGTCCCGGCCCGTGGCAAGATCTATTACCGAAGTATTGATGTCATCCGTCTCGAAGCTCCGCTGTATGCGAAAGCGCTGTCCGGAGTCCAGTGAGTACTCCAGAAGGCCCCGATAGGCCCCGGCCGTCCAGGGCCGGTACCTCTCATGGACTGTCCTCTCGGCCGGCAGGGCTCGACCCGGAGAATAGAAGCCATATATTAGTGCGAGAATCGCCTGCTGAAGGGTAGACTTGCCGGCTTCGTTTTCGCCGGTGAACAGGTTGATCCGTGGGTTGAGCTCGGCTCGGAAGGCGCACAGCACGCCAAATCCATCGATATCGACCAGGCTGATTCTCATTCCGGCCTGAGCTCCCGCCTGTCCAGCGCCTGAAGACCAAGAAATAGCGCCCGCCTGGCAACCTCCCTCTCGTCGGCCCCTCCATTCTCTACCAGCGAGGCCATCTTCCTCACAAAAGCGCCTCTAACCGTCAGGTCCTGCTTCAGAGACTCCAGGTCATAGCCCGGATAGGTCTCGTCCCGCACCAGGAGGAAGGCGAAGTGCTCACTGAGGTCGGCAAGCAGCCCATCCATGCTCAGATCCACGCCCGGCTGCAGCATGCCAGTCAGGTGCAGGCGCACGCAAGCGTGGTCGAGGCCCTTTTCCCGGCTGAGACCGGCAACCATTTCTCGGATGTTCTCTCTGGTCGTAGTGGATGACACATCGAGGGAAAGCACCTGGTATTGCTTCGATTCCAACTCAAGGAGCCTGGCCGTCTTCTCTACACCCTCTATCTCGACCAGCAGCACGTAGCGAGGCCCCAGCTCATCGAAGCCGAGGGGCTCCGGGCTGCCCGGGTAGCAGAGGACCGGCCGGTCCGCCGGAGTGAGCCGCGCCCCGTGGTAGTGACCCAGCAGGGCCAGGTCGAAGCCGCCGTCCTGAACGTCCCGAGCCGTCAGCGGGCATAGCGCCGGCTTGGCGTCCGGGATGCTCGCAATATCGGATGCATGGAGCAGAAGCAGGTGGACCCCGTCAGCGGGCGCCTTGACCCCGCGAATCAGGTTGTCTTTGCAGGCGGGTGTGCAATGGGCGGCCCCCCAGACCGCAACATCGCCAAGGGGCCGGGCCTGCAAAGCCGGGCTCTTGAAGATGAATACGTTTTCCGGCCAGGGGACCTGGCGGTACAGTGAATGGGGCACCCACGGGTCATGATTGCCGGGAGCGATCAGCACCGGAATCGGGCTGACCCTCTGGAACTGCTGACAGATAAAGTTGCCGGTATCCTGGGTAAATCGCTCCTGCTCGTAGAGATCGCCGCCGACGGTTATGGCGTCAACCTTCTGCACGAGGGCAAGATCCATGATCCGCCGCAGAGCGCCACGCAGCTCCTCCCGCCGTCTGGCAGCCATACTGGAGGACATGCCGGAGCCGGCAAAGGAGGCGTCCAGGTGGAGGTCAGCGAAATGCAGAATCCTCACCAGCTTCAGCCCTCGGCGAGCTGCCGCCGGTCGTCCGTCGAGCGGTGCTGGCGGATTGCGGTCTGCTTCAAGTTTTCACATTATACATCAGGCGTCAACGATGACTCACATTCATGCCTCGCATCCAGTAGGTAAGTCCGCGCCAGCACGAGCACCGCCTCCACCGACTACCAGCTCAACGGCCAGTATGACGACGCCACCCTCGGCTACGTCTACCTGCGGGCGAGATACTACGACCCCCAGACGGGACGGTTCCTGAGCAAGGACCCGTTCCCGGGGCTGTTGACGAACCCGGCGAGCCAGCACTACTATGGGTATGCGCGAAACTCGCCTACGAACCTTGTTGATCCGTTGGGGCTCGACCCCAACCCAGACGACCCACCTCCATTTCCGGTCCCGTGGGATCCAGAGGTTCCCTGGAAGTGGAATCCCAATCCTAAGAACAAGCGGGGCGGCACGTGGGGGCCAAAAAGGCACGTCAACGTACCCGATGGGCTCGGGGGCCAACCATCGGCAAACTGGGAGCCAGGCAAGAATGGGTGCCCGGGTCATTGGGATGTTGACCTCGGGAAGAAGAAGAGTCGCATAAGATACGACGAACAGGGCAACTTGCTGCCAGATGGAGCACATTTCGATGCTCTGTATTGTGCGGAAGGACAGGCCAGTGCTTTTGCAGAAACCGCGAGGGACGCGGGCTTAGCAATCAGAGGTGGCTATTTAGTCTATAGGTTTCTTCGGATGATACTTTCCATCCCTGCGCCGCCCACCGCCATCCCAAATTTGCTCATACCATGAGGGGTCCAAAAATGGCGAGAATACTATACATGACAGAGGTCACCAGATGGTTCTCCGAGAGGGGGCTAACAATCGTTCGAAGGGATTGTGACCTGTCGGGCCTCCATAAGACAACCTATCACATCGACCCCGATTCGGGCGCAAAGACGATGCTGGCCAAAGGAATCGCAACTGCGTTCAGTGAGTTCGGCGAGACGATGGTTTGGATCGATGAATGGGGCATTTGGCCATCTGCCGAGAATTGGCACCTCTTCAATGCGTTTCGGGAATCTCTCGGCGAGCCAAAGGTGGTGTTGGAGGAGACGGGAGACGTCTTCACGCGGCGTGAGGGTGAGGATGCACCTATATGGGACAGGCCGGGGCATTTGTTCTTGCCCGATGATCTGCACGAGATGACCTCGCTGCTGTCGCTTGTGCTGTACTTCGTTTGGGGGGCGATCGTGGTATCTTCCTCCGCGGAGCTAATTCTGAGGATCTCTCACGATGAGTGGATCGATCTCTATGCGAAAGAGGGCATTGAGTCAAACCGGAAGGTAAGGGGCCTTATGGAGATGCTTGATGATCCTTCTACGTAAGGGTTGTCCGGCTCCGGCAACCAGACCTACTTCCTGGGCAACGGCCTCGGCAGCACGAAGGCGATGGTTGATGGATCCCGCAGCATAGCCGCCAGCTACAAGTACGATATCTTCGGGACAGTCCGGGCCAGCACGGGGAGCGGCACAACCGAATATCGGTTTACGGGGCAGCAGGCCGACGCCACGCTGGGGTACACCTACCTGCGGGCGAGATACTACGACTCTATCGTACCCGGCTATTTGAGCAAACCTCATATTCGGCTGACTTGCAGAAGCGGGGGAGTTTGACGCGCGTCAACGAGAGACAGCACTGGAAAATTGCACCACACCGCTGTATATTTAGTTATGGAGAATTACAGGAAGGCCACATTGCGCCGGATTGGGCCGTTACTGGCCCTGGTGGCTATCCTCATCCTGGGCCTCTCCATCCGGTCTGGCAGCACCGGCCTGATGGGAGGCACGGCGAGGCTGACCGCGGAAGGCGAGACCGAGGCCAGACCGAATATCCTCTTTATCACCATAGACGCCCTCAGCGCCAAGCATATCGGCTCCTACGGGAATTCTGGAATTCAGACGCCTACGATAGACAGCCTGGCGGGAGCAGGGGTCAAGTTCCTGATGCAGATAAACTCCTTCTCCCAGACTAATCCTTCCATCGCTTCGATATTTACAGCGAGCTACCCCGCAGCTACCAGAGTCAGAGTGCACGGGGCAGACCGGCTCCCGGATTCCATTCCCACGCTCGCCAGCGTCCTGGCAGATCACGGCTACAACACGGCCGCGATATACAGCTCTCGTGCCATGGACCCCGAGACTTCCGGCCTGGACCGCGGGTTCAAGCTCTACCAGCCCGTCTACTATCCGAATCCGGACCAGGAGGACATCTGGCGCCTCTTTGACGGCCGGGCCGACCTTACCACTGACGGGGCGGTTGCATGGCTAGATCACGAGCCTGCCACGCCTTTCTTCCTGTGGGTCCACTACCAGGACCCGCATTACCCTTACATGCCTCCGCCTCCATTCGACACTATGTATGACGAGTGTGAGAGCTGCAGCGACGGTGGCTTTGGCACGATCGACCGGATAGGCGCGGGCGAGCAACTGCCGTCTCGGGATATTGCTCATATCAGGGCGCTCTATGACGGCGAGATCTCTTTTGCCGACCAGGAGCTAGGCAGGCTGTTGGACCGGATGAGGGAGGCCGGTTACCTCGATAACACGATGATAATTCTGACAGCCGACGAGGGCCAGAGCTTGAATGACAATGACGTCTGGTTTCATCCAAACATCCTCTTTAACAGTGTCATCCGGGCTCCCCTCATCATCGATTACCCCGGCTCTATCCCAGAAGGCCTCTCCGTCAGCTCTGTCACGCGCGGAGTAGACATCATGCCGACCATTCTGGAAACACTGGGCATCCCTCCTTCCCGGCAGTCCGAAGGCAAGAGCCTCTGGCCATTGATCAAAGGCGAAGAGAACGAAGATGAGAGGGTAGCATTCACGCAAGGGATCTTCGACCGGAACATCTCTATCGTGTCCGGCCAGTGGAAACTGATAAGGGATAACCAGGTGGACGACCTGCAGCTCTACGACCTGGAAGCGGACCCGGATGAGACCAACAACCTGGCCCAGGCCAATCCCGAGGTAGCTGCCCTGCTGGACCGGCAGGCTCAGGACTGGATGGACAGTCATAGCATCCCCTACCGGTAGAGTCGCCGCGGCCAGCATATTCTAGAGCGCCCAGCCTTGTGCTATAATCATGGCATTCTCCACGAGCAGCAGGCAAGTTGAGGGAAAAGGCGCAGGTCGACTACTATCCAACTATAAAGGACCTCCCAACCGGGGAGCGCCCGCGTGAGCGTCTCAGAGAACAAGGGCCCGGTTCCCTGAACAACGCCGAACTGCTGGCGATTCTTCTGCGGGTCGGGACGGCCTCGGAGAACGTGGTCAGAATGGCCGACCGGTTGCTCCGGAAGTTCGGAGGCTTCTCGGGGCTGGCCCGTGCAGACTTCGTGGACCTCTGTGCGGAGCATGGCATGGGCGAGGCCAAGACGGCCCAGGTCAAAGCATCACTGGAAATAGGGCGGCGCCTGCTCACGGAAGGGCTGGAGCGTCAGGCAGTGGTCCATTCACCCGCTGACATCTCCGACTTGCTGATCCTGGAGATGGGCCACCTGGAACAGGAGCATGTTAGGGCGGTCCTTCTGGACACCAGGAACCGGGTCCTGGACATCCCGACCATCCATAAGGGCAGCCTCAATACCTCGATGGTCAGGATCGCAGAGGTATTCCGGGAGGCAATACGCCGGAACTCCGCCGCGGTCATAGTGGTCCATAACCATCCTTCAGGCGATCCGGCTCCGAGCCAGGAGGACGTCCGGTTGACCGAGCAGATAGTCCAGGCCGGAAAGATCCTGGACATCGAGGTCCTGGACCACCTGGTGATAGGACAACAGAGCTTTATCAGCATGAGAGAAAAGGGTCTCGGCTTCAGATAAGAGAGCGGATTAAGGAGAGGTAATAATGACAGAGGCGGGGCTTGACCCCCATCTGCTGGAGAAACAGCTTGGCCAGATACGCGGTATTATGTCGGCTAAAGTTGTGGTGGGCGAAGACGGCGCAATTAGAGAAATCCATATCTTGGCGGGCAGCCAGAGAGCGCCGAAGCAACTGGTCAGGGACATAGAGTCGCTTTCACTCCTACACTTCCAGAAGAAGATCGATTACCGGAAGATCAGCATTGTCCAGCTTGAAGGACGCCGGATTACTTCGATGTCCCGTGTCCGGCTCATGACGGTCCGGAGGGACCTGGACACCGACAGCCAGCAGTGGAAGGTAACGCTGGAATACGAACAGAAAGAGCTCCCGGGCGAATGGAAGTGCGAGACCTCGGTATCGGAGGCGGAGGGAGCAGCCCGGGCTACCCTCAAGGCGCTTGAGGCAATCGTTGGGCCCAGTCTGGGACTGGACCTAAGAGAGGCCAAACTAGCGCCAATCGATGGAGCGATGGTAGTAATCTCGGCCGTCTCGGTAGAAACCTCCTCCGGACACGAGACCCTTCTGGGCAGCAGCTTCGTAAAGGAGAGCGTCGGGGAGGCGGCGGCCCGCAGCGTGCTGGGCGCCCTTAACCGCCGGTTGCCTTTCACCCTGGAATGACCCCCTCCGTACGGATGACGCCCGACCTGGAGAACGTCATTGGCCTGGTAGAGGTGGCACAGGGACGGATTCCCGCAGACACCTATATATCCGGGGGCCGTGTGCTGAACGTCTACTCCGGAGAGATCCTCTCTCAGAACATCGCCATCCACCGCGGGCGCATCGCCTATGTCGGGCTTCAGGAGACGATGGTTGGCCCCGGCACGAAGACTATCGATGCCACCGGATACTACCTGGTGCCCGGTTATGTCAACAGCCATGAGCACAGCGATGTGGTGACGACCCCTACTACCCACGCACAGGAGCTGCTCCGGCGCGGCACAACCACCGTCTTCTACAACGGCCGCCACGTTCCTTTCCTACTTGGACCGGATGAATACCTGGAGATGGTTAAAGAGCTCTCCAGGCTACCTGTAAAGCTATTCTTTGGCATAGAGGCTGGTTTGGGCGCCTATGACCTGGTGCAGGGCAGCCCTGAGGACATCGACTCCGTCCGGGCCCTGCTCTCCAGCGACCGGATCTTTGGCCTGCATGAAGTCGTCCGCTGGACTGAAGTTATCGGAGGCGATCAAACGCTGCTGCAGAAGCTTCAGCTCACCCGGGAGCGGGGCAAGTTGGTTGAGGGGCACGCGGCCGGCGCATCTTATGACAAGTTAAATGCACTGGCTGCAGCCGGCTTCGATTCCTGCCATGAGAGCATTAATCTTCAGGACGTGCTGAACCGGCTGAGGCTGGGCCTCTACGTCATGCTCCGCTGCAGCTCCATACGCCCCGACGATCTGCCGGACCTGCTGCGCGTCGTCACGGAGCAAGGACTAAGCTCGGGCCGCCTTATCCTGGTGCCCGACGGCATGATGCCGCCGGACACCATAGAAAAGGGCAACATGGACTATCTGGTAGCCGGAGCACTGGAGGCCGGCGTGGATCCGGCCACCGCCTATCAGATGGCCACCCTCAACCCGGCAACGCATTACGGAGTGGATGGCGATATCGGCGGTATCGCTCCAAGACGATGGGCGGATATCCTCTTCCTGCGGGACATCCGGGAGCCAACGCCGTACCGGGTCATGAGCAATGGAGAGATAGTGGTGGACGAGGGCCGGCTCCTGATAGAGTTCCCCAAGCCCAGCTACTACCGGTTAATCCGAAACAGGTTCGCCACGGAAAATCCTCCCGCCCCGTTGGACCCGGCCGTTTTCCAACCTCGAGATGAAGAAGGAAAGCCTTTCCCGGTCATGGAGATGATCAGCGGCGTCATTAACCGGCGGGTGGATATGACACTCCCGGCTGAAAACGGCCTGCTCATCAGCCAACCTCAGGAGGACATCCTGTACATTGCTATGATGCCTGGCACTTCCAGGACCATAACACGGGGCTTCATCAAGGGATTTGGGGCAAGGGTGGGAGGACTGGCGGCCGTTGCCGGCGCCGGCAATGAGCTGATCGTGTTAGGATACGACCCGCAGCAGATGGCAAATGCGGTAAGACGTGTCTGGGAGTTGCAGGGCGGCATGGTGATTATGGACGGGGGGCAGTCCCGGTTTGAGCTACCTCTCCCTATCGGAGCCTCAATGGCGTCGGACCCTGTGCCAGTACTGGCCAGGCACGTGGAAGAAGCAACAAGAACTGTCAAAGAGATGGGGTTCCCCTTCAAGGACCTCCATTACACCATGGAGACGTTCACCTGGTATTTCCTGCCGCAATTGCGCCTGACGGCAGAGGGTATCCTGGATGTCAGGCAGGGCCGGGTCGTCGTGCCTTCAGTGCCGCTGCCTTAGCTACCGACAGTATCTCTCTCTTCCATCGCCTTCAGCATCTTCTCCGGCGTAATGGGCAGGCTGGTCATCTGAATGCCGGTAGCACTGCGGATGGCGTTAGCGATAGCCGGTGCATGAGGGCCGACCGTCCCCTCGCCGGCCTCCTTGGCCCCCATGGGGCCCGCAGGATCAGGGACGTTGAGCCAGAGGACATCAACCGGGGGCATCTCGAGAGGCGTGGGTATCTTGTAGTCTAGAAGGTTGGGGTTCAGTGTTTGTCCCCCTTCCATGACGATCTCTTCGCTGACCGCGAAACCCAGGGCCAGGTGAATCGAGCCTTCTATCTGGCCCTCAACTGCCATAGGATTGATGGCGACACCACAATCGTGCGCCGTGGTCACCCTTCGCACGCTTACCTGTCCGGTCTCCGTATCGACATCAACCTCTGCGCCACTGGTGCCGAAGCTAAAGCAGGGCGTTTCCTTGGCATCAGGCATGAACTGCCCTTGAGCGATTACCGGCCTGCCTCCGGAGATCTTATGCGAAGCCTGGACAGCCTGGGCGAATGAGAGGCCCCTGTCTGGGCTGCCCTTCACCGCTATCCGCCCATCCGAAAGCACCAGGTCAGAGGTATTGGCCTCCAGGGTCTGTGCTGCTGCCTCCAGGAGCTGCTGCTTGATGCGGCCGGACGCCTCCAGCACTGCGCTGCCGGACATCATGGTAACCCGGCTGGCATAGGTGCCAAAATCGGGCGGTGTCACGGCGGTGTCCGCCGAGATGATCCGTATCTTCTCGATAGGAATTGCCAGGTCTTCGGCTACCATTTGACTCAGCACGGTGTTGGAGCCCTGGCCGACATCTGCGGCCCCCACCAGTATCACCACGGTACCATCCGCATTGGCGCGTACCGTGGCGCCGGAGTATGCATCCGTACCCGGACGCACGCGGAAGAACGCACCGCAAGGGAACGAGGAGGCTCCGATCCCCCAGCCTGACGGAGATCCGGCCATACTGGGGCCGGATCCCGACCGGGAGGCCTCGACTACGCGTTCGATACTGAGCTTAAAGGCCGATGTGGAGATCGGGAAGCCCGCCAGCGTTACCTCCCCACTTTCCAGGGCATTCCTCTTCCGAATATCCTGAGGCTCCATTCCCAGGTCCCTGGCGATAAGATCGATCTGGACATCCTGCGCGAAGTGCATCTGGGGCGCCGTAAAGCCCCGCATCGCACCACAGGGCGCCTTGTTGGTGTACGCTCTATATCCCTCGAAGCGAATGGCCCTCTGCCGGTAGGGCAGATGCAGCCGGCTGCCGAAAAGCACCATTGCGATGGCGCCCTGGGAATAGTAGGCGCCCCCGTCGGAGAGAACCCGGCAGTCCATTGCCAGGAGCGTGCCATCCCGGTCCACACCGGTCTTAAGAGAGATAACGGACGGATGTCTCCGTCTGGTGACCATGAACTCCTCGTCCCGGTCGTTGGCGACGCGCACCGGACGCCCGCACTTTATCGACAGGAGCGAAGCACAGAAATCGGGCGTGTCCATTCCATCGCCCTTGGCGCCGAATCCACCACCGGTGTACGGCTTGATGACTCTGATATTGCCGCGGGGTATCTGCAGGGTCATGGCGAGGTCCTGCTGCACGTAGAATGGAGACTGTGTAGAGCTCCACACGGTGAGACAACCGGAAGGCTCATAAGAGGCTACGCTGACGTGGGTCTCCAGTGTAGCGTGAGCCGTAAGCTGGGTAACAAACTGGTCCTCCCGCACGTAATGGGCCTTGCGGAAGCCGTCATCGACATCACCGAGGTGGTATTTCCGCTCTCGGCTGATATTCCGCTCCACGTGATCATGAATCTGTGGAGCGCCCGGCTCCATCGCCTCACGAGCATCGAAGACCGCTGGAAGCTCCTCGAAGTCCACACTAATGAGCGATAAGGCCTCGAGCGCCGTGTCTTCATCAACCGCCGCAACTGCAGCGATCTCATCACCGATGAAGCGGACCTTGTCGGTCGTCAGGGCGCGCTTGTCTTTACATTGCTCTGAGACGCCGAAGTAACCGTAAGTGATACCGGCCGTGTCGCGGCCGGTTATTACCGCCTTGACCCCAGGCAGACGGCCTGCCCTGGTCGTATCGACGTTCAGGACTCGCGCGTGGGGAAGCGGGCTTCGCAGTATCTTGCCAAAAAGCATTCTCGGGAGGACGATATCAGAGGCATACCTGGCCGCCCCGGTAGCCTGGGCAGCCGAATCCACTCTAGGGAGCCGTGCACCGATGAGCGATGACTCTGCCAATGGCCGGTCCTTTCCGCTGAGGTGTCAGACCTTAGGAGCTGTGCCCAGACGCGGGGAAACCTGTGAGGCTGCGTAAACCACCTTGTCTATGAGCTCGGGCAGCCGTGCGTCGGAGATTCCGAACCCGGCCAGGGTCATGGCGGCGACTACCTCGCCGCGAAAGTCTCTGACGGGAGCAGACACTCCCCGCACACCGGATGAGTACTCCTGGTCGTCAATAGCATACCCTCGCTCCCGCACACGTGCCAGCTCCTCCCTGAAGGCCTGGGGATCAGTAATTGAGGCTTCGGTGAAGCCTCTCAATGTGCTGTTGGCTAGCACAGTGTCAATATTGCCTTCTTCGCGCCACGCCAGAAGAATCTTCCCGTCCGCGGTTGCCGAGACGGGCAGGCGCGTCCCGACAGAGCTCGTCGTCCTCACTCTGCGACTGGATTCAACCACGTCTATGACCAGGACCGTCTGTCCGTCCAGTATGGTCAGGAGTACAGTCTCTCCCGTGTCATCCATGAGCCCCTGCATGATCGGCTTGGCAATGGATCTCAGGTCCATCCGTCTTAGCACAACATTGCCCAGGTCTACCAGTGCATAGCCCAACCTGAACTTCTTGGTTGATTCGTCTCGTTGAAGCACGCCGTAGCGCTCCAGCGTTCGGAGTATGTGGAAGATGGTACTGCGGTTGGCGTTCAAGATCCTGCCCAGCTCAGCAGGGCCGTACTCCTCCTGTCCATCCCTGAAGCACATAAGAATCTGGATGGCCTTTTCCACTGCCGGGACGATCTTAAAGCTGCTCGAGGTTAAGTCTTTAGCCATGTCGCTATCCGTGGGATCGTGAGGCTTCGTTGTACATAGACAACGTGGTTTAGCATAGCATACATTCGCTCCAAGTGTCAATTGGTCGCCCCCAACCCCGCCTCACCCCGGTTGTTCCATCGTGGTTCAATGGTTGTTCAGTTGTTGTTCCAGGTGTGATACACTCTCTTGATATGGCGGAGCTATGATGAGAAGTAACAGACACTTCGACTGGCTGGCGCCGGTCTACGACTGGAGCACGACCCTCATAGAGCGTGCTCTGGAAGGGCACCGGCGGGAGCTCCTTTCCCACGCTCGAGGTCGCGTCCTCGAGATCGGCGTGGGAACGGGGGCTACCCTGCCCTACTATCCGCGGAGATGCCATATCTTCGGGATCGACACCAGCCCATCAATGCTGAAAAGAGCGAAGAAGAAGGCGTCTGAGCTTGGAATTGGCTTTACCCCGGCCATTATGGACGCCCAGGGCCTTGCTTTTCCGGAGGCCTTCTTCGACACAGTCGTGAGTAGCCTGGTGCTCTGCTCCGTCTCCGATCCACAGCAGGCCCTTTGTGAGGTGAGACGCGTTCTGAAGGACGGCGGCACGGCTCTGTTCCTTGAGCACGTCAGGCCGGCTGGCACTCTTGGCGTCGTCTTTGATGTGGCCAACGTTTTCTGGAGCCCCCTGGTATGCCAGCTTACTCGCCAGACAGAGTCGCTGATGAAGCGGAGCGGTTTCGACTTGCTCAATACGAAGTCCCCGGTCGACTTCTTGCGCATCATACAGGCGACGCCAAATGGCAGAGACAACGCGTGCCGGGAGCGAACAGCACCGTAAGAGGTCACCTTGGCAGCTAGGCAGCCCTATGACGTGATGCTCGCAACATAAAAGCGGCGGCTGATGCTGGGATAACTGTTGCGGCCACGATGATCCACATGGTCTGATACGACCCTGTCAGGTCCACTCCTCGCCCAAACAATACCGGGCCAAGCACGACCCCCACATACGTGAAGGTCATCCCCACGCCAATCTCCTTGCCGGCCGAATCGGAGCTGGCTCGGTCCAGCAGAATAAGAGCCCAGACGCCAACCCAGCCCGCTCCTGTCAGCCCAAAGAGTATAGCCAGGACGGGCAGGATCCATGGCGAGCCCCAGCCAATCCCCAGAAGCAGGATAGCCAGGGCCGCCAGTAGTGGCAGGATGGCAAAGCCCCTCTCCCGGTCGCCGCCGAGCCAGCGATCGGCTACAATGCCCCACCCAATCCGCCCAACCAGGCCGCTGCCGTGCGCCAGAGCCAGGTACCAGCCCCCTACTACCACTGGGAGGAGAACCACTTCAGTCACGTGCAGGAGGAAATAGGTACGAAATGCATGCTCTGCCCCACCCAACAGTATTGCAGCTGTGGTGAGCAGCCAGGTGTCCCTCCTCTTTAGTATCTCCCACACGCCGACGCTCTTTCGAGATCCTTCGTGCTTCACCTGCATGTCTACCGGAGAGCGACGGAACAGGATGGCGGAGGCGATGCCGCTGGCGAGCACCAAGAAGCATACCGGCAGGAGTGCCTGTCTCCAGCCCCACGCCTGTCCCAGGAAGGGAAGAGCCGTTGATATCAAGACATTCCCCAACGGAGCGGCGGCCATATTGATGCCCATCGCCATGGCACGCTCATGTGGAGGGAACCAGGAGGCGACAGCCCTGGTGCTGGCGATGACGATGGCGCCGAACCCAAGACCTCCCAGCCACTGGAGGGCCAGGGAGACCTGGAGCGAGGACACCCTGCTCAAGGTGAATACCGTGATCGCCAGCAATATCTGGCCGCCTACCAGCGTCCAGCGTAACGAACGGTCAGCAAGCCAACCTCCTGGAGTCGATCCTATCCCCGCTCCTACCAGTAGAGCCGAGATCAGCAGCCCAAGCTCGGTCCGGCTGGACACCAGGTCACCCAGGACGAATGGTGCGAGAGGGGCCAGGGCCAGTCCGGTCATTATTACACCGGCATGGGCCGCAACACTCAGCGCGAGGATGACCCAACGATAGCGGGGTAACATAGTGGAGCCGCGGCTGGCCAGGTGTTTCTCTTGCATGCGACTATGGCAATGTACGGGGTTCCGCCACACATGTCAAGAAACCGAAATGGGAGTCCGCTGTTCTCGCCGTGGACTTCCACAAGCCTAACAAGAATTGGCCCGGTTCTTCACAGGTTCTTAACAATCTTGTTTCATAATCCATGTTAGACAGACAAGTGACAGTGCTCAGGAGGAGATCGATGAGAAAACACAAGTGGATCGCTATGATTGTAGGAACCCTGCTCGCAGCGGTCCTGCTTGGCACGGCGCTGGCCGAGCCGCCTACTCCCACGAACCCGTCCTCGCCTCCCCCGCCCGGGGCGAACTGGGAGTCCATGCGAAACTGGATGGACAGCATCTGGGGCGAGGGCTTCTTCGACCGCATGCACAGCAGCCCGGAGGCGATGACCGAATCATGTAACACCATGATGGGTAGCGGCGGCATGATGGGTGCCGGTGGCATGATGGGTGCCGGTGGCATGATGGGCAGCGGCGGCATGATGGGGAACTGGTCCGGAGGATCCACCCAGGGACGCTACGGCGGCATGATGGGCGGGTGGAACCAGACCAGCAACACCGGACGGACAGACATGATGAACACCTATAATAGTAGTCTGCGGTCCCGAATGCGAGCCATGTTCTACTAAGATCTCGGATGACGGCTCACGCCGTTAGTGAAGAAAGGGGAGGCTAACCGCCTCCCCTTTTGACTTTGCGTTAGCAGACCTGCCGACTCAGTCATAACCGGTAAACGAATCGATCTTGATCTGTCTTGCCGGGATCTTCAGCGTCTCCAGCTGCTCATGGAGTGATTTAACCATTTTGGGAGGTCCGGAGACGTAGTGAAGGCGCTCCATATAGTCCGGCATGACCTCGGTCACCACCTGGCTGCTGACGAACCCGGTCCTCCCGCGCCAGTCGGGGGGGATGCCCGGGCCGGAAAGCACGTGCTCCACACGAACCCGCGGGGCTGGACAATCCTGCATTGCCTCCAACTCTTCCCGAAATGCAATCTCGTCAGTCGATGGGTTTCCGTACAGAAGGACAAAGTCGTAGGGAAGGCTCCGGTCGTAAGCATATCGCATCATCCCGCGCAGAGGGGTGATGCCGATGCCTCCGCTGATGAAAGAAATCTTTCGGGGTTTCGTGGGCAACGCAAAGTCCCCCAATGGTCCCCGTATCCGTGCCCAGGCCCCCGGCTTCAGATTGGCGAGCGTCTGAGAGAACGCACTCCCCGTAATCCTCTTGGTAAATTCGATGTAGCCATTTTCCGTTGGGGAGCTGGAGAAAGAAAAATGGTGGTCAGCCTCCTGGCCGTCTACTATTATGGTGATAAAGAAGAACTGCCCGGCCTTGTAACGAAACCCTTTGGAGCGGATAGGAAACCTAAATGACTTGATAGAAGGTGTCCTGGATATCACCTCAGCCAATTCCGTCTCAAAACGCTGCATTACCATCCGAACTCCATCATGTACTCTTAGGAGAAACTAGATCAGAGAAGCTCCATCCCGGAGTACCTCCCGCGCGATGTTGAGGCGCTGCACCTCGTTAGCGCCTTCGAAGATCTGGGTAAGCTTGGCCTCCCGGAAGAACCTCTCTACCGGGAAGTCCTTGACATACCCGGAGCCTCCCAGCACCTGGATCGCCTCGGTCGTCACACGCATGGCCGCATCGGTCGCGAAGGCCTTGGCAATGGACGCAAAATAGGGTACTTGCGGAGACTGCTCGTCTACCATCGCGGCCGATTTATAGACCAGGAGGCGAGACGCCTCGATGTCTATTACCATGTCTGCCAGTTTCATCTGTATGGCCTGGAACGATGCCAGGGGGGCCCCAAACTGAGTCCTCTCTTTGGAATAAGCCAATGCCGTCTCGTAAGCCCCCTGGGCAATACCGACGGCGATGGCGCCGACGCCCGGACGGGTGACATCGAGAGTTTGCATGGCTATCTCCCACCCCTGTCCCTCCCGCCCCAGGAGGTTTTCGGCCGGCACCCTGCAGTTCTTCAGGACCAGCTCCGCCGTGGGCGTGGAGCGCCAGCCCAGCTTGTCCTCCAGGCGGGCCACAGTGAAGCCGGGCGTCCCCTTCTCGACCAGAAAGACGGATAGTCCCTTGTGCCGGCCGGCCGGATCAGTCTTGGCAAAGATAGTCACGTAGTCAGCAACGTTGCCCAGGGATATGAACCGTTTCCCTCCGTTCAGCACGTAGCAATCCCCATCCCGTACTGCGGTTGTCCGTATCCCGGCCACATCGGAGCCTGCCTCCGGCTCGGTCAGGCCAAGCGCGCACATCTTTTCCCCGGACGCCAGGGCGGGCATATACTGGCGCTTTTGTTCCTCACTTCCGGCCAGGAGGATCGGCTGGCCTCCCAGCAGGGAAACGCCGCACCAGAGAACCGCATCAGAGAAGACCCGCGCCAGCTCTTCCATCAGGATGCAGAGGATTACCTCATCGCCGCCTCCCCCGCCGTATTCGGTGGGAAATGCCAGACCAACGAGCTTCTGCTTGCGAAAGAGGTCGAGTATGTCAGGTGGAAACTGCTCGGAAGCTTCTATCTCGGCTACCCGAGGCGCTATTTGCTCCTCTGCCAGGCGCCGAATATTCTTCCGCATCATATCCTGTGCTTTGTTAAGACTGAACTGGCCTTTCATGAGTTGCTCCTTGCTGGTTGATGCCTGCAGTTGGTAGCGCGCAGGCCACCCAAGGTAATCTATAGCACAGACACCGCACTGTCAAGGACTCCAGCAGGGCTACCCCAAGGCGTTAGATGAGAGCCCAGCGGACGACCCGCTCCAAGCCTACAAATAGGCTTATCCTCTGCTATACTGAAAGAAAGGCCAGCAAAGGGGCCAGCCATGATGATCTTCAAGGACCGTGAAGAGGCGGGCAGGGAACTGGGGCGAGCGCTGGAGGCTTACAGGGGGCCCAATAGCATCGTCTTGGGCATTCCTCGTGGTGGCGTAGCAGTGGGATACGAGGTCGCACGGGAGCTTGGTGCGCCTCTGGACGCGATTGTGGTGCGCAAGATCCCTGTTCCATGGAACCCAGAGGCTGGATTCGGCGCAGTGGGACCTGATGGTACGGTCACGATCAACGAAGAGATAATGCCTTACCTGGCCCTGTCCTCCAAGGCAATAGACCGGCTGGCCGCCGAGGTGTACGAGGAGGTCCGGCGCCGGATGAGGGTTTACCGGGGCGACAGACCGGAAGCTCCGCTAACAGGGCGCGTGGCGCTTGTGGTAGATGACGGCCTGGCCACCGGGGTTACCATGGTTGCGGCCCTCAGATCAGCGCGCAACCAGGGCGCGGATAAAGTGATAGCGGCCAGCCCCGTAGCGTCCGGGGCCGGAGTGAAGCTAATCCAGCCCGATGCCGATGAGGTTGTCTGTCTCTATACGCACCCGGAGGAATACCCGTTTGCAGTTGCAGCCTTTTACCGGCAATGGACCGACATGACCGACGCGGAGGTGATCGATTATCTCTCCCGGCCTACGTCCGGTCCTTCTATCCCCGGCAGAGAGTCTGCCAGCTAGTTTCCGGGTCCCGGTAGAAGTCCTCAGGGTCCAGGCTGATAGTCCGCGGTTCCGTCACGGTGCTCGGTCCAGACGCCACAGTCCGCTCGATCCCTTCCCAGGCGAACTCCGGCATATCCCCGGCATCACCCGCAACCGGCGATAGGACTCCGAGCGCCCCAGCACCAGGAAGCATGCGCAAGCTGTCTTGCATCACGTGATCGCTTGACGGCGGGTGAGCCATGACAAAGAGGACACGCCTCTCGATAAGACGCCAGATGAGGGCCGTTACCAGGGCAGTCAGGTTAAGAGGACCGGACCACTTCATTATGATGAAGTCCGTATTTGTGCCCAGCCCCTCCAGGACATCACGTCCCCCTCGCAGCAGGTTGCCGTCACTGAGCCCTAATGCCAGGTGATGCCGTGTATCCCATTTCCGCATAGCAGGCAGGAGCTCCGTTCGCCACTCCGTCGCCAACCCGATCGCTGAGACACTGGAGACGTCAATCTCCCAGGCCAGGAGAGCGCGGTGCGCCCGGAAGTAAGAGGTCAGGGTATCGAGCATCCGGAGTTGCCCTTGCACGGCCAGACTGGGATCTTGCGTAGCCCAGGAGGGGAACTGGGGTCCATCCGGCGAAGCAGCGAAGACCCCGGGCAGCAGCCGGACCCGGAGTGCCGCGCAGGTATTCATGGCCGCCTCCAGGTCCCGCAGACAGGAGTCTGAGAAGTGATGCGGGTCTGGCTGGAACTCCGTCCAGATAAGGGGCAGACGCAAGACCTTGATACCCGCGGCTGCCCCACGGGTCAGACACCGCTCGAGTGCCCGGTGGTCAAGCTTGCGCCAGGTGGACAAACGGTAGTCCAATCCAATGATAAAAGGTTCCCGGCCCAGATCCACTGGATTCCTCGGCTAGACGACAAAAGCCCGGCGCTCCTCCGGGTAGAAGATCTCTGCCGGCGCCCGCTTGTGCGATGAAGCGTGGTAAAGCTTGCGAACCAGGTCCAGGGTTTCCGGGTTGCAGCGTGATACATCCCCGACGTCTATCCATTGGATGGTCCTGTCGAGCTCCTCATATGAGATGCCCATCTCTCCTTCGTCCGTCTGGCCTTCCCACAGTCCGGCGCTGGGCACCCGATCGATTATCTCCTCCGGCATGCCGAGCTCTCTGGCCACCTCCCGCACCTGGGTCTTGAGCAGACCCCCGATAGGCAGCACGTCTACTCCGCCATCGCCGTACTTCGTGAAGTACCCTACTGTCAGCTCACTCCGGTTACCGGTGCCGGCAACCAGGTAGCTCAAGCTGTTGGCAAAGTAATACAGGGTGATCATCCTGAGCCGGGGCTTGAGATTGGCCCCGGCGATATCCCGGGCCGGAGGAAACATAGAGAGGAAGGTATCATAGAGTGGGGAAAGGTCCATTCGCTCGGTCTTGATGCCATAATGCTGGGCCACCATAAGAGCGTCACGCTCGTCGGCAGGGTTACTGTGGCAGGGCATTATCATGCCCAGGACTCTATCTCCCATGGCCCGCTTAGCAATCGCACCAACCACGGCAGAATCTATGCCACCGCTCAGGCCCAATACGATACCCTCCCGCCCTGCCTCATTGACCTTCTCTTTTAGCCACCCGGCGATACGGTCAGCAAGCTGCATATGGTTAAGCCTCCTCCGCTTTACCTGATATGTTTTCCTCTCCTATTATAGCCGAGTAATGGGCCCGGCGAGAATATGACCTTTTCTAAATATCGAAGTAGAGGTAAAACTCGTAGGGATGAGGCCTCATCCGCAAGGCGTCAATTTCCCGGTCTCGTTTGTACTCCAACCAGACATCAATGACATCAGGCGTAAAGACATCACCCTTGAGCAGGTAATCATGGTCCCTGTCCAGGGCATCCAGAGCCGCTTCCAACGACCCGGGCACTGTGGCGACGCCTTCCGCTTCCTCAGGGGTGAGATCGAAGATGTCCCTATCCAGTGGCTCTCCGGGATCGATGCGGTTCTCGATACCATCCAGCCCGGCCATTAGCATTGCGGAGAAGGCCAGATACGGGTTGCAGGACGGGTCCGGCGGGCGAAACTCTACGCGCCGGGCGCGAGGATTGTTCGTATACATCGGGATGCGAATGGCAGCGCTACGATTACGCTGCGAGTAGGCCAGGTTCACCGGAGCCTCATATCCCGGAACCAGACGCTTGTATGAGTTGGTGGTCGGGGCACAGAAAGCCATCAGGCTGGCAGCGTGCTTCAGCAGACCGCCAATGTACCATTTGGCCTCCTGGCTAAGCAAAGCGTAGCCCTTCTCGTCGTAGAACAGGTTTTTGCCTTTCCCCCAGAGGCTCTGGTGGCAGTGCATCCCGGACCCATTGTCACCGAAGATCGGCTTTGGCATAAAAGTGGCCACCATGTTGTGTTTCTTGGCCACGTTCTTGACGATGTACTTGTATAACATTAACTTGTCGGCCATGGTCACGAGGGTGTCGAACTTCATGTCGATCTCAGCCTGGCCGGCGGTTGCCACCTCATGGTGATGGAGCTCAATAGTGATGCCCGCATTGATCATCGTAAGGACCATCTCGCTCCGCAGGTCCTGCATCGAGTCATGTGGGGGTACCGGGAAATATCCTTCCTTATAGCGAGGCTTGTAGCCCAGGTTGGGGTTCTCAACCCGCCCAGTGTTCCAATCTCCCTCCACCGAGTCGATGAAGTAGTAGCCACTGTTTTCGGTCTGGTCGAAACGGATATCGTTGAATACGAAGAACTCGGCCTCCGGACCCCAGTAGCTGGTGTCCGCAATACCGGTCGACCTTAGATATTCCTCCGCCTTCCGGGCCACGTAGCGGGGGTCGCGGGAATAGGGCTGCTTGGTTAGAGGGTCGTAGATGTCACAGATTATGCTGAGCGTTGGGATCCCCAATATCGGGTCCAGGATAGCCGTCCTGGGGTCCGGGATCATTATCATGTCGCTTTCCTGGATCTTTTGGAAGCCCCGGATGCTCGACCCGTCGAACCCAACTCCCTCAATCCAGATGGTCTTGGTCAGATCATCCATCTCGGTAAGTTCGCTCGAGGGCATGGAGAAATGCTGCCACAGGCCCGGCAGATCATTGAACTTCAGGTCTACGATCTTGATGTCGTTGTCTTTGACATACTTCAACACTTCGTGCGGCGTCATATATCCTCCTAGTATCAGTATTGAACAGCCAGACTCATACTAAGTCCGGACTGCAAATGCCGGGATCTCAGGCAGATCCGCTCTCCGACGGCTTCTCTTCTTGTCCGCCACGGCTCCTGGTCGGAAGGACCACCCAGGTAACCACGAGACCCAGGAATGCCACCAGCGGTATAATCAAATCTGGAAACATGTTGCTGCCTCCTTTGCCTCAAGTCTCATCATTCGAGTAGTCAAACTGCTCCCTCGCCCCGCTCACCCGTCCTTATGCGAACTACATCCTCAACGGGAATAACGAAGATCTTTCCGTCCCCTATCCGGTTGGTGCACGCAGTGCTGGCGATAAGACCGATGACCCTGTCGAGGTCTGCGTCCTTGACTACGACTTCCAGCTTGGTCTTGGCCAGCATATCCACCGTATGCTTCTCACCAGCCCGGCCGACATGTGTAATGCCCTTTTGCGCACCCCTACCGATAACACTCGTGATGTTCAGGCCATGAAAGCCGTGGGCAGCCAGAGCCTCTTTGACGCTCTCCAGCATCTCCGGCCGGATGATCGCTTCCACCTTCTTCACCAGTTGCCCCAGCCTTTCAAATGTTGTAGGCAACCTCTCCATGCTGGGAGAGGTCCAGGCCCTCGGCCTCCTCGTGGTCCGCCACCCGCAGCCCGAAGCAGAAGTCCACGGCCTTGATGATGATAAACGTCACTACAAAAGAGTAGACCCAGAGCACCACCGTAGCGAGCGCCTGAGTCAGTAACTGCGTCGGGTTGCCGAAGAAGAGGCCGTTGGCCCCGGCGGAATTTACGGCCAGGGTGGCAAACAGGCCGACAGCGAGCACACCCCAGGTACCACCCACGCCATGGACGCCCCAGACATCCAGGGAATCATCTACCGAAGAACGGGCCCGCAACCGCACTGCGAAGAAGCAGAGGACTCCGGCGACGAGACCGATCATGATAGCACCCATCGGAGTCACGTAACCCGAAGCCGGTGTGACGGCCGCCAGGCCGGCGATTGCCCCCGACACGGTTCCGATTACGGAGGGCTTTCCACTGAACGCCCAACTGAGCGTCATCCAGACCAGGGCGCCCATAGCTGCTGCAGTGTTCGTGACCACGAAGGCGCTGGTCGCGAGAGAACCGGAGGCAACGGCACTGCCGGCGTTAAAGCCGAACCACCCGAACCAGAGGAACCCGGCGCCGAAAACGATCATAGTGGTATCATGCGGCTCCACAGCGCCGTTCTCCACGCCTGAGCGCCTCCCAATCACCATGGCCGCCGCCAGTGCTCCGACACCCGAAGTGATATGCACGACCGCCCCGCCGGCAAAGTCCAGGGCGCCCAGTTCTCTTAACCAGCCGCCCATGCCCCACATCCAGTGGGCTACCGGATCATAAACCAGGGTTGCCCAGAGCAAAACGAAGATAAGGAAAGACTTGAACTTCATTCTCTCGGCAAAGGCACCCGTGATAAGTGCGGGGGTAATAACGGCGAACATGCCCTGAAAGATCATAAAGGCCTGATGCGGGATAGTCGGAGCGTAGTCCGGGTTCGGCGTTAGGCCGACTCCACTAAGCCCCACCCAGTCCAGCCCCCCGATAATTCCTCCGTGGTCAGGCCCAAAGGCCAGGCTGTAACCCCACAGGACCCATTGAACGCTGATCAGGGCGATTATCACAAAGCTGTGCATCAGGGTCGAGAGGGCATTCTTCTGACGCACCATTCCACCGTAAAAGAATGCCAGAGCGGGCGTCATGAGCATCACCAAAGAAGCGGAGCCCAGGACCCACGCAGTGTCCCCGGCGCTTACCTGGGCGCCATCGGGCCCCTCCGCTAGAGCCACAGCCGGCAGGGCTGCAAGAGCAAAAGCCGTCAGTAGAATGATTGGTGCCCTGTTCCAGATTCGCATTTAAACTCCCGATTCAACCCCTGAATCTACTGTTACAGCGTAGCGCAGACAGGGGAAGGGCGTCTCTATGCATCGCGCACGTAAATCAGACGCCTGAGTTGTGCAACATGCACAAAGAGGCAACTCTCGAGTAGCAATGATGTGCCCTGGTAGTGAACTGCAAATCGCTAGCGGAAGCAAGCATCGACGGCCCGTCGACGCTTCCTGCCGCAAATCGTTGTGGCGCTGCTTACGGTCTTGTCATGTCAACCGGCCGGGAGAGGACCCGGAGCGGAAACCGACCGGTGCGGGCTAGCCTTCCACCTGGTTCTCTTCAGGCTGGGGGACACTCCGGACCGGCAGGACCATCCAGGCGATGACCATTACGACGAACGCCAATGAGGCAAATATCATTTCCGCTGACATCGATTCCTCCTGTTTTGTCTGATCAGAAATTGTAAGCGACTTCTCCGTGCTGGGAGAGGTCCAGACCCTCTGATTCCTCGTGCTCCGTGACCCGCAGCCCGACAGTGAGATCAAGGAGCTTCAGGATACCGAAGGTCAATGCGAAGGAATAAGCCCAAACAACAGCCACCGCCAGAAGCTGGGTCAATAACTGGCCCGGGTTGCCGTAGAAGAGGCCGTTAGCCCCGCCCGAGTTAATGGCAAGCGTCGCGAACAGGCCGGTGGCAATTGCTCCCCAGGTGCCACCAACGCCATGGCAGGCCCACACATCGAGCGAATCATCCAGTGGTGAGTTGGCCCTTAGGCGTACCGCCAGGTAGCAGAACACTCCTGCACCGAGGCCGATCATGATGGCCCCCATCGGGGTCACGAACCCTGACGCCGGCGTGATAGCCACCAGCCCCGCCACGGCGCCTGAGGCAGTCCCCACTACGCTGGCCTTCCCCGTGAAAGCCCAGCTCATGGTCATCCAGACCAAAGCTCCCATGGCTGCAGCCGTGTTGGTCACTACAAAGGCGCTGGTTGCAAGGGTACCGGAGCCTAAAGCACTGCCGGCGTTGAAGCCGAACCATCCGAACCACAGAAGGCCGGCGCCGAGCACGATCATCGTAATGTTATGGGGCTCCGAGCCGCCGTCTCCCAATCCCCTGCGCCTGCCGATCGCCAGGGCCGCAGCCAGGGCTCCTACACCGGAAGCAATATGGACCACGGTCCCGCCAGCGAAGTCCAACGCACCCAACCCGCGAAGCCAGCCGCCTGTGCCCCATACCCAGTGGGCCACCGGGTCGTAGACTACCGTGGCCCAGACCAGGGTGAAGATGAGGAAAGCCTTGAACTTGATTCTTTCGGCAAAGGCGCCGGTAATCAATGCAGGCGTAATAATTGCAAACATACCCTGGAACATCATGAAAGCCTGATGTGGAATGGTGGGAGCGTAGTCAGGATTTGGCTCCAGCCCGACCCCGTTCAAGCCGAACCAGTCCAGCCCCCCGATGATACCACCGTGGTCGGGCCCGAAGGCCAGGCTGTAACCCCAGAGGACCCACTGAACGCTGATCAACGCTATAATCACGAAGCTGTGCATGATGGTAGCCAGGGCATTCTTGTGCCTCACCATGCCTCCGTAGAAGAAGCCCAAAGCCGGAGTCATAATCATTACTAGAGCAGAAGAAGCGAGGATCCAGGCGGTATCTCCCGTGTTGATTTGAGATCCTTCCGGCTCTGCGGCGAAGGCCACGGCCGGCACAGCCGCAGCCAGGGCTGCCGCCAGACCCAGCACAGGCGCCCTTTTCAGTATGTCCATTTTTCCACCTCTCCTATGGATTTGTGCCACTGACACTAGAGTAACTCCGGGAGGGTGGGGTGTCTCCATGTTCCGCGCACGGAACTGGAGCCGGCTATTTGTGCATATTGCACAGTGGGGGTGCAGATTTTAAGCTGTGCAACGAATCTGTTAGAATTCTGACAGCATAGCTGCCCATACTAGAGCCAGACTGAGAGAAAGCACGATGTTATTTGTTATCCTCCTTCTAGCCCTTATCTTCCTCCTCGTGTTCTTCTTTGTTGTGCGAACAGTGGTTGCCGTAGTAGTAGCCATACTCGTCGCCCTGGTGGCGGGGCTTATCGCCGAGGCCATCGTGGGAGAGAGAAGACGCAATCCTCTCTTCAGCATTATTGTTGGCTTCATCGGAGCGGTTGTCGGCACTGTCATCGCGCGCACGTTCAATCTCCCGCTCTTGCTCGACATCGGAGGCTTGCCGATCGTTTGGACGATTGTTGGGGCGATCATAGTCGTCTTTATTTGGCAGGCGATTGGGCGAGACCGAGCCTAGGCGACCTCCCCGTTCCAGCGCGTCAATGGCCTCGCCAACCCCATGCGAGATACACCATTATGCCGGCCTAAGGCTTTGAAGGGCGCCCGGCGCAAAGATGCCTGTGGTTGAGGAGACGCCGGAGCTTGAGAGCGAGTTGCAGGCGAAAGCGGACCTCAGCGTCATCGAGCGAGACACTGGAAACCTCCGCGATGCGGTGGAGCCGGTAGGAAAGGCTGTTTCGATGGAGGTGGAGGGCATCGGCAGTCTTGCCAAGGTTCTCCTGATTGGCAAAATAGGCATCAAGGGTCCTGACCAGTTCCGCGTTGTTTCGCCGATCGTACATAAGAAGAGGGCCCAGCGTTTCATCCAGGAAAGCCTCGGCCTCCGGTGTGCCGAGGAGAGGTGACAGGACCGGGTATACTCCCAAATTGCCAAAGAAATGGGTCCGGACACCGGGAGCCATGTCACATCCCAGCAGTACCGCATGCCGCGCCTCTTGAAAAGACCGTTGCAGGCCCCGGAGACCGGGGTGGTACCTTCCGATCCCGGCAACGACCGTCACACCCCCGAGGGCACGCGCAACATTGTGACGCAGGTTTTCAGCGGTCGCAACCAGATCCACCTTCTCGTTGAGGCCGGACAGGGGCAGCAGCAATATCACCTCCTGCCCTCGAGCCATAGCCGCAGCCCCCTCCGGGAATACCCCGTGGAGGCGTTGCATGATTGCCTCCGGGGTCGCTTCCCCATGTGAAACGGATCTTTGGTCTGTTTCCATCCTGAGTGTCACTACTACACGCGGGCCGGATAGATCGTACCCCAGGTAGGAGGCCCGGCTAGCCACCTCGCCTTCATCCTCGAGATCTCCCTCGAGAAGCTCCTCGAGAAAATCGCCTTTGAGGCGGCTTTCCGCCGCTATCACCGCCCGCTCTTTGGCCATTTCGGAGGCGAAGACGTTGGATGCCTGTGAAAGCACCAGTCGCTCCAGCGGGCCTATCTCCCCGGTGGGGCCGGCTAGCAGCAGATATCCGGATATCTCTTCACGAAGGAAGATCGGACATCCGACTACCTGGAAGCCCGGAAGCAGCTCCGGCAAGTCTAACACCGGAGGCTCCGGCCTGCCCGCAAGCTGACGAAGCGTCTCAAGCTGGGGGGCTCCGGCCTCACGTAGAGCGGATCCCAGGCGTTCGATCGTAATCTCCACTCCGGGTGGCGCAGTCAGGTGTCTGGGCCGGAACCGCTGGTCCAGGAGTGCGGACGCCTTGCCAGTGGACTGGGCCAGGGCTCGCAACAGGCCGGGCATGCCCTGCCCCTGGATGGATGTCTCCATGAGACGCCGGTAGATCTCGCCGCCCTTTTGATGCAAGAGCGCTCGCTGAGAGCTGATAAAGCGGACTATGGCGCCCTCGAGCTCGTAGAGGTTGGATCCCTGGGGTATCCGAAGCAGAGGCATTCCCAGGCCCTCAGAAAGATGAATAGCATCTCCTGGAACGGTGCCGGTGACTGCTACGGCAGAGACACCACGCTGGGCCAGTCCTTCTATGACCTGGGCCAGATGCAGTGGCGGGTCTATCAGCTCCAACCATTCGGTGGACAGAAGGGCCATCTCGCCCTGCGCCAGTTTCGGAAACGCAGGGGGTCTGACACGCAGGCTAGATGCCCATGTTACCTCGCGGAGAAGACTGGCCTCTCCGGCGAGCAGGTCGGTGCCAGGGGGCAGAACCTGCTTCCATAGCTCGTCCACCGAAGTGGAGAGGAGTTCCACGGGCATACCCTCTAATCTTGTAATAGTCCTCGGCCAGGCATCGCTTTCCCTCCGGGGATGCCTTGAAGTAAACTAGTAGCCTGGGGAGTTAGCCAGCAGGCCGATCGGCCTTGGTGAAGACCGCCACCAGATTATCCGGTCCTGGATTGGAGATGCTGTGCTTGCTATTAGCAGGAACGAACGCCAGCTCCCTGGGGGAGAGCCTCTTCTCTTCTCCATCGACGGTGAGGATCGCCTGGCCTTCGACGATAAAGAATACCTCATCCTCTTTAGGATGATGGTGGACAGGAATGGCCTGCCCCGGCACGTAGCAGAGCATCTCTACCTTCATGCTGTCCTCTTTGAAGATGGCCTTGCGCACCCTCTTATCCTCAGAGAACTCAATGGCTTCCCCCACGTTAAACGACAGCATCCAGGTTACCTCCCTACGCTTCTTGCACTTCATTCTATTCGTAGCTCGTTTGCCTGTCAAACAGGTCAGGCTCTAAATTGAGACTTCGCGTCGGCATTGACGGCCGGTATTTGCAGGACCATTTCCCCGGCATTGGACGCTACACGTTCCACCTGATAAAAGAACTTGCACTTGTGGATGGGCCCGAGTGTTACGTCGTGTTTTGCGCCCCTTCCGCCGTGAACAGCCGATTTGACCTGAAGATGCTGGAGGGTCCCAGGGTAAGCCTGAGCGTGGTTGACGTTCCACCATTGTCCCTGCGGTCACAGACCGCCTTGCCTGAGGCAATTCGCCGGGAGCGGCTCAATGTGTTTCACTGTCCTCATTATCCTGTGCCGCTGCTGGCCTCGTGTCCCCTGTTGACTACGGTGCATGACACGATTCCGCTGCGCGACCCGTTTTACCTTCCGTCCGGGCGGTCTCGCCTGGCGTACCGGTTGGCAATCTTCTTCGCGCTAACCCGCAGCAAGGCCGTCATCGCAGATTCCATGGCATCCCGGGAAGACCTGGTGCGATTCTTGAGGATAGTCCCTTACAAAATCAAGACGGTCTACCTCGGGGTGGATATGCCGGAGACTACGGTGCCCGAAGAGCAATCCGGGCAGTGCGTGCTATATGTTGGGACTAATAAGCCCCACAAGAACCTACCCAGGCTGGTCAAGGCATACGCCAGAGCCAGGCTTGACCTGCCCCTGGTCATTGCTGGAGAGATGGATCCTCGTTATCCGGAGGCACAAAGGCAGGTGGAGCTGCTGGGACTGACCGGCCGCGTGCATTTCTTGGGCTATGTAGCAGAGCAACGCCTCCGGCAGCTCTACCAAACGGCAGCCCTCTTTGTCTTCCCGTCCCTGGCAGAAGGCTTCGGACTGCCGGTGCTTGAAGCTATGGCTCACGGAGTCCCGGTTGTTACCTCCAACCACCCGGCGATAACTGAAGTGGTCGGAGACGCGGCCCTGCAGGTCGATCCACTCGATATAGAGTCGCTTGCCTCCGCCATGGCGACGGCCCTGGCCGATCGAAACCTGGCCAGAGCCCTTTCATTCAAAGGACGGGGCCGGGCCGCGCTCTTTCCCTGGAGCAAGACTGCACAAGGCTGCGCGAGGCTTTACCGTGAGGCGGCTGGACTGACATGAGAGTCCTTCATGTGTACAAAGACTTCTATCCGGTGCTGGGCGGCATCGAGAATCAATTAATGCTATTGACCAGAGAGCTCTCCCGACTTCCCGGCATGGAGGTGGAGACCCTGGTCACTAACACGGGATCTCGCACGATTGTGGAAGACTTCGGGCGGGTGCGAGTGACCAAGGCCGGCCGGATTGCCACCGTGGCTTCCACGCCCATTAGCCTCGCGCTATTCCGCGAGGTCCGGAGGCGTCGCTACGACATAATACACCTGCATTTCCCATATCCGCTGGGGGAGATAGCCTCTCTCTTGCGTGGCCGGGCGCGGCGAATTGTGATCACCTATCATAGCGATGTAGTGCGTCAGAAACTAATCTTGCGTTTCTATCATCGTTTGCTCCTGCGGGTACTGTCCCGGGCAGATGCGATAATAGCCAGCAGCCCAAACTACATTGAGACCTCTCAGTACCTGCCCCGGTTCAGAGAAAAATGCCATGTCATACCCTTCGGAGTGGACGTCTCTTTCTTCCGCCCGGGGACCGGTACGGAGCCTGTACCGGACGTCCTGAAGGCATACCTGCCCCCATTCGTCCTGTTTGTGGGGAAGTTCAGGTACTATAAAGGGCTGCACTACCTTGTCGAAGCATTGAGGCACATCCCTGTGGGCACTCTGGTACTGGTGGGGACCGGACCCGAGGAGTCCGCCCTGCGGTCCCAGGTAAGCCGCCTGGGACTGGACTCGAGGGTCGCCTTTGTAGGTCATGTCGGGGAGCCACTGTTGCCGTCCTTCTACCAGGCGAGTCGGGTCTTTGTGCTGCCATCCTGCGAACGGGCCGAAGCCTTCGGGGTCGTGCAGCTGGAGGCCATGGCCTGTGGATTGCCCGTAGTTTCCACGGAAATCGGCACCGGAACGTCTTACGTCAACGTCAACGATGAGACAGGACTGGTCGTTCCACCCTCTGACCCGGCAGCCCTGGCGCAGGCGATCAACCGGCTACTTGAGAACGAGACGCTACGCCGGGCCATGAGCCGGGCCGCACGGAATCAGGTAGAATTGCGATTCACGAAGGAACGCATGGTAGAGAGCACTGCTTCCCTGTATAAACGCATTTTGTAACGTAACCGTAATAGTGATCGGGTAATAGTGCCACTTTGTTCATTTATACGATGACGCTTGAGCGAAAAGAGATAACAGTAGGTACCCATCACCGGGTGGACCGATCGCCTTACAATCCAACGTTATGTCATGTGCGGAGACGCTTCTCTGTCTCCGCATCTCCATAGACTCTGAAACACAGCGTGGTAAAGACTAAGTCTCGTATTCCACACACATTGACAAGCCATAGTTGTACCCCTATAATGACGCATACAGCACGAGCACGTGCTGGCTAGTCTACGGCTTGAGAGAAGCCAAACGCATTAGTGTGGATGGGTGGCGGTTCGGGGCATCTTCTTGAGAGAAAGGAGGAGCCTTGTCTACCAACGTTTGGCAGGAGCGACAAGGGGGGCAACAGCCACCCGCAGGAGGGTCCAAGATCCTGGACAAGGGTAAGGCCCTTCTCGGTAAGGTCAAGCAACGCTCTTTCGAGTATGGCCTTTCACAGGTCTTCGCCTTCCTGGCCAAATCATCGGATAAGAACTACCTGCGTCTTATCTGGCTAATGGAGAAGTATTCTGATTCTCCTCAGCAAAAGGTCACGCTACAGTGGCTACGTCATTATTTATCTCCCGGCCAGCCCGGTATAGATTACATTAACCGGGTTCTTGGATCACTTCATCCCAACGTCAGACGGCGCTATTTGGCCGGGTTCATCGGCAATCTGCTCTTCCGAGGAACTGAGAACGTGGCCGTCCAAGAGCAGGTCGAAAACGAGATGGGATGCTCACCCAAGCTCGTGGTAATAAGCCCGACTGATGCCTGCAACTACCGCTGCATCGGATGTTACGCCGATGCTTACGGACGGTGTTCCATCCTTTCAGAGGAGCTGGTACAGAGAATCATCGACGAATGCAGGATCCTTGGGGTCCGGTTCTTCGTGATCTCCGGCGGGGAGCCTTTTGTTTGGAAGCCCCTGCTCTCTATCTTCGAGCGCAACCCGGATTGCACGTTCCAGGTTTATACCAACGGGAGCAAGATAGACCGGGCGATGGCCGAAAAACTGGTCAGCCTTGGCAATGTTTGTCCTTGTATCAGCGTTGAAGGGTTCCAGGAGGAGACCGACGCGCGTCGCGGCGCGGGTGCATGGGCCAATGTCCTCGAGGCGTGGAAGAACCTCAGAGAAGCAGGCGGCATCTATGGGTTCTCCGCCACCGCGACCAGCAAGAATTATCTCACTATCACCAGTGAGGAATTCTTTGATGAGATGATCAAGCAAGGCGTGCACTATGGCTGGTATTTTATCTACATCCCAACGGGCGCGAGCCCGGATATGGAGCTATTCTTAAGTCCTGAGCAACGGAACGAATTCCGCGCCCGGATATCGCGCCTGCGCAATACAAAGCCTCTCCTGGCAGGAGACTTCTGGAATGATGGATGTCTCACCGATGGCTGTCTCGCCGGTGGCCGTCATTACTTCCATGTCAATGCCAAGGGAGACGTGGAGCCTTGCGTCTTCTCACACTTCACCGTAGATAACATACGCGACAAGTCAGTACGGGAGGTCCTGGCATCTCCGTTCTTTAAGGAACTGAGAGAGCGAACTGAGCTGGAATCCAGAGGCAACCGCCTGGCTCCATGCAGCATAATAGACCACCCGCACGTACTCAGAGAAGCTGTGCTGAACAATGGGGCACGGCCCAGCCACGAAGGTGCGGATACAATCATTACCTCCCTTTCTCCTATCTTGGAAAAATGCGGCCGGGAATATGAACGACTGACCCAACCCATCTTCGAGAACGAGTACCGCCCCTGGTATGACCTGTTCCAGGGAAAGGTCAAGCTTACGGAGACTCTAGCGGAGACGGTCAAAGACCAGAGTCGCACATAGGAGGGAGCTAGGTGAGGATCCTTCTGGTACAGCCTCGCCAAAAGCGAGGAGTGGGTTTCAAGCGGCTGTCTGTCGTTGAGCCCCTTGCCATTGAAACTGTGGCGGCCTGCCTGACCGATAAACATGAAGTCAAGATCCTGGACTTCTTCACATTTCCTGAACTGAGGTCTCTGCTCGCATCCTTCAAGCCCGACCTCTGCGGTATCAGCTGCGGCTTTACGATTGACGTTTATAAGTCACTCAGTATTGCCAAAGAGGTGCGGACATCCTCTCCAAGAACCAGGGTAGTGGTGGGGGGCCACCATGCTACCATGAATCCACACGACTTCTACAATGGCACTGTAGATTACATTGTGGTTGGGGAAGGTGAGGAGACAACCCCGGAAATGGTTGCCTGTCTCGAGCGAGGAGGCGACCTCCGTGAGGTCCCCGGCCTCGTTCTCAACAGACCCGATGGACAGATCTCAACCGGAAACCGGCCGCCGGCAAAGGACATGGACGGCTTTCCTTTCCCGGCCAGGCAATTGACGAAGCAATACCGCAAAGACTACTATCTAACCTTCTGGAGACCGGTCACCACGGTGGAGACCGCTCGGGGATGTCCTTATCGCTGCAACTACTGTAGCGTCTGGAAGTTCTACCAGGGAAAGTGTCGCACGCGGAGTCCGGAGTCTACCGTCGAGTCCCTGAAGCGAATCGAAGGCCACTACATCATGTTCACGGATGACAACTTCCTGCTTGATGTACCCCGGGCCAGACGTATTGCCGCCCTTATTCAGGAGAGCGGCATAAAGAAAGCCTACTTCTTCCAGGCTCGAAGCGATGCCATTGTCCGGAATCCCGAGGTGCTGAAGGAATGGCGGCAGGTTGGACTAGAAAACATCTTTATCGGCTTTGAGGCCATTGACGACGATGCCCTGGCCAGTCTAAACAAGCGCAACGCAGTCGAGAACAACGAGGCAGCCCTGGAGATAACCAGCGCCCTCAGCATTGGCGTCACTGCCGCCTTTATTGTGGATCCCCAGTATGGCGCCGAAGAGTTTGAGAAGCTGCGCACGTACGTCCAGAGGCTGAAGCACAACTTCCGGTACATCATGCCGTCGTTTTCTGTCCTGACACCCTTGCCAGGGACCGATCTGGCCCATCAGATCGGCGATACCATCGCCACTAAGAACTATGAGCTCTTTGATCTACTGCATAGCGTGATGCCCACCAAGCTAGAGCTTCCGGACTTTTACAGGGAGTTCGCCAGCTGCTATGCTCAAGGCTACACACCCGCCAGGGTACTTAAGGAGGGCCTTCTCCCGTTGATTACCAACCTGCTGGGAAGAAAGTTTACTCCAAGGCATCTGAGCCGCATCATGGACGCGGTCAAGATGCTTTCCGATTCACGTCTCTACATGATAGATCACGCGGAACAGCAGAGCGAGTTCGCATAGGCCCACCGTACTTCATCTTTCAGGTGTAGAGCGACCGGGGGCTGGACCCCTACCCCTTGATCACAGCCATGGGCCTCATCTTGGCCACTTTGCGGGCTATGCCGGCCTGGTCCACCACGCGCACCACGTCCATGACGTCCTTGTAAGCCTCCGATGCCTCTTCGGCGAGCAGGCCCCGCTGGGCGACCTTGACGGTTATGCCTTTATTCTTGAGTACCTGCACTATGTCCACGTCGCGGAGGCTCTTCTTAGCCGCAGACCGACTCTGCACGCGCCCGGCGCCGTGGCAAGTCGAGCCGAACGTCTCATCCATGGCCCGTTGAGTACCAGCCAGGAGGTATGAATACCGTCCCATGTCGCCCGGTATCAATACCGGCTGCCCGATAGGCCGGTACTTCTCCGGTACGTCCGGGTGTCCTGGGGGGAAGGCCCGGGTTGCGCCTTTCCGGTGTACGCAGAGGGTCCGCCTTTTTCCTTCGACCGTATAGGGCTCCATCTTGGCAATGTTGTGGGCCACGTCGTAGAGGATACGCATTCCCATATCCCTCCAGCTCTTGCCGAAGACTGTCTGGAAGGTCTCGCGGACCCAGTGCGTAATTAGCTGGCGATTCGCCCAGGCGAAGTTAGCGGCGCCGGCCATAGCCGCCAGGTAGGCGCGACCCTCATCAGAGTGCACCGGAGCGCAGGCCAGTTGACGGTCTGGCAGGTGGATATCATACCGGGTTGAAGCAGCCTCCATGACCTTCAGATAATCGTCACAGGTCTGATGGCCCAGTCCCCGAGAGCCGGTATGGAAAAAGACGACTACCTGTCCAGGTCCCTGTATCCCGTAGACCTCAGCCGCGCCAGTATCATAAACCTCTTCCACCACCTGCACTTCGAGGAAGTGGTTCCCGGAGCCCAGCGTCCCTATCTGTGGAGCGCCGCGCTTTCTGGCCCGGTCGCTGACCGCACCCGGGTCAGCCTCACGCATGGCGCCGTTCTCCTCGATAACCTCCAGGTCCTCAGGCACCCCGAATTCGTGCTCCACCGCCCATCTAGCGCCTCCAACCATGACCTGGTCAATTTCTTTAGAGTTGAGCCGGATCTTGCCCTCAGAGCCGACTCCGGAGGGTATGTTCCGGAAGAGCCGGTTGGCGAGGTCATCAATATGTGGGCCCACTTCGTCCGCCCACATGTTCGTCAGAACAAGCCTTGTTCCGCAGTTGATGTCGAAGCCAATGCCTCCCGGCGAGATTACCCCATTATCAAGGTCAGTCGCCGCCACACCGCCGACAGGGAAGCCATACCCCCAGTGAATGTCCGGCATAGCCAGCGAGCGCCCCACAATACCCGGCAGGAAGGCGACATTAGCCACCTGGTCCAGGGCCTTGTCCTCCAGTATTTGCTTCAACAAGATCCTGTCGGCGTAGACCATGCCCGGCACACGCATCCCCGGCTTGTAGCTTACCGGCAGCTCCCATCGGTAATCGTCGATCTTCTTGAGGATGCCCTTCTCTACAGAAGCCATCGACCTCACCTCCTTAGACGTCGAATATGACGGTAGCCCGGTAGCCATCCTGGTGCTCCAGCCGGAGCATATGATGGGTAACCGCCTTGATACCGGTGCCGACATGATGGCGTTCCGGGTCTATCCGCTCGCCCCAGGCCGTGGCCTGCAGGTGCCCGGGACCGGGGAATTCTACTTCGAACCGGCTGAACACCATGAACTCAGTTTCGAAAACGAACAGCAGCTCGCTCAACCACTCGGCCAGCAGAAGCTCCTGGTCAGGGGCCTCAACCGCTATCCGCCGTGACTCCCGGGGCCGGACTTCGTCCAGGTCCACCATGACGCTAAACATGCCTCGGGCGGCGCTCGCAAACGTCTCTTCCAGGGTGGACCCGTAGGCAAGGATGCCCGTGTCCGCAGTATGCTCGATAACCTCAAATCCAGTCGCCATGTCTCTTTTGATTATACATCCTGGGACAAAGCCATTTCGCCATTTCCCCAAGCCCGGATCTCATCGTCGTCCGTGAATGCGTCTCGTTTTGGCTGCGCATTGCGGTACCGTCGTTTATGTGATATTATACGTTCTATAAGGAGAGAACAATGGACGCCAAATTGAGACAGGCCGGGGACTTGTTGGTCAATGCCCTCGGACGCCAGAGTGCATTCTGGGGGCTGGGCAGGACAGCCGGAGAGATGTACGCCGTGCTATGCCTCGCTTCAGAGCCCGTATGCCTGGAGGAGATTGCCCGCAGGCTTGGAGTAACCAAGGGAAACATCAGCATCGCCATTCGCCAACTGGAGCAGCTAGCTATGGTACGGCGTTGCTGGCGAAGGGGAGACCGCCGGGTCTTCTTCGAAGCAGAGACCGATTTCTGGAAGATCGCTCATTCCGTTCTGGGACTCCGGCAAAAGCCCGAATTCGGTGAGTCGTTCAAGCTCGTGACCGAATCTGCCAGGCTTGCAACAGAGGCCGAGCCCTCTTCAGAGAAGGATGTCGCTCTCGAGAGGCTGGGAGCACTTCAGGACTTCTACCGGGCGCTGGATACGATGGTGGAAGCAGCCCTCGCCATGAACCCAGAACAAATGAAGGCGCTGGCGGAGATGTTTAGCGCCTTCAAATCACAAGTAGTTGGCGAAGAGCGGAAAGGAGAACAAGGAGATGAAACACACCGAGCTTAATGTAGTGACGGGCGCTTTTGGTTACACGGGTAAGTACATCACGCGGCAGCTCCTTTCCGTGGGCAAGGAGGTGCGCTCTCTGACGGGACACCCGAACCGGAACGACCCGTTGTGGACCCAGATTGACACCGCCCCGTTCAGTTTCGAGGACACGCCACAGCTGATCAAGAGTCTCAAGGGAGCAACAACGCTGTACAATACATACTGGGTGCGCTTTCCCTACGGTCGAGTCACATTTGATGTGGCAGTGGCGAACACTCGAAAGCTGATCAGAGCAGCCCAAGAAGCCGGGGTCCGACGCCTGGTTCACTTCAGCGTGACGAATGCCTCTGAGGAATCGCGTCTGCCATATTTCAGAGGAAAGGGCATTGTAGAGAGAGCAATCATGGATTCCGGGTTGTCTTACGCAATCATCCGGCCCACGGTGGTCTTCGGACGGGAAGATATCCTCATCAACAACATCGCCTGGCTACTGAGAAAATTCCCCATATTTCCGGTCCCCGGCTCCGGAGGATACAAGCTGCAACCAATCTTTGCGGGGGACCTGGCGGAGATAGCGGTCAACGCCGGGCAACTTGACGCGAGCTTTATCGTAGATGCAGCAGGTCCAGACATTTATACCTTCAACGAACTCATCCACTTGCTTGCCAAAACTGTGAGAAGCAGGGCAAAGGCCGTCCACACCAACCCCCGACTGGCCCTCTTCCTTTCGGGGATGGTCGGCCATCTGGTCGGAGACGTGCTCCTGACCGAGGACGAGGTCAGGGGACTGATGGCAAATCACTTGATATCGAGCCTTCCACCAACCGGGAGGACACGCTTGACTGACTGGCTGGTCCAACAAACCGATACTATAGGCGTCGAGTATGCTTCGGAGCTAAGCAGACACTTTAGAGGGATGGCGCCCAATCAGGGGCTCTTAGGAGACTTGCCTGCCAGGAGAACCAGGGAGGTGCCGACAAGCACGACAATTGCTCCCAAGGCATAAAGCTTCAGCAGCGGAGTTGGAAGACCCAGGGCGAGTGCGCCGGAAAGACCGCATAGGGACCATAGCAAGAGGACTATCCGGCCCTCTGATAGACCCATATCCTTTAGCCGATAGTGTATGTGTATGCGGTCACCCTTGAAAGGCGATCGACGCAACGAGAGACGCCTGATGATTATCCAGGCCGCATCGAGAATCGGGATGCCGAGTACAAGTAGGACCGTAGCCGCCTTGGTGCCTCCGATCACCGACAGCGAGGCCAGAACATAGCCACAGAAGAGAGCGCCGCAAGTACCAAGCGTCAGGCGGGACGGATAGAGATTATATGGAAGGAAACCGAGTGCGGCGCCAGCCAGGGCCAGGGGTAAAATGGCTATGGTGAACTGGCCGGTGCCCAGACTGCCCAGGAAGAGAATCAGGGAAGCAATTACCGTTATCCCGCCAGCCAGGCCGTCCAGCCCATCTATGAAATTCACGGCATTCATCACTCCGACCAACCAGAACACGGTAAGCGGGATGGAGGCATACAGTGGCAGCCAGAGTAGCGTATCGGTCTGTCCGGAGGCGAGGGGATTGGCGATGGCATCGATAATGATACCCCCGAGCAACGCCAGGCCGGAGGCGCCTAACTGCACCGCCAGCTGGGGCCAGGCCGGCAGCTCACGCCGGTCATCCCAGGCCCCAACGAAAACTACCGCGGTGCATCCCACGACCAGGGCGAATATCTTCTGCAGCTCCTCCAGCGTGCGCCCGTCTACCAGGGGAATGGTGGCGAGAACGGCAACGGTAAAGCCGAGGTAGAGAGCCAGACCACCGAGGCGAGGCTTGAGGGGGCCTTCTTGACGCGGCCGGGGACGGTCGGCGAAGCCTTTGCGCAGGGCCAGATACCGAAATACGGGCGTCGTCCCGAAGGACACCAGCGCCGCCACCAGAAAGACCGCTGTGAGTACCAGTATGTGCCTGTTCAAGTGGTCATGAAACAATAACAAGAGACCCCAAGCCGGGCTTGGGGTCTTTCAGAAATGGCTTGAAGAATCAGCTCTGCGAATCCTTCTTCCCAAAGAGAGAAGCGAAATCGCCATCGAAGCTCTTGAGAAAGTCGTGAAATTCCAGGACATCGTCCCCACTAATCGGTGGCGTCTCGATGAACCGGGCCAGTTCCGCCTCCGTGAGATCAGTGACGAACTGAGTTTCACCGCTCTCCTTGATGAGCGCCGCCACCAAACCCTTCGTATGGCATGACCCGCAGGAAACGCTGATGAACCAAAGCTCGTTTTGATGGTATAGGATACTGATGTTATCCGAGTCATAGTGCCTCCCGCATACGGCACAGCTCACGGTGGCCATCAGTTCTTTTACCATGCGGTCATCCATGGGACCCACCTAAGAGCCTGAAGACTTCGGCTTGTCAAAGTCCTCAAGGTCCAGGCTATTAATGAAGTCCCGGAACGGCCCCAGCTTCTTCAGCTCCTCATCAGTCAGGTTGGCGCTCGCCTCGCCGCCCTTCAGGGCATCGGGCTCCATCACTATACCAGCTTTATCGAGAACACTTTCAGCGGCGAAGATTGGCGACTTAGTCCTGACGGCGAGGGCGACTGCGTCGCTTGGCCGGGAGTCAACTTCCAGATAGCGGCCCCCGGCATCCATAACGATGCGGGCATAAAACGTATCGTTGGTCAGGTCGTTTATTATGATCGATGTTACGGTAGCACCTAGCTCTCCGATGATCGATTTCATTAAATCATGTGTAAGGGGGCGGGCCACTGAAACCTTCTGCAACTCATAAGCTATAGAATCGGCCTCGGCCGGACCAATCCAGATGGGCAGGTACCTGTCGGTATTCTTCTCCTTCAAGATCAGTACTCGCTGGTAGTTGACCAGGCTTACGCGAATGCTCTCGATCGTCATCTCAATCATGTCCAACCTCCTGGGCCCCCCTGGATCAGGCCTCCGCCGGGGCCGGAACGCGCAAGCTCCGAACGGATGTACCCTCTCGTGCATTCCTACTATAGCAATGCGGCTCTCGTTTTTCAACCCTATCTACGTTGCGCGGCGCCGTCTTTCGATTCGCCTGCGCCTAAACGCTGCTGCGGTCGCGCTCAAGTCACGGAAAACCGCGTCCTCGCCAACTCCGGCCAACCACAGGCGACGGCAAGCGGTGCTTCTTCCGGGTCAACGCCCGACGTTTGAACGTAAATGGATATCAGCCAGATCTCGGTGGGCGTTGACCGGCATCTCAATTGATGTTGAAGTTTTCATAATCTTCAGAATGCGCTACAATACTGCCAATGAGGTGGAAGAGCGGGCGGGTTCTGTTAGGGGTCTCACTACTTCTGCTCGCGCTCGCCTCAGCGTGTGTTCCCCCGCAGGGCGTCGATAGAGTCGCTATCCCCTACACCCAACAGACCTTCGAAGGTCATCTCAGGTCCGTTGTCATCCGGCTTCAGAAAGGCATACAGGCCGGACCAACGGCAAGCCTACCGGCTAAAGAGGAGATCGGCCTGGTGGATGAGTACTTCACCCTGGCAGGGGAGCTAAGCCAGCTAAAGAGGGAAGTTGGGAGTGCGCGGACGCAGACCGTTCATAACATGGAATCCCTCAGCGCCCAATTGACTTGGGCAGAGCATAGACACGGTGAGCTGAAGGGACAGGTAGAAGAGGTAATATCACGCCAGGTCGGAGAAGCTCTTTCAGAAGCCGGGTTGCGGGTCCCACTCGGCCCCGATGGGTCGAACTGGTTCTTCCCGCCATCTCAGTTCTTCCTGCTTCCACCTCCATTCGTTCTTGTCACCTCCTCCAGGGATCGCATTGCTATCCAGGGCAGCTATCTTCTGAGCCCAAACCTGGACCTAAAAGATATGGAGAACATCGAGCAACAGGCTGAGGGAAGCGGGGGGATGTCAGCTCTGGTCGAAAGGACGGGCGGATTCTCCCTCTATCCGGCCTGGGTGTCCGATGATGTCACCCTCCGCGACACACTCAATGTCGTAGCTCATGAGTGGACTCATGCGTATCTCTCGATGTTTTATCCTCTGGGACGCGGCTACTTACTGGATCACGAGATGCGGACAATCAATGAGAATGTCGCCGACATGGTCGGCGACGAGATAGGCGAAGCCGTCTACAAGCGCTACTATGCCGCGGTCGAAAAGCCACCCTCCGCTACTTCTGCCAACGCGATTAGAGCGCGACAAGCCGACTTCGCTGGCCAGGTGCGCCAGATAGGGAGAGCGGTGGAAAGACTGCTCGCTCAAGGACGCATCGACGACGCCGAGAGCTACATGGAAACGGCGAGGCGTCAGTTAAATGCAGACGGGTATCCTCTTAGACGCCTCAACCAGGCGTACCTGGCATTCCACGGCAGCTACGCGGAGCCGACAGGCACTGAATCTGAATCGCCGGTGTCTCCCATTGGCAAGATCCTGAAAGACGCTAGAGCCAGCAGCTCGAGCCTTGGTGAATTCGTACAAAGGGTCGGCGAAGTCCGAGCCTACAGCGACCTGCTGGAGATGGCGCCCAACAACTAACAAATCCTTAGCCGGAACCGCCGGTGGCCAGGATTTCGAGCCTCTCTCTGAGCTTGCGTGACTTTGCCTGCGAGGTGACAAGTCTCTCCTGCTCCCGGGCTACCACCTCCGGCTTGGCCTTAGTAGCAAAGTCACTGTTGGACAGCTTGGTCTCCAATCGCTGCACCTCGCTGTCGGCCTGGACAAGCTCATTTGCCAACCGGCGACGCTCTTCGTCGATGTCTACCATGCCGGCGAGAGGCAGGTATACCTCAACGGAGCCAACCACCAAGGTTATGGCCTGAGCAGGTTTCTGAGGCAATTGCTCGACAATCTGCAATGGGCGGGCTCGTCCCAGTACCGAAAGCACGTCTGATTGCCCCACCAGCCATCCGGCGTCCGCGCCAGCGACGACAATTGCCTCCACCCAGCGGGCGGCCTGCACGCCTGACTCAGCCCGTGCGTTCCGAATTGAGCGAACGATGTCGATTATCAGGTCCATATGCTCCTCGGCCTGTGCGTCAAGAAGCGAATCGGCGACCTTCGGATAAGGCGCCACGACTATACTCGGCCCCTCGCTACCCAGGCGCTGCCAGACCTCCTCGGTGATGAAGGGCATAAAGGGATGCAGGAGACGCAGACTGGCCTCCAGGACGTGCCGGAGAACGGGAGCAGGGTTGGCCCGGCCCTCAGGACGTATCTTGGACGCTTCAATGTACCAGTCGCAGAATTCGCCCCACAGGAAGTCCTGGATTGTCCTTCCGGCCTCACCAAACTGAAACGAAGTCAGCAGGTCTCCGACCTGGAAGATCGTCCTGTTCAAGCGGCTGAGAATCCAACGGTCCGATAGCTCCAGGGAGGAGATATCCGGCAACTGCAGTACCTCTGCGATGGATTGACCGCCCTTATCTCCGGACCACTGAGACAGTGTGTATCGGGAGGCGTTCCATATCTTGTTTGCGAAGTTGCGTCCGGCCTCCAGCTTGGCTGTATTAATCTGCATATCCTTGCCCGGCGTGCTGCCGGTGATCAGAGCGAACCGCAGAGCATCGGTACCGTACTTCGCGGTGAGATCCAACGGGTCCAGAACGTTCCCCTTGGACTTGCTCATCTTCTCACCGTTGGTGCGGATCAGGCCGTGCAGGTAAACAGTCCGGAAAGGCACCTCACCGGTGTTCTCGAGGCCCATCATTACCATCCGGGCCACCCAGAAGAAGAGGATGTCATAGGCGGTCTCCATGACACTGGTGGGATAGAAATACCGCAGGTCATCGGTTTCCTCTGGCCAGCCAAGAGTTGAATGTGGCCACAGGCCGGAGCTGAACCAGGTATCAAGCACGTCATGGTCCTGGTGAATATTGCCACTCCCGCAGTTGGAACACGCCGAGGGGTCTTGCTCGGTCACAGTAAGGTTGCTGCAGCTATCGCAATACCAGACCGGGATACGGTGGCCCCACCATATCTGGCGAGAGATGCACCAATCCCGGATGTTTTCCATCCAGTTCGTATAGACCTTGATGAAGTAGTCGGGCAGGATGCGAATTCGCCCATCCTGGACAGCCTGAAGCGCCGGCTCTGCCAGGGGAGCCATGCGGACAAACCACTGCTTTGAGACTATCGGCTCTACTACCGTCTTGCAGCGATAACAGGCCCCGACGGAATGGGCATGGTCTTCTATCTTCTCGAGTAGTCCGTCCCGGCTCAGGTCTTCCACCAGCCTCTCACGACAGGCATAGCGGTCAAGGCCGCGGTATGGACCTGCCTCCTCATTCATGGTACCGTCCAGGTTCATAACGGTAACCGACGGCAGGCTGTGACGTTGGCCGATCTCAAAGTCGACCGGGTCATGGGCCGGAGTGACCTTAACTGCACCGGTTCCAAACTGAGGGTCCACAGCTTCATCAGTAATAATAGGAATTATCCTGCCAATGGCGGGCAGAATTGCGCTTCGACCGGCCAGGCCTACGTACCGATCGTCCTTAGGATTAACTACTACCGCCGTATCACCGAGAATCGTTTCAGGCCGGGTAGTAGCCACAGTGACAAACCCACCTCCCTGGAGGGGATAACGCACGTAGTAGAGCCTGCCATCCTTCTCCTCATGCTCTACCTCAAGGTCAGACAGCACTGTCCCGCAACGCAAACACCAGTTGACGATACGCTCCCCCTGGTAGATGAGGCCTTTCTGAAAAAGGCGGACGAATGTCGCGCGCACGGCACGACTGGAGCGTTCATCCATGGTGAAGCGTTCCCGAGTCCAGTCACAGGAGGCGCCCATGCGCTTGTGCTGTTCGGCAATGATATTGCGGTATTTGACCGCCCATTCTTGCATCCGCTCAAGGAACTTCTCCCGCCCTAGTTGCTGACGAGTGACACCCTCGCGGGCAAGCTCTCGCTCCACGACCACCTGGGCTGCAATGCCGCTGTGGTCACTGCCCGGCAGCCAGAGAGTCGGGTCCCCGAGCATCCGGTGCCAGCGCGTCATAATGTCCTCTAACGTAGCGGTCAAGGCATGGCCCAGGTGCAACTGCCCGGTAACGTTTGGAGGCGGCATTATGATAACAAAGGGCTTCTTCGCCCAGTCTATCTCCGGTGTGAAGTATCCAGCATCTACCCACTCCCGGTAGAGTCTCTCTTCTACCTGATGTGGATCATAGGCAGGGGGTAGTTCGAAGCGTTCCGCAGTATCAGCCTTCATCTGGCTCCTTGATATGACGACCGTTTATTGGTGTACAGTGTTATATTACATGCACAGTCGGGTGCGGTAAAGTAGACAAAGGGGCAGCGGTTTCCGAACTCTGCGGATACGGTCTGCCCATCTCGGGCCGATAAGAGAGGCGCCTGGCCCAAGCGGGCCAGGCGCCGCGATCTTACGTATTTGCCCGTCTAGCGCTTGCCAGCGGGGCAGGCCCGGATGCACATGCCACAGTAGCTGTAGCCCAGAACCTCCTGGTGTGCATCGTTGTAGCCATGGCACTTGGGCTTGTCCGTACCGCTTTCAGAAATTGCCCCAACCGGGCAGGCCTCGGCACAAAGGTTGCAGCTTACCCCTGGACACAGGTCGCCCTTAGTCTTGGCGTCAGGCTCCAGGACCGCGTCGGTGATGACTGCCGTAAGCCTGACTTTCGGTCCATACTCCGGTGTCAGCAACAGGCCGTTCATGCCTACCTCGCCTACGCCTGCCTGGGCGCCAGCAATAATATACGAGAACCACTTGGTGTCGAGGATAGCATTAAAGTGCTCTGAGTTCGGCCCTACGAACGTCTGGTAAACGAAGAAGCTTGGGAGCGCCACGCTACCACGGTCCTCGATGTACTTGGTGACTTCGTAACAGATCTCGTTCATCTTATAGTTAAGATAGGTCATGCCCCAGGTGAGGTTTCGCCCTTTTCCTGACATGACGAAACCGTTGAGCGCCCGCTTCGCCATGACAATATACGACTTGGCGCCCGGCAGCAGTTCGGTGGCGCTGTAGCCCGGCACGTTGTTCATGCTCTCGGCTGACGCAATACCTACCAGGTCGGCGCCTGCCTCAAGAGCGATTCGCTTTACTTCGCTAGCCAGCAACATTGATTAGTCTTTCTCCTTTGGTAATATTTGTTTAGAGACGAACCAGCCATGGGTGTATTTTACAGTACAGCCCGACTTGCCCTGCAATCTGCCAGTCTTAAGTATCCTCAGGGCAACTCAGGATGACTTTGGCCCCTTCCAGCGCCAGAAGGCGCCTCTTCATCCGCTGGCCGCACGCAAATCCGCACAAGGACCCGTTGGTAGCCACGACGCGATGGCAAGGAACAAGAAGTGGCAACGGATTACAGGCCAGTGCACGACCAACGGCCCGACTGGCCCGAGGACGGCCGATGGTCTCCGCCACCTGGCCGTAGGAGCGGGTCTCGCCCCGAGGAATCTGCTGCGTAGCCCGCCAGACCGCCCTCTGGAAAGAGGTGCCCACTTCCCCATCCCAGGTGTCATTGAGAACAAGGGGCTCACCTTCCAGGTAGCGCTCTACCTTCTCCAGAAAAGCCGTCAGGGCAGGGTCCTCTTCCTCGTGCTCCGGCCCCAGGTCCACCAAGACCTGCTCCCGTGACGGCAAAGGCAGGATGATCTTCTTCAGCCCTCCGTCCGAGGCCAGAGCGCCTATCCATCCCCAGGAGGTCTTCCTCAAAGCGAACCGCATGTTAGCAATCCTTCTTGTCTCTTCTGGGCAGGCAGATGCGCCTCAGCAGGTCAGCCCGAAGGGAATGCCAGAACTGCAGAAGCTCACTGGACTCGTCAGGCGTGGACGCGCGCCCGCCATATCGCACCCTTTCATAATTGCTAAGTATAACCTCTATGCCCTTGCGCTGTCGAGGCAAGGCTTTCTTCAGTACCTCTCCATACTCTCTAGGAGTCTGACTGGACCTGGGGCCCAGTTGTGTCAGAGAAGCGATCAGAGACATCTTTCCGTAGACTGCCACCGAAGCATCTATAGTTGCCCAGTGCCGGCGCCATGCCAGCCAGGCTACCGCTGCCAGCACCGGAAGAAACACACCCCAACCCCAGCCCGGCCACCTGCTCGGATTCTCCTGGGAAGATACCGAAGCTTCCTCCGTTATGGGGACCGGCAGACTGCCATCCGGCTCATTCGGCATATTGAGCAGGAGGTCCTGATCAGAGACGTCTTCGCCTGCATCGGAGGTAGCTCTTGCGAGGGGTGGTAGGCTCGGCGTTGGCTCAAACTCTATCCATCCGTAACGCGGGAAAAACACTTCCACCCATCCATGGGCGTTCGACTCTTTCACCAGATGAGCGCCCCGTTCGGAGTCTATGGCTCCTGTCGCATACCCCGTGACCACCCTGGCCGGAACTCCAATCGAGCGTAGCATGACAACCATTGTGGTAGAGAAATAGGCCGAGTATCCCTTCCTAAGTGTAAATAGCAGATAGTCGACCCTATCCATGTTGCCTGGTGGCATGGGCAGATTCGTAGAGTAGGTGAACGTGCGAAGATAAGCTTCAATGGTCTGGGCCCTGTCATACGGGGTCCGGCCCGATTCTGTTAGCCGTTGTGACAGGTCACGCACCCTCTGTGGAAGAGTGGACGGCAGTTGAAGGTAGCGCTCCGTCACCCAGGACGGGTAGTCCTCGCCTGCCGCCCGCAACTGGTCCGGGCTCGCATCGGACACGGCTGAAACAACTGTATACTTCTGGCCGATTTGAAGCGGACTGGACGAATACATGGCTGTAACATCGGCGGGAAAACGGGTAACAGCTTGAACGCCGGCGATGCTACCGTCATCCGCTCTGGCGACTTCAGTCACCCGCACGCCTTGAGGGAGCCGTGAGTTAATCGTTCGTAAAACTCTTTCGTTGTCCCACCTTGAGCCTACCCCCTGTAAGGACTCTCGGAGAGCGCCGGCATAAGGACGCAGATCCGGAGGGACCGTCTCATTGCGACTTAGAGCACTGGTGCTCAATGTCGCCGGCTCCCGCCGAGTCGTGCCCAAATTGACCGTCAGGTCAATCAGTTTTTGGGGCTGCCCGGCAGCGAACACCAGTCCGTTCTTAGGTGACAGAATTGTGATGGTCTGCGTGACCTCCGTGGTGGACTGGTACTGGGCGATGGTGCTTTGCATGTCCGTGGCTGGTCCGGGCAGGCGCACCGGGGACTGGTCCTGGACCAGCCACCCCTGGCCCGTGTAATAATCATAAGACAGTCCCCGCCAGTACCGGGGCGCTGTGGATTCTACCAGCATCACCGGCTCATCGCTCAGGTTGGACGTGCCTCTGATGACCAGTGCCTTGTCAAAATCCCCCGGTCCGGGCCGTTCTCGTGACACCAGAAAGGCGAACAGGCGATTCATCTGTCCGAGCCCATCCTGCCAGGGAGTGTTGACCCTGTACCACACATTCAAAAGGTCAGTCGATTCTCGCGGGGTAGGAACAAACCAGACCACCAGAGATAATGAAAAGGCGAGGACCGCCGAGAAGGCAAAAAGTTGTCCGCTCCCGGCCGTTTTCCCAACCACCGGGTCATAACTCTGATTCAGTCGCACGACCAGCAGTAGGGCAGCCATGATGTAAACCAGGAAAAATATGCCGAGCCGGGCTGGTGCGTAGTTCAGGTTTAGTAGCAGCGCCACACCAGCCAGCGCGATTGACAGCCAGGGCCGCCGTCCGCGGCAGACGGACCAACCCAGGGCAAACCCGCCTATCCAGGCGAAACCGAGGAGCAGCAGATGGAATGGCAGCAGGTCCGTGCTTATACCCCCCGTCCGGGCGGCATAGCCCCATGCGTTCATCCGGGTAAGCAGGTCTACCAGCCTGTCTATCCAACTCTTGCCAGCCAGGATGGGCATGACCTGCCACGCGATGGCAACGAGTCCGATAGGCAAGGCCGAAAGATGGGCCAGGTACCAGCGCAGGCCCAAAATCGACAGCGTGCCAGCGAGAAGCATGGCGCCGAGGCCGTTGAGCGCCGGGTGAGGAAGATCATCAACCCATCCAGCGGCCTCTATAGAGAACAGGGCGCTGGTCAGCATAATACCGGCCAGAGCGAGGGCCAGCAGGTCTATTCTTGATAGAAAACGGCGGAACATCATCGGGCCCGATTCGCCTGACCAACGGCGCGATCGAAGGAGTCACCCTTGTTGATAAGAAACGTTGGTATCCGTGAAGCAACCAGCGAGCTGAAGGCCAGGAGGGAGTTGTTCCCCTGTCCAAAGCTAGCCGGTTCCATCAGAAACACCAATAGCCTGACCCCCCGATGCGCCAGTAGTTGTGAGGCTCCCACCCAGTCCTCCCTGGTTGAAGGAGTGATCACCACAGCCAGCTCTCGCCGGCCGAGGTGACGCTGCTGGCGATTTATCACGTCCAGAAGTGTTGCTGTTCCTCTCGCCTGCACGCTTGCCAGCGAGTCCATGAGCCTCATGAGCTGGCGCGAGCCCCGGTCTGGCAAGAGAGATATGCCAGGCTCTCCCTGTGCGACCAAACCGCATGCATACCCGTGATCAAGAAAATGCTGTGATAGAGAGGCAGCGAGGGACACGCCGTACTCCGCGGTGGACTCCGGGCCGCTACCCCTCTGGACGGACTCTTCCAGATCCAGAATTACGAACACGTTATGTGAAGGGTCGATCTCGAATTCCTTGACCATTAGTTTCTGCCAGCGAGCCGTCAGCGGCCAGTGAATCCGGTTAAGGCTATCTCCGGGATAATAATCCCTGATGTCGACGGCCTTCGGAGTGAGATAGGGCAATCTCTGAGGAGATCGGCTCTCCCCTGAAAGGTCACTCCTCGGAGAAGGCAAGCCGCTCAAGTGGTGAACCCTGGGATGCACGATCAGATCACTCACCGGGCGAACGATTCGCTTCTGGCGGAAGACACCAAATGGATCGCTGACATACACCCAGGTCGGCCCAATGGAATAGCATCCCCTTGACAGTGGGGAAGTATCTAACGAGAAGCTCGCCTCGGCGCCGGGCCCCAGATTGAAAGAATGGTCTCGCACAGCACCTGGCAGAGGTGATTCTTCGATGACTTGAAGGCCAGCCTTGGGCAAAGGGCTGAGGTTGCGAACAGTTATCGCTTCCTTGAAACTGGCGCCGGCTCTCAGACGTTGAGGACGCCGGCCGGCTGTCACCTCCAGCCCCCACAGACTGGTGCGGGCCCAGGCAAGCCCGAGCGCCAGTACACCGGTCAACAGGTAGGAGAGTCGAAAGAAGTAGCTATAGCCGGTTATCAGGCCCGCGATAAACAGAGCCACCGCCAATACAAGTGCAAGCCAGACCTTCATCTGAGCAGAAAGTAAGAGGACTTACCGCTGGCGGATGCGTACGCCGGGAACAGGGACCTGGGCCATCACCTCTGACAGGACTTCCCTGGCAGTGACCTCACGTAGGGATGCGGCCGGACTTATGATGATCCGGTGGGCAAGGACAGATTCCGCCAGTTCCTTAATGTCATCGGGAAGCACAAAATCACGGCCTCTCATCAGAGCCAGGCCCTGAGCGGCACGCGTCAGGGCAAGCGATCCCCTCGGCGAGGAGCCCAGGTAAACTTCCGAGTGCTTGCGGGTGGCATCGACGATCGAAACAACATAGCGAGTGATTAGAGGATCGACACGCACTTCCTTGATCGCTTGCTGCGCAGCCAGTATCTCCGCAGAGTCGACCACCTGCTCAAGGGCGTCGACCGGATGCACACGCTGCTGGCGTTCCAGGATCTCTATCTCATGCTCTACCGATGGATACCCAAGGGTTAACCTCATGAAGAAACGGTCTATCTGGGCCTCCGGCAGAGGAAACGTGCCTTCGTATTCGATAGGATTTTGGGTAGCCATTACCAGAAAAGGCCGGGGAGCGGCGTAGGTAACGCCATCGACGGTGACCTGCCGCTCCTCCATGCATTCCAGGAGCGCGGATTGGGTCTTAGGGGTAGCGCGGTTTATTTCATCGGCCAGAACAACTTGAGCAAGAATGGGGCCAGGGCGAAACTCGAACTCCCCCGTACGCTGGTTGTATACCGAGACCCCGGTAACATCGCTGGGCAGAAGGTCTGGGGTGAACTGGATACGCCGGAACGTGCAGCCTACGGATTTGACGATACTCTTTGCCAGCATCGTCTTTCCAACGCCCGGCACGTCCTCAATGAGGAGATGCCCGTTAGAGATGAGTGCTATGAGGGCAAGCTCAACCTCTTTCCCCTTGCCGACAATGACCTTCCCAACATTGTCCAGTATGGCCTCGCATACAGCCTTTGGATCCACAGCCCCACCTCCTGTTCGGTATGAGAAAAACGGCGGCAATAGGTCTCAGTTAAGGAATGCTTTGGTCTCATTGTATAAGCTAGCCGAGGTATAATGCAACCGCACCGTTATTATGAGTGCGGATCACATTCCTGCGCAGCTACGGTCCACCTGCACGGTGAGTTGCTCGACACCGGTTCTATGTGGAGGGCGCCGGTGTAGGCTCCACCCGTGCAGGGAGGGTATGGCAGGTTCCGCACTCTTGCCGTATAACCTTTCCGTCCGTGCTGGCATGCTTCCCGTCATGACATCGGAAGCATCCCGGCGTACGCTGGTGCCCTATGTTGTCGGCGTAGGTGCTGGAGTCGACGCCCATGCGTGGAAAGATGCTACTGGCGTAAGATTGCTGAGTCTCTTTGACAGCAGTCCCTATGGCCGGCCCCTGTCTGACGTAAACCTGCGGGTATTCCGTCCTGTAGAAAGTAGTGAGGTCCTGGTCAATGGCACGGAACGCCGCCTCTGTATCAGGATAGTCGTGATTCATGGCGCGCACTGCCTCTCGCTTGATATAAGGCAAGCCCCGGTCAATCCTGCCGGCATTCAAAGCCCGGTCTATGCTCTCGTCCGGCGTGCGGAAATTGTGCGTTGGGCGGTTATGACAGTCCATGCAGTCCATAACGCGCTTTACAGCCCGGTCAGCTTCGGCGGATGTGAGCGCGGAATCCGGGGACTGATAAATGGTTGTGCCTTCATCGGGATTATCCATGCGCACCCAGATAATGTTCTGGCGCTCCCGGTCCGTTGCGATGTACTCGATCCGGTTCTTGATGTTCATGTGCCAGTGAATCCCATACGGAAGGCCCAACTCCATGCCACCGCCACCGGTCTTGATGGTCATCGTAAACCGCTGCTCAGTATTGGCCTCGTCAGCCAGGTAGCGGACCATGGTGACCGTCTGGTCACCATAGAACTTCTCAGGCCAATGGCAAGTTTCACACGTTTCCCTGGCTGGTCGCAACGCCGTGATAGGTGCGGGGATTGGCCGGGGATAGGTATTGAAAGCGACGGCGAATACCTGCCGGACCCCGGAGAGCTTGGACCGTACAAACCAGTCAGCGCCCTCTCCGATGTGGCACGTAGAACAGTTTATCCGAGCGTGAGGCGATCTCTGGTAGGCTATGTATTCCGGCGCCATAACGTTATGGCAAAGCTGACCGCAAAACTCCGTCGATTCCATGAAGCCATAAGCCCGGTAGCTGAGCCCGGATAGAAGCGAGGCAAAGGCAAGCGTAGCGAAGATGAAGAAGCCGAAGGCCAGTCTCTTCGCGGGGTCGTTCAAGTCCAGGACAGGATAGCGTGGTGGAGCCACGCCGGCGGCGACCGCCTCCGGTCTGCGGAGCCGCCTCCTGGCCACGAGCATTCCGACTGGTATGAGAATCAGTCCGAGCACGAAGAGAGACGGAAGGGCAAGATAAAGGAGAATTCCAAGGTAAGGAGTCTCCCGGCCTCCGACGAACTCCACCAGCAAAATGAATATGATGGAGGCCAAGGCGCTCGTCGCCAGGACTACGCCGGTCTCGGTGATGGGGTTCCGGGTCAGCGAATGGCGGCGTGGAGGAGGTTTCCTATCTACTTTGTCTGAACGCATGGCTGACTACGATCGGCGAGCACTGTTGCTGAGATCCCTGGATTGGCCGGTGCGAACTCGGACGTTTCGACCAAATGCATATCAATGCTATTGTTGCACAAGCATCGTGCAATTACCATAAGTAATCGGCCACGGAGTGACAGTTAAGGCCTTGTGGAAGGATATCTGTATATTATTGAATTAATGTGCTGCCGACCCGAAGAGTCAAGATTATCTTCTAGCTAAACTCCTCCGGGAGGCGCTCCACGCTTGAAGATGACTTTCCGGAAAAGGTATCTACGTCGAAGGCTGCATAACTCATCAGGATATACCTCGCCTGGTCGCACTCGCCTCCACACATGACACCAACCAGGAGGTTCCCATCCCTGATGTCCTCTTCATAACGCCGGCCCTCCGATTCAGGAACGCCCAACTCAGCCAGGGCAGCGGCAATACCGGAGGAACTGCCAGCAGCAGCGCCGCCTAATTCTCTCGCGATAGGTCCGCTGGCCTGAATGAAACCAAAACCAGGGACCTCCAGCGAGCTGAGCCTGTCAAGTACCTCCGCAGCCCCGCCCAGGCCGGAACCCCCTGCCTCGATTGTAGTACGGCTCCCGCCCAGGTCGTAGCCAAGCAAAAGCACTCCCACACGGTGGCTGTCAAAACCACCCGCAAGCAAGGCGTCAATGGCCCGCTCCGCTTCGGTCCTGGTCCGGAAAACGCCGATAACGCTGTTCTCTACGTTGCGATACTCACCCTGCATGATTTCCCCCTAATTTGAGCTTCCAGCTTCCCCGGCAGACCTATCAGTCCTGCCGCCCCCGTCCCTTGGCTGGACCGTTTCCAAGCCAGTGATTGCCAGGCACAGCCCATACCTTTAACAAGGTATAGAAGACTGTAAGCTACTTTATCAGAATACCGTACAACTCTGCTCGGAGCGTTTCAAGTTCGGGGGTTGCCAGCTAGTATGCGCTACCGACGATATAGCAGCCAGCAGATCGGGTTAGATACTGAAAGACGGGTCTATTGGCGTGATCAGTGAAGCTCGCCGTCAGATGCCGGCCGGTTAGATGCCGGAACAGATCTTTTCGCGAACCTAGTGGGCCTGCTGCTGCGCCCGCAAGAGCTCTTCCACGAAACGGCCTTCCGAGACCGCTCCTACTATCTCTACCGTCTCGTTGATTACGGTCTTGGGGACAGAAGAGATGTCATATCTCTGCGCCAGCTCAGGAAACTCGGTTACTTCAACAACGTCTGCAGTCACGTAGCTGTTGGCCTGAGAAAGCTTATGGGCCAGCCTGGCCACACGGGGGCAATAGGGTCAGGTGGGTGTTACGAAGACCTGTATGTGCGTGGGGTTCTGGATGCTGCTCAGTCGGTCAAGGACCTGTGCAGACAGCCCGGGCTCTCCTTTAGAAAGAGACACGATGTCCTCTACCAGAGTGGCGAACTCGTATCCGGAGGGCATCCCGTAGAAGCGCAACCGGACACCATCCGCTCCCTGAAGCACAGTTGCAGGAATCTTGTCCACACCCATGGCCTTAGCCTGCTCTTCCTGAGCGAGAAAATCCAATGTCTCCAGGCGAAGCTTGGGGGAAATAGACGCTACCTCCTCGAGAAGCTCGTGGGTATCCCTACATCCCGGACACTCAAGGCCAGGCACCGTCAGACCCGATTCGTGCTGAGTAAAGAAGGTAATCGTAACCTCTCCTGTCAATTCAGCATCAAACTTGTCCTTCAGGAACCCCCGGTCCTTTTCGTTAAGTAGAGCCATGTTCTCCTCCTGTCAGGCACCTAAGCTGGTAATCATACCGATTGCAGTAATGACGTCAGGGCTGGCCCTCGTGTTCCTTAATTGAGGACATGATCCCCGCCCAGCCATCATGGAGGTCTTCTCTGGAGAGGACTTTCTTATCGAGCAAGAGTTTTACGACAAGTGTGAGGAATTCCCGGTAGGCAGTCACTGTCTGCTCTAGTACTTTGACCCGCTCTTCGAGGTTCTCCAAGAGTTCTCTCCTTCTTAGGATTATCTCTATCGTAGCACCGCAATAGGCCTTTTTCTATACCTATCCGGCCCAGGGGCGTCCGTCAGAGTAGTGGGTACGAGAATCTCAGGCTGTAATCAAAGCGGCATCCAAATACGCAGGCACAGGCGATGAAGGAGTCGTACATGACAGACTATACATAAAGTATACACTACGTAACGTACACTGAAACGTGTCGGGGGGGATTTCCTAAAAATTATATGAAAATCTATTGCATTTCTCGTTCAGATATGTTAGGTTAGTGGGGCTAAGTGGTGGCAAGTGGGGACAGGTGCATGTCCGTGACGTCGAGGTGGGGCCTTGTTCCTTGGAGAGTATCAACACAACATAGACCAGAAGGGGCGCATGGCGATACCTGCACGCCTCAGAGAATCCTTCAATGACGGTCTGGTGCTCTCCCGGGGCTTCGAAAAATGTATTGTAGTATATCCTCTTGTGGAGTGGAACAAGGTGGCTGAGAAACTGGCATCTCTGCCAACAACTCAGAGCAAGGTCCGGCGAATAAACCGGAGCACCTTTTCCAGCGCTTTCCAACAAGATATGGACGGACAGGGCAGGGTGCTCATCCCTCCTCAACTAAGAGACTACGCAGGAATTAATGGTGATGTTGTGGTGGTAGGAGTGAACAATTACCTGGAGATATGGAGCAGGGGAAACTGGGAAGCGGAGAGCGCCACGATGGGCGAGGAAGCCTCCCAACTGGCGGAAAGCGTAGAAGTATGGCGCTAGGGAGTCCGGCCATAGACAGCATTCACGTTCCGGTCATGCTCGGCGAAGTGATCGAGGCCCTTAGGGTTCGAGACGGGGGGACCTATATCGATTGTACGGTCGGAGGCGGAGGCCATACGAGCGCAATTCTCGACGCCAGCGGCCCGGCCGGACGTCTCTTAGGGCTAGACATGGACCCCAGCGCTATTGATCGCACCGCCTTGCGCTTGGAGGAGTTTCGGGGCTGTTTCCTGTTAGCTAATGAGAATTTTGCCCGGCTGGAGGAAGTTGCGGTCACCAGCGGTTTCTATCCGGTTGACGGCATACTCTTCGATTTGGGTGTCTCCTCTGACCTACTGTGGGACCCCAAGCGAGGCTTCAGTTTTCAGCATGATGCTCCTTTGGACATGCGCTTCAGCGACCGCCAGCAAGACACGGCGGCCGACTTGGTCAACCACCTATCAGAAAGCGATCTGGCCGATATCATCTTCCGTTTCGGCCAGGAGAGGCATAGCCGCCGTATTGCGCGCATAATCGTCGCCAACCGGCCGGTACTGACGACCGGACAACTGGCATGGCTAGTCGAACGGGCGCTAGGTTCCTCCGGCAGAAGCTCCTACAAAGGCCGTATTCACCCCGCGACCCGGACGTTCATGGCCCTCCGTATTGCCGTGAACAAGGAGATGGATAGCTTGGCCTCCGCTTTACCTCAGGCCGTGAAGCTCCTCAAGCCACATGGCCGTCTAGTGGTCATCAGCTTCCATTCCTTAGAGGATGGTATGGTCAAGGGCTTCTTCCGCCGGGAATCCTCAGGGTGCATTTGCCCGCCTCAAATCCCCCAGTGCGTTTGCGGGCATTCCCCATCCCTGAGAATCGTCACAAAGGACCCGATTACTCCGACCGAGGCAGAGATCCGGGTGAATCCGCGCAGCCGTAGCGCAAAGATGAGGGTAGCCGAAAAGCTCTAGGGGCCTGTCCTAGCCCCGAACCCAGTCAGCAGTGGGACAACCTTAATAGCGGTAATCATGTAATAGCCGAGGTATAGGCAGTGGCGGCCAAGACTCTATCTGTTTCAACATCGTTGCTCGGGCGCATACCCAAGCGCCGCAATCTATCTGGTCTACTTAACGTATGTGCCGCCATACTTGGCATGACTACCTTGCTCTTGATGGTACAGATTAGTGGCGTGGCCTCCAAGGCCTACGAAGTACAGCGCCTTGAAGACTCGCGCACGTACTGGCAGGAGACAAATTACCGGGTCGAGGCAGAGATCGCCCGGCTCCAATCGCTGAATCGCATCGAGGCTGAGGCAGTAAACCGCTTGAAGATGGTGCCCGCCAAAAACGTGATCTCGGTCCTGGTGGCTAAACCTCGGGAAAGTAACGCTGTGGCTCAGCCCGCCAATCGTGAGGCTCCATCCGCGGCGACCTCGAGCAATGCCAAGAGCAGGGCATGGCACCAGGACCTTCTGGAGATCGTGGAGCAGCTATGGGAGCGCCGATGAGAGAAGCTCATCTCCGCTACCGGCGCCTGGTCTTTCTCATTGCGATATTTGCAATGACCGGGATCGGCTTGCTAACGCAGATCGCCAGTATTCAGATTGGCCAGTATGATTACTACACCGCCATGGCGATGAATGAGCATTGGGGCAAGAAAGAAGTAGTCGCCCACCGTGGAACGGTTCGAGACCGCAACGGCAACCCTCTGGCGGAGACCACTACCGTATACGACGTCTTTTTGACCCCTGGGTCGATCAAGTCGCAGGAGACGCTATCCAAGACAGCTAAGACTATCTCATCGCTCCTTCGGATCCCGGAGGAGAGGTTCGTATCTCTGCATTCGCAGACCGGTACATCCAAAGCGCTGGTGCAGTCGAATGTTCCATACGATATCGGCTCGAAGCTAATTGACATGGGCCTTCCAGGCATTCGGATTGAGCAGGTGATACGACGCAACTACCCGGAGGGTAACCTGGCATCTACTGTACTGGGGCTGGTCGGCAAGGACCAGAAAGGCTTGATGGGCATCGAGTCATATTATAACGGTGAACTGGCGGGCAGGAGCGGCACGATAACGTACGAACGGGATTCTGTGGGCAACGAGATTCCCCTGGGCTTCCGAGAACGAGAGGCCCCTCAAGAAGGCTCGGACCTGTTCCTGACAATAGACCGATATATCCAGCGACTGGTGGAAAAGGAGCTGGACCAGGCGATGGTCAAGCACCAGGCAAAAGGCGCAACTATCATCGTTATGGACCCGAATACCGGGGCCATCCTGGCCATGGGTAGCAGGCCGTCCTTTGATCTCACACAGCCCAACCTGGGGGACGCATCCCAACTAGGCCTGATGCGTAACCGGGCCGTCTCGGATCTCTACGAGCCCGGCTCGACATTTAAGATTATTACCGTAGTCTCGGCCCTGCAGGAGCGCAGGATAACCCCAGAGACAACCATGATGGACCGAGGCTACGTGATCAAGAATGGCTGGACGATCACCAACTGGAATGGCAAAGGCAATGGCCTGATTGACATGACTGAGTTACTGGAGCATAGCATCAATATAGGTGCAGTATGGGTAAGCGATCAGCTTGGGGCGGACGACTTCTATAAGTATGTCAAATCATTCGGCTTCGGCCAGCCTACCAGCATTGACCTCCCGGGCGACGTGGCCGGGCAATATCGCAAGCCCGGTGAGCCGGACTGGTCGACAATCGACCTGGCCACCAACAGCTTCGGCCAGGCCATTAATGTAAGCCCTTTGCAGATGATCACGGCCGTCTCCGCGGTGGCTAACGGCGGAAAGCTGATGCGCCCGTATTTGGTCGATAAGGTCATCGGGCCGGGCGGGGTTCGCGTCTACCGGCCAGTACAGGTGAGGCAAGTGATCTCGCCGGAGACGGCCAAGACCATGCAGGGGATGTTGCTGAAAGTAGTAAACAACGGGCTAGATAAGCAGGCAGGGATACGTGGCTTCGATATGGCTGGAAAGACCGGCACCGCCCAGGCTCCCGGAATTGGGGGGTACTCGTCCTTCACCATTGCCTCCTTCATAGGGTTCGGGCCGATAGAGGAGCCGCGATTCATCGTTCTGGTCAAGGTGGATGAGCCGAAAGACGATCCCTACGGCAGCACCGTGGCCGCCCCTATCTACCGGAACCTGGCGCAGCAAATCCTCGTCTACCTGAGGGTACCGCCCTCCGATCCAAAACTGATCGTGGCCGGGGCTAAGAGTTGAGGCTGGCAGTGGCACGGATCACCACAAGAGATGTGCTTCAGGCACTGAACAAGTCCTTGATAACGTTCGCGCCTTCCGGGCTGGGAGAGGACTCCTTCACTGACGTAGTCGTGGATTCCCGCAAGGCGACACCGGGTTGTCTTTTCGTGGCGCTAAAAGGCGAGAGTGTTGACGGTCACAATTTCGCTGCCGATGCACTTGCGCGGGGAGCGAGAGGACTGCTCCTGGAGAGACAGGTTGAATTCCCAGACACTCCAGGGTACCGGCCAACGGCCTTCATCGTCAAGAACCCTCTGGATGGCTTACAAAAGCTGGCCCATTACTGGCGAGCCAAGCACGATGTGAGCGTGGTAGCTGTCACAGGCAGCGTAGGCAAGTCGTCTACCAAGGAACTGATCGCATCCGTCTTATCTGCACGCTTCAACGTTCTGAAGAACGAGGGGAACCTTAACACCGAGATAGGCTTGCCAATGGTCCTACTGGGCCTGGACAGCTCCACCCAGCAAGTGGTGCTTGAGATGGGCATGTACGGGCCGGGCGAGATACGGCAACTCTGTCAGATAGCGAAGCCGGACATTGGGGTAGTGACGAACGTCGGACATAGTCACCTGGAGCGCCTCGGGTCTTTGGAGGCAGTGGCTGGAGCGAAGGCAGAGTTGGTTGAGTGTCTTCCAGAGGGTGGAACAGCCATACTGAACGGCGATGACCCCCTGGTGCGCGGGATGGCAAATCGTAGCCGGGCACGTATCCTCACCTACGGAATGGATCCCGCGCTCGATGTATGGGCCAGCGACCTGGAGAGCAAGGGGCTGGCAGGTATTTCGTTCGTCCTCCACCATGGGGACGTGACCTATCCGCTCCGAGTACGCTTGCTAGGCAGGCATAGCGTCAACACCGCCCTGGCCGCGGCGGCGGCTGGCCTCGTTCATGGGCTGACATGGGAAGAGGTGGCTTCCGGCCTGGAGATGGCCCGGGAGTTCCGGCTTTTGCCCACGCCGGGCCTTCGTGGCAGCCTGATCATCGATGACACCTACAATGCCAGCCCGGCATCCACGCTGGCCGCCCTGGAGCTCCTCGCGGAGCTAACGGGACGCAAGATCGCCGTGCTTGGCGACATGAGGGAGCTTGGACCTTACGAAATAGAGGGGCACCTGCGAGTAGGGAGACGGGCGGCCCAGACAGTTGACATTCTAGTGGTTCTAGGCGGAAAGGCGGCCCTCGCTGGGAGAGAAGCCTCAGCCGCTGGAGCCCATGTAATCTTTGCCTCTTCCCGTGAGGAGGCCTCCGCCAGGCTGCTTTCGCTCCTTCAAGAAGGGGACGTGGTCCTGGTGAAAGGCTCCCGGGCAATGGGAATGGAGGAGATCGTGGAAAGGCTTAAGGAAAAGTAATGCCCTTATCTCTGGCGCTAGGAGCTATCACCTTCGTGATAGCTATGCTCATGGCTCGACCGGTGCTGGCCCTTCTGCAAAGGCTGGACATAGGCAAGCGTGTCAGTGTGGATGCCCCTGCGTCCCACGCCTCCAAGGCAGGCACCCTTACCATGGGGGGCTTGATTATCTTTGTTGCCGTATTTCTTGTGACAGTCCCCTTCAACCTGGTAGGCAAGCTGTCCATCATTCTACCGCTGGCCGTAATGGTGAGTAGCGGCGTTCTCGGGGCTGTTGACGACCTTCTAAATCTCCTTGGAGGCAAGCACACCGGCCTGGCCCCGAAGTTCAAGTTTGGCTGGCTGCTCTTGATCTCCGTAGCGGCAGCAGTAGCGCTGTTCACCTTCTTCAATCTAAGAAGCATCTACGTTCCGTTCGTCGGGAAGTTCGAGATCGGGTTCTGGTATCTACCGATCGCCATCATGGCGATACTTGGAACAGCCAACGCCGTAAACCTCACCGATGGGCTCGATACGCTGGCGGGGGGAACGGCGGCCATAGCCTTTACGGCATATGGAATCATCGCCTTCTTGCAGGGACAGCAATTCCTGGTAACATTTGCTTTTACTGTGGTCGGCGCCACCCTCGCGTTCCTCTGGTTCAACGCCCACCCGGCTCAAGTGTTTATGGGCGACACCGGCTCACTGGCTCTCGGAGCCACCCTGGCCACAGTTGCCCTGATGACCGGGCATTGGCTGCTGTTGCCGGTGGTAGGCATCGTCTTCGTAATGGAGGCAGGGTCAGTTCTCGTCCAGGTAGTGTACGCCAGGGCAACCGGGGGAAAGCGAGTCTTTCGCATGGCACCCCTCCATCATCATTTTGAGCTCAAAGGCTGGTCCGAGCCGCAGGTCACACTGCGCTTTTGGCTACTGAGCATGATAGCAGCTATCGTGGGCATTGCCCTCGCACTCTCTTGATAGGATATCAGTGGTGAAGAAGATCTCGACGGCCTCAACAATGTTCCAGGGTAAGAGAGTGACCGTCGTGGGCCTGGCCAGAGAGGGCATGGCCCTCACCCGGTTTCTGCATGGCCAGGGGGCAATTGTGACAGTCAGCGACTCCAAGACTATCCAGGAGCTGGCCCCTTCCCTGAAGCAACTGGAGGGCCTCGATGTCCGGCTATCGCTAGGCGCCAACCGAATAGAGGACAGCTTGTCCGCAGACATGATATTCGTGAGCCCTGGAGTGCCACCGAGCTTACCGTCACTGGAGGCTGCCCGGCGGGCGAGCAAGCCCATCAGCTCTTCCACGAGGCTATTCTTTCAGCTCTGTCCGGGCAGGATCGCTGGCATAACCGGGAGCTGTGGGAAGTCCACTACCACCACGCTGCTGGGTAAGATGCTCGAGGCCGGAGGCAAAAAGACGCTTGTGGGAGGCAACCTGGGGACGCCGCTCCTGGAGCGGCTGCCGGAGATGGGCCCGGAGACATGGGCAGTACTGGAACTCTCCAGTTTTCAGTTAGAGCTCATGGAAGAAAGTCCCAACATCGCCATAATAACGAATCTAAGACCGGACCACCTTGACCGGCACGCCTCTCTGGAAGAATATGCCTGCGCCAAGGCCAACATATACCGGCATCAAACACCTGATGACTATCTTCTGCTGAATTATGACGACTCCAAAACCAGGAAGATGGCAGAGGACGCTCAGTCTCAGGTACTCTTCTTCAGCCTCGAAAGACAACTGACTGAGGGCGCATTCCTGCAAGGGGATGACCTGGTAGTATCTACCAATGACCGCAAGCAAGTGATCTGCAAGGCATCAGAGGTTCGCCTGCTGGGAAGGCATAACCTCTATAATGTGCTCGCCGCCAGCCTGGCGGCGAATATTTCTGGCGTGGAGCCCTGGGTATCAGCCGAAGTCGCCCGATCCTTCCAGGGGCTTCCGCATCGCCTGGAAATGGTCCGCAAGACTAAAGGTGTCTCTTATTACAACGACAGCATTGCCACCACCCCTGACCGGGCCGTGGCAGCGATAAAATCCTTCCACCGGCCGATCATCCTGATATCCGGCGGCCGGGACAAGCATCTCCCGCTGGCCCCCCTGGCCCAGGCAGTTCGGGAGAGCTGCAAGGCAGTGGTGCTCTATGGGGAAGGTGGTGGCCTTCTGCAAAAAGAGCTTTCTGAGCAGGGCCTGAACAACTCCAGCCTGACAATTCTCAGGGCTCACGCCTTCCAGGAGGCCGTAGAAAAGGCGGCCGCGGCGGCCAGATCGGGCGACATCGTGCTTATGGCGCCCGGGTTCACAAGCTTCGACCAATTCTCGAGCTACGAAGAGCGGGGGAAACGATTCAGGCAACTGGTGGAGGGACTGGGCTAATGCACAGAGCCCTGAATATGAAGTCCAGACTGCAGACGGGGCAGACCGACCGCTATCTACTGGCGGTGGTCGGAGTACTCTTAATGGTCGGCATGCAGATGGTCTACAGCGCCAGCTTCGGCTACGCGCTGGTAGAATATGACGACGCAGCCTATCTCGCCCTGAGACAAGGACTCTGGGGGATTGTTGGATTCGCCCTGTTGCTGTTCTTCTGGAAGGTGGACTACCAGCATTGGCGGACACTGAGCCTGATAGGGATTGTTCTCTCCGTCCTGGCACTTATCGCGGTCCATCTACCAGTCATCGGGGTCACATCGTACGGCGCACAGAGATGGATCCGTCTCGGCCCGCTGCCCCCCATACAGCCGAGTGAGTTCGTAAAGCTACCGATAATCATCTATGTGTCGGCATGGCTAACGGGCCGCGAAGAGAAGCTGCAGAATTTCTCCGCAAGTGTAGCGCCGTTTATCCTCATGATGGGGATGATAGGCGGGCTGATCATGCTCCAGCCTGATCTTGGCACTACAGTCACCATCGTGCTTACGTCAATGGCACTGTTCTTCATCGCCGGGGCCAGCCTGCGCCACATATTTATCCTGGCGGGGATAGCACTCGTGGCAGGGATCTTATTGATCATAGGAGCGCAGTATCGGGCTGACCGCTTTGACTCCTTCCTGAATCCCTGGGCAGACCCTACCGGCAAGGGCTTCCATATAATCCAATCTCTCCTGGCCTTCGGGAGCGGAGGGTTCTGGGGCCTCGGCCTCGGGGCCAGCCGCCAGAAGTTTTTCTACGTGCCCGGCTCCCATACGGATGCTATTTTCGCAATCCTTGGGGAGGAGCTCGGCTTTATCGGGGTAGTCGGGGTCATGGCCCTCTTCGCCTTCCTGCTCTACCGTGGATTCCGGCTGTCCTTCCTTGCCAAGGACCAGTTCGGGGCATTTCTGGCCACCGGTATTACCTTCTGGTTCGCATTTCAAACCCTGATAAATATTGGCGGCATTACAAAGTCAATCCCCTTCACCGGCATACCCTTGCCATTCCTGAGCTACGGGGGATCCGCCCTGGCCAACAACCTCGCAGCTATCGGAATTCTCCTGAGCATCTCCAGACAGTGCAAGGAAGGCGGACCGAGTGTCTTGCAGAGACTTCAGGGGCGTCTGCGATGACAAGCCGCAGGACAGGCAGCCTTGCGCCCCGGCTCGCCGTTACCGGCGGGGGCACCGGTGGCCATGTGTATCCTGCGCTGGCGGTAATCTCCGCCTGGCAAAGGTTCGTGGGTCACGAGCCGGAAGTCCTATATCTGGGCAGTAGCGGAGGGATCGAGGAGACCCTGGTACAGCGTGAGGGCATACCGTTCAGGGGAGTACACGCCGGCCCGCTGCGAGGCAAGGGTCCGCTGGTAGTATTGCGGAGCGCAAGGCGGCTGGTCCGGGGCGTGGTCCAATCCTGGAAGGTGCTGGGGGCATTCCTCCCGGATGCGCTCCTGGCGACCGGGGGCTACGTCTCAATACCTGTGGCTCTGGCCGCACGGATCCGTCACATTCCGATAGTGGTCTATCTCCCGGACATAGAACCGGGATGGGCAGTACGGGCTCTGGCTCCTCTTTCCCAGCGCATCGCAGTCACTGCTGAGGCATCCCGGGACTATTTGCCTTCCAGAAAAGTGGTAGTGACCGGCTACCCCGTGCGGGAAGGGGTACGCGGGCTTGATAAGGTGAACGCCAGACGGAGGCTAGGATTACCAGAAGACCTCCCAACCCTCCTGGTATTGGGTGGTAGCCGGGGAGCCCGCAGTATCAACGTGGCAGTGGGCGACAATCTGGACCAACTCCTGGAGGTCTGTCAGTTAATCCATATTTCCGGGACGAGCGACGAGGGCTGGCTCAAGGAAAGGGCCACGCAACTCGGCAGTCATCTGTCCGGACGCTATGCACTTTATCCTTATCTTCATTCGGAGTTCCCATCGGCCCTTGCAGCCGCTGATCTGGCCCTTTCCCGTGCCGGCGCTTCAGTTATGGGCGAGTACCCCGCCGTAGGGCTTCCAAGTGTTCTCGTCCCCTATCCTTATGCCGGCTCCCATCAAGACAAGAACGCCGAGTACCTGTCTCAGGCAGGAGCAGCACTGGTCCTGCGGAACGGCCAGACAAAGTCCTTGCAGAATGCAGTGATAGGCCTGCTGAAGGACCCGGCTAAGCTTGGCCAAATGGCCAGCAGGGCCAGGGCCCTGAGCCGGCCAAACGCCGCCAGGGAAATAGCGGCGCTGCTGGTGGAGTTCCGGAGGCAGGATAACTGATGCTTCAGTTGGACCAGAGCATGCTGGTAGTGGTCATGGTGCTCGTGCTGGGACTGGCCGGCTTCTGGCGGGGAGTACGGGCAGAAGGTATCACCCTGGCCGGGGTCATGGCCGCCACAGCGATATTCACACAGGACCCTATGCGCCTTAGCTTGGTCGCAATGATCAACCGCTTTCCGAGAGTAATCGAAATGCTGGTAGCTACAGAAGATGGCACTTCGGCCTGGGGTGTGGGCAAGCTCCAACCTCTGAGCACGGCCGACGACCGCCTGATCTTCTATGCTGTCTTCTTTCTCGTGGCAGTAGCAGTCTTCTATTGGGTAGGCTTTGTATACGGGGGAACCCCTTCCATCAGGACCCACCGATTCCTGGGAGGCGTCATGGGCGCTGTCAATGGTTTCCTGGTCTCCTATGGAACTATCAGCTTCGGGCAGGACTACGTGCGACGTCATCCGAGTCCGGAGCCAGTCACCATCACACTGCCTGGACCGGGGCTGTCTCCGGCCGTTTCCGGAGGCTCGCTGAGTCAGTACTTACCGCTGGTCTTTCTGCTGGCCCTGTTCTTCATCATTATCCTCACTGTTACTTCAGCAAGGAGGGCCAAGGACTAATGCAACGGCCCGGGAAGCTTCACTTCGTAGGTGTGGGCGGCGTTGGGATGAGCGCGATTGCCCAGGTGATGGCAGAGGAAGGCCGGGTAGTGACGGGCTCCGATCTGAAGTCCAGCCATGTTACCCAGAGGCTAGCCTCTATGGGTGTCATCATCTTCGAGGGACATCGGGCGGAGAATATCGGCGATGTCGACATAGTAATTCGCTCCTCAGCAGTCTCAGACGAGAATCCCGAGGTCCAGGAGGCAGTGCGAAGGGGCATCCCAGTGATCAAACGAGCAGTATTTCTGGGGCAACTGATGGACGAAAAGCGGTCTGTCGCGGTTGCCGGAACTCACGGCAAGTCTACCACCAGCTCGCTGGTCGGAATCGCTCTTCTAAAGGCTGGTCTGGACCCCACCCTGCTCATCGGGGCAGACCTCATACAATTGGGAGGCAACGCCCGGCAGGGACACGGGAAGTACCTGGTGGCAGAGGCTGATGAGTTCGATGGGAGTCTCAGAGAGTTCCGGCCATGGATGGCTATCGTGACCAACATCGAGGCGGAGCACCTGGACTACTACGGCACCTACGATGCTCTACTCAACACGTTCCAGGGGTTCACCCGCACGGTCCCGGAGGACGGCCACGTGCTCATCTGCAGCGACGACCCCGGAGCCAAGAGCATTCGGGATGCCAGGACAGTGACCTACGGATTTGGGCCGGAAGCAGAATGGAAGGCCGTAAACTCTCATCCAAACGGCTCGGGTGGCTACTCCTTCGATGTCGCCCACTGGAACCGGAACGTCGGCCATTTCTCCACCCCACTTCCGGGCCTGCACAACGTCAGCAACGCCCTTGCCGCTATCGCCGCCGGCAGCCTTATCGGCCTGTCGCCGGCGGTCCTGCGAGAAGCCCTGGCATCCTTCGGTGGTGTGGCCCGGCGGTTCCAGGTGAAGGGCGAGGCCGCTGGTGTAACCGTGGTCGATGACTACGCGCACCATCCAACAGAGATAAGGGCCACTCTAAGAGCGGCCAGGGAGCGCTTTGGGCAGAGACGCTTGATTTGCCTGTTCCAGCCCCACACATATAGCCGCACCAAGCTACTGATGAAGGAGTTTTCCGAGGCGTTTGCGGATGCCGATAAGGTACTAATTGCGGATATCTACGCCGCCCGGGAGATAAACACGTACGGCGTCACGTCCGCCGACCTCGCACAGGCCATAAATCACACCGACTGCCGCTGGGCCGGCTCTTTGAAAGAAGCTCAGGCGTGTCTGAGAAAGCAAATGAAGGGAGGGGATGTCCTGCTGACTGTAGGAGCTGGTGACATTGACCTGGTGGGGAATTGGATATTAGAGGAATTGGCTGTGGAGGCAAAGCGCACTTCCCGGCCAGAAGGAGGAACGGATGCTACTATCAAATGAGACTTTGGCTTGGCACACTTCATTTCGCATCGGCGGGGGGGCGGGCCATTACGCGCGAGTGTCAGATATGAATCATCTTGCCCAGGCTATGTTCTTCGCTGCGGATCGCGACCTGCCGGTTTTTGTCTTGGGTGCGGGCAGCAACATACTGGTCAGTGATAGTGGGATACGAGGCCTGGTCATTGAAAACCGGATGCAATCCGTCTCGATCGACTGCCAGGGGAGATTGCGAGCTAATTCCGGAGTGCCTATGGCAAGCCTGGTCCGCCTGGCCGCCCGGCACGGCCTTTCCGGGCTGGAATGGGCAGCAGGCCTCCCCGGCACGCTGGGAGGAGCGATAGTCTCGAACGCCGGGGCCTTCGGGCACAGCATTGGAGACGTACTCTCCTGGGCTGGGGTGCTCAGTCCGGATTGCACGGAGGTTATCCTGACCGGTAGCGAGATGGGCTTCGGCTACCGAACCAGCTACTTCAAGAGGAGCGGTACCAGGACAGAGCAAGAGATAATCCTGGAGGCAGAGCTGGCGCTGCGCCCGGCTGCCAGAGAGACCATCGAAGCGGACCTCAAGGAATGCATCACGCAACGCCGCAAGACGCAGCCAACGGGCTCCGGCGCCGGCTCGATCTTCAAGAACCCGCCGGGTGACTACGCGGGACGCTTGATAGAGGCCGTGGGACTGAAGGGTTATCGCGTCGGCGGGGCGCAGATTTCACCGAAACATGCGAACTTTATGATCAATCTCGGAGACGCGACAGCAGCAGATGTCTCTAACCTGATAGAGACCGCCCGCATGCGCGTCATAGACCAGTTCGGCATCTGGCTCGACCTGGAGATTGAGATGGTCGGGGAGTGGGAGTGAGCCGACTGAAAGTCGGAATTCTCTTTGGCGGAGTTTCAGGAGAGCACGAGATCTCTCTCCTGTCCGCCCGTTCAGTTATTCAAGCGCTAGACAAAGACAGATACGACATAGTGCCGATAGGCATCACCAAGGAGGGTGAATGGCTTACCCAAGGCGATCCAATGAGCGCCCTGGAGGGCAGGGCCGGGGAGGACAGGCGGGACGTGGTAGATCGGGTGGCACGAGCCCTGACCAAAGCCAGTACTTTGCCCAACCCCTTCCCCCAAGTGAACGTGGTGCTCCCATTGCTCCACGGCCCATTCGGGGAGGATGGAACAGTCCAGGGACTGCTGGAAATGGCCAACATCCCGTACGCGGGAGCGGGCGTCCTGGCCAGCGCCCTGGGAATGGACAAGGCATTCATGAAAAGGGTGTTTCAGCAACAGGGCCTGGCCGTGCCCCGCTTCGAGGTGGTCCACCAAACGGAATGGGCCAGGGACAGCGAATCAGTACTGACCTCGGCTGGCGGTCTAGGCTATCCCCTTTTCGTGAAACCGGTGAACGGGGGCAGCAGCGTGGGCATCAGCAAGGTACCCAATCCTCAAACCCTTCCTGGGGCCCTAGGGCTGGCCTTCCGGTACAGTCGCAAGGTCGTCCTGGAGGAAACAATCGAGGCCCGGGAGATAGAGTGCAGCGTCCTGGGGAACGACGATCCACGGGTATCAATCCCCGGAGAGGTGGTCTGCGCGAGTGATTTCTATGACTACGATGCGAAGTACGCTGACTCCGGCACGCGTCTGGTGATCCCGGCCGTGCTGGAGCCCGGGCTTGTACCTCGCTTCCAGGAGCTTGCCCTCGCCGCATTCCGGGCCATCGATTGCCGCGGTATGGCGAGGGTAGACTTCTTCCTGAGGCGCGACGACGGCGCCATATTGGTGAACGAGATCAACACGATTCCCGGCTTTACGCCAATGAGCATGTTCCCGAGGCTCTGGGAGGCCAGCGGCGTTAGCTTTACGGAACTGGTGGACACTCTTATTCAGCTGGCACTGGAAGAGCATGCAGACAAAACCGGGCGTTAGGTCTTACAGCCTCGGTCCGAGGCATGTTCCGGGACCGCGCCGTTCTTCGGCAAGAAAGAAGCGGCCGATAACCGGCGTTTTCCGACTGCTGAGTGGGGCGTTCTGGTTCCTGGTAAGGGAGAGGCGGATGCTGGCAGTGGCTTCACTGCCAGTGCTCCTGCTGGGCACTATAGTAATGGCATATAACCTGCCGTTGCTAAAGATCACGCAGGTGGAATTAGCAGGCGCCCAGACCCTGGATGTTCCCCGGACCAAAGCCTCGTTGCGCCTGGAGGGAACAAACATGCTCTCAGTCGATGCACCGATCATAGAGAAGACCCTGAAGCAACAGCCGGTGGTGAAGGCCGTGACTGTCCGAAAGCAGTGGCCTAACAAGTTAATCGTACAGATTGAAGAGCGAAAGCCATTTGCGTTCTGGCAGACCCCGGATGGTACCTATACCGTGGACGATGAGGGTTTCGTGATTGCTGAGTCGCCCGCGCCCGGACCGTTGCCTGCCATTACCTCTCATGAGGGCGGGGTAAGAGTAGGAGCCAGGGTACCCCAATCAGTTCTTGGCCTGGCCCGAACGCTGGGTACTCGCATAGCACAGGAAACAGGGGCTAAGCCCCGGGAATTCGAATATTCCGCTGCCCAAGGGATGACAGTAACCACGGACCAGGGCTGGAGCGCGGTGTTTGGCGACGAGAGAGACACTGATTTCAAGCTGGCCGCACTGGACGCAGTGCTGCGGTCGGCTAAGGATCACAAGCTAGGCTTCCAATACGTCGACTTGCGGTACGGCGAAAGGCCGTACCTGAGATAGGGAGCTAACAATGTGGTGGTTTCCGATCATAGGACTGCTGATAGGGGCTGTAATTGGCGTGCTCTCAGGGTTTACGATCCCCGCCGCCTTCGCCCGCTATACAGCTATCGCAATACTGGCTGGAATGGACTCAGTCCTTGGCGGGGTACGTTCCGAGATGGAGGGGAAGTTTAGCACCAGCATCTTCCTTTCCGGCTTCTTTGTTAACTCGCTTCTGGCCGGCCTGCTGGTCTACATGGGCGACCGGCTTGGAGTCGACTTATATCTTGCGGCCATAGTGGCCTTCGGAGCAAGACTATTCAACAACCTGGCAATAATCAGGCGGCGGCTGATAGCAAGACAATAGGGAGGGTAGATGGCGAAGGAAAATGTGCTGGCGGCAATAGATGTTGGCACAACCAAGGTATGCACCCTGGTGGGAGAATACGACCGCGATGGTGAGCTCCAGATAGTAGGCGTGGGACTGAGTCCTTCTCGTGGCCTTCGCAAAGGCATGGTAGTAAATATTGACGAGACGGTAGAGTCTATAGCCGAGTCGGTGGAGAAGGCCGAGAGAAGCAGCGGCTACAAGATCGTCTCTGCTCAGGTCGGCATCGCCGGAGGGCACATCAGCTCATTAAACAATCGCGGTGTCGTGGCAGTCAGTCGAAGTGACCGGATCATTGGTGCGGATGACGTAGCAAGGGCAATCGATTCCGCCCGGACTATCAATATTCCAAGCAATCGTGAAATTATTCATGTCATACCTCGCAGCTACACCATTGACGGCCAGGATGGGGTGAAGAACCCCGTCGGCATGTATGGTTTCCGCCTGGACGTGGAAACCCACATTGTAACCGGCGCCGTCACCTCCATCCAGAACCTGACCAAATGCGTACAGAAGGTGGGGGTCGAGGTCGAAGACCTGGTCCTCCAACCCATCGCCAGCGCTGAAGCAGTCCTCACTGAAGAAGAGAAGGAGATGGGGGTCATCCTGGCGGACATAGGCGGAGGCACTACCGACATCGGGGTATTCATAGAGGGGGCGATCTGGCATACCTGCGTTCTGCCTATCGCCGGCCACCATCTCTCCAACGACATCGCCATTGGACTGCGAACTCCCTTCGCCGTAGCCGAAGAGATCAAGGCCCGGTACGGAAACGCCTTCCCGAGCAATATCGACCCCGACGCCAAGATTGACATTGCCACCTTCGGAGCCGAGGGCAATCGCCCAATCCTTACACGCCATCTCAGCGAGATCATCGAGGCACGAGTGGAAGAAGTGCTCGAGATGATACTGGTGGAGATCAAGCGCTCTGGCTACGAGGGGCTGCTACCGGCAGGACTGGTCTTGACCGGCGGGAGCTCCAGGATGCCGGGCATAGACGCGCTTGCCAGAGAGGTGACCCAGTCACCTGTCCGGATTGGGTCACCGACGGGAGTCAACGGACTCGTCGACGATCTTGATAATCCCGCCTACGCCACGAGCGTAGGGCTGCTCTTGTGGGGGATGAAGAACCGGGCTCATGTGGGCAATGGAAGCTACGGACAACACCTGGGCACTGTCTACCGGCGGTTCCTAGACTGGATCAAGGAACTGCTACCGCAGTGAAAGCAATATGACTGACTCACTGGAGAACCGGCCGCCGCTGGGTACGACATCCAGCCTATCACCGCCCGGGGCCCGGATAGACGGTCCCGCAATAACGACAGGTCAAGACCGAAAGGAGAGGAGAGTGAATTGGGAGTAAGAGAGGAAATCAACGGGGCTGCAATCATCAAGGTAATAGGTGTGGGCGGTGGAGGATGTAACGCCATCAACCGGATGATTCAAGAGGACATCCGCGGCGTGGAATTTATAGCAATTAATACCGATGCACAGGCACTAACCCGGTGCGAGGCACCCAACCGGCTCCGCATCGGTGATAAGCTGACGCGAGGTCTTGGCGTGGGTGGCGACCCGGTGAAGGGTATGAACTCCGCTGAAGAGAGCCGGGACGAGATAGAGGCAGCGGTCCGGGACACAGACATGGTCTTTGTCTGCGCGGGCATGGGCGGCGGCACCGGCACCGGATCGGCTCCCATCGTGGCCGAGATCGCCAAGGCCGCAGGAGCTCTGACTGTCGGCGTTGTGACCCGGCCATTCGGCTTTGAGGGCGCCAAGCGACGCATGGTGGCAGATGATGGAATTGCCCGTCTCAAGGAGAAGGTTGACACCCTGATCGTGATCCCTAACGACAGGCTTCTCCAGATCTGCGACAAGAAGTCGTCCCTGGAAGCGGCGCTGCGAACGGCGGACGATGTACTCCGGCAGGGCATACAGGGCATCTCTGAGCTCATCACCACACCCGGCGAGATAAACCTGGACTTCAACGACGTGCGCACCATCATGAGCGATGCCGGCTCAGCGTTGATGTCTATTGGCCGGGGCGCTGGCGAAGGGCGGGCGGTTGAGGCTGCCAAGGCTGCAGTGACCAGCCCCCTGTTGGACGTCTCTATTGAGGGCGCCAAGGGTGTCCTCCTGCACGTGACCGGAGGCCCGGACCTTACGCTCTTCGAGGTCAACGAGGCCGCTGAGATAGTGGCCAAGGCTGTTGACCCGGATGCCAATATCATCTTTGGAATGGTGGTAGACCACCGGCTTCAGGATGAGGTCAAGATCACGGTAATTGCCACCGGGTTCGACTCACGGGTTGCCAAGTCAACACCGGCCGAGAAGATTAGAGCCCTCCCTCTCCGCACTTACGAGGAGACCGGCGACCTGGATATCCCGCCGTTCCTGAGGAAGGGAGTCATCGCCGGCGGACGCTAGGCGAAGCGCAAAGCACTGCCAGAAGGGGTCTTGCAACAGGCGGTCGGGAGCCTGAGGGTACGGAGTTCCCTCACCCCCGATGTAGAGGCAGGCAGGATGCCGCATAACCAATCGTGCGGCATCCTGCCCGTTCCACTTTTGCTTGACACGGCGTTGTGCGACTCGCCCGGTGCTGCCCGCCTGAAGCAGGTACTACCGGGCCCGCCGAATGACCGAATCTGCATTTCTCTGAAGGCGAACGGAAGGGAGACGAGGCATGGATGAAATAATCGAGCTGGACGTCTACTTCGATTACACTTGACCCTATGTCTTTAACGCAGCAGTTTGGCTGCGTCACGTCAAAGAGGCGTACGGGGATAGGCTAATCATCGGATGGAAAGCCTTTTCCCTAGAGCAGATCAATAACAAAGAAGGGGCTGGCTGGAAGCTCTGGGAGCAGTCCGAAGACTACCCGAGCCGGGGCCTGCTGGCCTTCCGAGCCGGACAGGCAGCCAGCCGCCAGGGAGCAGATGCGTTCGAGCAGTTCCACCTCGCCCTCCTCCAGGCGCGCCACGAGCAGGGGCAGGACCTGTCCGACCGGGCAACGGTCGTCCAGGTGGCACGTGGGGCCGGCCTGGATATGACTGCTTTTGAGCGGGACCTGGTAGACCGTGCGCTTCTGAAGAAGATAGGTGAAGAGCATCTGGTAGGTGTAGAGCGCTTCGGGGTCTTCGGGACACCTACTCTGGTCTTCGGCGAAGGGACGGTAGCCTACTTGAAGATGAAGCCCACCCCTCCTGCCGAGGAGTCCCTACAGCTCTTCCAGGAGCTCTACAGCGTGATAGCTACGCGTCCATACGTGTTGGAGGTCAAGCGGCCGAGATAGACATTATCGCTCCAGGACGATGACCCAGTCCGTACCGATCCGCTCTTCTCGCGGCACCTTGATGAAGTGGCGGATTATCTCCGAGGCGAAGTAGGTCTCCACGCGGTAGCCAACCGACTGCGCAATCTCCATCAAATAGCGCCACGTCTCGACGACATTGCCACGCATCCGGTTATTGCCCACGGTGATAACATACCGTCCTCCGGGGCGGAGCACACGGCGCACCTCCCGCAGGTTTTGTTCCATGTCCCGCAGATACTTGTAGAGGATATAAGAGCGTCGGGGGTCAGACTCATATAGGCGGGCCAACAGGCCGTCAATCTCGGGCAATCCCATCTGGCATAGCTCACAGTATTCCTTGCTGAGCACCACTTCGGTCCCCACATGCTGGCGCTTGAGATCACGCAGGGAGCCGCTCTCCATGCCCAGCCAGTATATCTCCAGTTGATGCGTACGAGGGTAGTCAACGGCATTCACGTAGGGTGGTGAGGTTATTGCGAGGTGAAAGTACCCATCAGGATAGGGTATCGCCCGGGCGTCGGCCGCATCCGGGATCTCCACGTCAATATCTGAAGGACAGGCTCCCGAGAAAGCAACCATCCGAGGTACGGCCAGGCCTGTCGCTTTGACGAAACGTGCCAGGGCCATTCCTGGCCCTATTTGCTTATTGAGACGCTTGCGGACAACCGTTCTGGTGCAGTGGTCATCGGCATTGGAAACGGCCCGGATGACGGACGAAAGGCAGACGAGAAAGAAGTCTCGTATCTTCCCGGCCTCGCCAGGGGACAAGTTCTCCAGCGGCCCTTCCGGCAACGCCAGAATTAGCCCTTTCAGGAAGGCAAGCTCCTGAAGAACATGGGGCTGGAACCAGTTATCCCGGTACGGGAACTGGGGAAGGTCTTCATCTCGTCCGGGTTCAATAACCTTGACCCGCTCCCTTAGCCAGTACTGAGCCTGCTCCAGTCCCTTTATGTCAAGAGGCGAGACTTTGACCCGCGCCAGGAAGCGGGCGAATGGGTCAACGTCAATGGCGACCGAGTGGCGACGCAAGAGCAGCGCCTCCAGATTCACCGTGGCGCTGCCGGCGAAAGGGTCCAGAACGCACTCTCCCTCCCGAGAATACCTCTGGATCATCCAACGAGGCAACTCGGGAAAGAACTTCGCAGGATACTTGTGCAGCCCATGTGACAGGGCCGACTGGTCATAGCTGATGAAAAGAAAATGCTGGCCTGGGCGGACGTCCAGGCCGGTGGGTATATCGCCCTCGATGCGGGTAATGTCGCTGGGGACCAACGGCGGCCGTCTCCGGCTGGCGGTAACCCCTGGCTCAACTCTAGATACGGCCATTGCCGACAATCTACCACATTTGACGTACAATATTCAAAGTTCTAGAATGCGGTACATGACTTCCAACGATATGACATCAGCCAAGGCGCCGTCCAGGATTGCGTCCAACTACCACCTCGTAATCGTTGGCACCAACTTTGTCCTTCTACTGGCCGCTATGGGCTTTGGGCGCTATGCATACCCGATGCTCCTGCCGAGCATGCAGGAGGGACTGGGAGTGACGTACGCGCCCATGGGTATCCTGGGCACCGTTAATCTTATAGGCTATCTCAGCTTCTCGCTCATTAGCGGGATTTTGGCAACCCGATACGGTGCCAAGACCATAATAACCGGTTCGGTGCTGCTGGCCGGCCTGGCAATGATCGGACTGGGTCTGACCTCGACCTATTGGTTGGCGCTCATATTGATGCTCCTTACGGGCATCGGGACCGCCGGCACGTTCACGCCGGGTTCCGGTTTGAGCCGGGCATGGGTACCACCGACCAGAATCGGCATTACCATGGGCCTCCTCAGCACCGGCGTCGGGGCCGGCATACTGATTGCCGCAGGCTTCACCCGCTGGATACTCACCAGCCAAGGACAGGAAGACGGCTGGCGCAATGCCTGGGTGTATCTTGGCATCGCTACGGTCCTGCTGACGACAGTGGCAGTGGTGGCCCTCAAAGAGAAGAGTCCTCAGCACGGCCCGGAGAAAGCCGGGGGGACCAGGCCGGCGCTGGCCTGGGGACAGGTCTTCAGGAATCCGACGGTAATCGGGCTGGTTGTTACCTACTTTCTCTTCGGTTTCTATCAGATCTATGCGACCTTTTTCGTGGCGTTCCTGCGCGGACCGCTGAAGCTCTCCACCGCCGATGCCGGCAATATCTGGCTGGCCTGGGCGATTGTCGGGGTAGTCTTCATGGCGTTCTGGGGCTGGCTTTCGGACCGTATCGGGCGCAGAGAGGCTATGTTTCCCTGCACGGTGGTGCTGGTGATCAGCGTCCTTATGCCCATCTTCTGGCACGATGTCCCGTTGCTCTACCTCTCGGCAATGCTTTACGGCGCTACCTTTACGGGTCCCATGACTATTATCCTGGCCTCGGCAGGAGAGGCTGTTGCCCCAAGACTGGCTGCGGCTTCCCTTGGTCTCGTCACCGCCGGCTTCGGTCTGGGCCAGGCTGTCTCTCCCGCCATTGCCGGGCAGCTAACGGACATGACGGGATCGTTTTATCCCGGATTCATCATCTCTGCAGTGGTCATGCTCTTGTCCTTCGTGACATTCTCGCTCTTGCCGCTGAAGAGGCACTCCGGATAGACCCATAATTCATTCCCGGTCCGGCGTCCCGACAGGCATGGCTGCCCGAGCAAGAAGCTTCAGGTGGCGCCGCGCCGCCTGGACTATCGCAGCCATCTTCGCAGCCGCTATGCTGATGCGCCCTCTGTTCATGCCGGTTGCCGAAGCATCGGAGCCCGGCCGGCAACCGGATGAATTCCGGCCGGGCGTAGTGCTGGTCAAGTTCAAGCCCCTGGTATTTTCCGCGATGGCTGACGGCCTCTTGTCCATTCAAGGGTACAGGACACTGCAGAACATTGCGGAAATCGGGGTAAGAATAGTGGAGGTCACGCCCGGACGGGAGATCGACGCCATCTCATCTCTCAAAAACAACCCACTGGTCGAGTATGCGGAGCCGGATTTTGTGAGGCGTACGGTCTGGGTCCCGGACGACGTCCACTATACCCCCAAGCAGTGGAACCTGGAAAAGATAAACCTGGAAGCGGCCTGGGACATCAGCCGGGGATCACCGGATATCAGGGTGGCGGTCATCGACACGGGCCTGGACATGTCTCATCCTGATCTTCCCGTGAACATCGTGTCACCATCTAACGAATGTCCCGGGGATTCCACAATGTCCGATGACGACGGTCACGGGACTCACGTCTCCGGGATAATCGCTGCCAGCACGAACAACGCCATCGGGGTGGCAGGTGTGGCCCCAAACGTCTCCCTGATGCCCATAAGGGTCGAGTGTAATGGAACGATATTTGTCTCGACCGAGATTGCCGCCGTCAGATATGCCGCCGACCACGGGGCGCATGTAATAAACATCAGCCTCAGCGGTCCCACATGGCTCTATAGCGAGCAGGCCGCGATGAACTACGCAATGAGAAAAGGGGCGATGGTGGTGGCGGCAGCGGGCAATGAGTATCAGTCAGGCAACCCTCCGTCATATCCGGCCGCTTATCCCGGAGTCTTCGCCGTTGCAGCAACCACCGCCAATGACGCACACGCATCCTACTCTCAGGTCCAACCGTATGTAAGTATCGCGGCCCCGGGAGGAGATGGCGGTAATTCAAACAAGTGGGTGCTCAGTACTTACTTAGACACTACCTACGCGTACCTGGCAGGGACATCAATGGCAGCCCCCCACGTCTCCGGTCTGGCCGGGCTGGTCTGGTCGGTGAACCCCTCCCTGAACAACGTGAGCGTTGCCAGCGTCATCACATCCACGGCGGTCGACCTGGGCGCCCAGGGCAGGGACGATACGTTCGGCTGGGGCAGAATAGACGCCAGCGCCGCCGTTGCAGCAGCCCGGCAGACTCTATCGGTGCCCATGCCAACGGCAACTCCCACTCCGATCGTCGCCCCGACTGCCACACCTACCAGGACTATGACACCCACGCCCGGTGTCAAGCCTGCTGCTACGCCAACGGCCACGCCGGCTGTCACAGCGACTGGGATCCCTACTGCGATATCAACAGCCACAGCCGGGCCTTCGCCCACTCCAACATCCATGCCCGTTGACCCAACGCCCAACCCAACCCCATCGCTCCCGCTACTACGATCGTACCTGCCTGTGTTAGACAGGAGCAGCACGGGCTGGTAGACCCCGCCAAACCAGCAAGATTCATTTCACGTCAACTGTAGCGTCTATGCTACCCGTCACCTGAACTGGATTCAGAGCAGCCAGGCGCATAGCCGGGGTCCATGTCCTGTCGATTGGAGACTCTGTTTCCGCAATGATAACACACAGGTAAATTCGTTCATGCAGGCTACATGCTGATGTAATGCTGCAGTGGCTTGATATGAAGCAAGATGGTTTGCGCCAGTTGTGGGTCAGGGGTTGGGGAGGATCCGTCCGCTCGCGGTAGCTGCTGGGCATGGCTACTCCATGGTGTGCCAGACAGACCCTGGCACTATCACCGGGGGCGCCTGGGCCGGGGATTGCTGTGAGCGGGCGGGCCTGGCTGAATGTAAGGCGGGCAGCAGTATTGCTCCTGGCACTGGCGGCTGCCGGTCTTCTTTTGCCCTTCACCACGAGGATCGAAGCATCGCACCCTGAAGCGCTCCCCGTGGGTGAGTTTGTCGCCGGAGCGGTGCTGGTGAAGTTCAAGCCTCTAATCCCATCCTTTATGGCCGATGCTACATTATCCATCCAGGGACTGAGGATGAATGGCAACGTCGTTGGGTCCGAGGTGCGCAAGGCGGCAGTTGCGCCGGGAGAAGAGCTTCGTGCGGTTGCCGCACTCCGGGGCAATCCTCTTGTGGACTATGCGGAGCCTGACTACGTCTTGCAGACGCTCTGGGTACCCAATGATGCCTACTACTCCACGGCCCAGTGGAACCTGCGCCAGATAAACGTCGAGAAGGCGTGGGACATCACCCGGGGGTCGCCCGGGGTTAAGGTGGCGGTGATTGACACCGGCCTCAATATGTACAACCCTGATCGCCCGGCAAACATCGTCTCACCCCGAAACCAGTGCACTAGCGGGTCGGAGATGGGGGACTCGAACAACCACGGAACGCACGTCTCCGGCATAATCGCCGCCAGCGCCAATAACGGCATCGGGATATCCGGGGTCGCGCCGGACATTTCACTGATGCCGGTAAAGGTGGAGTGCGATGGAATCATCACAACCTCGGCGACGACTGCTGCGGTCCATCATGCCGTGGACAACGGGGCCAGAGTAATGAACATCAGCCTGGGTACGGCCAGCTTCAGCCAGACCATGAGCGACGCAATCGCCTATGCGGTCGCCAGGGGAACGCTGGTAGTTGCTGCCGCGGGCAACGGATACAGTTCGGGGAACCTTCCCATGTACCCGGCAGCCTTCCCGGGAGTTCTGGCCGTCGGAGCCTCAACGCACGAGCAGACCCGTGCCTCATATTCGGAGGTGCAGCCATATGTAAGTGTGGTCGCACCTGGCGGTGATCCCTCCGGTGGTACGGACCCAGACCCGAATCATTGGATCAAGAGTACCTATGGCACGTCGTACGGGTCGTTGGCCGGAACGTCACAGGCCGCTCCGCATGCCTCCGGACTGGCCGGCCTGATCTGGTCGGTGAACCCTGGCCTGAACAGTGCCCAGGTTGCTGACATAATCACCTCCACGGCTTCCGACCTCGGGCCCCCGGGAAGAGACAACGAGTTCGGCTGGGGCCAGGTTGATGCGTATCCTGCCTTACTCAAGGCTAAAGGACTTTCTGCCTCGCCGTCCCCGACGCCGGCAGTGCAAAGAACATCACCATCACGCATATATGTACCGTTGCTCCCCAGGGACAACAGCAACTGGTAGGAAGCATCTCGGCTTTTATAGCGCCTGGCACAGAACTCCGGGCCTCCAATACGAAATTCGGCGGGCATTGAACGTCTGGCGTTCGGGGCATTATTTCCCCCATACTATGGTCAGTGGATTGCGCCTTGTGGCTGGCATCCTGCTTCTCTCGTGCGGTGGACACGGGGGGTCGAAATCGGCTAAGATAGAGCTAGCAGTTTCTTTTTTTTGCCTTTTAGATACCAACCGGCATACAGCGAGGATAGCCAGTGGAAGACAACAAGGGTAACAACATCGGAGCGGCCCTGGTGGTCGGAGGCGGCATCGCCGGCATCCAGGCATCTCTGGACCTGGCGGAATCGGGAATCAAGGTCTATCTGGTCGAAAAGGGGCCGGCCATCGGAGGCAAGATGGCCCAGCTGGACAAGACCTTCCCCACTAACGACTGCGCCATGTGCATCATCTCCCCGAAGCTGACGGAATGCGGACGCCATCCTAACATCGAGGTCCTCACTAACACTACAGTAGAAACCCTTAGCGGTGAACCCGGCCATTTCAAGGTCGCGTTGAACCAGGCGCCACGGTATGTAGACGCCGATAAGTGCACGGCCTGCGGCCTCTGCGCTGAGGCTTGCCCGGTGGGCCTCCCTAACGAGTTCAACGCCGATCTGGGCGAGCGCAAGGCGATCTTCAAGCGCTACCCACAGGCGGTGCCCAACGCTTACGGGATCACCAAGAAGGGGACCGCTCCCTGTAAGTCAGCCTGCCCGGCGGGGATAAGCGTTCAGGGCTACGTTGCGCTGATCGCCGAAGGCCGCCACCTGGATGCGTTGCGGGTAATCAAAGACCGCATGCCTTTCGCCGCGGCCTGTGGACGCATCTGTAATCATAAATGTGAGACCAACTGCAACCGCCGGCTCTTGGATGAGCCGGTTTCGATCATGTACCTCAAGCGGTTCGCCTCGGACTACGCATACAAGGTCAAGGCTCCTCTCCCGGAGCCGGTAGAAAAGACCCGCCAGGAGTCGGTGGCCATAGTCGGTGCGGGACCCGCAGGCATGACAGCGGCCAAGGACCTGGCCCTGCTAGGCTATCCAGTCACCGTATTCGAGGCCCTGCCCTCCGCCGGAGGCATGCTGGTATATGGCATTCCCCGCTTCCGCCTGCCCAGGGAGCTTGTCCAACGAGATGTTGATGAGATATGCGCCCTGGGTGTTGATCTGAAGCTAAACGCGGCCCTGGGCCGTGATTTCACAATAGACAGTCTCCTCAAGGACGGTTTCAAGTCAGTCTTTGTAGCCATCGGCGCTCATCGCAGCAACAAAATGGGCCTGGACGGCGAAGACGCCGAGGGCGTTATGGGGGCCATCGAGTTCCTGCGCCAGGTAGAGCTTGGGAATCCACCGGCCGTCGGCCAGAAGGTGGCGGTTATCGGCGGGGGCAACACTGCGATGGATGCGGCCCGCACCGCTATCAGGCTCGGAGCGAAGGACGTAAGCATCGTCTACCGGCGCTCCCGCGACGAGATGCCCGCCAATGCCGAGGAGATCCACGAGGCAGAAGTAGAAGGTGTAAAGTTCTCCTTCCTGGCGGCCCCGGTCAAGATCACCGGCGCCAACGGCAAGGCCCAGAACCTGATCTGCCAGAAGATGCAACTGGGCGAACCGGATGCCTCAGGCCGGCGCCGGCCGGTTGCCGTCCCCGGCTCAGAGTTCTCGCTACCCGTCGATCTGGTACTCAGCGCCATCGGGCAGGGCCCGGAGCAGGAAGTGCTGCCGAAGGACCTGGCCATGAGCAGGGGTGGCACCCTCCAGGCCGACCCGGAGACCCTGGCCACCAACCTTCCCGGTGTATTCGCTGGTGGCGATGCAGTCACCAGTACTTCTTTCGTCGTCGAGGCCGTGGCTGCCGGGCACAAGGCTGCTCAGTCTATCCACCGCTATCTCGTGGGGGAGGAGCTAGTACAGCCGCAGTTTGAGCAGAACGTGGTACGCATGGAGGCTACGGACCTAAAGGCAAAGGCCCTGCGGGGAGAATTGGTCGCCGGCAACCGCCCGGCAATGCCTGCCCTGGCGGCGGCCCAGCGGGTCACCCACTTCCAGGAGGTGGAGCTGGGGTATTCCGAAGAGGCGGCCGTGGCCGAGGCCCAGCGCTGCCTGGAATGCGGCGTTTGCTCGGAATGCTATGAATGCGTCCGAGTCTGCGGCCCAAAGGCCGTAAACCACGACGACCGCGGAGCATCACTCAATGTGGACGTCGGAGCGGTTATCCTGGCGACGGGCTATGAGACCTACAATCCCAAGGAGTCGCAGGAGTTCGGCTTCGGACGTTACCCCAACGTAATTACCGCCCTCCAGATGGAGAGGCTTCTTTCTGCATCCGGCCCGACCGCCGGACACGTAGCCCGGCCATCGGACCACAAGGAACCTAAGAAAGTAGCCTGGCTGCAGTGCGTCGGCTCTCGGGACCAGGACCACAGCTACTGCAGTGCGGTGTGCTGCATGTATGCTACCAAAGAGGCCATGCTGGCCCAGGAGCACGTGCCAGGACTGGAATGCACCATCTTCCAGATGGACATGCGAGCCTTCGGCAAGGGCTTCGACGCCTACTTCAAGCGAGGCGAGAGCCGGGGCATCCGGTACATACGATGCCGGCCTTCTTCCCTCAAGGAAGTGCCTTCCAGCAAGAATATCATCGTCCGCTACCAGGCTGAAGACGGCACTATCGTCGAAGAAGAATTCGATATGGTGGCCCTGAGCGTGGGCATTGAGCCTAACCCGGCGGGACAGGAACTGGCCCGGTCTCTGGGAGTAGAGATGGACAGCCGGGGCTTCTGCGCCACCCAGCCTTTCAGTCCTCTGGAAACAAGCCGGCCGGGCATCTTCGTCTGCGGCACGTTCACGGAGCCCAAGGACATACCGGACACAGTGGTCCAGGCCAGCGGCGCCGCGGCCCGGGCTCTACGGCTCATCGGCCAGTCCCGGGGAACAGAGGTCACGGAGAAGCTTTATCCTACGGAGCGTCCGCTGGATGGAGCCGAGCCACGGATCGGAGTCTTCATCTGTCACTGCGGTTCTAACATCGCCGGTGTAGTGGATGTCAAGGCCGTGGCGGAGTACACCTCCACCCTGCCAAACGTGGTCCACTCCGAAACCATTATGTATACCTGCTCGGCTGACTCTCTGAACTCTATGCCTAACAAGATAGCCGAGTTCGGGCTGAACCGGGTGATCGTTGCGAGCTGCTCACCCCGCACTCATGAGGCCCTCTTCCGGGAGACCCTGCAAGAGTCAGGGGTTAACCCGTATCTCTTTGAAATGGCGAATATCCGTGACCAGTGCTCCTGGGTCCACTCCAACGACCATGATGCTGCCACTCAAAAGGCCAAGGACTTGGTGCGCATGGCAGTAGGTCGCTCCCGGCTCCTGGAGCCGCTGCACAAGGAGAGCCTGGACCTGAATCGCCAGGCTATGGTAGTGGGCGGAGGAGTGGCCGGCATGACCGCTGCCGTCTCCCTGGCTGATCAGGGTTACAAGGTCTTCCTGGTGGAGCGGGAGAAGGAGCTGGGCGGACTTCTGCGCCGGCTTAACTCGACGGTGGCAGGGGCTGACCCGAGAGCCTTCCTGGCTTCTCTTGAGGAGACTGTCCGCTCCCACAGTCAGATAGAGGTACTCACCGGCATGGAGATCGCCAAGACCGGTGGCTTCGTGGGCAACTACAAGACCACATTGACCTCCACCAGTGACCCGACACAGATGCTCATCGAGCACGGCGTCACCCTGCTGGCAACCGGCGGGGAAGAGTATCGCGGGCCGGAATACCTGCTGGGGCAGGACCCGCGTGTCATCACCCAGGGTGACCTGGAGACACGGCTGTCTCAGGGTGCCTCGGAGCTGGGGCAGGCCAAAGACATTGTAATGATCCAGTGCGTCGGCCCCTGGGAGGAGCAGGAGTTCTATTGCAGCCGGGTCTGCTGCTCCCTGGCCATGAAGAACGCTCTGGAACTTAAGAAACGCAATCCCAAGGCCAGGGTCCACGTGCTGTTCAAGGAGATGCGGACCTACGGCTTCAAAGAAGAGCTGTATACAGCCGCACGGGAAGCGGGGGTCCTTATGGTCCGCAATTCCGACGAGCGGCCTCCTCAACTGGAGAGCCGGGACGGAGGCCTGGAGCTACGGTTCTGGGAGCCCGTCCTGCGGGAGGAGATGGCAATCAAGCCGGACCTGGTAGTCCTCTCGGAGGCCATTGTGCCATCTTCGGGGACCAAGGAGTTGGCCTCTACGCTGAAGGTACCACTGAGCCGTGAGGGCTTCCTACTGGAGGCCCACATCAAGCTGCGTCCGGTGGACTTCTCATCTGAGGGCATCTTCCTCTGCGGTATGGCCCAGTACCCCAAGTTCATAGATGAGAGCATATCCCAGGCCAGCGCCGCCGCGGCCCGGGCCACCACCATCCTGGCCCGAAAGCAGATGCTGGTCGGAGGCGTGGTAGCCAAGGTCGAGACGGACAAGTGTGCCGCCTGTCTGACATGCGTACGGGTCTGCCCGTTCCAGGTGCCCTACATTACCGAGGCGGGTGTGGCCCAGATCGAAGCAGCCATGTGCCAGGGCTGCGGAACATGCGCCGCCGAATGCCCGGCCAAGGCTATCCAGCTCCTCCATTACCGGGACGAGCAGGTCATGGCCAAGACCGACGCCCTGCTGCTGGTGGGCGCGGCGAGTTAATTTGAGAACGCGTGATAGTGACACCGATGCCATTGGAGGCAAGGTATCACAAGAGCTGATGATATTTAGGCTAGCGAGGTGCCTGTGAGCGATAACGGATTCGAGCCGGTGATAGTGGCCTTCAACTGCCGCCACTGCGCCTATGCCGCGGCTGACCTGGCAGGCTCAATGCGTCTCCAGTATCCCTCGACCGTGAAGATCGTCGAGATACCCTGCACTGGGAAGTTGGACGTGCAGTACGTCCTGCGTGCCTTCGAGCGGGGGGCCGACGGCGTCTTCGTGGCCGGGTGACTGGAGGGCAACTGCCATTACCTGGAAGGTAATATACACGCAAAACGAAGAGTAAAGTACGTCAAGGACCTCCTGGATAAGATCGGCATTGGCGGCGAGCGGTTAGAGATGTTCAATATGTCCTCATCGGAAGGGCCTCGCTTCGCCCAGGTTGCCCAGGAGATGACCGACCGTATCAAGGCCCTAGGTCCCAGCCCCGCCAAGCGGGAGGGGAAGTAGTTAATGGTTCCGTCGACCATTTAGGGAAACGACCGAGGTGGATTAGTAATGATTGTCGGTGAACAAAAACCTCTAGAAGAGATACAGGCGTCGCTAGGGGATAAGAAGAAGGTTCTTATCACGGGCTGCGGCACCTGTGTCACCGTCTGTTTCGCCGGAGGCGAGAAGGAAGTGGGTATTCTGGCCTCCACCCTGCGATTGGCCAACCAGGTCGCGGGCAAGGATGTGCAGATAACCGAGCAAACGGTCAAGCGTCAGTGCGAGTGGGAGTTCGTGGACGAAATGGCCGAGAAGATCGCCGAGGCCGATGTCGTCGTCTCCCTGGCCTGCGGCATCGGTGTACAGACGATGGCCGAGCGGTTCCCCGGAAAGCAGGTGCTGCCCGGCATCAACACGTCTTTCCTGGGCCAACCAATCGAGCAAGGGATCTGGACAGAGACCTGCGCCGCCTGCGGCAACTGCGTGCTGGCCATGACCGGAGGCATCTGCCCCGTGGCCCGGTGCAGTAAGAGTCTCTTGAACGGCCCCTGCGGCGGTTCCCAGGGAGGCAAGTGCGAGGTTGACCCGAGCGTGCCCTGCGCCTGGCAGCTTGTTTATGACCGTCTGGATACCCTGACCCTTCAGGAAACCATGGAAACGATCCAGCCTCCCAAGGACTGGAGTGCGGGATACCGGCCCGGGCCCCGCAGGATTGAGAGGGAGGACTTAAAGGTATGATAGTAGGAAGCAACCTCGAGAACGTTCTGCGCTCCGGCAAGTTCGCCGTCACCGGAGAGCTCGGACCGCCCAAGAGCGCCGATCCTAAAGTCATCCGACATAAGGCCGGCCTTCTTAAGGGCTATGTCGATGCGGTCAATATCACCGACAATCAGACAGCTATCGTCCGAATGTCCAGCATCTCCGCTGGTTATCTGGCCCTGCAGGAGGGGATCGAGCCCGTCATTCAAATGACGTGCCGGGACCGCAACCGACTGGCTATCCAGGCCGACCTGCTGGGTGCATCGGCGCTGGGTCTCAAGAACCTGCTTTGCCTTACAGGTGACCACCAGAGCTTCGGGAACCATCCCCAGGCCAAAGGTGTCTTTGACGTTGACAGCATCCAGCAGATCAAGATGGTGCGGGACATGCGGGACGAGAAGAAGTTCCAATGTGGCGAAGACATACCCGTGGAACCACGCTTCTTAATCGGCTGCGCTTCCAATCCCTTCGCAGACCCGTTTCCGTTCCGTGCCATCCGCCTTGGAAAGAAGGCGGCCGCCGGAGCCGACTTCACCCAGACCCAAATCGTGTACAACGTCGAGAAATTCGCACAGTTCATGGAGATGGTGCGTAAGCTCGGTCTCCACAAGAAGATATTTATCCTGGCCGGCGTCAGCCCCATCAAGTCCGTGGGCGCCGCCCGCTACATGAAGACCAAGGTACCTGGCATGGACGTACCGGACTGGGTAGTTGAGCGCATGGCCGGCGTCCCTAAGGAGGAGGCCAAGAAAGAGGGTATTCGCATCTGCGTGGATATCATCAAGCAGGTCCAGCAGATCGAAGGCGTAGCCGGCGTCCATATCATGGCCATTGAATGGGAAGATGCTGTAGCCGAGATAGTGGAATCGGCCGGGCTAATGCCCCGCCCCAAGATAGCGTCATCTGAGGCGGTTTCCGCCGCCTCCGAATAGAGGGAAGGGCTGATGAGCACAACCCTGGACAAAATGAAGCAGGACACCGCAGCCGCCATACAAGAGGAATGCGGCGAGAAGGCCCTTCTCTGCTACCAGTGCGTGAAGTGCAGCTCCGGCTGCCCGCTGGCGACGGAGATGGACTATACGCCAAACCAGATAATGCGAGCAATTCAGCTTGGCAAGGCCGACCTGGTCCTGAATTCCAAGACGATCTGGGTCTGCGCTTCCTGCGAGACCTGCACGACTCGCTGCCCGCAGAACATCGACATAGCCAAGATCATGGACACATTGAAGGTGATCGCCCAGCGTCTGGACATTCCTGCCAAGGAGCCCAAGGTACCCATATTCTGCAAGGTTGCCACTAAGAGCATGGAGCGACACGGCCGCTTATACGAGCTCGGCCTAACCCTTGGCGTCAATATCAAGAGCGGCGAGCCCTTTAACGACGCCGCTCTTGGCCAAAAGCTGCTTAAGAAGGGTAAGCTGAAGCTCTTACCCTCCAAGGGCAAGTACAACAAGAACATTAAGGCCAAGGAGATTCCCGGCAATACAGTGGCCTATTACCCGGGCTGTTCTCTGCACTCCACCGCCTCGGAATTTGACCTGTCCACACGCAAAGTGGCCCAGGTCCTCGGGCTAGGCCTTGACGAGCCGGAAGGCTGGACGTGCTGCGGTACGAGCGCCACCAAGTGGATTGATCCCGATAAGTCCGTGACCATGTCCCTCGAGAATCTGGTAATGATAGAGAAGATGGGACACACCAAGGTAACGGTCCCGTGCGCAGAGTGCTTTTCCCGGCTGCGAGCCGCCGAGCATGAGGTTAAGGCCGATGACCGGGTACGCGCCATGGCAGCAAGGGCACTCGACTATGATTACCAGGGCAAGGTTGAGATCCAGCACCTGGTTGACACCTTCCTGGACATGGGGACCGATCTCATCAAATCCAAGGTGACCAAGCCGTTGACCGGGCTCAAGCTGGCCTGTTATTATGGCTGCCTGCTGACTCGTCCACCGGAGATCGCCCGCTCCCAGGACGCTGAGTATCCCATGAACATGGACTACGTAGTCCGGTCCTTAGGCGCCCAGACTCTGGACTGGTCATACAAGACCGACTGCTGTGGCGCCAACCTGGCAATAACTCAGACAGACAAGGCGGTTGGCCTGATGCAGCGCATCCTTCAGAACGCCAGGGAAGTTGGAGCAGATGGAATTGTGGTAGCCTGCCCTCTCTGCCAGTTGAACCTGGACTCCCGGCAAGAGGATATCGCGGCAAAGACCGGTACCAGGTACGACCTGCCCATCTTCTACGTTACTCAACTCATGGGGCTGGCCTTCGGGCTTGGTGAGAAGGACCTGGCCCTGAAGAAGCTCCTGGTGGACCCGATCCCTCTCCTTAAACAGAAGGGACTGATCTCCTGACAGGACGAGGAACGAGTCCCGCCCACTCTTAGCGACGAAGCAGAATGCATAGCGTAGGGGTGGACATCATCGAGATACCACGGGTAGAGGAAGCACTGGCCCGCTGGGGTGAGCGCTTCCTCTATCGTGTTTATACCGGACGCGAGGTGGCATTTTGCCGGGGCCGCATACCGGAACTGGCTGCCCGCTTCGCTGCCAAAGAGGCCGTCTCTAAGGCCCTGGGTACTGGCATGCACGGGGTGGCTTGGAAGGAGATCGAGGTCCTACCCGACCATCGTGGCAAGCCGCACGTGTTTCTCCACGGTCGCGCCAGACAGCGAGCCAACGAGATAGGGCTCAACTTCTTCGCCATTAGCCTCTCACACTCCCGGGACCACGCCATCGCTTTTGTGACAGCTACTTGCGAGACGACGGCATGAAGGTTGTAACCGCTGAGCAGATGCGCGCCATCGAGGCCCGTGCCGCCGGGCATGGGGTCCCGGTCCCGACGCTCATGGAGAATGCCGGCCTGGCCGTAGCCCAGGCTGTCAGGGACTGGCTCGGCAGGATCGAAGACCGTAACGTGCTCGTCCTGGTGGGACCGGGCAACAACGGGGGCGACGGACTCGTAGCAGCTAGACACCTCCATGATTGGGGGGCGCGCACTCAGATCTACCTGTTCGGACGGCGCACGGACGGCGACCCGAACCTGGACCAGGTGCTGCAGAGAACAATAGCCTGGGCCCATCAGAAGGACGACCCTGAGCTCTCGCACCTGCGGGAAATCCTCTCCAGGGCAGACACTGTAATCGACGCCTTACTCGGGACCGGCAAGGCCCGTGCGATAGAGGGCCCCCTGGCGGGCATTCTGACGGCGCTCAAAGAAGCCCGACGCACCAGGCCAGATATAAGACTGGTGGCCGTTGACCTGCCGACGGGGCTCGACGCCGACACCGGAGCCGCCGAACCTGCCTGCGTTTCAGCGGACCTGACGATCACGCTGGGATATCCCAAGGTTGGAATGACTGATTTCCCCGGCGCCGGTTATCTAGGAGACCTGGTAGTGGCAGATATCGGCATACCCCCGGGCCAAGACGACGATGTCAAAGTAGAGATGATCACGCCGGATTGGGTCAGGTCGGTGCTGCCATCCAGGCCGGCTGACGCTCACAAGGGCACGTTCGGCCGGGTGCTGGTAGTGGCCGGGTCGCGGAACTTCGTAGGGGCAGCCTACATGGCAACAGCGGCCGTAATCCGTGTAGGGGCAGGACTCGTTACGCTCGCTACCCCGGAGAAAGTCTACCCGATGATCGCAGGGCGTCTGACAGAGGCCACCTATCTCCCGCTTCCGGAAGCCGGACCGGGCGTCATTTCAGCCGATGCAGTCGGCCTCGTCCGGGACGAGATGAAGCGCTATGACGTACTGCTGATTGGCTGTGGTCTGGGACAACGGGCGGCCACCGTGTGGTTCGTACAGCGACTGCTCGCGTCGCCACTCTCAGCCCCCATGGTAGTCGATGCCGACGGGCTGAACGCCTTGACGAAAGTGACCGATTGGTGGAAAATGTTACCTCACGAGGCAGTCCTCACCCCTCATAGCGGAGAGATGGCCCGCCTTACCGGGGTGGAGGTTGAAGAGGTCTCTTCCCGGCGGCTGGCGATAGCGCGGGAGAAGGCGGGCGAGTGGGACAAGGTTGTCCTGCTCAAGGGGGCCTACACGGTAGTAGCCTCGCCCGAAGGCCGGACTTTCGTCAGCCCGTGGGCAAATCCAGGGCTGGCCTCGGGAGGAACGGGCGACGTTCTGGCGGGAGCCGTGGCGGGACTTCTGGCTCAGGGAATGACGCCTTTCGAAGCAGCCGCAGCCGCCGTTTACCTGCACGGACTGGCTGGCGAGATAGTCCGGGAGGACTTTGGCGATGCGGGGATGCTGGCGGGAGACCTGCTGCCGGTCCTGCCGCGGGCCATTAAGAAGATAAAGGCGAGTACAGCAACAACATAATAGTATTCGTCGGACGACATCAACAAGGGTCGGAGGTGCCGCTATTCAGAGCAACGTTAGAGTCGCAATAACGGGTATTGGGATTATCAGCCCGCTGGGTGTGGATGTGGAATCCACCTGGCAGGCCCTGCTAGCCGGCCAGTCCGGGGCAGGTCCCATTACCCTCTTCAATTCGGAGGGCTTTGACACGCGCTTCGCGGCCGAGGTCAAGGGCTTCGACCCGTCTCAATATATTGACCGCAAAGAAGTGCGCCGCATGGACCGATTCACCCATTTCGCCATGGTGGCGGCGCTTCAGGCTGTGGAGCAAGCCGGCCTGAAGATTGGACCGGAAAACGCCTACGATGTTGGCGTCATAATTGGAAGCGGCATTGGCGGCCTTATTACACTTACCGAACAGCTAAAGGTATTCTTTGACCGCGGTCCCAGCCGTGTCAGCCCGTTCCTGGTCCCTATGATGATAAGCGACACCGCCGCCGGCCAGGTCTCTATCACCCTTGGAGCCAAGGGGCCGAACTGGGGCACCGTATCTTCCTGTGCAACCAGTGCTCATGCCCTGGGAGAAGCCTTTGAGACTATCCGGCGGGGCGATGCCAAGGTCATGATCTCCGGAGGCAGCGAAGCGCCGGTAACCCCCATCGCCGTGGCAGCATTCAACTCCGCCCGGGCATTGTCCACACGTAACGATGATCCCCAGCGGGCCAGCCGCCCATTTGACGCACAGCGGGATGGCTTCGTCATCGGTGAGGGATCGGCCATACTGGTGCTGGAGGAGCTCGACTATGCCCTGGAGCGTGGCGCCAGCATCATAGCCGAGCTAGCCGGCTACGGTGCCACAGCCGATGCCTTCCACATCACTGCGCCGGCCGAAGGCGGGGAAGGAGGCTGCCGGGCAATGAAGATTGCCATGCGAAAAGCGAACCTTGAGCCTGCCGACGTTGATTATGTAAATGCACATGGTACATCGACACCACTGAACGACAAGACCGAGACTCAGGCGCTCAAGTCTCTGTTCGGGCAGCACGCCCGCCGAATGCCTATCAGCTCGACCAAGTCGATGACAGGACACCTGCTGGGGGCGGCCGGGGCGCTAGAGGCGGCGATAACGGCCCTGGTCACGCAGCGGGGCATTATCCCCCCAACCATCAACCTGCAAAACCCTGACCCGGAATGCGATCTGGACTACGTGCCCAACGCCCCCAGAGAGCAAGCGGTCAATGCGGCCATATCCAACGTCTTTGGTTTTGGTGGGCACAACGCCGTGCTGGCGCTCAAGAGATGGAAGGGAGCCTAGTAGCCTCTCTCAACGAATAGCGGGGCGATCAGGTTGTCAACCGGGGCGTAATCGTCTGTCAGGGTAATGAACGGGTTGCCGGCCAGGTGGTCGTCCAGGCGTTCCGGCTCCAGTACGGCGGTGAAGGGCGTCTTGCCATTGCTGATATGTGCTTTGAAAGCTTCCACGTCAAATGGCTGCATGCTGGCCATAACAACGTACGTGCTCGCACTGCCGTATTCCCAGACCGGGCCCGGGCCCAAGAGGTAAACATACGGGAATACCTCCCGGGCAGTCTTCATGTAGGCCCCAAGGAATGCTCCACCTTTGAACTTGTCGATGATGTTGGCCATAAGAATGCCATCGTCTTTGAGGCTACTCCTGACCAGCGTATCGAACTCCCTGGTTGTGAGGTGATAAGGAACGGACAGGTCATTGAACGCATCACCGAAAGCCAGATCGTATTTCTCTTGAACCGTCTCATTAATGAAAAAAGCACGGGCGTCCCCGTTGAAGGTCCTGATCCGGGTGTCCGGGGATAGGCCCAGACGCTCGTGTGCGATACGGGTGACCGCCGGGTCTATCTCTGCCACATCGATGGAGCTATCCGGGTAGACGGCCTCCATGTACCGCGGGAAGGTATATCCACCGCCACCAATAGACAGCGATCTTAGCCCCTTCTTAGTCTGGGAGAGGTAATCTGTAACCTCGGCATAGATCCGTTCATAACCGTAACCCAGTGAGCTCGGATCGTCCAGAGAGTTGTAGCTATGGATGAGGTGGTCCAATACCAGCGCCTGGACCGGCCTTCCATCATCCAGCTTGGTCTCATAGACATATATGCAGTAGTAATTAGACTCGATAATGCAGGGCGCCTTGAGCTCGGCTCTGTCCCTGAAACCGGAAAAGGGTATTCCGTAGGCCAGAATTATCAGCCCGACCACCGGGGCCGTTTCCTTACGCCATACCTTCCAGTACTCCCCAAAGATTATCCCCATGAGGATAAGCACCAGGGCCACCACCCATATTATGGTACGGCTGCCCAGCGAAGATATCAGAATAAACCCGGTAAGGAATGTCCCTAAGATGCTGCCGGCCGCCCCGAAAGCGTAGATCATTCCTACAACGTTGCCCGCCTCACCCAGGTCCTTCAACGTGAGCTTGACGACTACTGGCGAAACCATACCCAGGATGAAGCACGGCAGGAAGAAGACTATTGTAGTGAATAGAACAATCTTCTCGATCAGCGAAATCGTAATCGTGTAGTTAGCGAAGTTATAGGACAGGGGCATGGTCGTAACCCAGGATGTCGCAAGTAAGATGCCCAGGGTGGCAAGACCCCCCAGGAAGAAGAGCAGCCCCAGTACACCCGGCGACGCCTTACGGTCCGCCAGCCTCCCGCCGGCGAAGTTTCCAAGGCTTATGCCCGCCAGGACCACCCCAATGATGCTGGTCCAGGTGTAGAGTGATACCCCGATATAAGGGGCCAGGATGCGCCCGGCCACCAGTTCGATGACCAGGGTACAGGTACTGCTCATAAAGACGATGAAATTGGCTTTCCACAGGCTGGTACGCATCTGACCTCCCCTGCCATTTGTTAGGTATTAGCATACCACACGAGGTACCTCTCTTCCTATCTGTACACAGGGGCCGGCATCCGCCCTACTTCCGAGCAAGTCTAAGCCTTCGCGGGAGCGCCGGCAGGAGAGTTCAATGGAAACGCATCTACATAAATTGCCTTGACATCAGCCGGAATAGGGCATACAATCGACGCCACACTGGCGAAAGGAGGATGGTAGACATGAAAAAGACTGGTTCATCCCTCGTCGTGCTGGCGCTGGCCCTTGCATTCGTACTGTCGGCCTGTGCGCCTGCGGCTACCCCGACTTCCACGCCCACGAAGGCGCCCGCTGCAGCTACGACGGCGCCCGCCCAGGCGCCAGGCGCGGCTATATCGGCGCCCACCAAGGCGCCCGCTGCAGCAGCCACCAAGGCATCCCTGCCTTCCAAGTTGGAGTTCGCCACCCACGCGGTGGGATCGGTGTTCAACGCCATCGGCTCGGGGATTGGCAAGGTAGCCTCCGACCGATCGGGGATGGGCGTGACGGTTACACCGACCGGAGGCCCACCTGCCTGGGTCCCAGGCTTGAATTCCAATGGCAGCCCGGACATCGGGATCATTAATACCTTTGAGTTGTGGCAGGCATATAGCGGTAAGATCGCACCTGAGGCGATACCCGGGGACCCCAGGACCAAGGCGCCCTACACACCCAACAAGAATATCCGCGTCTTGATGATGGGCACTAATAACCGGGCCGGCCTGCTGGTGCGTGCCGATTCCCCGATCAAGACCATGAAAGATATCAAGGGCAAGAACTTTACCTGGGGCTTCCAGTCGTTCCCGGCCAATATCCCGGTGGGTCTATCCGCTCTGGCCAACGCCGGGCTCCAGCTCAGCGATATGAAGCAGGTCCAGGTACCTGAGGTTACGGCCGGGGTACAGGCATTAATGGAGGGACGAGCCGAAGTAGCCATTGCGGCCGTCGGAATGCCCGCCGTAACTGAGGCCGATGCCAAGGTAGGGGTCCGGTTCCTCCCCTACTCTGAAGACCCCAAGGATGTAAAGGCTGCCCAGGCCGTTATGCCCAGTGGCAAGGTCGATCTGGAGAAGCCAGGTGAATCCGGTATTAAAGTCAATACTCCCATCTGGAGCTACCCCATCTCCGTGGTGGGTTCCACCCACATGTCCGATGACGCGGCATACGCCCTTGTGAAAGCCTGGTGGGATAACTACAAGGAACTGGAGCCTATTCACGCTCAGCTCGTGGGGTGGGCCCCGAAGGTCTTCGTACAGGACGTGGCTACAGTTCCCTTCCATCCTGGAGCCATCAAGTTCTACAAGGAAAAGGGCGTCTGGGGAGCCAAACAGGACGAGATGCAAGCATCGCTCCTGAAGGATGAATTGCCGTTCCTGAAATAAGTCTTCCAAGACCCGGGCGAATCTAGTATTTTGCCTGACGGGCGGGTCGGTTCGAGTGCCGCCCGTCAGGCAAAATCAACGCAGACCGCAGCCAGAGAGGCAAAGTCCTCGCTGAGCGAGGATGTGGTGTCGGTGAACAGGGTGTCCGGATATAGGCACAACGAAGGACAGCCTGTCGAAGGCATCCGAGACACTTCGGGAGTAGGATGAGCGATGGCAATCGTTGATTCAGAGACGGCACGCTTCCGGACCCTGAGAGGTCCCCTGGATGTTGTTAGCAAGGTGCTTTTCGCCGCTATTCCGGTGATCGGCGCTATCTTCGTGCTTGATGTCCCGCTGTATTTCGGGCTCTCCATTATGCGTGAGCAGTACCTTGGTCTCTTTCTTGGAATGGTGTTGGCCGGGGCCTTCCTATCGGTCCCCGCCTGGAAAGGGACCGCCAAAGACCATGTCCCCTGGTATGACATGGTCCTGGCTGTTCTGGGATTCGGGGCCGGTCTTTACATAGTAGTCTTTTACCCGGCAATTCTCGAACAACTCGGTATCGTCGATACGAGCCGTGTCGTGATGAGCACCCTGGCGATTGTGCTGGTGCTGGAAGCCGTGCGGCGGCTCACAGGGTGGATTCTGCCCATCCTCGGGCTGATCTTCATTCTCTACGGAAATCTTGCGTGGCTGGCGCCCGGGGTTTTCTCCGGAAAGGGAGTTCCCTGGCCACAGCTCTCCAGCTATCTTATGATGGACCCGAACAGCCTATTGGGTCTCCCCATGGCCGTGGCAGCCGTAATCGTCCTGCCATTCATTCTCTTCGGCAACGTGCTATTCAGCATCGGTGGAGGGGGTTTCCTGACCGATTTGTCGATGGCCACCCTGGGCCGGTTTCGCGGGGGGCCGGCCAAGATGGCGATCGTGGCCTCCAGCCTCTTCGGTACCATATCGGGGAGCGCCGTCTCCAACGTGGTCACTACCGGGACGGTCACTATTCCCCTGATGAAGCGGGCAGGCTACAAGCCTCACATAGCCGGGGCGGTGGAGGCCGTCGCCTCCACCGGAGGACAGTTGATGCCTCCCATTATGGGGGCAGCGGCCTTCCTGATGGCCCAGTTCTTGGGCTTGCCCTACCAGCAGGTGGCTATAGCCGCCATCCTCCCGGCTCTTCTATACTACCTGGCACTCTTTGTTCAGGTTGACCTGGAGGCTGCCAAGACAGGCCTCCGCGGACTGGCATCTGACGAGCTCCCATCGCTGGGGCCGGTCCTCCGCCAATGCTGGCTGTTCGTCATCCCATTGGTTGCCCTGGTATATCCGCTCTTCGCCCTTAACTTCCAGCCGGAAAAAGCGGCCCTTGTAGCCGTCCTGGCGAGTCTCATCCTGAGTTGCTTCCGTAGGGAAACGCGTTTCAATGCCCGCTGGCTAATGGCGACGCTGGAAGGCGCGGGAAAGACCATGTTGGAGCTTGGGGCGACCGTGGCCGTGGCTGGACTGGTAATCGGGGTGATTAGCCGTACCGGCCTGGGCTTTACCCTGTCCATGTCCCTGGCCAACCTGGCTGGTGGTAGTGTGATCTTCCTGCTGATCATGCTGGCCGTGGTCAACATAATCCTTGGGATGGGCATGCCAACCACCTCGGTTTATATTCTCCTGGCTGTACTGGGCGCACCGGCCCTGATTCAAATGGGGATAGAGCCCCTGCCTGCCCACATGTTCATCTTTTACTACGGCATGATGTCTATGATCACGCCTCCCATCTGCTTTGCCGCCTATGCCGGTGCAGCCCTCGCCGGCGCTAATTATTTGCGCACCGGTTACTCGGCTATGCGTCTGGGGATAGTGGCCTACCTCATGCCATTCCTCATTGTGTTCGCGCCTGCCCTTCTGCTGCGGGGACCTCTCGGTGAAGTAGTCCAGGCGGCCGTCACTGCCACGGTTGGCGCCGTCCTCCTGGCAGCGGCTATGAGCGGATATTTTATGAGAAGACTGAACGTGGCCAAGAGAGCGATTTTCGCCGCGGCCAGCCTGGCTCTCTTTATCCCTGCCTCCGGGCAGTTCGGGGCCTTCGGTCTGTACACTGATATCTTCGGGGCGATAGTAGCAGTGGGGATGATTGCCTGGGAGTGGAGGGGCAGCAGGTACAAAACCGAGCTGGCTTAGACCGTTCTGTCCTCAAATACAATCGCGCCATTCGGGGTGCGGTCGAATGACCGTGCCCCGCTTACTCCGGTTTGCGTATTTCCGCCCATAGCCCGTGCCGGCGCTCGATCGATGCATGAGCATCTAGGCCTATCTCCTTTAGCAGGGCCACTAGCTCCTGCTCAGAGAGGACCTTTTTCCCAAGACGTCGGTTCAGGTCCCTGGACGGCGCCAGTATTGACTCGATAACTGAGTCCGGGGTCTCAGCGCCGAAGCCTCCGCCGGCCATGGCCAGGCCTCCAGGACGCAAAACGCGGTACATCTCCTTAACGATCTGGCTGGAGTCTTCCCAGAAGAAGAGGGCGCCGCGGAAGACCACCAGGTCAAATGAGCCATCTGCAAAAGGAAGACGCAGCTTATCGATTGCGCGCACCTCGATGCTGTCGGCCAGCCCCTCTCCGGCCACCTTCTCCTGAAAGTGGGAGAGCAGGCCGGGGAAATTGTCCCCCATGGTCAGCGAGAATCCCGGACACAGCCGGGCCAACTCGATAGAGACGCCACCAGCGAAAGGTCCCAGCTCGAGTGCGTCGCCTCCGGCGCGGCCGTAAGTCCTGGCCACCTGCTGGGCCACGTAAGGATAGATGGGATCGAAGAGCTCGTTTACCGCTATTATGTCGCCTAATTCCATGAACCGATTATATCACCTGGTCCAAAAACATCCTAGCCAAGCTACTCAGAACTGAATAGCCCCTTGACAATAGCACTTTTGTTCTATACGATTTAATAGTCCCGTCAACTTATGGCGGTGGCTTCCTGGCAGCAATTACATAGATGACCTCATTTAATCTCTATCTTATTATGTCAAGTTGCGGGACTACGTATTGAAAATTGGAGAACTCGCCACGAAGATAGCCTGCATCTATATAGTCCATTTTCCCTTTCAGGTCGAGCTTCAGTCAAGGCCCCATTTGCGAGGAAAGCCGGTCGTAGTAGCCGATCTCTCGCCGGGACAGCGCAAAGTCGTGGACGCATCCCCGCAGGCCCGCGATATCACGGCCGGTATGCCGCTACCGGAAGCCCTCTCACGATGTCCGGGAGCGTTATTGCTGGAGGCCGATCTACCCCTCTACCAGGCCGCCTTTGACCGCCTCCTCGATTCTCTGGAAACAGTCAGCCCTCTGGTGGAAGGAGAGGGGCTCGGCCTGGCCTACGTAGACCTTGAGGGTCTGGAGGAGCTTTACGGTGGAGATAAGCCCATGCTGGAGGCCCTGACCCAGGCGGCACTCCCCTTTCAGGGGGGCATCGGGGTGGGTCAGGCCAAGTTTGATGCTTGCCTGGCGGCCAGAAACAGCAGAGCAGGACAGGTGCAAGTTGTGCCCGGTGATACCTGCGCCTTTCTTCGGAACTTCCCGGTAGAAGCTTTGCCACTGCCATGGCAAGTTATTGAGAGACTACGAGGCTTCGGGCTCAGAACATTGGGAGAGGTAGCCCGCCTGCCACCCGGCCCCTTGCAGGCGCAGTTAGGGCCGGAAGGACGGCAGGCCTGGGACCTGGCCAGTGGTGTGGACCGGCGTCCCTTCCTGCCCCGCCGGAGCGAGGAGCAGATAACCGAGTCACTGGCCCTGGTCGCCCCCGCTGTCTCCCTGGAGCCTCTGCTCCTGACGGTAGAGGCTGTATTGAGACGGCTCTTCCGGCATCCCCGGGTAACAGGAAAATACGTAAGAGCGCTGTCCATAGAGGGCAGGCTGTCCAGGGGCGCGGCTTTTGTGCAGAGGGTGGCCTTCCGAGAGCCCGTGGGCGATGCCGGCCGCGCCTATCGGCTGGTGAAGATGCGTCTGGCAAACATTCAGCTACCCGGCCCCCTGGAGGAGATCTCTATTACGTTGATCGGCCTGACAGGAGAGAGCGGACGTCAGGTCAATCTCTTCACCGATGTCAGAAAACTGGATGACCTGCGTGAGGCCCTGCGACAACTGGAGGTCCGGCTGGGCCGGAGGCCCCCAGTATATCAGATTCGGGAGGTAGAACCGTGGTCCAGAATACCCGAGCGCCGGAGGGCGCTGGTGGAGTACGTCCCCTAGGCCTACCGCAGCCTATAGAGATCCGGACCGACAACCGCGGCCGGCCTATGGCAGTAAAGCTGAACCGACGCTGGATACCGGTCACAGTAGAGGACCGCTGGCGGATAGACGACGAGTGGTGGAGAGAGGAGGCTATAGCGCGTATATACTTCAGCCTGCTGCTTCAGAACGGGAATATGGAAGCGGTGTACCGGGAACTAATAAGTGACAGATGGTTCAGCCAAAGGAACTACGTGGCGTCGTCTGCCTTCAGCCAAGTATAAATGCGCCCATTTAGCTCGAGTGCCCATAAAGCTCTGGGTGAAAATGATTCTATGTATGGATTGAAGCTGGCCATGCGGGCCAGCTTCAATCCATACATACGTTTCCTCGGATAGGAACGTGCCCTACGCGGAGCTACATTGCCATAGCTACTACTCCTTCCACGACGGGGCCTCCTCCATCGAAGAGTTGGTCCTCCGGGCGAAGGACCTGGGCTACGAGGCTGTGGCTTTAACCGACCACGATAATCTCTGCGCGGCCCTGGAGTTCGCCCGGTGCGCCCACTCTTGGGGACTCCAGCCCATCATCGGGGCGGAGGTCACTCTAAAGAGGGGACATCACCTGACCTTACTGGCCGGTGACCACGAAGGCTACAGTAACCTCTGCCGTCTTGTCTCACTGGCCTATGCTCAGGGAGGGCGCCGGGAGCCGAGGCTCGATCCATCCCTTCTGGGCGATCATGCCACCGGACTTATGGCCCTCTCCGGCTGCCGCCAGGGGCAGATACCCTCTCTTCTGGAACAGGGACAACTGGATGAGGCCAGGGAAACCGCCCGCCGGTACCAGGACTGGTTTGGGGACAGGTTCTACCTGGAGCTTCAGGACAACCTATGCTATGGGGATAAGAAACGAAACCGTCAGGTAGCCTCTCTTGGCCGGGACCTGGGGATTCCGGTGGTGGCTACAGGCAATACACACTACCATGTACGCGAAAGACACCGTCTACAGGATGCCCTGGTAGCCATCCGCCACTGCAAGACCCTGGAGGAGACCCACCGGGAGCGCCGGCCAAACTCCGAGTTCTACTTGCGTCCTATCTCGCAGATAGTGGAGCTATTCACCTGGTGTCCGGAAGCAGTCAAGAACACCATGGAGGTGGCCCGCCGCTGCACCTTCGACCCGTCCCGTGACCTGGACTATCGCTTCCCCGATTGCCCCGTACCGGAGGGACACACCCCGGATACCTACCTGGAACAGCTATGCCTTCAGGCCGCCGTCCGGCGCTACGGAGCGGTGACCCCCAGGGTCCGGGAGCGCCTGGAAGAGGAGCTTCGCCTTATCCGGAAGCACGGGCTCTCAGGCTTCTTCCTCATCTACCATGAGATACTCAAGCTGGCTCGGGAGGTGGCTGTGGAGCTAGGCTTCTCCAGTCCGGACACACCACTGGAGGAGGACCCGCCGGGACGGAGTCGCGGGTCTTCCGTATGCCTTCTGGTAGGCTACCTTATAGGCCTCTCTCACATAGACCCTCTGCGGTTCAATCTCTCTCTGGACCGCTTCCTCCACGAAGACCTCTCTCGTGTACCTGACGTTGATCTGGACTTCCCCCGCAACATCCGGGAGGGGCTCATACTGAAGGTGCACCAGAGGTGGGGCTGGAGGCACGCTGCCCTGACCGGAATGTTCAGCACTTACAGGATCAGGGGCGCCGTACGGGACCTCGGCAAGGCCCTGGGCCTGGCGGAGGACGAAGTAGACAAGCTGGCCAAACGAGTGGAACGCCGCAGTGCCAGGCATCTGGCTGAAGAGATGGAAGCCCTGCCCGACTTCAAGGATAAGATGGAGGCCCCCCTGTGGCGCCACCTGGTAGAGCTGGCAGCGCAGATGGACGGGTTCCCCCGCTATCTGGCCCAGCATCCGGGAGGCATGGTGATTAGCTCCCGGCCCCTGGCTGACCTGGTGCCTGTCCAGCCGGCGGCCATGGAAGGGCGCTACATCTGCCATTGGGACAAGGACAGCGTCCAGGACGCCTCTTTCATCAAGATAGACTTCCTGGCCCTTGGCGCCCTCTCACAGGTTCAGGAATGCCAGACCCTTATCCTGGAACGCGATGGCCTCAAGATAGACCTTTCGCGCATAGACCATGACGACCCAGAGGTCTACCGCATGCTCTGGCGGGGCGATACTATCGGGGTCTTCCAGGTAGAGTCGGCAGCCCAGTTGCAGACGATAGGCAGACTAAAGCCCCGCAATCTGGTGGACATGGCCATAGAGGTAGCCCTGGTAAGGCCCGGCGTAGGGGCCACCCGCTCCACCCACGCCTACCTGGCCCGGCGAGCAGGCCAGGAGCCGGTCACGTACGACCACCCACTAGAGAAGCACGCACTGGAGCGTACCCTGGGCGCTATCATCTTCCAGGACCAGGTAAACCAACTCGCCATGGACGTGGCCGGATTGTCTGGCGATCAGGCTGACCAGCTCCGCCGGGCCTTCAGCCGTCGCAACAACGAGGCGCTCCTCCGGGTCTATTGGGAGAGGTTCCGCGATGGGGCAGCGGCCAGGGGCGTGCCCGAAGAAGCAGCGAAGAGGGTATTCGGCAAGTTCAACGGCCAGTATATGTTCCCTGAGAGCCACGCCTATGCTTTCGGTGTGACAGCCTACCAGGCCGCCTGGCTCAAGCGCTACTACCCCCTGGAGTTCTATGTGGCTATCTTCAACCAGCAGCCCATGGGTTTCTACAATCTAGAGACACTCAAGGAGGATGCGAAGAGACATGGCATCAGGGTGCTTGGCCCGGACGTGAACATAAGCGTTGAACAGTGCACCATCGAACGCCCACGTCCGGAGGAACGAGAGATGGTGGATGAACTTGCCACTCTAGATAGGCGGAACCTTCCAGCCCCGCCGCACCCTCCATCCCTGGAAGGCCCCAGCGGGACACAAGCCCCCGCGTTACGCATGGGTCTCCTGAGCATCAGGGGTGTGGGCGAGACGGCGGCCGGGAGAATAGTCAAGGAGCGGGAGGCTAACGGCCCATATGGCTCACTGTCCGATTTCATGGACCGAATTCGGGTGGGAACTAGACGTGGCGCAACCGGCTCAGTACCGAATCCCGGCAATGACGCAACGGGGTCGCCTGATCCTGTATCGGGGCATCCTGGAGGTCTGCTACGGGAAGCTCTCGAGAATATCGCCGAGGCCGGGGCGCTGGACTGCTTCGGCGCCGACCGCAGGCGCCTGCGGTGGGAGATTGGCCTGCGCTACCGGCCCCCCGGCACTCAGCTTGCCCTGCCCCTGCCAGTAATACAGGACCTGGCCCCCCTACCGGAGTTGTCATCCTGGGAGCGAATGGAGGGCGAATACCGCACCATGAGCCTCCATCCCAACGGTCATGTTATGGCCCATCTGAGGCCCTCTCTGCCCCGCAGGGTAATCACCAGCCTGCGGGTCCAATCAATTAAGGACGGAGTAGAGGTTGTGGTGGCCGGATTGATTATACGGCGTCAGCGTCCGGGAACGGCCAGCGGGGTGGTCTTTCTGACCCTGGAGGATGAGTTTGGGCATATCCCCTGCGTGGTCTGGCCCCAGGTCTACCGGCGCTACCGGGTCCGGCTCAAGGAATCAGCCATCATGGCCCGGGGCACCGTCTCCCGCCGCGAGGGTACCATGAACGTCGTGGTGCAACAGGTGGAAGTGATTAGGACCGTAGGCAGGCCACCGAGGTCAAAAGACTGGGGATAACGGCAATGCCAAATAGCCCTATCAGGGGTCATCTTCAGCTTGCCCAGAGCTGCGGCTTGTTATATACTGCGCGCAATTCCCAATTTCCCGCGTTCGCCGGTCGCAAAGGCCGCACGCCTTTACAATCATGAGACAAGGAGGAAAAGTTGGCATACAGAGACCTGAGGGAGTACATAGCGAAGCTGGAGGAGCAGGGAGAGCTAAACCAGGTAAACAGTGAGGTAGACTGGGACCTGGAGATCGGGGGCATCAGCCGCAAGGCGATAGACCGTAGAAGCGGTGCTCTGCTCTTCAACAATATCAAGGGATACCCCGGACACCGCCTCATGGCTAATGTTATCGGACCAAGCCGTCCTGTACATGCCGACTTCTCCCTCTCTTGCGGTCATCCTAAAGATACACCCATACTCGATCTAATCGAGTGGTTCGGTAGGATGAGCAATGAGAGCATCCATCCCATACTAATAGACAGTGCTCCCTGTAAAGAGAACATCTGGAAGGGGGATGAGATAGACCTGCTCAAGTTCCCTGTCCCGCGCATACATGGCATAGACGGGGGACGGTTTATCGGTACCTGGCATATCGACGTGATCAAAGATCCGGATACCGGATGGGTAAACTGGGGGATGTACCGCCATATGCTGCACGATAAGAACCGCATAGGCTGGCTGGCGATCCCCACTCAGCATGGACCTGGCATCTATTACCAGAAGTATGAGGCCCGGAACAAGCCCATGCCCATGGCGATCTGTATAGGCACAGACCCCCTGGCCGCTATTGTCGCCTCCTCCGGCATCCCGGCCCAGACCAATGAGGTGGATGTCATCGGCGCCATGCAGGGAGAGCCAGTGCAGCTGGTAAAGTGTGAGACTATCGACCTGGAAGTACCAGCCTCATCCGAGATAGTCATAGAAGGCTATGTCAACCCACACGAGAGACTGGACGAGGGACCCTTTGGGGAGTTCACCGGCTACGCCGCCGGCGACCGCCGGCCGCGTCCGGTATTCCATGCGCAGTGCGTGACCTTCCGGAACAACCCCATCTTCACTATGACCAATATGGGAAAGCCCTGGGACGAAACCTCCATCATCAATTCCATAGTTACCAGCGCAATCCTCCTCCAGGAGATGCGCAAGCGGGGCATCCCCGTCCGCTCTATCTACTGCCCGCCGCCGACGCTGGCGCCCATCGTCAGTGCGAAGTCGATTTATGCAGGATTCATACATTCTGTTGCGTCGTCCATCTGGTCCAGCAAGGCCGGCATCTTGCGTCCGTACGTCATCCTGGTTGGCGAAGACGTAGACCCGACCAATCTGGAAGAAGTCTTCTGGTGCCTCACCAGCAGACTCCATCCGGAGCGAGGCATACACGTCAGCAAGGTTACGCCAGGCAACCCACTGTTCCCATTTGTTAATGCCGAGGAGAGGCGAAACTGGAAGGCCGCCCGGGTTGCCCTCGATGCAACCTTCCCTCCGGACTGGCCGGCCGAGGAGATTCCCCGGATCATGGACTTCGAGAACGGATGGCCGAAGGAGACCCAGGAGAGAGTACTCTCTCGCTGGGAAGAGTTTGGGATCAGGTGACCGGGTGATTGAGTAATTGAGTGATTAGTAATCCGTCTAAGGAGGACCAATGATTACCGGACTGGCACACGCGGCGATCACTGTGGGCAACATGGAGCGCTCTCTAGCCTTTTACAGGGACCTGTTGGGTTTTCAAGTCGTGCGCACCAAGGACCTTTCAACCGGGGGAGGCAAGATAGTGATGCTGGATATAGCCGGACGAGGCGAGCTGGAGCTCTTCCAGCGGTCCAACACCCGTCCTGTCCCAGAGGGTTACGGCCTCCCGGAAACCATTGGGCTCTACCACCTGGCGCTAGAGGTAGACGACGTACAGACGGAATGGGAACGGCTGGAGGCCCACGGGGTCAAATCTATGGGAGTGCCCCATTATCGCCAGCCGGACGGATCGCGCTGCGCCCACTTCTATGACCCGGACGGTGTGGTAGTCGAGCTAATCGAGCCATCCTCCAAATGGTGGCCCAATGATGTAGGTTAAGCCGGGCCCAACCACGCTGCGTCATGGGAGGCCATGGTTGCCTGGCCGCATGACGCAGCGATGGTGCCGGCAATCACGGGACGCGTTGCCATGCGGCCATGTGTTACCGTCTTGGAGATTGCCGGAGTGGCCCGTGTACGGGGAGGCGGGGGAAGGGGCCCTTAGGGCAGGACGCCTAGCGGGTTAACCGGAACGCCGTTTCGCCTGACAATAAAGTGAAGGTGAGGACCGGTAGTCAGGCCGGTCATGCCGATCCGGCCTACAACCTGGCCCTGTGAGACCCGCTGGCCGGCGCTAACTCCGAAGCTGCCCAGGTGCGAGTAGGTCGAGGTATAACCATTTCCGTGGTTGATCGTGACATACCAGCCCAGTCCCCAGGTGAGTTGCTGTAGATCCACAACGACACCACCATCGGTGGCAACAACTGGCGTGCCGAGGGGAGCGGCCAGATCAATCGCATCATGGCTGGCGTTGAAATACTGTGTGATCCTCCCGCCTACCGGCCAGGCGAAATTCCCGGAGGGAGGAGCCACCTGGGCTGGGGCTGGAGACGCTGTATCGGCAGCCCGCGTCCCGCCACGAGAAGAAGAAGCAGCGGCAGTCCTCGTTGACGGCATCTTGCCACCGGGGATAACCAGCTCCTGCCCTATCGACAGCGAATCAGCATTACGTACGTCGTTGGCAGGATAGCCCAGTATCGACTCGGTATCCACGCCGTATCTCAAAGCGATAGAGAGCAGAGTATCACCCTTCACAACGGTATGGACCAAACCGTCTGTAGGTAGAATCAGCAGGGTCTGGCCGATCTTAAGCAGGTTAACATTGCTGAGGCTGTTCGCCCAGAGGACGGTCTCGGCACTGATACCGAATCGTTCAGCGATCGTGGAAACGGTATCGCCGGGGGCAACCTCATACTCTACCGGACCTCTCTGCTCTGCGACTGCAGAGGGCGCCTTCTCGGTAGCCGCGGATTGGTCCTCGACGGCTGCGGGTAGAATCAGCAAGGTTTGGCCGATCTTAATCAGGTGGGCATTGCTGAGATTGTTCGCCCTGAGGACGGTCTCAGTACTGATACCAAAGCGCTCGGCGATCGTGGAAACGGTATCGCCGGGAGCAACTTCATAGTTTAACGGCCCACTTTGCTCCCCGACTACAGCAGACGCCTCCTCGGTAACCAGGGCATTGTCGTCGACACCGGCGTGCAGGTGTGTTTCGACGGAAACGTCTGCCACTGCTGATGTAGATGCAGCCTGGGCACCTACTATGACCGGTGCTACCACGGCATCTGGACTGACTAAGAGTGCCTCGGGAGTCCGTGCTGGGGCGCTCGGCCTCAAGAGATAGCTGTCTGAGTAGGAAGTGTAGCTGGTTTCGGTAGGCCAGTAGAGGGGGTGGGTTGCAGCAATATTCCTGGCCGAAATACCCAAATAGAGTGCAGATGCTACGATGATGAGAAGAAGAAATCCGTGAGAGACGACCCTTCCCTGGCCAATAGCCAGAATCAGGGTTTCCGGCCCATGCTCCTCATGATGCGCTGGCTCATCGGTGAGCCAACGTTCTCTTGATTTAGCTGCTATGACTCATCAAACCTCGGTTAGCTCCACCCATCTACACCTCCCCCTTGGTAAGCGTAGCCAGAAACTCCTTGTTGTTCGAGGTTCGGGCCAATCTCTCCAAGACCCGCTCTGTCGCTTCAGACGGGCTATTGGAATCAGAAGTCAAGAGAGATACCATGCGACGCAGGAGCCATACCTGGCGCAGTGCCTGTTCGTCTAGCAAGAGCTCCTCGCGCCGGGTGCCGCTGCGCTGAATGTCCATGGCCGGGAATACCCGACGCTCGGCTAGCTTGCGGTCCAAGTGCAGCTCCCAGTTTCCTGTCCCCTTGAACTCCTCGTAAATAACATCGTCCATACGGCTGCCGGTGTCCACCAGACAGGTCGCCAGTACGGTCAGGCTCCCTATCTCCTCCAGGTTCCTGGCTGATCCGAAGAACCGCTTCGCAGGATACAGGGCGATCGGGTCAATGCCACCGGATAGCGTTCGCCCGCTCGAAGGCACCGATAGGTTGTATGCCCGAGTCAGGCGTGTGATGCTGTCCAGCAATATGAAGACGTCTTTCCCAGTCTCAACGATCCTCTTGGCCCTCTCTAAGGCCATCTCCGCCACCCGGATGTGGTTCTCTACCGGCTCGTCAAAGGTCGAGCTGATAACCTCTCCCTTAACCGACCGCCTCATGTCCGTGACCTCTTCCGGACGCTCGCCGATCAGACAGACCATCAGGTGAATATCGGCATAGTTAGTTGCCACGGCATTGGCGATATTCTTGAGAAGCATCGTCTTGCCGGCTTTCGGCGGCGACACGATAAGACCTCTCTGGCCTCTGCCCACAGGAGCAATGAGGTTTAGCAGTCTGGTCGAGAGGTTCGCCGGCAGTGTTTCCAGGTTTATCATCCGGTCGGGAAAAACCGGAGTTAGATTATCGAAGTAAGGTCTTGTCTTGGCTACCTCGGGATCCACCCCGTTTACTGCCTCAACCCTCAGAAGGCCGTAGTACTTTTCACCGTTCTTCGGAGGCCTGACCTGGCCGGTTACCAGGTCGCCTGTCCGGAGGGCGAAACGGCGAATCTGCGACTGCGAGACGTATACGTCATTCATGCCCGGGAGGAAGTTCTCCTGGCGCAAGAAACCATACCCGTCGTCTACAATCTCCAGGTAGCCGGCGCGGAAGAGGTTCCCCTGTTGCTCCGCCTGGCTCTGTAAAAGTCGAAAGATAAGATCCTGTTTTCTGAGCGCGCTGATGCCAGGGATACCTAAACCCCTGGCCAGGTCTAACAGGTCTTCTCTTGTCTTAGTTTCTAGTTCTGCGATATTCACCACTCACCCCACACCTATACAGGGAAGAAGTTATGTAGGCGCCCGCTTGAGCTACAAGGATAGCCCAGTCCGGCTATTGCAACGTACGGTTATAACTAATCAGGGATGCTTTTAACGAGGAATGTATTGCTCTCTCCGCCTTGGAACCTGATTATACCATCTTTGTCAATAGGTTTCAAATTTTAAATTCTCCGGCCGGACCAGCCGGCTCCGGAAGTTCCGACCGCATGTGCGTTTCAGCCCCTTGCCCGCTCTGCTGGCTGAGTATCCGGTGAGGCCGAATGGCCCATTATACTACGGGCTGGCCGGAGTTGACAAGGTGTAGTGTATAGTCTATATTACGGCCCGGCCATATATTCATGCATAGGAACAAAAATTTCATCAGTCGTTCATCTATATTCCATCAAGTGCCGGCTCTCGATGTGAGTCCCGTCCTGATATGCGTTGTTTTCCTTCTGGTGTTCAGGCCCAACATCTTGGGAGGAACGGACCCTGGCTTCTGGTGGCATCTAAAAACCGGCCAGTACATCTTCGGGACTCAGAGCATCCCCAAGCTGGAGCAGTCGTCTCATGCGTTTCGGGTCCAGATGTTAGTCCGCTTCGACCTACGAGAATGATAAGCCTCCAGCGGTTGACGGCCGTGAACAAACCTCAACATCCTTTTAACCTGTTTGTAACATTCCGGGCTGGCACGCGTTCCTGTAGTCGATGGATGCTACGTGTTTGGAGTGCGTGCAATGTTTTGCGAGTCAGTTGCAACCAAGTAAAAGAATTGGTAAAGAAAAGTATTGACATAGTGTCATCTTTATGCTATATTCCCTCCATATACACCAACAGGAGGAAACGCCACCCAACTTGGATAGTCCCAGTCATAAACTGCTCCCGATAACGGCAAACCGCCCGTGAGGGTGGGACGCAAAGCCACGGGACTCATGGAGTCAGCCGGGCCACCGAAGGACAGAGGTCATTCAAGAGCTGCCTTCGTGGTGCCCAACACAGGCAGCTCTTCCTTATGGTTAGAGGCAGTACCAGAAGCTGGAGTAACGCAACATATGTGCCACCAATTGATTAACAACCGGACAAAGGGTAAGTAACATGCTTCCTTCTGTTTCTGGTGACCGGAGAGTCCCAGAATGCCCGCCTCCTGGGTCAACTGGAGGCTGCCAGTGGACCGGCCAGACGGACCGGGCAGTTCGTCCCGTTCACAAAGACATATAGAGGAGGGACTATCTATAAGAGCGAAGCGAGCGGAGCAAAGCGAGCGGGTTAACTGACATGGCTTTATCTGAAAAACTTGGGAAAACTGAAAGGAGAGTATAGTAATGAATTTCTTGCACAGAGTATGGTCGGATGAAAAAGGCGAGGACATGACCGAGTATGCCCTGATCGTAGGGCTTATCGCTATAGCTGCCATCGTCGCGATGGGCACGTTGGGAGACGGGTTCAGTGCTTGGTACACGAACCTGTCTACCTTCATTGGTGGTCTCAACCCGGCCTAGTAGGACAAGTGCGATGGTGGGGTCGCTCTACCGAGCGACCCCACCATTCCCTCGGTCGGAACCGGAAAGGATATACCAGGCAATGGCTCAAGTAGTCCTTGCAGCAGCCGTAATCATAGGCGTCTTCTTCGATCTGAGAGAGCGTCGCATCCCGAACTGGCTAACGATGCCAGCGCTCGGGGCAGGGCTCATCCTCCAGACCATTTACGCCGGGCCGATGGGCTTGCTGCTCGCCCTGGGTGGAGCGGCGGCGGGAGCGGCATTCCTGGCACTTCCCTTTGCTGCGGGTTGGGTCGGAGGCGGCGACCTCAAGCTCCTCGCGGCCATCGGAGCGCTGATGGGAGCGCCGTTCGCTTTCTGGACAGTACTTTTCGCTTCGGCTGCCGGTGGACTGCTGACGCTGGGGTGGTTAGCTTTGACCGGCAATCTGTTCGGTTCATTGAAATATATCTTCACTGTATGGAGACGGAACACGGACGTCAAGCCAGCGGCGCTGGCAACATCCCTCTCCTTCGGCCCAGCCCTGGCACTGGGAGTGATCGCAGCCCGCTTCTTGGCTTAGTGCGCCGTCATCAGGTGGGCTTGTGGCCAAGCACCTGCCGAAAAGATCGACTGATAGAGCACAATCAGAGGAACAAGGAACAAGAAGAGTGGTGAGGAGATGAAAGGCTGGCTCCGCGGAAGGCCCATCCGGAAAGAGGAGCGAGGCGAGGCGCTAATAGAATTCGTTCTTCTAGCTCCAATACTCATACTCCTACTACTGGGATTGGTTGATTTTGGACGTCTCTTCGACGCCTGGCTGGTCACGACCAACGCGGCCAGAGAAGGCGCCCGCTATGCATCGATCTACGCCGCCAAAGATTACCTTACAAATGAGCAAGTCACTCAGTTAAGCACGCAAAAAACTTACCAATACCTCGTCGACGGCTTCGACGGACGCAGCGACGTTGATTATACCATCGGTGATATCTCGGTGACCCTACCGCCGGCCCGTGCGACACAGCCGGTGACCGTCAATGTCTCTGTCAGAGTACAGGTATGGGCCTTGCTTAATATTTTTATGTCTAATAACACAACCTTGCAGGGGTCCGCCACAATGAGGATATAGCATGATGGCGACTACCAGGCGTTCGGTATTTAAGGACTGCAGGGGCAACACCATGTTGGAGTTTGCCCTTATAGCCAATGTTCTAATCCTGATCATGTTCGGGATTATCCAGGGAGGCTTGATATTCAGCAGTTGGCTCATCATTACTAACGAGGCCAAGGAAGCAGCCCGCTACGGTGTGGTCGGAGTCGGCGACCCCGCGAGACAGCCAACGCTGGCCACCGACGTACGGAACCACGTGACACAGCGGACTACCGGGGTCCTGGACCAATCGCAAATCAGTGCCACCGCCGTCCTGGGGCCCGACCCTTCCGCACCGCAGTGGCTAAGGGTACAGATTAACTACCAGGTACAGGTCCTGGCGGCCCCATTACTGTCGTGGTTCCCCCAGCTCATTCCTATCTCTGCGGTGTCGGTCATGAGAACTGAAGACGGAGCTGTCGGAGGGGGCTAACATGAGAACTTCAAAGCTTCTTCTCAAGGAAACCAGGGGCAGCGTATTGGCCCTTGTCACCATATCAATGGTGGTCCTGGTGTCATTCAGCGCCGGGGTGATGGACATTGGCCAAATGTACGAGACACGCCGCCAGCTGCAGAACGGCGCGGATGGGGCGGCCTTGGCAGGAGCCCAATTGCTGGCTACGACTGGCAGCGACGTCCAGGCAATCAACGCCGCCCTGGACTACGCGCAACGAAATGGGGTCACCACATCTCAGGTCGATCCAACCTACCCGATGGTCACGAGCGAGGGCCCTTACCTCAATAATGCAGTGAAAATGTCCGCCTCCAGGCATCTCAACCTGTTGGTCGCCGGCCTCCTCGGTAATGGTGCAGGCAATGTGAATGCGACGGCAGAGGCTGTAATAGCTCCAATGCTCCCAACAGAGGGACTCTGGCCCTGGGCAACGCCTCAGAGCGCCGTCCTGCCCGGACAGCTTGTCAACCTTAAAACGGGCGCGCCTCCGCCCGCCGCCGGCAACTTCAATCTTATTGATTATCCCGCAATTGGTGGAGGCTCCTCTGACTACCTTGAACAGATCAAGTATGGCTATGGCCAGAATCCCAGTGACTATATCAGTCCAAGCTTGCCGTGGGACATACCAACACTTACAGGGAACAACGTCGGAAGTACCCTGGCCGGCATCGATTACCTTATAGCAATGGCCGCATCTACCGGACAGGATGATATAAACAGCGGCTGGAACCAACCCGTAAACAGTTGCACCTGGCCAGACGCTCCAAAGACCGTATCCGACCCCAACGTCCCGCCGCCTGCCAGCTTTGTGGGGAACGCATCCCAATGCTACCGGATTGGAGTAATCCCGATTATCGAGCAATACGCCGAGACTGGCGCCAGTACCGGGGTCAGAATAACAGGCTGGGCGGCGTTCTATATTAACGGCTATGGTAACGGCCCCGGCGGTCTCAAGTATATTTGGGGATACTTTCTCAATAAGGCGCTAATCACCGGAGGCCGAACAAACTGGGGCGCCCCGCTAACAGGGTTGATAGGAGTAAGACTATGGCAGTAGAGGCTCTGTCCATGTGGATCTCGGAAGAGCGAAGGATCACCGAAAGGGTGCGGCTACCTGCCGTTGTCCCATCGGACAGAATGAGTCACGGACAACCGGATTCATCGACGAATACACACAGAGCCGATCCGTTTCCCGCGGCACAGACACAATCATCTAGGGACCCCGAGCTTGCTGAATTGAAAACCGGAGGTAGGGCGTGAGACGCGGCAGTCGCAAGATACTCTTTCTGGCTTTGATCCTGGGCGCAATCGCCGCCTCCTGGTCATGGAAACTTATCCAGGAACAGGGACAGGCACCGGTACGGACGGCTACCGTAGTAGTCGCCAGCCAGGACATACCCTCCCGAACTCGCCTCACAACGGCTGTGGTAAGGGAAGAGCAGATGCCCATATCAGCTAAACACCCAGAGGCGCTGAGCACCATCAGCCAAGCCAACGGGCAGATTACCCTCCTGCCGATAACCAAGGGTGAGCAGGTTCTCGTCAGCAAGTTTGCAGGCACCAGGGAAGAGTCAGGCCTTTCCTTTATAATTCCGCCCTCCAAGCGAGCGGTGGCGGTAACCACCAGTGAGGTCATCGGAGCTGGCGGCCTGGTCCTTCCTGGAGACCGCGTAGATGTGATCGCCGTGTTTGACGCCAAGACCATGGGCAAGGATATGGCGACTATGGTCCTCCAGAATGTTGAGGTCCTTGCCGTCGCTCAGAGTATCCAGGGAGAGGTTCCCGCCATGGGGACTGTCCAGCGCGCTACAGAGGCATTGAACGGTGAAAGCAGCAGCCAGAATTCAGCCATGGCCGCTCCCAAGACCAATCCAAAGCCCCAGCCTCTGGCCAAGTCGGTAACCATGGCGGTCACCCCGGAGGAGGCCCAGCGCCTCTTCCTCGCCGAGGCTTATGGGAAGATCAGACTGGCGCTAAGGCCTGACAAGGACGGCGGCCAGGTTGATCTCCTGGAGACTACTCTCAGCACGGTTCGCAGTCCGCTCAAGCAAGGAGCGGCCCAGATAGCATCCGCCTCGATCTCTCCGGTGACGCTCAATGCCGGGGATACCATGAAGGTAGAGATTACCGTAAAGAACGTCTCTAATGCCACCATCAAGAGCCAGGGACCGGAGCCAGGATTCACCTACATCCAGGGACAGACCTTCCAGTCCCAGAACTTCTCTTCCCAGCCCGGCTCTTACCGGGTAGGCATCAACTTCTCAGGAGAGCGTGCAGTCGAGTATCCGTACCGCTGGGGACTGGGCGGAGACCTGCCTCCCGGAGCATCCACTACCGTAGTCGGCTACATCAAGTTCACCAGTGCTATCACCGCGACCGATTTCTGGACCGGCCTGATACGTGAGCCTGCTGAGGTCGCCCATGATAACGTCGGCCTGGTCAAGGTCATGGTGAACCCAACAGACAAATTGATGGTAACAGTGGACCAGGCTGATGTCAGGAGCGGGCCCAGCCTTAGCTCTCCCATCGTCGGGCATGTGTCCTATAGCACCATGCTTCAGTTCCTCGGGCAGGAAGCTGATTGGTATAAGGTCCAGGTGCCAGACTCTAACCAGGTCGGCTATGTTTCGGCCGGCTGGGTAGCTGTGCCTGGAAAAAGGTAAAGGGGAGACTGGCGGTGGCAGAACTAAACATACTTCTAGTTGACGATAAGCCGGACGAGAGAGTAGCGCTACGCAAGCTCCTCTCATCTATGGAACTTAGCATCGGTAACGTCGAGGAATGTGGAGCAGGAACAGAGGCGCACAGCATGGCCTATGACCTGAAGCCCGACCTCATAATGGTGGCATTCGAAGAGCCCATAGCGCGCCCGCTCAAGACTATCGAAAACTTGGCCAACAACAAGTCCAGCCTCGTCATAGCGATATCATCCCTGGGTGATAGCGATTACCTGCGGAAAGCCATGCGAGCGGGAGCCAGAGAGTACCTGGTAAAGCCGATCAAGCCCAAGGAATTGACCCGGGCTGTTCAGGCAGTACTGGAGGAGGAGCGGAGGCGCAAGCTCCAGGTGGATTCAGGAAGTATAAGGGGAGACGTGTTCACCATCCTGGGTCCTAAAGGAGGAATAGGGAAGACTACCCTTGCGGCTAACCTGGCTGTCAGTCTGGCGTTACAGACTAAGCAGCGCGTCGCCATCGTCGACCTCGCCCTGCAACTCGGTGATGTAGCCATGATGCTTGATATTGTGCCTGAACGGACCATAGCCGATATGACGGGCTTCTCTCGCGTTCTGGAACCCGAAATGCTGGAGAGCTTCCTCGCCCCGCACTCGTCGGGCGTAAAAGTACTGGCCGCTGCAACTGACGTAGACCCCAAGGGTGTACCGACTGCGGCCCTGGTTGGCCAGATACTGGAGAACCTGGCAAGAAGCTACGACTACGTTGTCGTGGACGGGGACCACCTGCTCACCCCCGTGTTATGGAAGGCTCTGGAAATAACCACCCTGATCCTCATGGTTACCTCTCCGGACACCTCTTCCCTCAAGAACACCAGAGTCTTTCTGGAGGTCCTGAGGAGTCAGGGGTACACGGACGACAAGATAAAGCTCTTCATCAACTACCCATACCAGCAAAATGGCATATCGCCCGCAGAGCTGGGCAAGATCCTCAATTATCCTATCTACTGGAAGGTGCCACACGACACGACTTGCAGCCAGTGCGCCAACCTGGGACAGGCCTTCGTCGAAGCCAGACCCAAGGCCAAGATTTCCCAGAATGTCCTGCAACTGGCCAGGACGATCAGTGGCACCGACACAAAACGAAGCGGCCTACTTGGCCGAAAGATCAAGACATAGACCAAGCGAGGTAGACCCGTGGAAATCGGCAACACGATTGAGCTCAGAATCAAGAACCTCGTCGACGAAAAGGACGAGGCCGAGCCTAACGGGATCCTGACTCCCCGGCTGCAAGCGCCTCCCGACCCGCTCGGCGATCTGAAGTTCCGGATACAGTCCCGCCTGCTCCAACAGCTCGATATGCCCAAGCTGAATGGACGCGCCCGGTCCGACCTCCAGGGCGTAGTATCACAGGCGGTAGCGACGCTCCTGCGAGATGAGGACGCCGTACTCAGCCGCCTGGAACGGCAGCAGGTTATAAACGAAGTAGTCGACGAGGTTTTGGGCCTTGGCCCCATTGAGCCCCTGCTTCAAGATCCAACTATCTCCGAAATCATGATCAACCGTCCCAACCAAATCTACATCGAGCGACGAGGCGTTCTCTCTCTTTCCGACAGGTCTTTCAGGGATGAAGCCCATATCATGCATATCATTGACCGCATAATATCGCCTCTAGGCAGAAGAATTGACGAGTCCAGCCCCATGGTTGACGCTCGTCTCGCGGATGGTTCCCGTGTGCACATCATAATCCCGCCCATTGCCCTGGATAGCCCGACTGTCACCATTCGGAAGTTCTCCAAGGACCCATTCACCGTGGACGACCTTATCAGTTTTGGCACGCTCTCCCCGGAGATGGCCGAATTCTTCCGGCTTTGCGTCATGGCCAAGCTAAACATACTCATCTCCGGAGGTACCGGCACCGGCAAGACCACCTTCCTGAACGTTCTGTCCGGCTTCATACCTTTGAGAGAGCGGATTGTGACCATAGAGGACCCAGCGGAGCTCCAGCTGAGGCAACCGCATACGGTAAGGCTGGAGACCAGGCCTGCCAACATCGAAGGCAAGGGGATGATCTTCCAGCGGGACCTGGTACGCAACGCTCTGCGTATGCGCCCTGACCGCATAATCGTGGGCGAGGTAAGAAGCGGTGAGGCATTCGACATGCTTCAGGCCATGAACACCGGCCATGAAGGCTCCCTGACAACGGTCCATTCCAACTCCCCAAGGGACGCCCTGGCCCGTGTGGAAAACATGGTGCTGATGGCAGGACTGGAACTGCCGGTGAAGGCTATTCGAGAACAGATAGCTTCAGCTCTCCAGCTGGTGATCCAGCTCAGCCGGCTTCAGGACGGAAGCCGCAGGGTAACTCATGTCACGGAAGTAGTGGGGATGGAAGGGCAGATAATCACCCTTCAAGACCTCTTTGAGTTCCGGCAAGAAGGGAAAGATGCAGAGGACAGGATAGCCGGACGTATGCGCGCCACCGGTCTCAGGCCCAAGTTCGTAGATAGGTTCGAGCGCCTGGGCATTCCCTTGCCCGCCGGCATCTTCAGGGTCTCGTAGAGCCGCCATGCAACTCACCTTCTTGATGCCGCTGACCATCTTCGGGGCTGTCGTGCTGTGTGCCATGGCCTTGAATTCCCTGCTGGTGAGACAGCCCCGTTCAGTAAGGGAACGTATAGAGCGCTATGAAGCGAGGGGCCAGGAGGTCGTAGCGGCTCATGAGGATGCTTCTGTCCTTAAGGACCAGCGATTCAGTGGGATTGGGTGGATAAACCGTCTACTGGAGAGCACCAACTTCGCGGACCGGATGGCCCTGGACCTCGCCTCTGCCGCCATGCCCCTGCGGGTGGGCGAATACATCCTTGTCCGCTGGTTTTCCGCCATGTTCCTTGCACTCATAGTTATGGCTATGGGTCTCCCATGGGTTCTGGCAATCGTCGCCGGGCTCGTCGGCTTCTTCATCCCCAAGATTTACCTAACATACCAGAGGCAAAAGCGGATAAACAAGATCGTAAGCCAGCTCATGGATGCCATCAGCATGATCTCTAACGCCTTGAAATCGGGGTATAGCTTCAATCAAGGACTGGACCTGGTAAGCAGGGAGATGCCATCCCCAATAGCCGACGAATTTCACCAGGTGCTTGTCGAGCTGAACATGGGCGGGAGCACAGAAGATGCCCTCAATAACCTCACCAAGCGGGTTCCAAGCATTGATGTGGACATGATGGTCACTGCTTTTCTCATTCAGAGACAGGTAGGAGGCAACCTGGCCGAAGTATTGGATAACATCGCCCACACCATCAGAGAGCGGATCCGCATTCTAGGAGAAGTGCGGACCAGGACCTCTCAAGCACGTCTGTCCGGATATGTCATAGGCCTTATGCCTTTCTTCATGCTGGGCGCCATCAGTCTGCTAAACCCCGGCTACATGGGCGAGATGTTTGCTTCGGCGCTGGGCATGATCATGCTGGGCGTGGCCTTCTTCATGGAGATGGTAGGGTTCATGATAATGCGCAAGATATCGACTATCGAGGTCTAGGAGAAGAGAAATGCTAATAATGCTCCCCATCCTGGCCTTTGTTACTGTGGGGCTATTGGCATGGGCGTTCACCATGCCCGGGACTGAGAGCATGGAAGTTCGCCTGAGAAAACATGGCTACATGTCCACCAACCGGCAGGTAGCAGACCTGGAGAAGCCGTTCTCGGAGCGAGTCATATCCCCTCTCATAGACCTGATCGGAGTGCTGGTCCTCAAGATAACCCCGGACCGGATGCAGCAACATACCAAGGAGAAGTTAGAGCAGGCCCAGCTCAAGATAAAGCCGACCAACTTCCTGATATTCATGGCGATCCTCGCGGTCGGACTTCCGCTGTTGTTCATCATGCCGGCTATCAGGGGAGGACACTTCGGCCCCCGGGAGTTAATGATCGGTCTCGTCATGTTCTTTCTCGGGGTCCGCATGCCTGATTTCTGGTTAAGCCGGAAGATAACCGCCCGTCAGGAGAAGATTCGCAAGAGCCTGGCTGATGCACTTGACGTTATTACCATCTGTGTTGAGGCGGGATACGGGCTGGATGCAGCTCTTCACAAAGTAGCGGAGAAGACGCAGGGACCATTAGCAGAGGAGCTTAAAACTACTCTCTTGCAGATAAACCTGGGCAAGCCACGCACGCAGGCACTCCGGGACATGGCGCTCAGGACCAAGGTCGCTGACCTACAGGCCTTCATCGCTACGATCATTCAGGCTGAACAGATGGGTGTCAGCATCGCCGGCATCCTGCGGGTGCAATCCGATTCCATGCGCATAAAGAGAAGACAGCGCGCCGAAGAGCAGGCGATGAAGGCACCGATCAAAATGCTCTTTCCTCTGGTTTTATTCATCCTGCCCGCAATGTTCGTGGTAATCCTCGGCCCAGCCGGTCTCAGGATAATGACGTTCCTATCCGGTGGGGGGATGAAGTAAGGAGAAGCAATGGAAAAGACGACGGACAAGCCGGACCTCCAGACGACATGCCGCCACCTGGGACTCGCTGATAATCCTTTCGAGCACAGCGAAGACGCATCGGACGATCATCGCTGTTACCTCTGGATGCAGCGAGATCAAATAGATGTGGATCACCAGAAGGGATTCTGCCTGTCGATGCGGCATCACGACTGTCCCTGGGTCCACATTAGCGCTGAGCCCGAGCCGACATTCAGGCAAATATTGCGCCAGCGATTTGCACCCACGATAACAGAGGCCGGAGATCGGATCTGGCCAACCATGGAGGATATTGCCGTAGGCCTGGCAGCTACGGTTAAATCCGGTCTCAAGGTCGCGGTCCCCTGGTGCATGAAGAACCTGTCTAAGGCCATTGTCTGGCTGTGGGCAGAGCTGCCTCACCTCGGTCACGCCTTGGGCCGCGGTATCGCTTTCAGCGCCCACTGCATCTCGGGATTCAGACAGAGGCTTGGGAAGAGACCTCAATCCAAACCGAAGGCTTCAGTTTCTCGGGAACGCCCTGTGCAGCAGGCGTCCGCGCCGGTGTCCGTACCGGTGCAGGGCGAAGACTTTGCCATGCTGATGCGCCTGGGTCGGGAGTGCAGCCAGGCCGGACGCCGCCAACAGGCGCATCATTGCTTCTCCCAGGCGGCCGAGCTAAGTCCGGCCTCTGAGGATGCCTGGCTTTGGATGGCTGCGACCGCCGAAGACACGGGACAGGCCATGAGCTTCCTCGAGAAAGCCCTGGCAGTCAACCCAGCCAGCGGCCGGGCACGCGCCCAACTGGCCGACGTTACCACGCCCGCCCCCCGCGCCCGCTCAGGCAAAAGGAATGTCCAGACCGGAATGACCGCGCCGGCGCTTGTAAAGACGGGTATCGCCTCCCTGGATGCCGGAAACGAGGACGAGGCCTACCAGTTGTTTACCACGGCAACCGAGACGGACAAGGGCAGCGAGTCAGCCTGGTTCTGGCGTGCCAAGACCGCCACCGACCTGAACGAGGTGATTATGTGTCTCGGGCACGTTCTGGATCTGAATCCTGGCAATGAAAAAGCCAGGGCCAGTCTCAGTTGGGCCATGGAACGACAGAGGTCCGCTGCGAACCGGGAGCGTGCCTTGCCGGTCCAGGAGTCCCGCCCGATCATACCGTCTCTGTATTCCCCGCCTAAGCCTGCTTCACGGTCTCCCCTTTTGCAGGTTTCGTCTACAATTTACATGGTGCTTGGCATTCTCTGGTTAGCACCTGTGGTGATACCCAGCTTTGGTGGGATCATTGTCTCCATCTATGACGGTATCGGAATCCTGCCGGCACTGAAAATGCCTTTTCTTCCCTCATCCTTAGTCCTCAGCGACTCCCCCTTCCCAGAATTCAATCTCCTTTATGGCCTGCCCTTGCTCCTTGCGATGTTTTCCTTCGTCGCCATGGAGAGAGTCTGGGATGACCGCCCGGGCGCTTCGTTGTATCTTGCTGTGGTGTCTTTGGCCAGCATCTTCGCAATCGGCATCTTTGGATCCGGCAGCACGCCATCAGCCGTCCTTTCGATAACCAGCACGACCGCCGGGGTTTTGGCCCTGCTCGGACGCATCACGTACCGGAAACAGAAGAAAATACGCCCGACCAAAGACGGGACGTCGGCAATGACGGGACTTACCAGGACAACCAGAGCCTGAGTTACAAATAGTGGTGGGTAATATCCAGATCAGAGGAGGAGGCAAAGAGTGGATCGCATCAATTTAGCTGTGGTGGAACTGGATGAAGCAAGCCACGCCCGGTGGATGGTAGTTACGATCAGCGGAGAGGACGTGGTCGAGATTGACTCAAGCTGCCGGTCCTTTGGAGAGATCGTCCATAAATACGGACCCATCCCGGCCATGCCCCTTACAGACCGGCTCTCAAGACAAGCAGGCCCCCTCGATACCTGCAGATGAGCGGGAGCGAATCTGCTCCTGAACACTCCCGGATGGGATGCTTAAAGACTCGTCATGAAAGGCAGTTTCCAATTTTGGTGGAAATATACGCGTACACCCACTTGACATGCAACCATAGACGTATACTATACTACACATCAAGCCATTAAGATGAAAATTCTAATCATAGAAGATGACAGCGACGTCGTAGAGGTGGTGCAGCTCTGTTTTGAGCTGCGCTGGAGGCACTGCCAGGCGGTCGTGGCCAGCACCGGCGCCCGGGGGTTGGAACTGGTGGAGACTGAGGCCCCTGACATAGTGATCCTCGACCTGGGACTCCCGGACATAGACGGCCTCGAAGTATGCCGGCAGATCCGTTCCTTCTCTGACGTGCCCATCGTGATGCTGACGGTCCGGGACTCTGAGGTGGACATCGTCAAAGGGCTAGAGATGGGCGCCGATGATTATATCACCAAGCCATTCCGGCATATTGAGCTACTGGCACGCGTGCAGGCCGTTCTGAGAAGGGCCCAGGCATTGCCGCTAGTCGATAATGAGAAGCCCTTCGTTAGCGGTGACCTGTGCCTGGATTTCACCCGGCGAGAAGTCACAGTCAGAGACCATTCCGTCAGGCTAACCCCTACCGAATATAACCTCCTCTCCTACCTGGCCAGGAATGCAGGCCAGGTAGTCCCCCACCGTGTCCTCCTTGAAAGAGTATGGGGGCGAGAATACCTGGAGGCTACTGATTACCTCAAGGTGCATATTCAGCGCCTGCGTCAGAAGCTAGGAGACAACGCCCAAGCGCCACGTTTGATATTCAATGAAAGGGGCATCGGTTACAGACTGGCAAAGCTGACCGGTACGCCTGTAGCCTGAGTACGACACCAGAAGATAGGCGGCCCTGGAACATGATTTCTTTGTACGATCCGGCCTCCGGTGTTGATCCTAGCACAGGCTATCCTAACCTTGTCTATCAGATAAAGAAACGAACAAACTGGAATATTATGTGCGGGCTACAGCCTGCCAGTGGGACCTGGAAGCTGGACCTGTGCTTCCATGGTAAGAGCGGCGCCTATCCCATGATGTCTGGGCAGGCTGTCCTGACGGGGGTGAATAACTAGCAGTGGCTGCCAGAACCCTGACAACCGAGGCTACCAATCAGAACCGGTCCCACGGGAGGGAAGATCTTCCCTGGGACAACCCCAGATTACTCTGGCAAAAGTACTGCGGCTTCCTGGAGCTATCGCCCTCCCTATTCATGGACATACAGAGCCAGCTGCTGCTGGAACAGGTCCAGCTTCTGGCCAACTGTTCTCTAGGGAAGAAGTTCCTTCAGGGCCGGATACCGCGCACCGTCGAAGAATTCCGTAATATTGTCCCCTTGACCAGCTACTCAGACTATCTCCCTACCCTTGAGCAAAAGGACGAAGGTAGCCTTGCGGAAACACCGTTCTGCTGGTCCCATACCACCGGTGATAGAGGCGACTTCAAGTTCGTTCCCTACACCCATAGAGCTTACGATCTTCTGCTGGATAACGTCCTGGCAGCATTTCTCCTTGCCTCGGCGAAGGGGTACGGAGAGGTAAACCTCAAGGCCTCCGACCGCGTCATGTATAACATACCGCCCCGCCCGTACCTTTCCGGGCTCGTAACGTTCGGTATGCAGGAGAAGTTCGGGTTCCAGGGCGTACTGAACGCCCAGGAATCTGAGCCGTTGGACTTCCATGAGAGAACGGAGAGACAGGTCCAGAAGGCCCTCGACAACGGAGTGGATGTAATAGTCTCGATGACCAGCATCCTCGTCAAACTGGGAGCCAAGTTTGCTGAGCAATCTCAACGGGACCATCCGCTAAAACTAGGCTCTGCGTGCCGCCTGCGACTGGCGAAAGCCTGGCTGAACAGCCGGATAAGACGAAGACCTCTCCGTCCCAGTGATATTTGGCCGATCAAGGCAGTTCTCGGGTGGGGCATTGATAGCGCCTTCTTCAAAGAGCAGGTATACCGTTACTGGGGCAAAGAGCCTTACGAGTTCTACGCCTGCACCGAGGGCGGCGTGATGGCCGTACAGAGCTGGAAGCATCAGGGCATGATTCTGGTCCCCTATTCTGACTTCTATGAGTTCATCCCGGAAGAAGAGTCCATCAAGAGTTGGCGAGATAGGAGTTACCAGCCTGCAACAGTTCTGGCCGACCAGCTCGAGGCTGGCAAGTCCTACGAAATGGTAATTACGAACTTCTATGGAATGCCCTTTATGAGGTACCGGGTTGGCCATCTCATAAAAGTCGTGTCGCTTGGGGAGAAAGACAGCGGTATCAAGCTCCCGTCTATCAGCCTTGAGGGCCGATGCGATGACCTTATAGATGTCGCAGGATTTACCAGGCTGAGTGAGAAGACGGTCTGGTCAGCATTGTCCAGGGCTGACCTGCTTGACACCGAGTGGGTACTCTGCAAAGAGGCTAATGGGTCAGCCCCTGTGCTTCATCTGTATCTGGAGGCAGATGCACCGAATGGAGATATCGGACGTAGGATAGAGGCGAGCCTCAAGGAAGTCGACCCATTCTTCAGCGACCTGGAAGACATGCTGGAGATACGTCCGTTCCGCCTTACTAACCTGGCGCCCGGCACTTTTAAGCGCTTTTACGATGAGAAGAGGAAAGCCGGGGTTGCAGTCGGGCAGTTACGACCTCCCCGGATAAACCCCTCACCCGATACCATCAGGGACCTCCTGCGGCTGGGCCAATCCGGCTAAAGGACATACTGGCATGGGCCGGACATATTATCAGATATACTTCTTCCTGCCCCTGTTATCTTTCTTCGTCAATATTTTCCTGGCTACGCTGGTGTTGCGCAGCAGGTGGAACAATCACCTTCATCAGGTCTTCGGGGCCTTCCTTGCCTTCCTCGGCCTATGGGGACTCACCATTTTCGGCATGCGCTCGAGCCCCGGCCAGGATGAGGCCTTTGTCTGGGAGAGGCTTGTTATTGCCATCGTTCCCTTCTCCGCCGCTACCCTTTACCATTTCTTTGTAGCCTTCACCGGGCACCGGGCAGGCAGAAGGGCCATCCCTATACCCTATGTCCTGGCCGGCCTTTTCAGCATCTTTTCCTTCACCAACCTGGTGGTAACGGGAATGCAATTGAAGAGCTACGGCTATGCTCCGGTCCTGGGGCCGCTCTTCCCTGTATACAGCATCTCCATATACGCACCAATCTTCTGGAGCCTGGTAATCCTCATACGGAGCTACAGAACTTCCCTCGGCAAAGAGCGCCGCCAGCATGCATATATTATCGCCGGCGCCGTGTGCTCATTGATCGGAGGGACGACTGATTACTTGCCGGCGCTCGGGATCCCTATATACCCGCTTGGCATAATCGGTAATATCCTTTTCGGGCTCTTTGCCACAGTTGCGGTGGTCTGGCATCGCCTCTTGGATCCACTGATGGTGATGCGCAAAGGCTTCGCCTATGTCTTGATGAGCACCTTTATCGTCACGTTCTACGGCGTTGCACTCTGGGGCTTCGGCCTGGTCTTCAGAGACCAGGCGGCTGAAGCTTCGACCCTTGCGAGCATCGCGGCGATAGTCTTCGTGGCGATTATCCTCCAGCCTGCCGTGGGGAAGGCCCAGCAGTTAATCGATCGCCTGTTCCAAAGAGAACGATGGGACTACCTCGAAGCGCTGAAGCGGTTCGCCCAGGAGACCTGGGACGTCCGCGAGCTGGCTAAACTGTCTTCAAGCCTCGTGTCTATCGTGACTCACGCCATGCAGTCAGAGCGCGTCTTCTTGATGCTGCCATCGCCTACCGGCGACAAATTTGTAATAGCCGAAGATACCGCACCCGACCACAGGGGCAGCCTCTCCATCGCCGAGAATAGTCCATTGGTAATCTGGCTGACCAAGAACGACAAGGCCTTCAGGCAGCAGGACCTGATTCTGGACCCATATCTGCGGATACTCAACCCCAGGGACCGGGAAGCACTGGAAGAGGCAGGATTAGCGTTGCTCGTCCCTCTAAAAAGCAAGGACGCTCTGACCGGCATCCTGGCGCTTGGGCCGAAGCTAACTGGAGGCGAGTACACCTGGGAGGACGTCGATCTTCTAAAGGCAGTAAGCCGGCAAGCAGCCACGAGCATCGAAAACGCCCGGCTCTATGCTCGTGAGATGGAGAGACTGGCACAGTTGGAAGACCTGGAGAAGCTTAAGTCCAGTCTCTTGCTGACGGTTTCCCATGAGCTCAAGACCCCGATGACCGCTATAAGGACTGCGGTAGACCTCCTGACTGACCTGGAAGAGAGCCCTCCTGGCAGTCCCAGGATGCGCTTAATCGGCAGCATACATAGAGGCGTGGACCGGCTTCAGCGACTCATCCAGGAGTCGCTTGACTATGCCCGGATGCAGAGCTCCCAGGTGGAGTTGGACCTGCAACTCACAGACATTAAGTCGGTCTTCCAGGAGGTATCGGAGTTGGTTGGATCTTCAATTCGAGCCAAGCAACAGAGACTGGAGATGGATATCCCGGATGTAGTGCCGGACGTGATGATCGATGCCCCAAGCGTGGAGAGGGTCCTTCTGAATCTCCTGTCCAATGCCAGTAAGTTCACCCCGAGAGGCGGGCAAATAAAGCTCAATTGCCAGCCTAACAATGGAACCCTTTTGATAAGCGTTACAGACACCGGGCCAGGGATTCCCAAGCACGAGATTCCGCTGCTCTTTGAAGAATATTACCGGGGAACGGGCCCTGATACCAAGGGCCAGGAGGGGAGCGGCCTCGGACTGGCTATAGCCAAACACCTGGTGGAGCAGCACGGAGGAAAAATCTGGGCCAAGAGCCAGGAGGGTGAGGGCAGCACTTTCTGCTTCTCACTGCCTACGCCGTCCGGCTCGTTCTTTCATCCCGATGTGGAAATGGCCCTGTCAGCCCCTGACTCAAGCCACGACCACGGCTAGTGGCCGCCTGGGCGAGTCTCAGTTGGCCAGTTGTTCCCCATCCATCTCGTAAATCTTAATCAGCCTGGCAAAATCCTTAAACCAGCGCTGCTTCTTCTCCTCTGGCCAGTCTATATCAAAGGTTGGGAAAACATCCCGCAGCAGGCTCGCTTCCCTGGAGGAAGAGAACGACCATTGCCTCCGGTCCGATCCCTGGGAGGCCTGTCGCTGCATTTCCAGCCTGGCGGATGCGCGGGAGGCACGGGTACGTCCAAGGGCCATTGGAGCCCTTGAAATCAACTGGGGAGGCAATTCCAGACCGGCATCACGAGCGAGGTTTAGAAAGAAAGAGCTACATTTCTGCTGAATCTGTCCCTGGGCGCCGAGAGACCCGAAGAACACTCGCAGCTGGTCGGTTGTGGCTGACTTGAGATCGAAATCGGGCGAGAAGAGGGGACCATAGGCCTGTAATATCATTTGCTTGAGTGCGTCTATCCGAACGGCGCCTCCGGAATGGAGTGCTTCAACCAACCGATCTAGCTTCTCCGTTGGACGATCATCCCTGCCAACCAGTCCCAGGTACCGCAGTGCCGACCGTAGAGGCTTTATGCTGCTGTCGGAGAAGCCTAGCCCGTCCAGGTAGGACTCGTCAAGCGTCAAAGGAAGCGATCCGGCCAGAGCGTCAAGCAACCGAACCCAGCTAGAGTAGGAAGCATACGGTGGGAGAAGCTCTGTATTATGGGTTATCCTTACCATATCCTGATCCTGGTCCCCGAATGAAGTCGCCACATTCTCCTCTCCTTCTGCCCGAGGACCTGCAACTTCTAGAAGAGGCTGAGGAAGACGTCCCATAATCCCGCACCCCTCATCACCTGACGTGTTAATGTCCCCCTGGACCCTTCCCATGCGTTTGCCCCTCCCGTATTGAAGACCCGCTGGCACATGGCATGTGCTTTATTAACCTATCGAATGCACTTGATCTTGTCATACACTATCCTCTTCAGGTACAAATTTGAGTTGTGGATAGTAAAGTAATAGTAAAGTAATGGTGTATAGTTGCAGAACAGAGTATACGGTGGGTGGATTCCGAGTATGTGCGTGTAGTCTGCTACGCAGCCCTTCCCATGATAATAGGTGATGCAACCTTTCTATCAAACGTAGTCCCAGGGTCCTCACAGATACTTGACTGCGTTTTCATAAATGTTATCATCTAAGCAGCCTGGGCGGGGGCTGTAGCTTGAACACTAGTTCTACATTTGAATTTGGGTCTCTTTCGTGGAAGGATCTTCTCTCCAGCCTGAGAGAAGAGGCCATTGTCATTGGGCTCGACCGTGCCGTGCTCTACGCAAACCTTCCGGTCCTGAACCGCCTGGGCTTAGCCTCGCGCGATCTCCTCGGACAGCACTGCAGACAAGTCCTTTACGACGATGAGGGGGGGTCTTGCGACGAGACGGGCGACGAGTGCCCCGTGCGAATGGTGATAGAATCGGGCAAGCCCGTCTCCGTTCTCCGCCGTCAGCTACGAGCCGAAGGTTACCGTTACTATATCGAGGTAACCGCACTTCCCCTGAGAGACCCGGAAGGCAAGTTGGTCGCAGTTCTTTGCCTGCCTCGTGAGTTAGGCCTGGAAGAACGGTACCATCGGATATTCAATAGCATGCTTGAGGGTGTGGCAGTGATCGCTCCCGGCGGACGGCTGGTAGATGTAAATATCGCTCTCAGCAAGATGTTCGGCTACTCCAAAGAAGAGATGGCCCAAATGAAGGTTACTGACTTCGTCAGTCAGAGCCTGGCGGCCTCCTGGCAGGATACGGAGCAACAGCCTAACTCACATTTCGAGGTACGTATCCCGCGTAAAGACGGCACTCTCCTGGACGCCGAGGTCGGCGTAAGTCCCTTGCGTCTGGGACCGGTGACCCTTTATGTCGCCTTCGTGCGAGACGTAACCCGGCTCAAGCAGTGGCAAGAGACGATCTCCAGGCAGGCCCAAGAATTGACCGAGTCAGCCTCTCAATACCAGGCCCTCTTCGATAGCTCCGGCGACGTGCTGGTAGTACTGGAAGATGACGCCACTATCGCGATGATAAACCGGCGTTTCGAAGAGCTAACAGGGTTCACCCGCGAGGAGGTCCAGGGCAAGATGTCCCTTCTGGACCTTCTGCGAGATGAAGACAAAGAGCGGGTGCTGGCGATCCACCACAAACGCAGGGAGAGGCCTGAGGAGGTGCTGCCGCGTCACACTACGTGGATCACGGGCAAGAACGGGAAGAAATGGCTCGCCGAAGTGAGCGGGGTTATGATCCCCGGCACCCAGCGCAGTCTACTGGACTTGAGGGACAGTACCGACGCCCACAACCTGCAGGAAGAAGTGCTGAACCGCAACCGCGAGATGGGAGCCCTTATATCAGTCACCAGGGAGATGGTCTCAACCCTTGACCTGCAGACAGTTCTGGAACGCACTCTGGCCATAGTTTGCACCCAGATCGGCGCCAGCCATGGCTTTCTCTGTGTGTTGGACGAGGAGAAAGGCGAGCTCGCCGCAACGACCTTCTGGGGAGAGAGCATCCAGGAGGCGCAGATGGTCTGGAAGATGGGCGAGGGCATTGTAGGATGGGTAGCAAAGAACCAGCAGGCCGTGGTCTGGGACGACATCGGCGCGGACCCACACATAAAGGCAGGTCACCTGCTCCAAGACGACTGCCAGTCAGTGGTAGCAGTGCCTCTCAAAGTGAAGGATAAGGTTCTGGGTGTTGTGGCGGCCATGAGCAAGCAGAAGGAGAACCTGTCCGGTGCCCGCCTGCGGCTACTCACAGCCTACGCGGCCCAGGCCTCCCTGGCACTGGAGAACGCCCTGTTGTACCAGGAGGTCAAGGGACAGGCTTCAACGGACCAGCTTACGGGCCTATACAACCGGAGGGTCTTTGAGACCCGGTTTGGCGAAGAGATGCGCAGAGCGAAGCGCTACTCTCACCCCCTCTCTATACTGTTCCTGGATGTGAACCATCTTAAGGTAGTTAATGACCGATACGGCCATCTGCAGGGAGATATGTTGCTGCGCCACCTGGGGGATATCCTCACCAAGGTCTTGCGCAGCACGGATATCGCCTCCCGCTTCGGCGGAGACGAGTTCGTCGTGCTGCTGCCGGAGACTAGCGGGATAGAGGCAGCTAACGTCGCTGAGAGGATCATGCGAGAGGCGACACCCTGTCCTTTGCTCGCCGGCGGCTCCATTCCATGGGGCGTAAGCATCGGAGTATCCTGGGTCCCATCAAGCCGAGGTTACGACGTAGACCTGCTCCTAATGGCGGACGAGGCCGCTTACCGGGCCAAGCGAGAGGGGACCGGCTGGGCACTGGCTGAAGATAACTGATCCACAAACCCGGCCCGACGGCCGGCTAATGCATGCACTTACCCCCATCCACCAGGAAGGTCTGGCCGGTGGTGAAGTCACTATCATGGCTGGCCAGGAAGATCACCGTACCTACCAGGTCCTGAGGCAGTAACTCTTTCTTGATCGCCCTGGCCTGGATGGACGCCTGGTGCAACTGCGGGCCGGCAATCCGTTTTCCACCTTCGGTCGGCACGAGGTCAGGAGCCAGGGCATTGACCCGAATGCCGAAGCGCCCCAACTCAATGGCCAGCGCCCGCGTCAGGCCAACAACCGCAGCCTTGCTCGTCACATAGTGAAGTATCAGCGGAGGGGGCATGAAGAACGTACTGGAGGAAACGTTGATGATCTTGCCCCAACCCTGGGTCTTCATATGAGGAAACACCGCCTGGCAGCAAAGAAACATGCCGCGTACATTGACGGCCATAACCCGGTCCCAATCTTCGACCTCTATCTGGGTGAACGGCCGGCTGACGACTTCCGCGCAGACCCCGGCGTTGTTGACCAGTATGTCCACCCGGCCGAACCGCTCTACGGTGCGGCGTACCATCTCATCCACCCGTCCCCGGTCCGAAACGTCAACATCTACGGCAAGGGATTCTCCGCCTGCCGCTTCGATCTCAGCAGCCACTTCCTGGGCTTCCGGAAACCTAATATCCGCAGAGACAACCCTCGCGCCTTCCCTCGCCAGACCAATCGCGTAGGCGCGGCCAAGCCCCATCCCACTCCCGGTGACGATAGCGACTTTATCCGACAGTCTCAAAGGTCATGTCCTCCGTATAACAGCAGTCAGGCCAGGTCCACGTCCCTGATCGAGGGCTCGCCCTTCAGATTGGTCTCAACCTCAATAAGGTTCCAGCAGCCCGGACAGTAGAACTCACGCAGTATGAAGCGCCCGCGGTCATGATACGGGGCCGTTACCGGACCGCCCCGTCGCAACGGGAACTCCCCGGTAGGCAAATGTTCCTTGTAATTATCATCGGCAAGCGACGTGATGGTGCCGCAGTGACGGCAGCGCACGTAGCGACGCCCCCCGATCTCCACCACCTCCAGAGACTCCCCCATTGGCTGGACTCCCGAAACGGACCCTGAGGGCTGCAGGACGGGCCCAGCCGAAAAGTGAGCATGCCGGGAGGCTCGCAGCTCGGCTCGCTGCCTATCGGTCGCCTCCAGGTCCAGCCGGTTTTGGGTGTCCACGACCACTCCATAGATGTTGCAGGCCGCATCGAGAGAGACGAGGCCTCTTTCGATGTCCGCGGCCACCAGCTCCGGATCGCGCTCCAGCGGGTCGCCGTAGCCTCCGCCGCCGGGGTAATGACAGTGAAACACATCGGATGGGGAGATCTGGGTCACGGTCTTTGGAGGGGTAAATTCCAGCTTCCCGTCCAGATCATAGAGCGTCTCAGGCATCTGCCCTGCCTGTAACAGCTCCCAAATGTTGGAGTCCCGCACCAGCGCAAACTGAGCGGCGCCTCCCGGATACCCTCCGCCGATTCCCGACGAGGGCGGCTGCTCGACGCCATGGGAGAAGAGCGCGCACATCAGCGGGCGTGGTATGCCGTAAGGCACGAACCCGTAGGAAGCGGAAACACCCCCGCGGAACTTGCCGGGCCCACCGGAGTCGGCCACCTGGCGCCGGTAGAGATAGAGAAGCGGGTAGAAATACTCGTTGGTCTCCACGTTGGCGATCGCCGAGCCCAGGGACGAAAGTATGCCTCCGGAATCGACGCCGTCCTTCCACGTGCGGGCGCCGGTCCCGCCGGCCATCGAGTCCATGATCATCGTACCGAAAGGCTCGCCCCGCTGGTTGACGCCCGCCAGGTTCTGGCCGGGCCAGCCTCCCTGCCATGACGCCATGGCGCGGTCCCGCAGGGTCTCGCTGGCGGCCAGCATCTTGCCGAGACAGACATTCACCGCCACGCGGGCAGCCCAGCAGGCGGAGATCGGAGCCATGCTGACCCCTGCCGGCCATTCGGCGTCCACCATGGTGCCCTTTTTCGTCTTAAGGTCAATGACCCGCCACAGGCCTGCGGGGCTCCAGGGCATATCGTAGCAGAGCATGGGCAACAAGGAGGACATGATGCCTCCCCGGAGTCCGCTGTAGCAACCATTGATCAGGGCCGGCGCCTGGTCGGCGGTCTCGGTAAAGTCCAGGGTCAGGGTATCCCCGCTCTTGGTAGCAGTGAGGCGGCACGGATAGACCTTATTCTCCAGGCCGTCATGCTCCACAAAGCTGACATGCCTCCAGGTGCCATCTGGGAGCTCCCTGAGCCGGTCACGGAAGCGGGTCGTAACATAGTCCATCATGCGGTCCATGACCGCTCGCACCGTGTCGAGGCCGTAGCTCTCTATAAGCTGGCGGGTCCGGGTCTTGGCCACGTTGTTGGCGGCGATCTGGGCACGCAGGTCCAGGCCCACCAGTGCCGGCGTACGTGAGCGCCGGAGGTATTCCCGCTCCAGGTCACGGCGCAGCACGCCCCCCTCCACGATCTTCATCGGCGGAATCGGCGGAGGCTCCTCGTATATTGACTTTGCTCCGACGGCGAAGCTGCCCGGCACCGGGCCTCCGACATCTATCTGATGAATCGTACAACCGCACCAGGCAACCAGCTCACCCTTCCAGTGGATGGGAGCCACACAGGTTACGTCAGCCTGATGGAGAGCGCCGTAGTAGGGATCGTTGGTGATGAACATATCATCCTCGCCGATCCCAGGATTGTCGGCGTAGTCCTTCAGAATATTCTTGATGATAATATCCTGCACCGAGGCGTGGGTAGTGATGTAGATACCGATGATGAGCATGTCACCCCCGGCAGTCAGGATGCCGGTATTGAAGTCGTATGCCTCGGTGGCGATGGGCGAGCCGGAGATACGCTTGATAGTAGAACCTGCCTCATCGTTGATTGCCCACAGCCGATGGCGCAGTACCTCAAAAGTGATAGGATCAATCTCGGGCGTCGTCAGTGTCATTATTTACCTCCGGCCAGCGGGCCGCCGTCCCGGTAAGCCAGGCAGGAATCGGCCAGGAACGGGAGTGACTGGGCCCACTGGTGTCTGACCGAGTCCCAATCCGAATTGCCGTTCAGGTGGCTCTCCTCCAGTTGCACGCCGAGCATACCCTGAATTGCCGCGTGACAGCCCTCCAGGAGCAGATTGCCCAGGTGCGGGCAGCCCTGCCTGCCAATCACCTCGTCAACGGTGGCCGTAAGGCCTTTCTGTATTCGCATTCCCACAGCCTTCTGAAGCACGTCTATGGCCCCGTCGCAGACTCCCCTATTCGGCACCCGGCTCATCTCACCGCGCACGGTAAGGATCTCCATCTGCGGGACCTGGACTGTCATCTCCACCAGCATGCTGTGGGCGTTGTCTTCCAGGATGCCTCGGACCAGTAGCTCGTCCCGGCCGACCCTGGATACTTTCAACAGTTTATTGCGGCTGAAACGGAGCACTCCCGGCTGAATCTCGGGGAAGGGACGCATCTTGGGAGGCGCGGCATGCTTCTCGGTCCGCAGTCGGGTCATGAGAGGACTGTCCTCCATGAAGGCCACGCAGCTATTGATCAGCTCTTTTGGACGGGTCTTCACCCACTCGGCGTAGAAGTCTTCGTTGCTCAGCCCCTGGGCCTCGGCCTCCGCCATCTTCACCTGGCGAAAGCCCAGGGCCGCGGCGTGACAGCTCTCCAGGACGAGGTTGGTCATGTGTGTACAGCCATCAGCCCGCCCGATCAGGTCGTCTATCCGCCTGGTTAGGCCCTCATATACGCGCTGTCCGACAACTTTGTCCAGTATAGACAGGGCCCCCTGGCATTGGGGGACTATCCCCCGACGGATCTGGCCGGTAATAGCGGATATGTCCAGGCTGGGCAGGTCCACCCGCAGCTCGACCTCCGCAGAGAAAAAGGTCTCTTCTACGGTGGTGCGGATACGCAGCCCACCGTCAACATTCTCCGTTCCGGCATGCTTGTTTCTAAAAAACGTTGGGAACATCTTCCTTACCCACCCCCGAGAGCGGCCTCTGGGAGCCGCGATTATAGATCAATAATAATGTTGAGATAAGGGTCAATCCGGGCCTTGAGCCCGGGCTGCACGACAACAGTGGTCGTCGGCGCCTCGATCACCGCCGGGCCCAGCACCACGTGTCCCGGCACCAGCCTGACGGCGTCATACACTGCCGTGTCCACAAACCCGTTGGCCCTCTCGAAATAGGCCTGCCGGGACGCCTTCAGCGCGCTGCCGGGATCGGTGTCTCCGGCCTCCGTGCGAGGCAGTACGGGCTTCATGGTGCGGCCGTTGCCCACCACATGGAACGTAATCGCCTCGATACCTGCCTCCCGGTAGGCTGCCCCCTTACCGTACTGTTCCTCATACTTACGCTCGAAGCTATCCAACACAGCGCTGACCTGTCCCGCTCCTAGCTCGCCGCCCGGCACGGGCACCCGCACCTCGTGGACCTGGCGCCGGTAGCGCATCTCCACGTAGCGCTGGAGGTCCATCTCGGACTCTGCTATTCCGTCCCGGCGCAGGTCCTGGCGGGCCTTTTCGTCGAGAGAGTGGAATATCTCGTTGAGCCGCTGCGCTTCCAGGGGCGCAACCATCGGATCGGACAGGCTGTGGAACTTCACGATGTCCGATACTACTGCGCCGAAGGCCGAGAACACAGAGGCCAGTGACGGCACAATGATCGTGCGCAGCCCGATCTCGGCGCCGTATAGTCCGGCGTACTGCGGACCGGCCCCGCCGTAAGCGAACAGAGCGAACTCCCTCGGGTCGTACCCCTTTTCAATGGTGACCTTACGAACGAGGTCGGCAAGCTGGGAGTTAGATATCTTGTAGATGCCGGCGGCTGCCTGGTAGACGTTCATGCCCAGGGGTCCGGCGATCCTCTCCTGGGTCACGGCCAGCGCTTTCTCCCGGTTGAGACGCATCCGTCCCCCGAGGAAGTAATCAGGATTAATATAGCCGAGGATAACCCCGGCATCGGTAACGGTAGGCTGGTCGCCGCCCCGGTCGTAACAGACCGGGCCGGGGGCGGCCCCGGCGCTCTGCGGCCCGACCCTCAGGATGCCTGTCCCTGGCTCGATCCAGGCGATGCTCCCTCCGCCGGTGCCGATAGAAGATATATCAACCGTAGGAGCAAGTGTGTGATACTTGTCGGCCAATGCCTCCCGGGCCTGCTCAGCCCGTCCGCCTACGATCAGGCCGACATCGAAGCTGGTGCCCCCCACGTCGGTGCAGATCACGTTCTCGTATCCGAGCAGCCTGCCCAGGAAGAGAGCGCCCGTAATCCCCCCGACCGGACCGGAGCTGATCGTGCTGACCGCCCTTTCCCTCACTTCGTCAGCCGGCAGCACGCCACCCGAGGACTGCATCACCAGGAACGGACAGTTCAGCCCCTTCTGCTCGAGCTGGCGTCCCAGGGCCTGCAGATACCGGTAAGCCACCGGACCTAAGTAGCAGTTCAGGACTGCGGTTGCCGATCGCTCGTACTCACCCATTTGCGGGGCCAGGTCGCTGGAGGCGGTTACGAAGACCTGGGGATACTCCCGCTGTATCAGGTCCCGCACCTGTGCCTCGTGACTGGGGTTCATGAAGGACCACAGGAAACAGATAGCGACAGCCTCAGCGCCGGCGTCCACCAGCTCCCGTGCCGCCCTGGCTGCTTCCTCCAGATTAACGGATACCAAGACTTTCCCCTGGTAGTCCACACGCTCAGTGATACCCTTGATGAGGGGCCTGGGGACCACCGGATCGGCTTTATCCAGCATAGACGCCTGGATAATCTCCTTTTCAGAGAGCCCGGCCGACTTCTGGTAAACCCGGCCGATAATCATGGTATCCTCAAAGCCCTTGGTAGTGATCAGACCGGTCTTCACCCCGTTGCGGGTGAGGAGTGCGTTAGTAGTGACAGTGGTGCCGTGAGCGAACACCCGGGTCTGCCCTAGCAGTTGCTCCAACGAGAGACCGAGCGTCTGAGCGGCGTTTGACAGGGAATCAAGGACCCCCTGGGAGAAATCGTGAGGTGTCGATGGGGCCTTGCCAAGAGTGATGTGCCCCTGCGAGTCCATGACAACGGAGTCGGTGAAGGTGCCCCCGCTATCTACCCCCACCATGTATGCCATATTGATCCTCCAGCTATCGAGACAGCATTACCAGGCCCAACAGGCGCCTGGCGCTGGTCCCAGGCGGGCGCCGCGCGGCAGGGTGAGGCAGAGAGCCAACCCCAGGCACGCCGGGCTGCTTGGGACTGCCAAGAGTATACCAGCATGGCCCGCTGCAGACAAATCGCTCCGGAGGATCCTGCTTTGGAGACAGGTAATCCCCAGACTGCAGTCTGGGGATGTGTTTTCGGGGCTTCCTCTATCTCCCTTGCGGGATTTCCCATCGGAGAAAGCCCCGGCAATGCTATATGGGCTTCCCTGAGCTACTTTATAGCTGGTCTAGGCAGCCACCTGACGCTTTCGGCGTCCACGCCCGCTGAACTCCTCCACCGGATGAACGGGAACGGGACGCTGCTTCTCGAGCTCGTCCAGATAGACCGGCCCGTGGCACCGGAAGCAACGAAGCGGCTCGCCCGCATGGGGTAGCTCGCCCTTAAAGGCCGGATTAGGACGGAGCTCCTGCCACTGGTTGATCCCTTCGCGTTCGCCCTCGCCGCAAATCTGCCCTGAGATATACCCACAATGATAGCATTTGATCTGAGCACATATTTTCATTGCCATCACCACCTTCCGTTGTAGGGAGAATTGTACCACCGAGGTAAAACTTTGTCAAGTAGTTACTGTCTTTACTATTTCTACTTTACATTGGCCGGGAGCCTGTGGTAGAATTTTTTCAGCTAAGTCTGGCATTGCAGCCGGTCCGCCGGCTATCGGGGATCAAACAAGGCCTGTCCCGGGAGTTGGAGCGGGTCAGGGACCGCAGTAGACGCAATTTCAGCTCTACTGCTGGTCAAGGGGGACACGACCTTGGCCTGCTCAGCGGACCGGTAATCAGACAGGTTACCGTCAGGACCCGCTAGAAGGAAGAACACCATGCCCATGCAGGCTACGCGGAAGGAGATCCTCGGCATCCTCCGTAAGGAAGGCCAGGCCACTGTCGACTACCTGGCACGTCAGCTCTCGCTGACATCCACTTGTGTAAGACAGCACCTGGCGGTGCTGGAGAGACTGCAACTGATTGGATGCCGCGAAGAGAGGCGAAGACTCGGCCGGCCCCAGTTCGTCTACACCCTTACCGAATCAGCCGATGATCTGTTTCCAAAGAGCTACCACCTGCTCACCACCTGGCTCCTGGACGAACTGAAGGCCGTGGAAGGGACCACCAAGGCCACCGAGATCCTGAATGGAATGGCCCGGCGCTGGGCCGATACCATGGCGCCGAAGGTAACCGGAACAACAATCCAGGAGAAGGTGGAAGGTCTTGTATCCCTGCTTAAAGCCGACGGCCACCTGGTGGAATGGGATAGTAGCGACGACGGCGTCTTCATCCACGAATATGATTGCCGCTTTCAGCGCGTAGCCCAGGCCCATCCGGAGATATGCTCGCTGGAGTCCAAGATGATGGCACGGGTGCTGGGCGTACCAGTGGAGTCACTGGCATGTCTCATGGACGGCCAGGGACGCTGCACTTATGGTATTTGCACCGGCGAACACTGACGCTAGCCACAGTCTGAGAAGGGTTGCACTCGCCGTTCACCAACGGCTCGAGAACGAATACGGCCGTCATCAGCAGGAGCCACGCTGCGATCCCCTCTCCGAGCTTATCGCCACTATCCTCTCTCAGAACACATCAGACGTAAACTCCCACCGCGCCTTCCAGCGCCTGCGCGAGACGTTTCAGAGCTGGAACAGCGTTCTCGACGCCCCGGTGGAGGAAATCGCCAGGTCGATCCAGAGCGGAGGCCTCGCCCAGGTCAAGGCGCCCCGGATCAAGGCCGTGCTTGCACAGATCATGGATCGGAAGGGAACCCTCAGCCTAGATTTCCTGCGGGACATGGAGACGTCGGAAGCCCGGGGCTGGCTGAGGAGCCTGCCGGGGGTTGGAGCGAAAACCGCAGCAATCGTGCTCCTCTTCTCGCTGGGGAAGCCGGCCATGCCGGTTGACACCCATGTCCATCGCGTCACCCGCCGTCTGGGACTCATCGGCCCGCGAGACAGCGCCGAGAGGGCTCACGAGCTACTGGAGAAACTACTGCCCCCCGAAACCTACCATGACTTTCACATCAACATCCTGACCCACGGACGCCGCGTCTGCACCGCCCGTAACCCCAGGTGCCCCGCCTGCGCCATCAACGACCTGTGCGCCGCGTACCAGAGGTTCATCAGGGAGGGAGTGGCGATCAGGTAGGAGTAGGCCAGAGACTACGCATCTCCTCCGCCGGTCAGCGCCAGGCGTGGTAGTGGGGACCCAATTCTCAACGGATGCCTCCGGCCACCCTGACCAAATGGAAAAGGTAAGATTCCGTTGCCCTTAATCCGGGTATCCGATCCGTTATCCGTTCAGCCCATCCGCTATCCGATGAGAATTAGCGAGGTTGAGAGATAGCACGGACCTACCGGCGGCGTAGGGGAAGCTCTAGAGCTTCCCCTACGGGATTCCCACCGAGACCACCTAGAACGGTTCGATACGGCTTACGTAGTAATTCCAGCCGCGCTCTACCTGTGTGGCGGCTTCGGGTCGTACGAAGAAGTCTCCTTCGGCGAGCTCGAGATCGGTCTCGTCAAAGAAGATGGGCTTGCCGATACTGGCAGCCAGGACCTGATAACGGGCCGATTCCTCCAGGATCAGCGCCCATAGCATCGTGACCTTCACGTTTGGGCCGACCGTGGAAGACCCGTGTCCTCGCATCATGACGGCCCGCTTGTCCCCGAGGGCAGCCGCCACCGCGTCGCCTTGCTCGTCATTGACAACCAGTCCAGGGGTCTTGTAGTAACCGACCCCGGCGTGGAAGGCTGCCCCGCTGTTGTGAAGAGGCTTGACCACCTGGCCGGCGACGCCCAGAACGATCACCATAGGCGAGTGGGTATGGGCCACGGCATTGATGTCCGGCCGGTTGACGTAGAGCCGGGTATGCAGAGCGATCTCGGCGTTGGGTATCCCCTCACCGGCGACCACGCTCCCGTCCAGGTCGATGGTGAGTATGTCCTCCGGACAAACCAGCGCCGGGCTCATGCGTCGCGGGATCAGGTACGTCTTGGTGCCGGGTATGCGGGCGCTGATGTGCCCGAACCCCTCCGCCAGACCCTCACGGCACGTAATGCGGCTGGCGCAGGCCAGGTCCCTCTTCAGGGCTTCGACGTCGACCACTTTTCTTCCTCCCAATAATCTAAGATCCGGTTCGAGACGACCGATGCCTATGTGGGCTTGCTCAGGATGATAGCCTGCCTGGGACATACCTCCTGGCAACAGAAACACGGCACGCAGAGAGAAGGGTCAAGGCGTGGTAGCCCGCCGGCCATGGTAAGAGCGCCCAGCGTACAGCCATCGGCACAGATACTGCAGCCGTCGCATTTGGAAGTATTCACGACCGGGCGGTACAGGGGGGCCTCAACCATCCAGGCGTTCATTTGATGGTGCTCCGTGGACGTGATGCTGGCGAGAGCGGGAATACTGAAGCCAGGGATACGCCGGGAGTTGCCAATTACTTCGATATCCTCTTCCCGGCAGGACCCCAGTCCGGCCGCCTGTGCGAAGTGGATCAAGGGCACCTGCGCCGGCTCATATCCCATCATCCGGGCTACCGTAGCGTCCATGGCCACCGCATTATCCGAGGCCATGATGACACCAAGATAATGAAGCTCTCGTGAATACGGACCGACTCCCTGTCCTACCAGAATCCCGTCGACGATAAACAGGTCGGGCGGACGCAGCCGGAAGACCTCGACCAGGGCACGGGCGAAGTTATACGGACTGCCGGCGCGATGGTGCAGGTTAGCCTTCTGTGCACCCGGCAGGATACCGAAGCTATTCTTGAGGGCCACGGATACACCCGTCCTGATGTGCGTCTTGAACTTTGGGACCGATATAACGATATCAGCGTCCAAAACGGCTCGCGATGGTGACATCACATTGATCAATGACGGATCGAACGGCACCGCACGGGCTTCCTTGCCGAGGTTACAATAGTGACCTTTGGCCGCCTCGCGGAGGCCGCTGGCATCAAAAACATCCTGATTACGGCCATAGTATCCCTGGCCGGGGTTGTCGCCAACCATGATCTCCGCCGGCTTCATCTCCTCCAGCAAAGTCACCAGGGCGCCCAGGACACTGGGGTGCGTGATTGACCCCTCCTCGGGCTGAGTGCCGGCCATGCAATTGACCTTGACCAGCACCCGCTTGTCCCGGACCGGCAGGGGAAAAGTGGACAGGGCCAGCTCGATTGCCCGCCGGCAGTCCTTATAGCTTGCTTCAGTAATCAGTACCTTATTCATATCCCTACCACCGAATCCGGCTTGAGCATCTCGATAGCCTCACGCGGGCAGACCTCCTTACAACAGAAGCAAGGCACACAAACCGATGCTTCCAGTCGGGGAAGCCCGTCGGCCATAGCCAGCGCGCCCGCTGGACAGCCATCCGCACAGAGGCTACAGCCATCGCACTTCGCGGCATCCAGCCTCGGCCGGTAATGGGGTAGCTCAGCCATGCGGCCGACAAGCTTCATAAGTTGGGGAGTAGTCAGGTCTTCCACCGGGGGAATCTTGAAACCGGGAATGCGCTGGAGGTTGCCGAGCACCTGGATATCCTCCTCACACAACGAGCCCAGACCACCATCATGGGCTGCCCGTATAATGGGCACCTCCGCCGGATCATAGCCCATCATGCGGGCGGCCGTAGCGTCCAAAGCTACACCATTATCGGAGGCCATTATCAGACCCGTGTAATAAAGGTCCGGCGAGTATGGCCCCAGGGTATGCAGGCTGAGGATCGCATCCACGATAATCAGGTCGGGCGGGCGCAGCCGGTAGACCTCCATTAGCATCCGCCCGAAATCTACAGGCTTGCGTGCCCGGTGGTGGAGGTTTGCCTTCTGCGCGCCCGGCAGAATCCCGAAGTTGTTCTTCAGGCCGATGGAAACGCCCGCCTTGGTGTGGGTCTTGAACTTGGGGACCGAGATGTAGATATCCGAGTCCAGCACGACGCTGGACGGGAAGACTCTCTCCACGAACTCCGGGTTGAATGGCACGGCACGCGCCACCCGGCCGAAGTTGCAGTAGTGCCCTCCGGACGCTTCCAGGAGCCCGCTGTCAGCGAAAACATCCCGGTTCCTGCCGTAATAGCCCCCGCCAGGGTTGTCGCCAACGAGGATCTCAGCAGGCCCCATCTCCTCCAGCAGCGCGACCAGGGCGCGCAGGACGCTTGGATGCGTGATCGTCCCCTGTTCCGGCTCCGTGCCGGTCATGGCATTTACCTTCACCAGGACCCTGCGGCCCCGCACCGGCAGGGGGAAGGTGGATAGTGCCAGCTCGATCGCCCGCCGGCAGTCCTTATAGCTTGCTTCGGTAATCAGCACCTTCTGCATTTCAGGACCGCCTAATCCGGCTTGAGCATTTCGATGGCCTCACGAGGGCAGACCTCTTTGCAGCAGAAGCAAGGCACGCAAAGAGACGCCTCCAACTGTGGAAGGCCATTCGACATGCTCAGGGCCCCACCAGGACACCCATCGGCACAGACACTGCAGCCGTCGCACCTGGAGGCATCCACCTTCGGACGAAGACTGGGTATCTCCGCCATACGTCCGGCGAAGGTCATTAGCTCAGTGGTTGTCAGGTCCCCCAATGGAGGCTTGGTGAACCCCGGAATACGCTGGAACTTGCCGAGTATCTCGATGTCCTCTTCCCGGAATGAGCCGACGCCGGCCTCATGGGCGAAGCGTATGATGGGCACCTCCGCCGGGTCATAGCCCATCATGCGAGCTGCCGTAGCATCCAGGGCCACCCCGTTATCTGATGCCATGATCAGCCCCATGTACACAAGATCCGCGGAATACGGTCCGATCCCCTGCGCCCCCAGGATCGCATCCACGATGATCAGGTCCGGGGGGCGTACCCGGTAGACCTCCATGAGCATGCGTCCGAAATCTATCGGTCTTGGCACCCGGTGGTGCAGGTTAGACTTCTGGCCTCCGGGAAGAATGCCATAATTGTTCTTCAGGCCGATGGAAACACCTCCCCTGGAATGGGTCTTGAACTTTGGGACGGAAATATAGACATCCGCATCAAGTATCGCCCGGGAGGGGAAGACGGTTTTGATAAACTCAGGATTGAACGGCACCGGGCGGGCTTCCTTACCGATATTACAGTAATGCCCTTTAGAAGCCTCCAACAGACCGGTGCCAACGAATGCATCCCGGTTCCTTCCATAGAGGGCCACGCCCGGATTGTCACCTACCAGAATCTCTGCGGGGTCCATCTCTTCCAGTAACGTAACCAGAGTATGCACAACGCTTGGATGGGTGTACATGCCTTGCTCTGGCTCGGCACCAGCCACCGCGTTGATCTTGACCATCACCTTTTTCCCCCGCACTTGCAGAGGGAAAGTAGAAAGAGCTAACTCGACCGCCCGCCGGCAGTCTTTGTAACTGGCTTCAGTAATGAGTACCTTCTGCAACGTTACTCTCCTTTGGCGATCACCCCCCGGGTACGGAGCCCAAGAAGATTTGAGAGCTACGCAAGGTGCCCGTCAAAGTCTTGGGCGAGGGTAGAGGAACTCCGGGCTACGGCCCAATCCTCCTGATGGTGGCTATCCTATAAGCATGCGTCTGCATTGTCAAGTCGGCGCAATGAAAAGCAGCAGAGTTATCGCTAAGGTATAACAAGCATATTGGTTACTCGACGGCTCTTTATATGTAATGTAATTTCTGGTATACTAATAGAGATTTAGGTAGACACAATTCTACACCAAGGGGTGGTAGTGAATACGCAGTGGCGCAGAAATAGCTTTCTATACCTGCTGATCCTAGCGATTATAGCAGGCCTCTTTTTCTTCTTGATGTCTCCGCCATCACAGCCTAGCCAGTCTATAGAGATTAGCAGCGTGGTGGATTGGTCCAAGCAGGGCCGGGTAGACAAGATAGAGGTACAGGGTGATAACCTGACCATCACTACGAAAGATGGCCAGAAGTACCTCTCTCGCAAGGAGAGCGGCACCAGCGTGCAGGAACTCCTCCAGCAGTCCGGCGTGACCTTGGGTGCTAGCGGAGTCAACGTAGTTGTCAAGGAGCAAGGCCAATTCGGTCTCCTCTCGACTCTACTGCTTAACTTCTTGCCTATTATCGTCATTGGAGCCCTGCTCATATTCATGATGAGACAGGCGCAAGGGACCAATAACCAGGCCCTGAGCTTTGGCAAGAGCCGGGCACGCATGTTCACCGGGAACAAGCCGACTGTTACATTCAGCGACGTTGCTGGTGTAGAGGAGGCCAAGACAGAGCTCCAGGAAGTTGTTGAGTTCTTGAAGTACCCGGAGAAGTTCCATGCTCTGGGGGCACGTATCCCTCGTGGTGTGCTTTTGGTGGGACCTCCCGGCACCGGCAAGACACTGCTGAGCCGGGCTGTCGCTGGAGAGGCCGGGGTGCCGTTCTTCTCCATCAGCGGTAGCGAATTTGTAGAGATGTTCGTTGGCGTGGGCGCATCGAGGGTCCGAGACCTCTTCGATCAGGCCAAGCGGAATGCCCCGTGTATCGTCTTCGTAGACGAGATTGACGCCGTGGGACGCCAGAGAGGGGCAGGACTCGGAGGCAGCCACGACGAGCGAGAGCAGACGCTGAACCAGATCCTTGTGGAAATGGACGGCTTCGACACCAATACCAACGTTATCGTTATAGCGGCGACCAACCGGCCGGACATCCTTGACCCTGCGCTGCTGCGTCCGGGACGCTTTGACCGCCAGGTAGTTCTGGACCGGCCCGACATCAACGGCCGCAAGGGTATCCTGGAGGTCCATGCGAAGGGCAAGCCCCTCGACAACACGGTAAACCTGGAGATCCTGGCCAAGCAGACCTCCGGATTCACCGGCGCCGACCTCGCCAATCTAGTCAACGAGGCGGCCATACTGGCAGCCCGACACAACAGGCAGGCCATCGGCCTGCTGGATATGGAAGAGGCCATAGACCGGGTCATCGCCGGGCCGGAGCGCAAGAGCCGGATCATCAGCGAGAAGGAGAAAGCTATCACCGCCTATCACGAGGCCGGTCATGCCCTGGTAGCTCGCCTCTTGAAGAACACCGACCCGGTGCATAAGATATCTATCGTGGCTCGCGGCATGATGGGCGGTTATACCCGGCTATTGCCGACCGAGGACCGTTACCTCTACACCCGGTCCCAGTTCAAGGACAGCCTGGCGGTAGCCCTGGGTGGCCTCACCGCAGAAGAGCTGGTCTTCAACGAGCGGACCACTGGCGCGGAGTCAGACATTGAGCATGCCAGCAAGATCGCCCGAAGGATGGTAATGGAATTCGGCATGAGCGATAAGCTCGGCCCTCGGGCCTTTGGGCGCAAGGAAGAGCTCGTCTTCCTTGGACGTGAGCTTTCCGAGCAGCGCAATTACAGTGAGAAGGTGGCCGAAGAGATCGATGATGAGATCCATACGCTCATCGAAGGCGCACACAGCGCTGCCAGAGAAGTACTCTCGCAAAACCGGCCCAAGCTGGTGCAGATAGCCGAGAGGCTGGTGCACGAGGAGACTATCGAAGGCGAAGCTCTCGAGGAGATCTTCACGGCGCCGGTCCCTGCTGAAGAGATGTCTGGAGTAACCTCAAGCTAGGGGCTCGTAAAGCGCGACTCAAAGAGAATTATCGGTCGGGGCCAGCAGTGCTGGCCCCGATTTCTTTCTTTGTCCTTAAATGCCTTACTCGAGCTGCGACGGCAGTGCCCTAACGTCTATGCGCCGGTTGTCCTTCTTGTAGGGCGCCGGAGCAACGACCGCCCTGATTTGCTTCTGAGGCTGTCCCGGATTTCCCCAGACGACCGTGACCTCCGTCCCCGGCTTACTGTGCTGAACGTCAATGGTACAAAGGGAGAGCATCTGGCGGAAATAGTAACTGTAGCCACGGGATGTCGCCACACCAACAAGACTGCCATCCTTCAGGACTTTATCAGCGTGCATGTAGCCATAGTTATTGGTCGGCATCTCCATGAAGGTGTGTGGCTCGCCCTGACGAAACAGGGACGCGTAAACATCGACGACATCGTCACTGTTCCAGACGAGGGTCACCATCGTCCGCTTTGGATGAGCGACCTCTGCCTCCAGCGCCTTGCGCCCGACGAAATCGTGGTCGAACTTGATGTTCTTGGCCCAGCCCAGCTCGACCGGGCTCCGGTACCAGTCACTGATATTGTCGGATTCGAAGCTTCCGGCGATTCGTTGTGACAGGCCTCTTCCTGGTACGTTGGAATAGGCCTTCTGGAGATACTCCCGGTATTCCCGCCCATCGTCCCCGTAAATCGCATACATGTAGTCGAAACCGGTCGTCGGGAAGCACGCCTCAAGGTGGTTAGTCATGAAGACTCTACCCCCGAGCCTCCGAATACCGAACTCCTTGCCCGCCTTCACGGTCACATCATAGATCTCCTGGGCGTACTCAGTGGGCCCCTGGAGCTCGTATCCCAGCTCGCCGGCCATGCCGGTCCTCAGGATGATGACCTCCCTGCCGTTGATGCGGACCTTCCGGAAGTGCATGAAGCCGATGTCGCGAATACTCTCGCCAGCCAGATTCTCAACCACGTAGAGCGAGTTAGGCCCCTGCACTTGGAAGTTAAACATGGTGTCATGGTTGGCAGTTGCGTTGTACTTGCCCTTAAACAAATTATAGGAAGTCCAGTGCGAAATGATGGAATAGCAGCGGAATTCCTCTTCGCCCAGACGCATGACGATGCCCTCGGCGATAATCTTGCCATCCTCGCTACATTGGGCAATATGCTTGGCCTGGCCAACACTGAACCTGGCGAAGCTGTTGACCGACAGATCCGAGATAAGCTTCAGCGCATCAGGCCCCTTGAGCAGAAGATCGGATAGAAATGACCAATCACCGATGTAGCAGGTCTGCTTCCATGACATCTGCTCGTCGATCCAGGTTGAATACTCGGGCTGCCCCCAGATCTGGTTAAGGTAGCCTTTGAGAGGGGTCCTCATGGCTTCCACCATGTTCGTCATTTCAGGTCTGTTCCTTTCTGTGTCCTGATCAACTGCCGGGCTGCGTGTCCTTTAAGATCTCGATAACCTCTTTCAGGCTCAGGCGAGTTGGGTGTATGGCCGGAGACTTCCAGCTCCCACAAAGCAACAGCCTCTTGCTGGCATGGAGGAACCAGTCAGCCTCGGGCTCTATCTCCTTGAGGCGAGTGTAGACCGGCGTCAAATCGATTTTCTGGCGCACCGGCGCCTCTATGCCTATCCAGCCCTGGCTGGTCCGGCGCACGAACACAACGGCGCCATGGCGGAAGGAGAAGCCCCTGATACCCCCAAGGTCGCCCTGGAAGGCCGCCGCCTTGCCCCACGGTGTCTCGAACTCGATACGATTCTGGAACTGCCGGTCAACCTCCTCTAGCTCCTGCGCCCATTCGTACCACCCATCCATGATTGGCAGCATCGCCTCAACGACCTGTAGCGGGTTGTCAGGGTTGTGCAGGTTGAGACCACGCATCAATCCACCCCAGCCCCACCGGTCGTTCTGGAGCCACGGCTCGATCAGGCCATTGTCATGCTGGGTCACGTATTCGATGACCCGCTCAAGGGCGGTATCGCCCGGCTTCACGGTCTGCAAGACCAGCTTGGCTGAGCAAACATGGTGCCCGTGGACATCTTCCTGATGGTGGTCGAAGCGCCCGCGTCCGGTATCCACGTGAATAATGTCCGGATCAGAGTCCACAACCATGTCGTTAAGAGTGGTCCCCGTTGATATGAAGGCCAGATCGGCGTCGGCATAGCCCCCAAAGCGCCTTAGCAGCCAGATGGAGGCGATACTGTCCAGGTCCGGCCAGATATGACTGACAATAATGGTCATTGAGTATTCCCCACTCCTAGTCGAAAGACCCTGGCAGCGCAGCCCTCCATGGAGCCGGTGGCGTTGCAAGTATCTACCACCAGGCTCGCTCGGGCCACAATGTCCTCCAGGTCAAATGTACGGTGCGCCGTTATGACAACCACGCAATCCGAGGAGGTCAGACAGCCGTCCGTGAGGGGTAACGAGGTCAGCGTACGCCTTTTCTGGATATAACCCTCTTCGCCCAGTTGGATGCTCGGCACGAACGGATCGCTATAACTCAAGTCCGCCCCCATGTCCAGGAGCAGCTCGATAACGCGGGTAGCCGGGGAGTTGCGGGGGTCCTCCACATCGGCCTTGTAGGTCACCCCGAGCACCAGGACCCGTGCGCCGCGAACGGACTTGCCATGCGAGTTCAGGGCCTCGGCGACCTTGGCGACCGTATGATAGGGCATAGCTTCATTAATCTCGGCCGCCAGCTCGATGAATTTGGTATGGAAGTCGTATTCCCGGGCCTTCCAGAGCAGGAAGAAGGGATCGACCGGGATGCAGTGGCCTCCCACGCCTGGGCCAGGATAGAAGGGCATGTAGCCAAAGGGCTTGGTAGAAGCCGCCTCTATGACCTCCCACACGTCCATGCCCATGCGCTCGCAAAGCATGGCCATTTCGTTGACCAGTGCAATGTTCACCGCCCGAAAGGTGTTTTCCAGGAGCTTGGTCATCTCCGCCGCTCGGGGAGAGCTGACCATATGCACCTGCGGGTAGATGCCGGCGAGCAACTTACGTGCCAGCTCACCGCAAAGGGGAGTGAGGCCCCCAACTACCTTCGGAGTGTTGTAAACGTTGTGGTCTTTATCACCCGGATTTATTCTCTCCGGGGAAAAGGCGAGATGGAAATCGACACCGGCCCTAAGCCCGGAGTTCTCGAGTATCGGGAGGATATCCTCTTCGGTTGTGCCGGGATACGTAGTGCTCTGGAGGATCACCATCTGCCCCGCTTGCAGATGAGCTGATATCTGCCTGGCTGCTGAGATCATCATTGACAGATCAGGGGCCTTGTTGTGCTGCAACGGGGATGGCACGCAGATGATGATGACATCTACCTTGCTCAGTTCGGCAAGATCGGTCGTAGCCCGCAGTAACCCTCCCTCCACCAGTACGGCTAGTTGGTCCGAGGATACGTCTCCGATATAGCTATGGCAATTCCGAAGAGATGTAACCCGCTGCGAATCAATGTCTACGCCGGTGGTAGTGAAGCCCGCTCCGGCCAGAGCTACGGCCAGAGGCAGACCCACGTACCCCAATCCCATGACCGCAACCTGGGCCGTGCGGTCTTCGATCCTGGCGTTGAGGTCCACGTGCTAGAGGCGCTCCTCAGAGAAGCCGCTGCGTACTCTGCCCGTCTCCTGCTCAACGCTCTCCAGGTCCTGTCCTTGTTCAAGCAGGCGTAGGTACCGGGGACGCATTCGGTCAGATATGGACTCGATACCGCCTCCCCGGTAGACCTTGACTACCTCGCTGATAATACTGGTAGCGATCTCGGCCGGCGTCTGAGCGCCGATGTCCAGACCAATGGGGGCGTAAATACGGCTCAGCTTCTCAGCCGGCATACCGCCTTCAAAGAGCAGCTTGAAGACCGCCCATACCCGGCGCCGGCTGCCGATCATCCCAATATAGGCTGCGGGAGAATCAATCACCTCTTGCAGGGACTCAACATCGTGCTGGTGGCCCCTGGTGATAAGTACGATAAATGTGTTTGCCGTGATGGTTAGACTGCGTAGTGTAGCCTCGAATCCGGCGGCGATCACCTGGTCCGCCTCCGGGAACCTGTCGCGGTTAGCAAAGGACGCACGGTCATCCAGAACGATGACTTCAAAGTCCAGGAGCTTCCCCATCTTAGCCAGGGGAACAGCGATATGCCCCGCCCCCACAATCAAGAGCGTGGGACGGGGGAGGAATACCTCGATAAACACCTCAACGGAGCCGCCCATCTCCAGTCCGGCCTGCCGGGCATCCCGCTCGGAGAAGGTCAGGGTGACAGCTCGCGGCGACCGCTCTTCAATGGCCATGGCAACCTTCTCAGCCAGGGCTTCGTCCAGGGGCTGCCAGCCCAATGACCCCAGAGTTTCGCCTGCAGACAGGAAAAGGACCTTGTCTCCAGGCCGGGCGGGCAGGCCGCTGGTGCTGTCGATAACCGTTGCAAGAGCGGAAGCGTTCTTCTGGGCTATGGCTTCTAGGATTGCTTGCGCTAACTTCAGCATGATCAGGCCTGGTACCAGGGCTCTACGAATACCTCCATAACGCCCCCACACACCCCCTGCGACTTCATATCAATCTCTTCGGTCAGGTCAACCAGGACAGTTTGAGGCTTCCGCGTCTCGATGACGCTCAGGGCTGTCCGCCAGACCTCAGCCTCGCCGCAACCACCACCGATGGTACCTAGAATCTCCCCACCCCGCCGGACTACCATCTTGGCGCCGACCTCTCGTGGGGTAGACCCTTTGGTGCGTACGACGGTAGCCAGCGCCACGGTCTCGCCTTCAGATAGCAGATTGGCGATTTGCTCGAACGTTTCCTTCATCTTAACGACCTCCAAAAAGCCATAACCTGGACCCATTGCCGGTTGGTGGTGTCCGTCACCCAATTATCCTCGCCCAGGCCATGAACGGGCACCCGGTAGCTGATGCTACATGTCTTACGGCTACCATAGTATAATAGCTTCAGGAGTGGAATATCAACTTGCGGGTAGGATCCTCGTCTAAGGCTGCTGCGGCCACAGGGCAGATGTCTAACGCAGTATACCACCGGCTGGCAAACGGCACTTGGGAGATGAAAGAAAGGGCAGTGGCCCAGGAGTCCCCTGTCACGGTGTTTGTCAACGACCGGGAGATGGTAACGCTGCTCTGTACCCCGGAAAAGTTGAACTATCTTATTCTGGGACACCTGTATTTCCAGGGGCTCATTCAAGCTGTTGAGGATGTGGTGAGTATCAATGTATGCCCGGACGAGCCAATCGCCAGGGTCCGACTGCTCGCCGAGAACGTTGTCCTGCCGCGGCCAAGAGTCCTGCCTTCAGGCTGTGGGAGTGCTTCAGGACCGGCCAGCCGCTCTGACGTCCTGCCATGCCTGACATCGAATGCACGGGTCACATCGGCGGAGTTGATTGACTTGATGAACAACCTATCCGAAAGCGCCGAGCTTTATCGCCTGCATGGAGGCCTGCATACTTCCGGTCTTGCCGATCGGCACAGGCTGCTGGTGGTTGCGGAAGACATTGGCCGGCACAACACGCTGGATAAGATCCAGGGAGAATGTCTCTACCGGCTCATTCCTACACGAGATCGAATCTTGCTTACTACCGGGCGCCTATCGTCCGAGATGGTCGAGAAGGCCGCCCTTATGAGTGTCCCTATCGTGGCCTCCCGTAACTCTCCGACGCAGCGAGCAGTGGTCATGGCGGAAAGACTGGGCATAACCCTGGTGGGATATTTGCGCGGGCCGCAGCTTTCGGTTTACACTCATTACGACCGATTAGAGGATCTCGCTTCCAGTTAAAGGAGAGTCCACATGCCAGCAGGCGATCAATGGACAGGTTCATTTCAAGATGCCCTGAAGGAGCTGTTGTCCTCCAGTAAGCCCGAAACGACAGGTGAAACAACCACAGATGAGGCTGCCAGCACTGAGACGGTAGGCCTCGCCGACCGGCCCGGACAGGTCACAGTCGAAGAAGATTCAACTGCTCCAGCCGAGGTGGATGTGAGCCGCACCCAACCGGCCTACGAAGTGGAGATTATCCCCCCGCAACCCATAGCCCCCTCGAAACTGGCAGTAAAGCCTGCTGACACCAGGATGAGATGGATCAAGAAGGGCCCGTCCACCTCTCCGGACGTCTCCAATCACGTACTCGAAGGAGACGTCCAGGTGCTGGTCTTGCCAACCGTAAGCCTTGCCCGCATCGCAGAATTTGAGCAATCCCTGAAGGAGCATCAGGGACTTCAGTGGCAGGGGACCTTGGGAAAGAGTAAACAGGGTACCACTATACTCGTTCAACTGGATCATCCAACCGAGGTCTCCGGCCTCTTTCAGGGTCGGACATCGGTTGAGCGGGCAGAGGTGGCCAGGATGGGTAAGGGATGGCAGATAAAGGTGTCGCTACCACAGGAAATGCCTGCACCTGCTCCTATAATGGAGATCCCTCCGCCCGCCCCCGTACAACCCATTATCTCGCCTGCACCTGCGCCCGCAACGCCCCAGTACGAGCCACGGTCGTCGTACCTTGAGCCAGCCGTACGGGCAGCGACGGCGAGTCAGGCTGACCTCGAGGTATCTCCAGTGGCATCGTTGGATGCACTGAACCGCTTCGAGAAGATAGTTACATCTCTGTCGCCAGGCACCCGAGTAGTGAACGTTCTCAGCCTGGACGGGGTCTCCACAGTCCTTATTACCCTGGAAGGCATCAGCCGTGACACACTTGCCGGCAAGCTGTCCGACAGGATCGCAGACATTCAGGTCGACATAGCAGAGAACCGGATAATAGCCCGGCTGCCGGAGAAGTGGTGAAAGGACCGGCTCCTAGCGGGGAGCAGTTTTGACCCGGCTGGTAGGCGACATTCTTATCGAATCCGGGGCCTGTTCCCGGCTCCAACTCTACGAGGGTCTGCGTAGGGCCACCGAGATCGTATCCAGTGGCGAATACCGGCCCATAGGAGAGATACTGGTAGAGCTTGGTTACATCAGCCGGGAGCAACTGGATGCGGCACTGGCCCAGCAAGCGGCCGAGGACTTAGAATAGCCAACGTAATGCCGCTGGGCTCTTCTAGAAACGAAGCGTGGGTGTCAATTGATACCCACAACTATCTTCGCCCAAGGCCTTAATTGGCAACCACAGCGAGTAGCCCGAGCAGACCTGTAAGCCGGGTTCTGTACCCACTGTGAAGCGGGCGGTGGCCATCCATCTAGGATGACGGTTACCCGTCATCTCAAGCGACCTACCCGAGGGCCGGGCCGGGCGACCCTGCCGGTCACCACAAGGGAGACCGGCTGCCCTCCTATTCGGTCTTGCTCCGGGTGGGGTTTGCACAGCCAGCGAGTCACCTCGCTGCTGGTGAGCTCTTACCTCGCCATTTCAACCTTACCTCCGCCGAAGCGAAGGCGGTATGTTTCTGTTGCACTTTCCGTAGGGTTGCCCCTCCTGGGCGTTACCCAGCACCCTGCCCATGGAGCCCGGACTTTCCTCAGGCCCTATCAGGGCCCGCGGCCACCCAGTCTGCTCAGGCCAAATTCAGTCTAACACCACCGCATAGCGCGGTCAAGGAAAACTACCTGGCCGGGTGCACATCGAAGTTCTGAGCGAGGCACCTTGCCTGGCCTTGACGCAGGGGCAATCTTGCGCGATTCTTTAGCAACGTTCGATTGAGCCGGCTGTAGCTCAGGTAGCAGGAGGCTATCTTATGGCCACTGTCAGAACTGTCTGCACCCCTAATTGCTGCAATACGTGCGGCCTGCTCGCTCATGTTGAGGGTGGCCGCATCACCAAGATCGAGCCAGCCCCCTTCCCCGATCCGCGATACACGCGCATCTGCCTGAAAGGGCTGGCCTCTCTGGAGCGCCAGTATCACCCTGAACGGTTGAAGTACCCCTTGAGACGGGTTGGAGACCGGGGAAGTGGGATGTGGGAGCGAGTCTCATGGGATGTGGCGCTGGACGAGATCGCCTTCAGGCTGGCTGACATTGCCTCCCGCCATGAGCCCCGTTGTGTCACATTCGCCACGCTCACCGGCTCCTACGGCCTCCTGTCGAGCAATGCGGCCAACCGCTTCGCCAGTGTCTTCGGGGGCAGTGTGCCCACCCGGGGCACGATAATGGGAGATAACGCCGGGAGCTTGGGCATGCTCCAGGCCCTCGGACGCACAACTTCGCATGAGCCTGAGGACTGGGCCAACTCCCGCTTCGTTATCCTCTGGAGCCGGAACATGGCCGAGACCTACATGAATGATTTCCGCTTCATTCTCGATGCCCGTGCAAATGGCGCCAGGGTGGTGGCAATCGATCCTCGCTTCACGCCGACGGCTGCACAGTGCGACGAGTGGATACCAATCCGACCGGGTACTGACACGGCCCTGGCCCTGGGCATGATGCAGGTAATCATTAAAGAGGGCCTTTTTGACCAGACGTTTATGAGCCGGCACACGGTTGGCCCCTTCCTGGTCCGTGCTGATAACGGCCAGTTCCTTCGAGATGAGTCGGGCCGGCCCATGGCCTGGGACGCGGCAAACGGGCAGTCCGTTCCTATCGATGAGGCCCAAGCGCCCGCCCTGACCGGCAGCTTCCAGGTGAGGGGCATTGGTTGCAGTCCCGCTTTCCAGAAGCTGGCGGACCTGGTTGCCGGGTATGCGCCAGACAGGGCGGCTGTTGTAACCGGCGTACCCGCCGAGACGATCATCCGCCTGGCCCGCCAATATGCCACCACCAGGCCGGCAGCTATACTTCTAAGCCAGGGGGGACAGCGGTATCATCAGGGGCATCAGTTCTACCGGGCCGGCGTAACCCTGGCCGCCATCACGGGTAACCTGGGAACGGCTGGTGGAGGCGCGTCCTCCATCTTCATATGGCCGATGCATTCTGTGTTCAATTACCAGGGCTTTAATTTCCCTGAGGGCAAGCATTACGCCGCCCTACCGGGTATGATGCTCTATGACGGCATAGACAGGGGCGACCCGTGGCCCATCCGGGCCGCCTGGTTTATTGGGTACAACTTCGTAAATCAGGCTGCAAACCCCAACCGCATCATCAGCCAACTCTTCCCGAAGCTGGAGCTGATTGTAGCCTCGGAGCAGCTTATGACGGCCACCGCCCAGTATGCAGACTACGTACTGCCGGTGTCCACCTTCTATGAGGCCGACGACCTGGTGATGTCTTATGACAACCTGCATATTCAGCTACAGCAGAAGGTCGTAGAACCTGAGGGAGAGTGCAAGGCGGATATCGAGATATTTGGGGAACTGGCAAGGAAGATGGGCTTCGGACAGCATTTTGACAAGACGACCGAAGAATTCCTACATGACCTCCTGGCTTCCGGAGACCCGTTGCTTGATGGTATTACCCTGGAGCGCTTGAGGGCCGAAGGGGCTGTCCGCCTGAACCTTCCCAGACCGTTTGTTCCCTATGCCGACCGGAATTTCCCGACCCCTTCCGGTCGCGTCGAGTTCTACTCCGAACGCCTGCTAGAAATCGGGCAGGAGCTACCGGTCCACCTGGAGCCTGCAGAAGGTCCGGGCTCCCCGCTGGGCCTGAAGTTTCCCCTCACTCTCTTGACCACTCACAGCCGGTTCTCCGCCCAGTCTCAGCATTTTGCACTTCCCCACGTGGCCGCCTTTTGCCCGGAGCCATTCCTGGAGATAAGCCCCATCGATGCCAGACCAAGGGGGATTCAGGACGGTGACCAGGTAGTGGCATACAATGAGCGTGGAGAGTGCCGGGTCCAGGCGAGGGTTACGGAAGGGATCAAGCCGGGCGTGGTGAACATATTCCAGGGTTGGTGGCCAAGAGACTTCCGTGAGGGCAGCCAGCAGGCCCTCACTCAGGACCGTGTGAACCCGGACCAGATCTTCCTCGGAGAGGCCAACTGGGCCATCTTCGATTGCGGTGTAGAAGTACGGAGGGAAGAGGCATGAACCAGGTAGCCATGCTAATAGACCTGGACCGGTGTACCGGCTGCCATACCTGCACGGTGGCCTGCCAGACCGAAAAGGGCATGGCTCCGGGGCAGGCTCTCATCTCAGTATTGACGATAGGAGGCAGGCAGGACGTCCCTCAGGGTACCTTCCCGGACCTGCGGATGGACTATCTGCCCAAGACCTGTGCCCATTGCCACCACCCACCCTGCGCTTCCGCGTGTCCCAGTGGAGCGCTCTTTCTCAGGGAAGACGGTCTGGTTACGGTGGATGCCAACCTTTGCACGGGCTGCAGGGCCTGCGTAGACGCCTGTCCCTATGAGGTAATGGTCCTGACTGAGAACGATGTCCCCCGGAAATGCGACATGTGCGCCTCCCGCCTGGACCAGGGACTGGAGCCCTTCTGCGTTACATGCTGCCCTACCCGCGCCATCACTACGTCGAAGGCCTCGACCGGTGAGGATGCCTACGTCCCGGCGCCACACTTTGGAGTAAAGCCTGCCCTGCGCTACCTCACCCGCAACCCGGCACGTTGGCAGAGGGTCAAGATGGCCTTCCTGCCCTGAAGGCCCTCGCAGCAACACAGGAGTGCTGGTCGCAGCGTAACCGGATGCAACGGACAGCCAGGAGGTAGCTGGGCCGATCATGCGGGCAGTGCAAGAACCCTACCAACCACCTGGCTACTGCCTGAGCGAAATTTCCCCTCCCCGCTCCTCTGGACTCCCGACTCCGCTGGAATAACAAGCTAGCTATTCGCTGGCAGGCTTGCCCAGTGGACGACAGGCTAACCACCCAAGGACTGCAGGATTTCTGTAGCTACGTTCTACGTCACAAACAATATACGGCCGCAGCTCTGGCAGAACACCAGGTCACGGCCGGCCCTGGCCCGTTGTATTTCGATAGCAGGAATGTTGATCCGGCATCCTGAGCACGTGCCACGCTCCACCGAGACAACGGCAAGTCCTTGCTTTCCGTCACGAATTCGCTGGTATGTGCCCAGGGTTCCAGGATCAACCTGTTTGGCGATGCCCTCCCGCTGGCTGCGAAGGACTTCGAGTTCTTTCGTTAGGGTGTCCCTAATACCGGCCAGACGCTGCTGCTCTTCAGTCCATTCGCGCTCGAGGACAGCCAGTTCCTGGCTCTTCTCCTGGTGCTGCCCGTTCGCCTCATCCAGCTCCATCATGATCGCCAGCTCCGCGTCTTCCAGCCGGCGACGCTGTCCCTTGAGCATCTCAACTTCCTGCTGCAAGGAGATAAGCTCCTTGGGAACCTTAACCTGGCCGCTATAAAGCTTCCGGTCGAGGGGCGCTATCTTTTCCTGAAGATCACCGCTCTCTACGTCCAGCGACTGACGGCGTTTCTCCAGTCCCTCGACCCTCTCGCGGATCTCTCCCACTGCCGCCCGTTGTTCAAGAAGGGCGGTGTCGTCTCCCAGTTGCTCAAGAACCGTGGCAAGTTCTTTCTCCCTGGTGCTGATCTCCAGGTCCACTTTTTGCAGTTCGCGAAGGGTTGCTATTTTATTCATCGTTCATGTATCCAATCAGTGCGCGTCAGGATTGGCTGTCTCCGCATTACCGCCCACAGAACCGGCCGCGCTGAAGCCGGTAGTTATTCAACGCGGCCAGCGCTATTCTAGCTAAGGAGAGCCTTAAATGCAACCGGAGTGGCAGACGACTGCCTGATGACGCTATAATAGGCCACATGGAAAAGCTCAGGAGTCTTAGAAACCCACTGGTGTGGCTCTGGGTATTGCCCATCGGAGGGCTACTGTTAATCCTGGTGGCATTCAACGCCAGAGTCACGCCGATAAAGCTGGAACAAGCCATCCGCAATGCTGATGCAGGAGAGATACGGGCAGGTTTCACTGTCGGTCAGACTTTCTACAGTCCATACTCCGGACTGAGCAGGATTGATGTGCTTCTAGCTACCTACGGACGCACTAACTCCGGCCCCGTCACATTCAATCTGACAACCAGCCCAGGAGAACAGACCAAGCTCTTCAGCACTACTTTTGACGCAGCAGGGGTTAAGGACAACCAGTACTACTCTTTCAAGTTCCCGACCCTGAACGATTCGCAAGGAAAGACGTACTTCTTCTACCTTGAAGCCCCCGGCGCCCAGGCGGGTAATGCGATCACCGCCTGGACGGACTCCCGCAACCCCTACACTGATGGAGCGTCCTACCTGGGAGGCCGGCTGTCGGAGAACGACCTCACTTTCTCAGCCTCCTTTGAGACCAACCCCTGGCAGGTGGCGGGAATCTTTTTGGGACGCCTGGCAAAAGGAAAGCCCGGTATCTGGGGAAGCGAAGCGTTTTACGCCGCAATTTTCGTTGTCTACCTGGCGCTTGCCGGCGCTTTCTTCTTCTATCTGTTCCGCTTGTTTGTGGTAAACAAGCAGGACCAGTCATAGCCTCTTTGACACCCTATGGCACGGGTGCTACCATATGCAAACTGATCCTTAAGTTCGGAGGAGACCCTTCATGAAGGACGGCAAGTTACTCGTAGTCGATCTATCAAGTCGCTCGTCACGCACTGAGACCATACCGGCCAGGGCCATGGCTGATTACATAGGCGGCCGTGGACTTGTCGCCCGTCTGCTCTACCAGGAGGTCACGCCGGGCACGGACCCGCTAAGTCCTCAGAACCCTCTGGTGTTCGTGACCGGTCCGGCCCAGGGACTGGCCGTCCCGTTCAGCCCGAAGACGATGATGGGAACCAAGTCGCCCCTTACAGGAACATACCTGTACTCGGTGGCCAGCGGAAGTTTTGGCCACGACTTGGCGCGTGCCGGATTTGTGGGTCTGCTCGTGACGGGCGCTGCCGCGGAGCCAGCCTACCTGGTCATTCAGGGGAGCACAGTATCTTTCCGCCCCGGACGCCACCTGTGGGGGACCAAGACCGTTGAGGCTCAGGCTTCCATGTTGGCGGAATCGGGCCTTTCCAAGGCCTCCGTTCTGGCGATAGGTCCGGCAGGCGAACGCCAGGTACCCCTGGCTGCTATCGTCACCGAGGGAGACCACTGCCGCACGTTCGGTCGAGGCGGGCCCGGAGCCGTTATGGGATCGAAGAACCTGAAGGGCGTGGTCCTGGCCAGGGAGGCCGCAAATCTGGCCCCCAGCGATCCCGCCGGATTCCAGGACCTCTGGAAGTGGGTCAATGGCAAGCTAAAAGCAGCGCCACTCTGGGCCAAAGAGCGTCGCCTTTATGGTACCGGGGCGGACATGGTCACACTCATGAAGCAAGGCGTCCTACCGGTACGAAACTGGCAGAGTGCCGTCTTCCCAACTGTCGAGAAGCTCTGCCCCTCCACGAATGAGGAGGAATACCCGCGTCAGTCACTTTCCTGTGGCCCTTACTGTCCAAGCCCCTGCTCGCATATCTCCGACATAAAGGATGGTCCCTATGCGGGCGCCCGCACCGAGGGGCCGGAGTACGAGACCTACTACGCCATGGGCTCCAATTGCGGAATAGACCGCGTGGACGCAATAGTTGCCGCCGAGGAGATCTGCGACCACTACGGCCTGGACACGATGTCCGTCGGCGTGTCTATTGCTTTTGCGATGGAGTGCTTTGAAAGAGGCCTGATATCCGGCCAGGATACGGATGGGCTGGATCTTCGTTTCGGCAACCACGAAGCCATGGTAGAGATGACTCGGCGCATCGCCGAGGGTGAGGGACTGGGACGGCTGCTAGGACAGGGCACCAGGGCGGCATCCAGGCAAATTCCCGGCTCCGAGGACTTCGCGATGCAGGTCAAAGGAATGGAACCGGGCGGCTATGAGTGCCGCGGGTTGAACGGCCAGGCCGTGCAGTATGCCTTGAGCCCCCGGGGAGGCTGCCACCACGCCCTGGGCCTCCCGGCCCGGGCCGAGAGCGCCCGCGGGACGGGGCGTGAGATGACTGGCAAGGGCCAGCTCTTGAAGAAAGGCGCCTTGGACCGAATTCTCTATGACACGGGGATTCTCTGCACATTCCCGCAGGCAATCATGGGGCGAGAGGTGCTCCCGCTGGTCCTCAAGGCCGCTTGGGGTGAGAGCTTCAGCCAAGAGGACCTCGAACGCGTAGGAATGCGCATCCTGACCCTTGAGCGTCTCTTTAATGTTCGGGAAGGCCTGGGCCGGAACGATGACAGCCTGCCCGGACGTCTGCTCCATGAGCCCAAGGCCGACGGCCCGAACCAGGGCGCAGTCGTGGACCTGGAGCCTCTAAAGGATGATGCCTACGAGGCCCTCGGTTGGGACGCCGCGGGACGGCCGACCGATGCTACCTTACGGAGCCTGGGGCTGGAGGTCTAGACCGGACTCGTTCCGAACCGCCTGCGCTACCACCTGTGACAGGTCCATAGCACGGAGCTGCCCGTCCATCTTCTGATCCTTGATTCCGGCGTCCAACATCTGTAGACAGAAGGGACAGGCAGTGGCAATGGTGGTAGCCCCGGTAGAGGCTGCCTGACGCACGCGCATCTCGTTGATCCGGCGGCCAATCTTCTCTTCCATCCAGACCCGGCCCCCGCCGGCCCCGCAGCAGAAGCTGCGCTCCCGGGACAGCTCCATCTCCGCCAGGCTCAGCCCGGGCACGCTCCTGAGCACCTCGCGCGGAGGCTGAAACAGGCCGTTAAACCGCCCGAGATAGCAGGCGTCATGGTAGGTAACGACACCGTCCACAGGACCTTTCGTCCTGAGTCCGCCATCTCGCAACAGCTGGGCCAGGATCTCACTATAGTGCCATACCCGGTAATTACCACCGAACTGTGGGTACTCGTTCTGGAGTGTGTTGTAGCAATGCGGGCATAGCGTGATGATCTTGCTTATCTCGTATTTCTTGAAGGTCTTAATGTTCTTCTTTGCCATAAGCTGGAAGAGATACTCATTGCCCATCCTCCTGGCAGGATCGCCCGTGCAAGACTCCTCCTCACCCAGAATGGCAAAATTCAGACCCCCGGCCCTGAGTAGCCGGGCTGACGAGGCCGCCGCCCTGGCATTCAGCTCCACCAGGGCGCTGGTGCACCCGACCCAGAGCAGATACTCCGCCTCGGCGCCCTGGGAGTATTCCGGAAGACCGAGACCATCCGACCAGTCGATTCGGGTCGCCTGGGTCCCGGCCCAGGGATGTCCACGCTTCTGAATGCTCTGTAGCGCGCCCTGCGCTGTGCTGTCCAGCTTACCCTGCACCAGGGTCATGTGGCGTCTGAGCTCCATGATCTTCCCCATGGGCTGGATGAAGACCGGACACTGCTGATGGCAGTTGCCGCAAGCCGTGCAGGACCATATCTCATCGTAGGACACGGCCCCTCCGGCGGGCAGGGGAACACCCTCACCGTTATGACCCCTATCGGCCAGCCAGCGGGGCCCGTAGGCCGTCAGGTGCCCCTTCAGGTCCTGAACCACCTTCTTTGGAGAGAGGGGCTTGCCGCTGGCATAGGCCGGGCAGGCCTCCTGGCAGCGCCCGCAACGAGTGCAGGCGTCCAGGTCCAGCAGGTCCTTCCACGGAAAATCGACAATGCGCCCGGCCCCCAGGTTGGTCTTGTCCTTGAAGTCAGTGATCGGGGGCAGAGCGCCTTTCGGCGCCAGGTTGCGGAAAAAGATGCTCATGCCAGAGTAAACGATGTGAGATAGGAAGAACCATCCCACGTACGCTTGCAAGGCCATTGATGAAACGAGGTGGACCCACCAGGATATGTTGTGTCCGGCCCGCAGGAAAGTCTCCTGCCCGTTCCAGCCATAGAAGAGGTTAGCGAGGAAGTAGCCTACAGGTGACCAGAGCGCCCAGCCAGGCTGCTGCGAAAGCTCTGTAGAGGCCATCCGGAACGCCTCAACAAAGTAACCGGTAAGCAGAACGGCCAGGATCAGGGACAGGGTAACACCGTTGTCCCACTGATTGTCCAGCTTGTCCGGACGCACCACGTACCGGCGCCAGGACGCCATAAGGATGCCAACGATCGCGCCCAGGCCAAAGACATCCAGGAAGAAAGAAAAGTAAAGATAGAAGGTTCCCTGGAGAAGACGGATGCGAAGGTCCTCGTGCACGAACACCAGGGTAGTACCGATAAAGAGGGCTACGAAGCCCCAGAAGATAAGGAGGTGCATGGCTCCAGCGAAGCGCAAGGTCAGCAGCCGGCCATGGGCAGGGCCGTGGACCAGAAAGCTCCTGATGCGCTCTCCCAGGTGATCAAACGACGGACCACCCTTCCCAAGGTCCCAGAGACGCAGCCGACGCCAGAGTCCCCAACCGACCAGGCCCAACATGATCACCATGAGGATGTATGGGGCCCAGTGTCCCAGTGTCGATACGTTCCAGAAGATATCTCTAGTGGGGATCACTTGATCATTCTCCTAGTGCCAGACTTTCTCTAAGCCTCTGGTGCCAGCTCGAAGAGCGTCACTTCCGGCGGACAATTGACACGCAACGGAGGGAAGACAACACCGATGCCGCGGTTGGTGTAGAGCCACATCTGCCCCACCTTCCTCAAGCCCTCGGGGTACTTCCGCCCCATATTGGGCAAATGCGGGGCCCCGAGACCGGGCAATCGCACCTGGCCACCATGGCTATGTCCGGAGAGCTGAAGTACGAGACGCCGGTCCACGCAAGCTTCGTCGGCAAAATCCGGCTCGTGGGCCAGGAGAAAGGCGCAGGCGTTGACCGGAACGCCTTGCATTGCCTTGCCCAGGTCATTCTGCCTCTCCCAGACATCATCGACCCCCACAATGTATATCCGCTCTCCGTCCCGCGCAATCACCTCATGGGAATTGCGCATCAGATTCAGGCCAGCCGCCCGTACAGCCCGCCCCACTACCAGAGCGCTGCTCCAATAATCGTGGTTGCCCAGGACACCTAAAATGCCCAGAGGGCCTCGCAATCGCGAAAGCTCCCGTCTGACGATGTCCGCTCCATCAGAACGAAGATGGGTGATGAAATCCCCGGTCACAACGACCAGGTCGGGCTCAAGGCCCAGGACAGTGTCAACTACGGCCCGCAAACGTTCCGCGTTCGTGAAGTCACCGGCGTGCAGGTCGCTGATCTGGGCGATGGTCATGCCATCGAAAGGGCGAGGCAGGCGCGGTATCGCCAGTCGCACCCGCGTGATTTCCAGAGAGTTCGGCTCTACGTCAGCACCGTACCACCAGGACAACGACCCGGCAGTCAGCGTTGCGCCAACCCCGTAGATTGAGCGTCGCAGAAAACTGCGACGGGAGACGGGGCGGCCCCTGTCTGGCTGTTCAGCATGATTCAATGTATCAACGGGGGAAGGTGTGTCACGTGGGGTCCGGAGACTCATAATGGGGTATTGGCCCCGGTCTTACGGCGCGGCGGGTGAGGAGATTGCTCCGTTCCTCCAGCAGGCCTGGTCCACCAGACGCAATACTGGCTCCAGAGGCATGTCCGGCTCTCCAATCTGGCATTCTCCCTTCCCGATTCCGTGGAAGTCGCTGCCGCCCGTAGGGATGAGGCCATATTTCTCGGCTAGAGCGAGCAGTTCGTCCACCACTTGTTGGGTGTAGCCGTTGTAAAAGACCTCCATACCAACCAGTCCAGCCTCTATGAGAGGAGGCAGGAGATCAACGATGGACGGATGCTCGGCAGGGTGGGCCAGGACTGCCAGCCCCCCTTTGCTGGTAATGAGCGAGACCGCCTCAACCGGAGTCATCTTGTATCGCTCAGCATAGGCGGGGCCTTCACGTCCAATGTAGTGAGTGAAGGCGTCCCGGAAGTCATGAATATAGCCCTTCTCCAGCATGGCCTGGGCAATGTGAGGCCGGCCAACCGATCCATCTCCGGCCAACTCCTCAACCCGCTTCCAATCTAGCCTTACTCCAAGCTTGGATAGCTTCAAGAGCATATTCTTGGCCCGGCCGATGCGGCCGTCCCTCAAGAGAGTCAGGTGTTCTTGAAACTCAGCATCATGATAATCGACAAAGTATCCCAGAATATGTACCTCTGCACGAGGTATATCCGTGCTCATCTCGATGCCAGGAATCACCATGAGGTCAGGGTGGGACTTCGCGGCCTCCAGCGCCCGGTCTATCCCCTCGGTAGAATCATGATCGGTGATCGCGACATAACGAAGGCCCCGGCTTGCCGCCAGGGCCACCAGCGCCTCTGGAGTTAACCTTCCGTCTGACGCCGTAGTGTGGAGATGAAGATCAACCAGTGCCATAGCTAGTCTGCCATGCGGTCCACGCGCCGGATGTCTATGGCCCGGCCGGTGTTGTCGTCAATCTCCATGAAAACTGAGTTGAATGAAACCGGGCCGCTGGCAACGTCCATCTGGGATGGGGTCTGGCGCAAGAAGCGGTCCATTACCGTCTCTATCTGCATCCCGATAACCGAGTTGACAGGCCCGACCATTCCAACATCCGAAACATAGGCAGTGCCTTTACGTAGGAGACGGGTATCTGCCGTAGGAACGTGCGTATGTGTGCCGACAACTGCGCTGGCCCGTCCGTCCGCATACCAGCCGAAAGCTATCTTCTCGGAGGTAGCCTCTGCATGGAAGTCGACGATTATCCGGGGTGGGAGCGGGTCCACGTGCGCCAGGACTGAATCGAAGGCCCGGAAAGGGCAGTCAAAATTGCTTATGAAGACGCGCCCCATGAGGTTGATGATCAGCGTACCGTTCCAGACCAGGTAGCCTCGTCCGGGCAGTCCGGGCGGATAGTTGAGCGGGCGGATGATAGGCATCTCACCGTCCAGATAGGGAATAACTTCCTTCTGGTCCCAGACGTGATTGCCCGACGTAATCACGTCTACGCCGGCTTCAAAAAGCTCGGACGCGGTAGATGAAGTCAGGCCTCTCCCGCCTGCACTGTTTTCGCCATTGGCGATTACCAGTTCCAAGCCCAACTCTTCCCGCAAAGAGGGAAGCATCCGGGCGACTGCGCGTCGCCCGGGTTTCCCTATAACATCGCCAATCATCAACGCTCGCATGGCCTACTTGGCGAACTCCACCGCCCTTGTCTCTCTGATAACCGTCACCTTAATCTGCCCAGGATACTCCAGGTTATCTTCAATCCTCTTGACGATATCGCGGGCCAATCGCATAGCGGTTAGGTCGTCTACCTCCTCGGGCTTGACGATTATCCGCACCTCGCGACCTGCCTGGATCGCATACACCTTCTCCACGCCTGGGAAGCCGGTAGCAGCCTTCTCAAGCGCTTCAAGACGCTTGAAGTAATGGTCAATAGACTCACGCCGGGCGCCGGGCCGGCTGCCGCTAATAGAATCCGCTGATGCGACCAAGACTGCATCCAGCGTTACCGGCTCATCCTCCATGTGATGCGCAGCGATCGCCTGGATCACCCTGACCGATTGCCCGTAGCGTCGTGCCATGTCAGCGCCAATGCTGGCATGGGTGCCTTCCACATCGTGGTCTATCGCCTTTCCTATGTCGTGCAAGAGGCCGGCCCGCTTGAGGATATTGACGTCCTCACCGAGCTCCGCGCCAATCATACCGCACAGGTGGGCTACCTCAAGGCTATGGGTGAGCACATTCTGGCCGTAGCTGAAGCGGTACTTCAGCCGTCCAAGCATTCGGATAAGCTCAGGATGGAGTCCGTGTATGCCCACCTCCAGAGCCGCCCTCTCGCCCTCTTCCTTGATCGTGCCGTCAACCTCAGCGCGGGCCTTGTTGACCAACTCCTCGATGCGGGCAGGATGTATCCTGCCATCCAGGATCAGCCGGCTGAGAGCCAGCCGGGCGACCTCCCGGCGCACCGGGTCAAAGGCGCTCAGCGTCACGGCATCCGGGGTATCGTCGATGATCAGGTCTACCCCTGTGGCGTTTTCCAGCGCGCGGATATTGCGCCCCTCCCGGCCTATGATGCGACCTTTCATTTCGTCGCTTGGGATAGGGACTACAGAAACAGTTGTCTCTGACACAACATCCGTGGCGAGACGCTGCAAAGAGGTAGCGACGATTTCTCTTGCTCGCCGGTCAGAGTCTTGCTTGACCTCCGCTTCCACTTCCCGCACCCTGCGAGACGCATCCTCCCGGGTCTCCTCCTCAATCGACTGGAGAAGGAGCTTGCGGGCCTCCTCGGTGGAAAGCGCGGCGACCTGTTCCAATTGGCGCACCTGCTGCTTACGCAGTTCTTCTACGTGCGCCCAGGCCTGATTCTGTTCTTTTTCCTTCTGGGCGAGATTGCGATCTCGGCGCTCCAATGCCTCCAGCTTGCGCTCCAGGTTCTCCTCTTTCTGGGTAACCCGACGCTCAAGACGTTGCACATCGCTGCGCCGACTCTGGATCTCGGATTCGGCAGCGGCCTTTATCCGGATGGCCTCATCTTTGGCCTCTAGGAGAGCTTCCTTTTGCCTTGTCTCGGCCTCCTTAAGGAGAGTGGCGACCCGTTCTTCATCGCTTCGTATCCGTGACCTGCTGACTACCTGTCTCGCGTATAATCCAATTCCGCAACCTACGCCCAGGGCCACAATGGCCGTGATAATAAGTAGCAAAGCCTCAGCCATTGGCTCCCCCTTCGGGCAATTTTGGCCCACCTTATAGGTAGACCTATTCTATTTAACTACTAATGATAGACTCTTTCCAGCCAGGGGTCAAGGAACCTTTGGGACGCAATTCACGTACTGTTCATCTCAAGAAGAGACCGGCAGTCGGGGAGTGACCGGCGCGTGCAGAGAGGCGCGAGAACCCGCCTAAAGACGGAGACGCTAAGGGCTGGAGTTATCTAAGTAATCGGGTCTGCTGTCCTCCCAGGGTTGACCTGGTCTGCAATATTACTTCCGAATTACTTAGACGGGAAGGGTAGCCATGCGCACTTTACCACCAGGCTGGCTCACAACCGCAAGGGCATCCTGCATTTGTCTGCCCAACCAGTCAGTCAGGTCCTCACGCTGTATAGAAGTGCGCAAGTAGGACGCCCGCCGTCGACGTTCCTCGCGCTGCATAAACAGTCCTTGATAAAGGGCTTCAGCCGTTCCATCGATGTCATCCGGACGTACCGACAGAACACCTGGCCATAGCTGGGTGTACGCCCCGGCCGTCTCCGAAAGGACCACTACCCCATCCTTTTTGTTGACGATCGGTCCTTCCTTCGCGACCAGGTTCATCCCATCAGCCACCGGGTTAACCAGCAGAACATCGTAAAGACTCATTCCGGCCAGTGCCTGAAGATAATTGTTCTCATAGAAGACCCGGACCGGCAGATAGCCGGGCATGACGAACTGGCTATTGACCGAGTCTACAGTGTCCATCAAGCGCTGAGTGAACCGCCGGTACTCCGGGATACTTGTACGGGATGGCACCAGGAACGCCAGCATCGTAGCCCTTCCGACCAGCTCAGGATGAACCGTCAGCAGGCGCCGGAAGGCCTCCAGGCTCAGTATAGTGTTCTTTGTGGGGTCCACCCGCTCTACTTTGACGATCGTAAATTCGCTGCAAAGGGAGGCAAGCTGATGACGGTAGACCGCGAATTCCATAGACTCAGACGTTTCCCGGAGTTCACTTACGTCGACCGAGATCGGATAAGCACGTACACCCACGGTCCTGCCAAGCTGGAATACCGAGTTGGTCGAATAATCGACCTGGGCCTCAGGTAGGGAGAGCCGGCAGTCGTTCAGGAAATTCAGGACATGGTCTTCCGTCTGGAATCCCACGATGTCGTTCGAGAGAAGGCCGCGAAGGATCTCCTTCCATATGGGCCCGAGGTGACGCACTCCCTCACCCGGCTCCGGCCACGGTATATGGGTGAAGTGCTGAAGGAAAGCGTTAGGCACCTGCTGCCGTATGAAGAGTCCGGTCAGGTACAGATGGTAGTCATGGATGAAGACCCATGGAACGGTGTCAGGCTCATTCAACTCCTCTACGACCGCCCGGGCCAGGGCACGGTTCACCGGGAGATAGCCCCAGCGCCAGGCCTCCTTCACCATTGTAGACGGTCTCTCGGCCAGTTCACCAGCCAGGGAGTGCTGAAGCAGCCAGAGCACGGGATTGGAGAAGACCTGATAGTGGCGCCGGTAGACATTGCCCGCTACGTTTACCAGCCTCAACCTCAGTGAATCATCAAGAAGCCTGTGCTTCGGGGAGCGCTCAAGGTGCCGGGCTGCCTCCCTATCCGCAGGGCTCATGCTGGAGGCAACCCAGGATACTCTCGTATGACGTAGCAGAGAGGTAAGAGCCGTTACCAGCCCACCCTGTCCCCTCTGGGCCACCAGATCTCCACGTCTGTCACGTCTATATTGGACCGGCCCACGATTGCTGGCCAGGATGATGCGGTTTGTACCTAGCTTGAGCTTGAGCGCATCGCCAACCCCGCGCAGGTCCGCTGCAGGAGACAACGGTAGTGTCAGCCGTTCGCGAGCAGTAGCCAAAGCGGCCTACTCCTTCACTTCTGCGGCGTTCCCTCGGGCCCGAGCCCGCGCCTTTGCAAGAGATGAAGCCGCCAACGACCGGAATATGCATTCCCTCTCCTGAGAGGATACCGGACTGTAAAGCCGATCCAGGGCGCTGCGCAAGGACGGGTGGCAGCTGAGAGCGTAAACAGGCGGATTCTGCCCCGTCCGTACCAGGGTGCCGCAATCTTCGAGGCTCTCTACGGCCTCGGCCACCAGGTCTACTGGGTGAAGGCCTAGAGAAGCAGAAATGGAGAATACGTCACAAGGACCTGAAGATTGCTGCAAATATTGAACAATACGATACTTGGCGAGGTCGTCTATGCCCGTGCCGTAGAAGCCGCGGACTGTCTCGTCCCGCTCCTCCTGAACATTGACGCCAAATCGACTTGGGGTTCTTTGTACCAACAAGGCTACCTCCCGTAGGTTTGAAAGCGTTTCCCAACACCCCATCCTCCCCTACGGTCCGCACCCCCTGCGGACGCTGTGAAAGCCCGCCTTGAGTTGGGTACATAGAAACAAAGAACCCGAGGCCATAGCCCCGGGCTTCAAAAAGCTATGCCCTTTCACGTGCCTACGAAGTTAGCTGACGGGTTCGGGCTGAAAGAAATTACCCTACTCCAGGCGGTTCCTGGAGATTCACCCCTCCGGTGGTTCCTCCGTTTCCCTTTCGGAAACTCGGCCTATTTTATTTTCGCACTATCCTCCTGGCCCGCATCCCTCCTCTTTTGTTGGGTAAATCTTACCATGGAGCCCTGTAATTGTCAAATCCGCAGTATATGCATCTTTAGACTAACTGTAGCAGCATAAACAAGTTTGACGACCGGTTACCGATTACCTACAATGGTTAAAAGTGCTTTCTTAAACGAACAATGTGCCAAGTTTTATCATCAGCCTCTGTCCAAGACTGGGCCTCTAACCTGACAGCAAATTACTCGTCAGCGGAAGAGATCGAAGATGCCTTCCGGGCTATTGACGCCAACAGTGGCAGAGCCCGGCTGGGCATTATCGGCGTACCTCCACGGGAGCTGCTTGAGCGCGCCTGGCCTCTGAGCAGTGAGATCATTGATATCGATATGCCTATACCCGGCATTGCACCCGCCGATAGCGAGCAATACCTTCCGAGGGTTTACTGTGCCACTCTGCGCACAGTGATGGCCAACGCCCTTCAGCTTGACCTTGACTGGCTCATCCTGGCTACCGGAGTGGACAAGTGCGACGGCGCCCGGTTTATCGCTCTGGCGCTCAAAGAGCTGTTGAAGATACCCATTATAACAGTCGAGAACCTGAACTTTCTTCGCAAAGGCAATCCTATCAGCCAGAGCGATTTGCCTCTCTTGAAAAAGGTGGAGCTAATAATCGGAAGCGTCGTCAAACAGGACCCGCCGGTCAACCTGCGCCCCTGCCGGCCGGAGTACGGATTCTGGGGTGTGCCGCCCCATGATTTCGATGTTCTTAAGCTCTTCCCCAACACTACGCACGTCTACGGCTGGACCCGCTGCTTTGAGAACAACACACCGGCCGACCTGGAGCTGGAAATGGAAGTCGATCCTGGGGTGCCAACCGTGTTCTTCGCCCAATCGTTCTGCCAGAAGAATGCGCTCGCCCAGTATCTGGCACGCAAGCATAACGGCCTCTATGTTGAGGTGGATACGGCCTTGAGCAAGTCCGCCCGGGCCAAGATCGAGGCGTTCCTCGCCCTTAGCCGCGGACACTATGCATAGCATACTTCTGGACAGCGGCACTGCCTACTCCAAACTGCACCTTCTGGAAGAGGACCGCTACGAGGTCTTGCCGAACCAGGCGCTGAAGGCGTCGCTCGGCCTCTATCACGTCGTTGCGGCCACCGGTCACAACGCTTCCCGTTTCAGCGAGCGGGTGATCAATGAGCTGCTTGCCTTAGCCTACGGAGGGTTGAAAATCATTAGCGATCAGGACTTCGTCCTGGTCGATTGCGGGGCACGGGACATCAAGCTGGTGCAGGTGCAGAACAGGCAAGTGCGAGAGATGAACTGGAATACCGAATGCGGCGCCTTTTGCGGGCAGACGGTTGAACTGCTGCTAGGACATTTTGGCCTCCAGGCCGCGGGCATTGCTCCGTCCCGGAAGCCCCTGGCCGTCACTTGCGGCGTACTGGGGATGACCCAGCTCTTCGACCTTATAGCTGCCGACGTTTCACCGGAAGAGGCCGTAGCCCGCTTCGTCAGGGGCATCGCCGAAAACATCTATCGCTTCGCGGGCCGTCCCGACAAATTGTACCTCTCGGGCGGACTCTGCGAGAACCGGCTCTTCCTGGAGAGCCTTGATTGCGACGTCGTATCCCTTGGACGCTTCGTTCTTCTGGAAGGCCTGAGGGCTGAACTGGCCCGCTCCCGGCCGGACCTCTGCGAGATGGCAGCAGACTAGGCAAATGCTTGCCCACCGGCTAGAGAGGACTTGGAGATGACATTCTTTACCAGCCCGGAAGACGGGACGCCGCACTGTTCGATCCCTCGCCTGCTCCTTCACCTCTGCTGTGCGCCCTGCTCGACGCATGTCGTGCAGGTGCTCAAAGACCAGTTCGATGTTACCGGCCACTTCTACAATCCCAATATCCATCCCGATGAAGAATACCACCGGCGTGCATCCGAGATGGTGGACTACGCCCAGCGTATCGGGCTACCCCTGCTCGTCAGCGAGTATAGCCCGGCGCGCTGGCGGGAGGCCGTCCGGGGCCTCGAGGACGAGCCGGAAGGCGGAAGCCGCTGTCTCGTCTGCTACCGGCTGCGCCTGGAGGAGACGGCCATCCTGGCGCTCCGGCAGGGCTTCACCCATTTCACCACCTCCCTTTCGATCAGTCCCCACAAGCGAGCCGACTCCATCAACACCATCGGCCTGGAGGTCGCTTCCAGGCACGGACTGGACTTCTACGACGCTGACTTCAAGAAGAAGGACGGCTTCACCAACAGCCTCCGTCTCAGCCGCGAAGCCGGCCTCTACCGCCAGGACTACTGCGGGTGCGAGTTTTCGAAGGAGGAGCGAGAAAGAAGATACAGGGAGCGGGGAGATGCGCCATCAGGCGTAACGCTTTGACCCGGTCCGTCAGCCCGGCGGGCGCCGTAACGCAAAGAGCTTATACATGGTAGACGTCAGTGAAGCCCGCTGATACAATGGCGGTGTAACCTCGGGTTTCTGTCCTTAGTGATCCACAATAACCGGACCAGCGCCGGCTGCGGTCGGCATACATTCAACCTGAGATGAGGAGGCCCATGAGCTACAAGAGCTTCGACTACCAGGTTCAGGACAACGTAGGGATCATCACCTTTACCCGGCCCGATACTCTCAACTCCTTGACGCTGGAGATCTATGCAGAGCTTGGCAAGGCCACCCGGGAGATCGCACTTGACGAGGATGTCAGGGCAGTGGTCATTACCGGGCAGGGCAACCGGGGCTTCTGCTCCGGCGGTGACGTCAACGAGATCATCGGGGTGCTCCAGGGCAAGCCCTTCAAGGAGATGCTGGACTTCACCCGCATGACCGGAGCCCTGACCAAGGGTATCTACTCAATTAAGAAGCCCACGATCGCTGCTGTCAACGGAATAGCCAGCGGCGCGGGCGCTGTGATTGCCTGCGCCTGCGACATTCGGATCGCCGCCCCCAGGGCGCGGTTCTCCTTCCTGTTCAATCGCGTGGGCCTTACCGGCGCCGACATGGGGGCTGTCTATCTGCTCCAACGCATAGTCGGACACGGCCATGCAGCCGAGCTGCTCTACACAGGAGACATCGTGAACGCCGAGCGGGCAGAGCGCATTGGCCTGGTCAACCGCATTGTGGAGGAAGACGAGCTGATGCCGGTGTCTGTCGAGCTGGCGCGAAAGATCGCCAAGGGACCGCCAGTGGGCGTACGCATGACCAAGGAAGCCCTTGAAGTGCAGAAGACGATGAACGTAGACGCTGCGCTGGAATGGGATGCCTACGCCCAGGCTATTTGTATGTCTGCGGAAGACCATACGGAGGGCTACCGGGCATTCCTGGAAAAGCGAGAGCCTGTCTTCAGGGGCAGATAGCCGGTATTCAACGGGAGAGATAAACGATGGCTGAGATGGACTTCTTCTTCACGCCGGAGCACAAGGAGCTTCGGCAGAAGGTGCGGCGCCTGGCCGATCAAGAGATCGAGCCGTGGGTAACCGAAGAGGGCGATGTGGAAGCACTGGCCCGTGAGGCGGTGGCGATGCTGGCGCGGGAGGGTCTTACGTCAATTATGGTGCCGGCGCCGTACGGGGGCCGCTATGACCCGATGCAGGCAATGCCTATCTGCATCGTTCGGGAGGAACTGACCAGGGTCTCGTCCCTGGCCGACTCCATGTTTGCCATGCAGGGGCTTGGCAGCTATCCGATTACCCTGGCGGGTACTCCCGAGATCAAGGCCCGCTTCCTGCCCCCAGTGGGCCGTGGTGGCTCAATCGCTGCCTTTGCCCTCACCGAGGTGACGGCCGGTTCCGATGTAGCGGGCATGGAGACCCGCGCCGAGAGGCGAGGCAACGATTACGTCATCAACGGCAGTAAGAGGTTTATCTCAAATGCCGGCGTTGCCGGAACTTACACGGTCTTCGCCAAGACTGATCCGCGTAAGGGCGCAAAGGGGCTTTCCGCCTTTGCGATGGACGGGCGCAACCCCGGATTCCACATTGTAGAGAAGATGCGAATGTCGGCGCCGCATCCGATTGCTGAAGTAGCCTTCCGTGACTGTCGCATCCCTGCCGATCAGATGCTTGGCGCTGAGGGTGATGGTTTCAAGATCTCCATGCAGACGCTGGATCTCTTCAGGGTTACTGTTGGAGCAGCGGCATTGGGTTTCGCCCAACGGGCACTGGATGAGGGGATAAAGTTCTCACGTCAGCGCCAGGCCTTCGGCCACGCCCTTTCGGACTTTCAACTGATTCGCGCCAAGATCGCCAACATGGCCACTGAGCTGGCCGCCGGCAGGCTCCTGGTCTACCAGGCCGCCTGGATGCTCGACCGGGGCGCCGGACGCACCAGCCTGGAGTCCTCAATGGCCAAGTACTTCTCAACGGAGATGGCCCAACGGGCCGTTGACCAGTCACAGCAGATCCATGGAGGCCTGGGCGTTACAGTGGGGAGCGTCGTGGAGAGGCTGTACCGGGAGGTCCGAGCCCTACGCCTCTACGAAGGGACCTCTGAGATACAGCAAATCGTCATTGCCGGCCAGTTGTTGAAGGACTGACTCCATGCCCCTATACTTTTCCGAGATGACGTCCGACGAGGTCGGACAGGCGGCCGGGGCCGGCGCCCTGGCGCTGATACCTGTAGGCGCTATCGAGGCCCACGGCCCGCACCTGCCAACCGGAACCGACTCGCTGATTGCCGATGAGGTCGCCCGCCGTCTGGCCGGCAAGCTGCAACAAGAGGGCGTCACGAGCATTATCATGCCCACTATTCCGTTCAGCGTTGCTGACTGTGCCAGAGGCTTTCCGGGCACCGTGTCCATCCGCGGCGAGACACTGCAAGCCCTTTTGATCGACATCGGGCGAGGACTGCTGGAAGACGGGTTCCAGCGAGCGGCTATCCTGTGTTTCCACCTGGAGCCCGCCAACGCTGAGCACATCAACCAGGCGGTTGATATCATCCGCCGGGATGTGGGACTGGAGATATCTGAGGTCTTCGTCAGCAACAGCAATGTCTGGCTGCCCCGCCTGCGAGGTATCCTGCAGTACAGGCTACGCCAGGACCTCCACGGCGGAGAGATGGAAACTTCCATTATGCTCGCCGTTCGACCTGACCTCGTCCGGGAGTCATGGCGTTCGCTCCCACCAACGGAGGTTGACCTTATCGCTACGGCTGCCGCGGGGATCCCGTTTAAGGATGTCGGGCCCGGCTATTTCGGCGCCCCAGCACTGTCTGCAGAGGGAAAAGGGGACAGCATCATGTCTCTCCTGGTCGCAACAACCACCCAGGCAGTAAGAGAGCTGCTGGGGAGAACCGAGATTCAGGCGTCCTAACACCGGTCTTAGCACCGGAACCGGGTATTGCTACGCTCTCTGACCGGTGCTGACGGTCGCTACATTCTGGTCAGGCATGCCTGGTCCACAAATGGAAGACATCAGAGCTACCTGGCAGGCAGCTCGCAACAAGTAACCTGGGAGGGCCGCCAATGACAACTATTGACCCCGTTCTGGAGGGAATCTACCGTATTGCCACGTTTGACGAAAAGGTGGGCATCTCCTTCAACCAGTACCTGATCATGGACGAGAAGCCGACGCTGATGCACACTGGCTCGGCGCTTATCTTCAACGACGTACTGGATGCCATCAGGAAGGTGACCAAACCCGAGGACCTGTCTTACGTGTTCGTCTCTCACTTCGAGGCTGACGAGTGCGGTTCGCTGACCAGGTTCCAGGAGGTGGCTAAGCACCTGGTCCCGGTGTGCCCGGCAGTGACATCCCGCCAGCTTCAAGGCTTCGGCCTGTGCCAGAATTTCCAGGCCAAGCAACCGGGCGATACTCTTGAGATCGGGAGGCGACGCCTGCGATTCATATCCTATCCGTCCGAGATGCACCTATGGGAAGGACTGATTGCCTACGAAGAGACGGATAGGATTCTCTTCACCAGTGACCTCTTCATCCGTCGCGGCCCATCCTCGGAGCCCGTGGTCGAGGGGAAGCTGTCTGAGTTCGCGGACATTCCGGCGATGTCCATTCCCTCTCCGGAAGGCAGGCAGGCGTGCATCGAGGCCATCAAGAAGCTGGACATACGCTTCATGGCCCTGGGCCACGGCCCGGCTGTCAGGATCACCGGGTAGAAGGCACACTAGGGGCAGGCAGGGCGCATCCCTGGACAACAGGATCGGAGAGTATTGCCGGGAGCAGGGCGTAGGCCTTGTCGGAACGGCCGACATCGTTAGGTTGCGAGGCCGATATTTTGCCTGTATAATATGACTATATTTGCTTATCTGGTCCTATCACAGAAAGGGAGAACCATGGGTAACGGAAAAAGTATAGACCCGGCGGCCCTAGAGATGCTCGAAAAGGCCCAGGCCGAAGGAATCTCTACAGCCTTCTCTCGTGCCGAAAAGCTAAAGCCTTGTCCCATCGGCAGGCACGGTAACTGTTGTGATGTCTGCTTCATGGGCCCATGCCGTATGACCGGCAAGGACCCTAACGAGACAGGAGTTTGCGGCGCCACACCAACCACCATAGCCGCCCGGAATTTCACACGGTCGGTAGCAGCCGGCGCCTCGGCTCACTCCGATCACGGCCGGGACATGGCTATAGTGCTGCGTGAAATAGCCAAGGGAGAGGCCAAGGGCTATCAGATTAAGGACGTAAAGAAACTCCACGCTGTGGCTGGATATATGGGTATCCCAGTGGAAGGCCGCACCAAGGAGGAGATCGCCCTTGATGTTGCCAACAAGGCCATCGCTCAGTGGGGCCAGCAAGAGGGCGAGACGATTTATGCTTCACGTGCTCCCAAGAAGCGCCAGGAACTATGGAGGAAAGTGAACATAATTCCCCGGGGGATTGACCGGGAAATTGTTGAGGCTCTCCACCGGACCGGCGCCGGCACGGACCAGGACTACGAGCACATTCTCACCCATGCTCTTAAGACATCGATGGGCGATGGTTGGGCCGGTGCGATGCTGGCCACCGACATTGGCGACATCATGTTCGGCACACCTTCACCCCTGGTTTCCAAGGTGAACCTGGGAGTTCTCAAGGACGATGAGGTTAACATCCTCGTTCACGGGCACGAGCCTCTGCTCTCCGAGATGGTTGTGGCAGCGACTCAGGACCCTGAACTGATAGCATACGCTAAGACTAAGGGCGCCAAGGGCATCAACCTGGCGGGCATTTGCTGCACTGCGAACGAGGTGCTCATGCGCCATGGGATTACTCCCGCAGGCAACTTCCTGCACCAGGAGCTGGCCCTGATCACAGGCTCGGTCGAGGCCATGGTAGTGGACGTTCAGTGCGTCATGGAGGGTCTGTCCCCACTGGCCCAGAAGTTCCACACCAAGTTGATCACCACCTCGGCCAAGGCCAAGATTCCTGGCGCCACGCACATTCAGTTTGATCATCACGATGCAATGCCCGTGGCCAAGCTGATAGTCAAGACCGCCATCGATAACTACCAGAACCGGGACCGCTCCAAGCAGCAGATACCCGACATGAGAGAAGACCTCGTAGCGGGTTATTCACACGAATACATCAACTATATGCAGGGCGGGGTCTACCGAGGCTCGTTCCGCCCCTTGAACGACGCCATAATGGCCGGACGGATACGTGGTGCGGCCGGCGTCGTCGGATGCAACAACGCTCGGGTCACGCAGGATGACGGCCTCATGACGGTTATCCGTGAGCTGATCAAGAACGACGTGCTGGTACTCGTCACGGGGTGCGGGGCCGCCGCCGCCGGCAAGTACGGATATCTGGCTCCCGAGATGATGGAGAACGCCGGGAAGGGCCTGAAAGAAGTTTGCGAGGCCGTGGGCATTGCCCCGGTCCTGCACGTTGGCTCCTGCGTGGACAACTCCCGCATCCTCACTATTGCCACCCAGATGGTTAACGAGGGAGGACTGGGAGACGATATCTCAGACCTGCCGGCCGTTGGCATCTGCCCGGAATGGATGCACGAAAAGGCCCTGGCTATCGGTACCTACTTCGTGGCCTCCGGCGTCTACGTGATCTTCGGCGTCGACTCGCCTGTGTCCGGCGCTCCCGCTGTAGAGCGCTACATGAGCGAGGGCTGGGAGGCCCAGGTCGGTGGCAAGCTGGAGTTCGAGCCGGACTCGATGAAGATCGTTGAGAAGACCCTGGCCCACATCGATAAGAAGCGTGCTGCCCTCAAGCTGGAGGAGTACGACCCGAATCGCTACGGCCAGAGCGGCGACGCTCGGGTGCTGGCAGCGAAGGGCTAGTACCGGCGTAACGGGACATCAAGGGAGCAGCCAGGGTTTCTGGCTGCTCCCTTTAGTTTTCAAGCGCCCCACTCGTCCGGTAGTGTAACCTTAAGTGTGTAAATTCCCAGGGAGAGAAAAGGGGCGTATCCTTTCAGGTTAGTTGGAGACTGACCAGAAAGGAGGAACGCCCCGTGGCCCTGGTCAAAGACCTGACCAAGCTGACAGTAAGGGATTTG